>JAESFV010000127.1_pt1 | contig 126641 bp, 97 predicted proteins | sample 9269471 | NCBI WGS metagenome assembly JAESFV01 (sample SAMN14502647, study PRJNA617108) | algae metagenome | isolation source: Symplocastrum torsivum CPER-KK1 and co-occurring heterotrophs from... | place: USA: Central Plains Experimental Range, Colorado | collected 2001-01-01
TCGTCGGACATCTAAATTTTTCGTAATAGCATTGGTATTTAGGTGAGTTGAGGTGAGCGATCACACCTCAACTAAACTGTCGATAGTCTATAAGGTTCAGTCTCCAATAAACTTAAGCGAAACGCCGTTCATGCAGTAGCGTTTACCAGTAGGTTTTGGACCATCGTTAAACACATGACCCAAATGCCCACCGCAGCGACGGCAATGCACTTCAGTCCTCGTCATAAACAGCGACTTATCTACGGTTGTAGCGATCGCGTTTTCCATCGGATCGTAAAAACTCGGCCAGCCAGTACCACTGTTGAATTTGGTTTCAGATGAAAATAGTGGCAGGTCGCACGCCGCACAGACAAAGGTACCCTTGCCATATTGCTTATCCAGTGGGCTAGTGTGGGCGCGTTCCGTGCCATGTTTCCGCATCACCTGAAACTGTTCCGGTGTCAGAACTTTGCGCCACTCTTCCTCAGTTTTGGTGATTTCAAATTCACTATTTGATGTTGCCATGACTTTTGCTCTCTAAGGTAGATTAATGTGACAGGTGTGCCGTGCTTGGTCTTGCACCAGCCTGTAAAAGATATCTTTCTTCATAATCCTTCATTTAGTTGCCGATTAACCAGTCCTCAAGTCCTCAAATGGAATACTTAGCTTGATGAAGGAGAGGAATTACAGCAATAAGCCTGTTAAGCAAGCGTTTGTAGTGCTTTTCGATAGAATAGTCACGACTGAGTAAAGCAGTGAATATCATGCAGGTAGTGTTTCGCGAATTTAACCCTTTTGATTTGTGGATTTGGCTGGAGTTCACCACAGTTCCCTCTTCAATGGAAAAGGAATATGTTGAGGAACTGTTCAACTCCTGGTTCTTCCTCGGTAAGCTGGGAGGCTTCGATGCGGAAAACCTCCAGGTTCAGGATGTTGGGATTGATATCGGCTACATGGAGTATGACGACAAGGTAGCAGACAGCAGCTTGATGTCGGTGATGCATAATAAGAGTGATTTTGAGTTTGAAGGCACTTGGGCACGCTGTTGGTTTGATTTAGGTACCAGTGATGCGATCGCAATTGATGTCTTAATCAATTCCCTCAGGCAGCTTTCCAAGGAATATGTAATAATTGAGCGCTTATGCCTTGGTGGCGAAAATGAAGACTGGCCGATAGACAATGATCGGCGTGCTCTTTTCTCGGAAGCTCAGCAAAACTAAAGCAACTTGCTAACAGCCAAAAGTGCAGGTTAGGTTAGGACAATCTAAAATCTCGAAGTTTTCAGTTGCACAGGTAGGCATATAGAACGGCTAAAAGCAGCAATGAACCCACCTAAGGAAATCCGTGTAATAGTACTGGGATTGATTCGAGATGGCGATCGCATCTTTCTTTCGGAAGGTTACGATCCAGTTAAGCAAGAGACATTTTATCGAGCCTTAGGTGGGGGTGTTGATTTTGGTGAAACTAGCTATGATGCTTTAAAACGAGAGTTTCAAGAAGAACTCGAAGCCGAACTCACTAATATTAAATACTTAGGTTGTATTGAAAATCTATTTATCTACAACGGTCAACCGGGTCATGAAATTATTCAATTGTATCAATGTGATTTTGTTGACCCAAAGTTTTATCAACTCGACCAAATAGAATTTCTTGAGGGAGAGCACAAAGGAACAGCACTTTGGCTAGATATTGACCAGTGTAAATCTGGAGAACTTCGTATTGTTCCTGAACAGTTTTTAGATTACCTGAGTTCGCCTCATGAAGGAACAACGCCGCGAAGCCTACATCAATCTGATTAATGGACTGTTGAGTTGTCCTAGTGGCGAGGAACCACAGATTTTGAATGCTAACCCAGATTTAGTTGATGCTGGGTTCGTGCAGACAATGGTACAGGTAGCAGAGGTGTTGGAAGAGAAGGGCGATCGCAACGCCGCTGATTTTTTAATTGATGTTGCCCGTCAGCTAGCTAAGGTACTGGGATTGTCATCCTCAACCCCCACTTCTTCCACTCTTCCAAATTCTGAGTCCCAACTCTCATTCTTCTTGCAGGTATTGCTGATAACCGCAGACAGCAATGGCAATCCGCAAGTGGTTTACCCGTTGCTGCAAGAGAACTTAGACCAACTGGATGATAACTTTGCTCAAGTGTTGCGAAGCTGGGCAAGTGCTACCCTGCCGGAAGTGGAGCCAAAGATAGCATATGACATAGCAGGATCTATTGGCGATTTCAGTGCCCTCATTCAGCAGTTCCCCTTGGGCAACCGCGCTAGTAATCTGGAAATTGCAATTATATGCAACGAGATTGTTACAACAGTCTTTACCCGCGAAGCCTTCCCCGAAGACTGGGCAAGAACCCAAAACAATCTGGGCATTGAATATCGTAACCGTCTGCGGGGGGAGAGGGCAGAAAATTTGGAAGCATCAATCCGTTGTTTCTTAGCTGCTTTGGAGGTACGCACCCGCGATTCCTTACCAGAACAATGGGCTACCACCCAAAACAATTTGGGCGGTACCTTTATGTACCGACTCCAGGGACAGAGGGCGGAGAATTTGGAAGCAGCAATTCGTTGTTTCTCAGCGGCTTTAGAGGTACGCACCCGCGATTTCTTCCCCCAAGAATGGGCAGGAACCCAAAACAATCTGGGCCTTGCCTATCTTTACCGCATCTGGGGAGAAAAGGCAGAGAATTTGGAAGCAGCTATCCACTGTTTCTCAGAGGCTTTGGAGATATTTACCCGCAAAGCCGTCCCTCAAGAATGGGCAGATACCCAAATCAATCTGGCCAATGCCTACCTTAATCGCATCTGGAGAGAAAGGGTAGAGAATTTGGAGGCAGCTATCCATTGTTTCTCAGAGGCTTTAGAGGTATACACCCGTGAAGCCTTTCCCTATGACTGGGCAGAGACCAAAAATAAGCTGGGTATTGCCTATATTGACCTCCGCCAAGGGGAAAGAGCGGAGAATTTAGAAGCAGCTATCAGATGTTTCTCAGAGGCTTTGGAGATATACACCCGTGAAGCCTTTCCCTCTAACTGGGCAGATACCAAAAACAAGCTGGGCGTTGCCTATCTTTACCGCATCCAGGGGGGGAGAGCAGAGAATTTGGAAATAGCAATCCGCTGTTTCTCAGAGGCGTTGGAATACACCCGCCAAGACTTTCCCTATGGCTGGGCAGCGATCCAAATCAATTTAGGTGCAGCATATAAGAACCGCGTTCGGGGGGAGAGGGCAGAGAATATAGAAGCTGCAATTGGTTGTTTCTTAGCTGCTTCAAAGATATGCACCCGCGAAGACTTTCCTCAAGAATGGGGAAATGCCCAAAACAATCTAGGCAATGCCTACAGACATCGTATTTGGGGAGAACAGGCAGAGAATGTCGAAGCGGCAATCCGCTGTTTTTTAGCTGCCTTGGAGGTACGCACCCGCGAAGCATTTCCGTATGCTTGGGCAGAAACTCAAAACAATCTGGGTGCTACCTATAGAAACCGCCTCTGGGGAGAACGGGCAGAGAATTTAGAAACAGCGATCTACCATTTCTTATCTGCTTTGGAGGTATATACCCGTTCAGCCTTTCCCCAAGAAAATGTAAGCACTCAATTTAACCTTGGTGTTACTTACCAAGATTTCCAACAGCTACATAAGGCTTATGATGCCTTTGCTGTAGCTATTGATACTGTAGAATCCCTGCGTAACGAGATATTCTCTGGCTCTGGAATAGAAGAAGACAAACAAAAACTAGCTGAAGAATCGAATGATCTCTATCAATGTATGGTGAATGTTTGCCTAGAGCTAGGCTATCACGACCAAGCGATAGAATATGTCGAGCGCAGCAAAGCCCGCAACCTAGTCGAACTCCTCGCGACCCGTGACCTCTACCCCAAAGGCGACATTCCCGAAGCTGTCCTCAACGAACTCAACCGACTTCGCCGGGAAATTGCGGCTGAACAGCGACGGATTGACATTGCTAGAAGCAACCAGACAGGTGGGAGTATATTGAGCGATGAGCGTAGCCAATTTTCCAGTAATTCATCGACAGTTGGTGGAGGCACCGACCATACTCGTGTAAATGTCTTACAGCAACAACTAAATGACCTAATTACCCAGCAAATCCAGCCAATCGATCCCACCTTCAGTCTTACCCAACGAGTCGAACCTATCAGCTTCCAGCAGATACAGGAATTGCTACCCGATGACAAAACTGTCCTCATAGAGTGGTACATCCTGGATGAAACCTTCCTGGCATTCATCATCACCCACCAAAGCCCTGGTATAACCGTTTGGCAATCTTCTCCAAAAGATGGACGAGACTTAATTAACTGGATCATTGAGTATTTACAGAACTACGCGCAACCCTCCAAAGAACATTGGAAAGACAAGCTAGAGTCCCGTCTCAATCGCCTTACTCAAATCCTGCATCTAGAGGCAGTCCTTGCCCATGTACCAGACACTTGCGACAGGGTGATTTTGATTCCCCATTTGTTCCTGCACCTATTTCCCCTTCATGCTTTGCCATTGCCTAACCAGAAGGACAAATGCCTTTTAGACAAATTCCCCAGAGGTGTCCGTTATGCACCCAGTTGTCAGCTATTGCAGCTAACTGAAAAACAAAAACGTCCTGACTTCAGCTACTTCTTTGGAGTTCAAAACCCTACTGAAGACCTGTTCTATGCCAATTTGGAGGTTCAAACTATTCATCGCTTCTTTGAACTTGCTTATGTTCTGGTTGAAAAAAACGCCAAAAAAGATATCTTCAACACTATCCCCTACACAGAACATCTACGCGCTGCCCATTGCGTTCACTTCTCTTGTCACGGCGAGTTTAACTTTGAATCGCCCCTGAAATCAGCTTTACTCTTAGCTGATAGGCAACCCCTCACTCTTGGGGAAATCTTTGGTCTTGATCTCAGCCAATGCCGCCTCGTTACCCTCTCTGCCTGCGAGACTGGCTTGACTGACTTCACCAGCATTAGTGATGAGTACATCGGTTTGCCTAGCGCCTTTCTGTATGCTGGTGCCCTCAGTGTCGTCAGCAGCCTTTGGGCTGTGAATGACCTCTCAACCTGCTTCTTGACGATCAAATTTTATGAAAACCTCAAAAACTTTTCCAAACTAGAAGCGAGAGATGTTGCCATTGCTCTTAACCAAGCTCAAAAATGGCTGCGGGATTTGACCAGCGAAGATTTTGAAGCCGTCTTTGCCAAATATCAACCGCAAATTGATGGAATTCTTGCCCAGCTTTCCAAAGGCGATCGCTTTGAATTTCACGACTCTCTTAACCGAACTCTAGATAAAATTCAGGCTCCCGATCGCCAGCCGAAGCCCTTCGCTAATCCATACTACTGGGCTGCTTTCACAGCTACAGGAGTCTAGCCGACAATTTCAGCAGGTGTTCTTCTGCCTTCTGGTGTGCGGTTAAAGTCATTATCGAAACTCACAATTACCAGGTTATTTCTCTGGGCAGTCACGTACTGATAAGCATCATCAAAATCTAGATTAAATTGATTGATTGCTGCAACTAAGTTAGGCATCTCTTGAGGCTCCAAACGGAGTAGCACCACAGCACCGTTGGTGAAAACATCCTGAACAAAATCTAGCAGTATATTAGGTCTATTTCGCCTTGTCAGCAATATTCCAATCGAATAAAAAGAAAAATCAGTAATGAAGAGATTTTCTGTTGGCGTTTGGGTAAGAAACTGAACTGCTTCTTCAGCCCTATCTTGCTGCAACAGGGGTTCAAGCCAAACATTCGTATCCACTAGATACATAAATTAGTCGTTAATCCACCAGTCTGAAGATTGCTTTTGGAGTTCCAAAGAGGTATATTGCTCCTTTAAATCTGCTAGACCTCCTGCCCAATTCAGACACAGAAACTTCCTTTTTTGCCCCTCTAACGATAAGTCAGAAGACTTACAAAAATTATTCACGCCTACTTTGGTGATGTACAGAGCAACTGGGATTTCTAGTGCCACGAGGAAAGACTGACTATTTGCTGCTAAAGATTCCTTCACTACTTCTAACAGTTCCGGTAACAAGTCATCTTTAAATTCTTTTTCACAGATAGCATCGCGGCATTGCTTTAATCCTTGCTCCAGACGATTTGAAACAAATCTATCGTCTTCCGCCCCTGCCCTACGCGATAGTACGCGAGACGCACGTTGCAAATCTCCATCACAAGCCTCAATGACATCAAGATCGGCGATCGCTTTTGGATTATTTGCCCATGCAGAGCGATACTGAGCAATCTCTTCAGGTGTCAGAATAATAGCCATCGAGCAAATCTTGCAAGCTGCAAGATACTAACGACTCAAGAAGGTGATGCACCCTAATAAAAAAACATAAAGCCTGCTCTCAGGCAGGCTTCATCCGTGAATGCCCGACTTCAGTCCTCAGGCTCTATCGAAACATGCTGCTGACTGAAGTGTCCTCATGGACGCGCCAAATGGTTTCACCTAGCAAGTTCGCTACCGAAAGCACTGTTAGCTGTTCAAAGCGGTTTTCTTCAGGAACCGGAATTGTGTTTGTCACAATTACTTCTTCAAACACTCCACTCGATAAACGCTCAATAGCGGGTGGTGAAAAAACGGCATGAGTAGCGCAAGCATAGACTTGGCGAGCGCCTTCTTCACGTAGGATTCTTGCTCCTTCGCAAATAGTGCCACCTGTATCAATCATGTCGTCTACCAGTACCGCTGTCTTACCCTCGACATCCCCAATGACGTTCATCACTTCCGCAACATTATGCGCTTGCCGTCGTTTATCGATAATTGCCAGTGGCGCATCATTCAGCTTTTTGGCAAAAGCTCTCGCTCTTGCTACGCCCCCCACATCGGGGGAAACAACAACAATATCGGAGAGTTGCTTCCTTTCCAGGTAGTCTAGCAGCACCGGAGAGCCATAGACATGGTCAAACGGAATATCAAAATATCCCTGAATTTGGGCAGAATGTAAATCCATTGCCAAAATCCGACTCGCACCTGCCTCAGTAATCAGGTTAGCAACTAGCTTCGCCGTAATTGACTCACGACCCGCTGTTTTGCGGTCTGCTCTGGCATAACCATAGTAAGGAATTACTGCGGTGATTTGCCGCGCTGAGGCACGACGGCAGGCATCAACCATAATCAGTAACTCCATCAGGTGGGCATTTACGGGTTGGCAAGTTGGTTGAATAAGGTAAACGTCACAGCCACGGATTGATTCTTGAATTTGGATATATAACTCTCCATCTGCAAACCGCTTGCGAACCATCGGTCCTAAGTCCATGCCAAGATAACGAGCCACTTCCTGAGAAAGCGGAACGTTAGCAGAACCTGAAAATAGTCGGAGACGATTGTTGTCCGCAATCGGCGGCAGTGTGGGCTGAAGCGTTAAAGTTGCAGAACGGCTCACAGCAGACCCTCGAAGCTCATTTCACTGCAATCTTATCATCACTAGATTGTAAACTTTTCTCAGAATTTGATCAAAATTGGCTTGGAGGGAAATTCTTGCAGTTCCTCCAGAAGAACATCTCTATCAACAGCAACAAGCAAATTTATTTTTCTATAGTAGTAAAAACTTTATTGATAATCATTGATTCACTTCAACAACCACTGCCCAAAAAACTATGGCTCGAAGCTGAAGTGTAATAGTGATCAATCAAGCAGCGTGTTTACTATTCCTAAGTCTCTTGAATTTAATCTGTATGGTAAAGGACAATATTTAAGTACTTTTTAACCATTCTGGTTAAGGATGCTTGGCGCTTCAATCAGATAAGTGGTAAATAACATGATTTTATTTACAAAGATTAAAAAAATATAAATTTTTATAACTAAACGTTCTTAATATTATTAAGTTACAGAAAATACTTGAGAGATTGAATAATCTCTAGCAACAAAAAAAACAGTAGTTCATTTTTAAAACTACTATTGGCGAGTTGGTTCATTCACGATACTCTAACATAGTGATGACAGGTTGCTGCATTCGGGAGTAAGTTCAGCTTGCCGTTAGGCATCCTTCCTCTTTCTCGTAAAAACCGATTTACACACTCATGGAACCACCAATCGCCTCTGGAACTATTCTGCAAAATCGCTACCACTTGCTCAGTGTTCTTGGTCAAGGTGGATTTGGTCGGACTTATAAAGCTGAGGACCAAGGACGCTTTAATGAACTTTGTGCTCTTAAGGAATTGATTCCACCTCAGAGTGAGCCTTTTGTACTAGAGAAATCAAAGGAGCTGTTCCAACGAGAGGCAACGGCACTCTATCAGATTAAGCACCCGCAAGTTCCTCAGTTTAGAGCAACGTTTGAGGAAGGGGGACGGCTGTTCTTGGTGCAGGACTATGTGGAAGGGAAAACTTACCGCGAGTTACTCAACGATCGCAAAGCTCAGCAATCGGGTGGGGAGGCTCAAACTCAGAATCAGAATTTGGGGATTCCGACCCCAACAACAACGGGAACAATGGCGAACTCTGGATCTGGGGTCTTCTCAGAAGCCGAGGTACGACAGCTATTACTACAGTTATTACCAGTTTTAGACCACGTCCATAGTAAAAGCATTATTCACCGGGATATTACACCGGATAATATAATGCTGCGTAACACAGACAATCTGCCTGTATTGATTGACTTTGGTGTTGTGAAAGAACTGGCAACCCGTTTTCAGTCTCCTAATTCTACGGCTCCAGTAACTACTGTTGGGAAAGTGGGTTATGCGCCTAGTGAGCAAATTCAGACAGGTAGAGCTTATCCCAGTAGTGACCTCTATTCCTTAGCCGTTTCAGCGGTGGTACTCTTGACAGGTAAAGAGCCACAGTCACTTTTTGATGATACTCAGCTAATTTGGCGCTGGCGTCGGTGGGTCAATGTTACTGATGAATTAGCCAACATCTTGAACAAGATGCTGAGTTATCGACCAGGCGATCGCTATCAGTCAGCAATGGAAGTGATGCAAGCGATTCAATCGCACGGCTCAGTTGCGCCACAGCCAGCTCCCCTGCCTCAACCTCAACCTCAACCTCAACAACCAGACCGCAATGTTTCCAATATGGCGACAATGCCAGTGGGACGTCGCCCGGAACCACCAGCTAATCCAAGACCCAGAATCCCAAATCAATCTGACCCTGTAATTCCTGAACCTAGAGCTAACTCAATTTGGGATAATCCTTGGGCTGTCGTGGGAATTGGTGCAGCATTGGCATTGCTGGCAGGACTTGGCTCTTGGGCAATTATCAGCAGTATCCGCAATTCACAAAATGCTCAGGTGACACCTACGCCCACAACGCCTTTCACTGAGTTACCAACCCCAACCCCAACAGAATCACCCACAGAATCACCCACAGAATCACCCACAGAATCACCCACAGAATCGCCAACACAGACACCAACGCCATCGCCAACGCAACCTACATCATTTAGTCAGCGTGTGAATCTGTCCGCTGGTCAAGCTGTCTCAAGAGCGGGAACCATAAACGCGAATTCAACGATTAACTATATTGTTCCAGGTACACAAGACCAACAGCTTAGAGCCTCTCTTAATGGTGAAGGGGTTTTAATGACGGTACTTGGGCCAGACCAAAACCCAGTTGATAATCAAGCTAACCGTGTGCCGCGATGGCAGGGAACGCTACCCTTTAATGGAGATTACACTGTTCAACTGCGTCCAGTTCAAGGTTTGCCAAGGAGCAACTACAATTTATCGTTGGGTTTGACTAACCCAGCGCCCCCAACAACACAACCAACAACATCACCGTCACCACAGGTTAGCTATGACACAGAACGGTTGAACTTTGCAGAAGGTCAAGGAACGTTGCAGCTTGCTGATCAAACGGGTCCACGAACGATCAAGCGCTACTTGATCAATGCTCAGGAAGGACAGCAGCTAGCGGCAGAAGTGCAAGACGGTGGTGTGTCTTTAACAATTCGCGATCCTGGGGGTCAGGTAATAGCAGATGCTTCGGGAGTCCAGTTTTGGCAGTCTCAGGTCTTGCGTGCTGGTAACTATACAATTGACGTAATTGCCCAAAGACCGACACGCTTCCAGCTGTCTACTAGTCTTCAGTACCCACAGTAATTCAGGTTTATCTGAATTAAGTTCTCTCAGATACTAACTGATTAATTTTTGCCTAGCACCACAATCTAAACCTAGATGCACAGTAGCTTATTGATTGCTGGCACGGATACAGAGACAGGAAAAACTGTTTTGACCTGTTCGCTTGCTGCTTATTGGCAGACGTACCGTCCTCAAGAGAGTTTGGGAATTTTGAAGCCGATTCAGACGGGGATAGGTGATTGCGAGTTATACCAAAAACTCTTTGACCTCAAGCAAACCCCAGAAGAGATTACACCTTTGCACTTTCAGACACCTGTTGCTCCACCCATAGCAGCAGAACGAGAAGGACGCTTAGTTGATCTAGGACTGGCTTGGCAGGCGTTTACTTCCTTACAACAGCGATGCCAGTTAGTACTGGTGGAAGCCTTAGGAGGACTCGGTTCACCAATTACTCACGAACTAACGGTGGCAGATTTGGCAAGGGATTGGCGGTTACCCGTGGTATTGGTGGTTCCAGTGAAGCTGGGTGCGATCGCACAAGCTGTCGCTAATGTTGCCCTAGCACGTCAATCAAATGTCCACCTCAAAGGAATAGTCCTCAATTGCGTTAACCCTCGTTCAGACGAAGAGATTGCTGATTGGGCACCCGTTCACCTCATCCAGTCTCTAACAAACGTTCCAATTTTAGGTAGATTGCCGCATATGGCTAACCCGACTGATCTCTTTAAACTTGCTCAAGTTGCCTCAGATCTAGAGATAGAGCGATTTATCCAAAAGTACTAAGCTATTGCACATTTAACCTGTAGCACTAATTCATTGGGTCAAGGAGTGAGGGTAAAAGCCATTTCACCTTGACCCCTTTCTGTAATACCAGCTAGTGAAAGGTCAAGTAATATTAAGGAAAATGTCATTAACCTGCACTTGTGAAACCGGATTTTTCTCTCTCCTTCAATCAACCCCATAAAGGTTCGCAGTTACAAACTGTTTTGGCAGACACTCTCACAATCTTCTGGGGAGAGTGGTTAGATTTGCGGCTTTAGGCGTACTTGTTGGGTTAAATGTGAAGTCTCTTGAAAGTGTAGGTCTTTACAACAACTTCTTGATCATTCCCATGTCATTTTTAGGGGCAACGTTTTTTGACCCAGCAACGCTACCAGCAGCCTTGAAAGCAATTGTCTATCTACTGCCTCTAACGTATACCAGCATTGGGCTTCGCTCCGCTGCCTATTTACCGTTGTCGCAGTTTCCTTGGTACTCGATACCGATTTTACTTGCTGTTGCGATCGCGCTTTCTCTCCTGGGCGCTTATCAATTTGCTCACCAGCAGGACTAATCTAGACGGAAAAATACTTTGCAAGCCAACCCCACTACTCTCGAAGCCAAGGGCAAAGATTTACTGACGCTTCAATAGGGAACCAGCAGCCAAAGCACCAAACAACAACATACTCAACATAGAAGTTGGTTCGGGAACAGATCTCGATACTGTGCCACTGATGCCCATCGAATAATCTCGGTTGTCAGGATAGAAATCAATACTGTAGCCTACCGTAAATGAGTTCCCGTTGTTGCCAGGAGGTGTCCCAATGGCATTTGTACCGCTTGTAGTGGCAATAGCAGCAGCAGGGATACTGTAACCATCTCCTAAATCGTAAAATGGAGTCACTGTCAACCAATAAGTTCCTGGCTCAAGGTAAAGATCTAACCCTGAAACGGAGAGAGTGGATACAGGTTGATCAGAGACGGTGAAAGTAGTAGGGATTATTGACGCAGGACTACGACCAAAAGCAACAGTTTCGCCGTTCAAAAATGGTGCATCATCTATTCGTTGTGAGAGGTTTGTTACAATTCCCCAAGAAGCTGTTGGAGCAGAAGCTTGAGAATATAGCAGGTTGTTAGACCAAACCGTGTCAATGTTCCAACCCTCATCAGTAGTTGGAATAGTAAAGTCGCTCCAAATAGTCCGGTTAGATTGTCGTTGACCAAGCCAGAATATCTGATTCGCTGCGAAGCCTTGCCCATCGGGGTCACCGTTATACCAAAGCGTGTCGGCAGCAGTAGGAGTGGCAGTAGCATAGCTGAAGGTAAGAGGAACTGCTAAAGGAAGGACAAGCTTACAAAGGGTAGGTATCAACCAGTTATTGATGATTTCTGAACGCATAAGACACCCTCCCTAGAGCAGCACTTCTTCTTTGCCTAATCCTCACCTTTTGGGTAAATTTCCTGCTCTACCTCAAAGTATATTTTTTGATGCTACCTGTACACGGTTTTACAGGATTTCTGAGGCACGCTACCAAGATAAAACGGAACCTTAAAAGTTTAGAAGAAGTACTGCTAAATCCAAGCTACATCGAATCTCGGTATTTTTGTAGCAGTTGGGGGATATAGTCATAGCCATCAACGCCAATGATTGGGATGATTTTTGGGCGCTGTTGTCCCAACAATCGTTGGAACGCCTCCATTCCCATCTGACCCTGCAAAATTGTTAGTAAACCTGCGGCTTTACGCCAATCATTAGAACCAATTTGTTCGAGAAGATATGCACCTAATGTTCCGGTGTAGATAGTTGTTTCCCAATTTTGTAAGCTATAGGATGCTTCAGCTAAGTAAGTGAGGTTGAGACCTTGGAGGTACAAATCGCCAGAAAATTGAGCGGCTTGCCAGCCTTTTTCTAGATATGCGATCGCTTTTTCCGGCTGTTGGATCACAACATAAGCAATGCCCAAACTACTAAAACACAAGGCTTGACTTTGACCATCGCTTAAGCGTTCCGACAATTGCAACCCTTGCTCTAAATAGTAAATTGCATTCTCATATACCTCTGGTTCTACCTGTTGGGTATCCTGAGCTTGGAAGACTTCACTGTAGCCAAAGTTTGCCAAGGCATTGGCTTCTCCTAACCGGTTTCCCGATTGCCGAGAAAGAATCAAGGCGCGTTGACTATAGTTAATTGCTTCAGCATAAATTTTCCGAGCGACATAAATTCGGCTGAGGTGATTGAGATTAGCCACTTCACAAGCCCTATCACCCGCTTCACGCGCAATCTCTACTGCTTGTTGATGAAACGATGTTGCTCGATCATATTGACCCTGAGCTTGTAGTGAATAACCAAGTAAAGTCAGAATTCGTGCTTTTTCCTGTGTTCCCTCAACACGCCGTAAAGGTTCATCTAAGTAATTCAGGGCATCCCGCAGATAGTTTCCAGCCAATGAGGCAAAAACACCACCGTAGAGGGGAAAATAATCTCGCTGGGCGAAGGCGCGGAGAATTTGCAGACTGACTTGAAAACAGCCATTAACAATAGCATCGCGTTGGTCACTACTTAGTGCATAGTTCAAGACACTAGCTAACTGTGACCAAATCACGGCAAAGGCGATGAAGGTCGAAATTGAAAGTTTAGCTCCTACCTTAGAGTCATAAACCATCTTATCGAACCAAACGACTAGCCCTCGCTGCAAGCACTGAAGAACAACAGCCAACTCCACCCAAGCACTAACTTCCAGATTTCGCTGACTATCTGCCCATTCATTGAGCGGTTGATTCCGGGCTAGAGCTTGAAATAGAGATTGGGGTAAGGGGCTATTGACCTGTTTTGCCCACAATGCCCAAGGTCCACGCTGTTCAGGGATGCCGTCAAATCCTAATGACCCTCGGTTTTGGTCGTAAATCCAGCTAACTAAGTGATCTTCCAAGCGTTGCCAGGAGGCTAAACCCGCTGTAATGCCTGCCGATAGTTGCTGAATTTCTTTTGCACTTTCAGAGTCAGATGCTGAAGCTTGTTTTTGTAGAGTTTTTGCGAGTTGAGTGAGTTGTTGTAAGTTCAGTACCTCTTGCCGATTCGGGTCAATCACTCGCACTAAAGCAGTGAGACGGTCAGCTGAGTTAGCTGAGGTAATGGCTTCAATGGCGGCGGCAAGACTTTTAGAGACTTGGTTTTGCTGCTGTACCCGTTCCCACTCACCACTGATCGTTTTTAGTGCCCTAAGCACCCGCATCGCCTTAGCTTGCTTGATTTCACTAACCGGATTGTCTACCTGCTGCTGGGTTGTACTCAGTTGCTCTTCGAGGCAACGCTCAAAGATTTCCCCAGTACCGCTACTGACTCCTTGCAATAGCATTTGATAGACCTGCTCTTTCGAGCGGATTTTCCCCTTTAGGGTTGCTTGCACAATTTCATCAATTAACCCTAAGTAGCGACTTTGTAGTGATAGAGGCTCTGACATAACTCCTGCTCTTGAAAGAGCTGACTTTACCTCAACTGTACTGCGAAATTCCTCTTCCTATCGCTTCTTTTAAGCTGACTTAGAAGAGGGATTGTTGTCCCAATTCCCAATTCCCAATTCCCAATTCCCTAAGTCAAACCTTTCCAATTCTTCTTACTAGACTCGCAACAGTCGTTGCGAGTTCGGCTGGTTCTACAGGCTTTGGAATGTGCATCTGAAAACCAGAGGCGATCGCTTTCATTCGGTCTTCAGTTCTAGCATAGGCTGTTAGTGCGATCGCTGGAATCTCTCCCCCCTGCTCTGCTGAGAGTTGCCGAACTTTACGAATTAAGCTGTAGCCGTCCTCAAGCGGCATTCCAATATCGCTCACTAAGACATCTGGCTGGAACTGTGATATAGCTTCCAATGCCTCACTCGCTGATGCAACGGCAAAGACTTTGGCTTCACACTCCTCCAAAGCGGCAACGAGAAGCTCTCGCGAATCCACCTCATCATCAACAATCAGGACTCGTACTCCATTGAGCGTTGGTGGGTTGTTGAATGGTACTCCCAGATCAACGGTGGGATGGACACGCTCACCGAGGTAAGGCTTGACGCGGACGGGCATAAGCGGCAGCTTAACGGTAAAGGTGGCTCCCTTTCCTTCCCCTTCACTATCAGCACGCACTGTGCCACCGTGCAGCTCAACCAATTGTCGTACAATCGCGAGTCCCAGTCCCAGCCCACTATAGACCCTGGTGCTAGAACTATCGGCTTGCCGAAAGCGCTCGAAAACGTAGGGGACAAACTCAGGGCTAATGCCTTTACCCGAATCCGTGACGGTGACTTCAACATAGGAGTTCACTCGCTCTAAGCGCACCATAACACGCCCCTCTTTGGGCGTGAACTTGATGGCATTTGATAACAAATTCCAAATGATTTGCTGCAAGCGATCAAAGTCACCCGCAACTGGCCCGGCTGCCGGGTCAAGCACTGATTGGAGATGAATTTCCTTGGCTTGGGCGGCAGGACGCACTGTTTCAAGCGCCGCCTCAATTACTGCAACCAGTTCAACCGGACGGACATTCAAGCGGAGCTTACCCTGGATAATCCGGGAGACATCCAGCAAATCCTCAACCAGTTGTGCCTGTGATTTGGCACTGCGCTCAATCGTTTGCATTGCGCGTGCCGTAGTCGCTTCGTCAAACTTTCGACTATTGAGTAACCGCGTCCATCCCAGCATCGCATTCAGAGGCGATCGCAATTCGTGGGAGAGAGTCGCCAAAAACTCATCCTTGAGGCGATTAGCAGCTTCGGCAGTGGCGCGTGCCTCCTGTTCACGGGCGAGTAGCTGGTTGCGTTCATCTTCCGCTTGCTTGCGCTCGGTGAAGTCACGCATGATTTTAGAAAAGCCACGTAGCTGCCCCGTCTCATCTTGTAGGGGCGTAGTGATACCACTTGCCCAGAATCGGCTACCATCTTTACGAATGTGCCAGCGTTCATCCTCAGCCCGACCTTCCGTCACTGCTGTTTCCAGTTCTTGCTTGTCTATACCGTGCTGAAGGTCTTCAGGGGTAAAGATTATTGAGCCAGGTTGTCCGAGAATTTCGGCTTCCTGATAGCCCAACATCCGTTCTGCTCCCAGACTCCAACGGCTAACCTGCCCTTGGGTGTCGAGGAATAAAATTGCGTAGTCCTTCACATTCTCCAACAACAGGCGAAACCGTTCTTCGCTGACCCGAAGTGCTTCTTCCGCCTGTCTACGGTCTGTCATGTTAGCCAGGATGTAAACAGCACCGATGAGTGCTCCACCCTCATTGAACACAGGGTCTACTGTTATGGAAAACCATTGGCTATCGGAGTGAACCTCCTGGCTTTCGCGCTGACGAGTTTGCTGAACGTGGCTGAAGGGAGCTGCCTCAACCGAACCCAGTGTCGTTGGCATTAGCTCTTGATACAGGCAACCAACGAGTTCACTAAAAGGTTTCTTTAAAAGCTCTGTCATGGCGCTATTGCAGCGCATAACTCTTCCTTCCCGATTCAGGAGGCAAACGCCATCGTTCATTGCATCAAATGTACTTTGCCACTCTCGCGCTAAGGAGAGTGCGGACTCCTCAGCCTGCCGAATGCGTAACAGAGATTTGACAGTAGCAATTAATTCAATCGGTTCTACAGGCTGCGCCAGGTAGCCATCTGCACCACTATCTAACCCCTGTGCCTTGTCCCGACTTTCAACAAAACTCGCGGAGAGATGGAGTACGGGAATAAAGGCAGTAGCTGGGTTAGTTTTGATTCGTCGGCAGACCTCAAATCCGTTTATATCAGGCAGCTTCACGTCCAGAATAATTAAGTCTGGTCTGGCTTCAGTTACGAGTTGCAAGCCAGCTTCACCTGTCGCTGCCTCAATGATGTTAAACCCCCTATGTCTTAACATCCGCTTGACAGCATAACGATTGGCTTCGTTATCGTCTACGTGCAAGATCGTGATTAGCTGCGACTCAGACATTATCTTCCTCACAAGGCTCTAGTGCTATCCCTGCCTTTACAAGTGCTTCCCTAACCCGTGTGATCGGTTCTGACACTCCTAACGTCCCTAGCGCGATCGCAACGTCCTGCAATGCCATTTCTTTAGAGAGAATCGCCACGGTACTCTCAGCCAGAGTCCCTCGCTCTTGGGCTTCAAGTAGCTGTGAGGTATTAATAATCACAGGAATGTGGTTAGTTGTAGAGTCGCTTTTGAGCAGCGATAAGACCTCGACACCGCTCATTTCTGGTAGGGAAAGATCGAGAACAATGCAGTCAGGCTTTTCGACTTGAGCCAGATGGATACCCTCGCGTCCATCGACTGCTTCAATAACATTAAGGTGAGTGTCACTTAAGAATTGCTTAAACACGTATCGGGCTGTTGGATCATCGTCAATAAGCAAGAGCTTACTTGGTCTCTCACGCTTTAACAGCCTATTGATTTGGTTCAACAATAAAAATCTATCCACAGGCTTAACTAAGAAGCCATCAGCCCCTAAAGCCATCACTTGCTTTTCATTATCAATGACGGTGACAACGAGAATAGGAATATCTTGGGTTACTTTATTTCCTTTCAGCTCCCGAAGAAACCCCCAAGTGTTTTGCTCCTCCAACAAAATATCCAACATGATTACGCTGGGGGTGAATAAAGCCATTGCTTGTTCGGCTTGTGTCAGCGTTCGTGCCAGGAAGGGTTGATAAATTGACCCTTGGAAATACTTCTCGTAAGTGAAAAGGGTTTCTGCATTGTCCTCTACCACCAGTACGGGCAAGCGTTGCGAGTCTACCTGCCAGGAGACTAACGGCAAAGCTGGCTCTTCGGTAGAACCAGGATAGACAGCAGGGATAGCCGCAAAAAAGCTAGAGCCAACTCCCAAGGTACTACTGACCCAAACGTTTCCTCCTAATAACTCTGCTAGCTTACGCGAAAGCGGTAGCCCCAGACCTGTGCCTTTTACCTGCCTTTGTAAGGGAGAGTCCACCTGGACAAATTCTTCAAAGATTCGCTCAGTATCCTCTGGTGCAATACCAATGCCTGTATCGGCAACGGAGAAAGTAATAGTATTGCCAACCCGCACGGCGGATACTCGAACCTCACCCGTGGGCGTAAATTTGAGAGCGTTAGAAATAAAGTTTCTGAGAATCTGGGCAACCTTGCCCTCATCGGTGTGAAGCGTTGGGATATCGTGGGGTTCTTCAAAGACTAAAGCAATTGAGGAGTTGTGAGCAAGCAGAGGGCGCAGCATTCCTCTGAGAGTTCCGAAGAGTTCGCTTACTTCAAATTCGTCGGGCTGTACGACAATTTTTCCCGCCTCCACTTTCGCAAGATCTAAGAGGTCGTTCACTAAATCAGAGAGTCCTTCTGCCGCTTTTCGGATGAATGTGACCTGCTTTTCCTGCTCTGGCGTTAACTCACCATCCATTCGGTCTAACAGCATCCGGGATAGGGAAGTAATCGAGTTAACAGGTGTACGAAACTCATGGCTCATGTTTGAGAGGAAACGGGTTTTGAGTTCGTTGGCTCGTCTTAAAGAATCCGCTTTTTCGTCTAATTCGGCGTACAGCGCTACGACACCCCGATTGGTATCTTCTAGTTCACGGTTAAGTTGAGTTAACGCCTCCTCTCGCTTTTGTAGTTCTTCTAAGGCACAGAGTAGTTCCTGGTTCTGCTGCTGGATTTCTTCAAATGGATTGCTAGGCGATCGCTTAATCAACTCATCCGCTATCTGTGCCAAACGAGTTGCATTCACTAAAGGCGATCGCTTTGGCAAGGGTTTTCCCATCCGCACAGTTGTCCCGTTACTGGGTGAAGACTCAATCTCGAACTGCTCCATGAGTCGCTTGCCGCCAAGAATCCCTAACCCCATGCCAGTTTCCGACGTATATCGCCCCTCCAAAATCGAGTTCAGATTGGTGATGCCTGACCCTTTGTCACGAATGCAGATTAGCAAGCTTTGAGAGGATTCACCTTCCACCCAAAACTCAACTCTTCCTCCCTTTGCATACTGAAAAGCGTTGCGGGCGATTTCCGATACAGCAGTGGCAATGCGGGTTTGATCTTGAGAGTCAAAACCCAACAGTTCAGCAATCTGCCGTGCCCGCTGACGGGTCATGACAACATCTTGTTCAAAGCGTATTTCTATCGTGAGGATAGCTGCCCTCATTTCATGTTTAGATCTTAGATTGTGAAAACTCTCCCATCTCCCCATCTCCCCATCTCCCTATCCTCCAATCTCTCCCTCACGGGCAACTAACACAGTTACGTCATCCCGACCTCGGTTGAAATCCCGGTATAGAACTCCAGCAATGAGACTGGGATGTCTGGTTACTAAGCCAGCATAGCGATCTAAACGCCACTGTGTGCCCAATCCATCAGAGTGCATGACCAGAAGCCCTCCTTTAGTCCACGGATAGACAAACTCCTGAATCTTGCGAACCTCATGCCCAACCGTGCCGTTATAGGAAACCAGGTTGTTGTTTTTTTCCGGAGAAAGAATCGTGCCAGAAATGTTTCCGACACCAGCAAAACGCACGATTAAGCGTTCAAAATCAACTTCTGCGATCGCTAAAGCGGCTCCGCGTGTACTTCGCAGTGCCGCGTGTGCCACCTCAACAATCTCTTTAGGACTTTTGCCCAGATTCTCTCGAAATACCCTTACCGCTTCACGGGAGGCAAGGGCGGCTTGTGAACCGTGACCCAACCCATCTGCCACTAAGAGCAAATAGCGACCTGAATCTTGATCGATTGCCCAAGCATCACCCGAAACGTCTTCACCTGTCTTGGGTAGACATACGACACCGCTTTCTAGATAGTTGTCTTGCGACTTTGCGGGTAAGCCATTAGCCCAGAGGTGGCTTAATAAGGCTGTACCCCCATTCGGAAGCGAATAAAGATCAAAAAAAGCTGAGAGGCGGCTAATTGCCCCCAAGCCAGTTCCAGGAGTTCCTGCTGTTGAAAAGCCATCACGCAGGCACTCGTTGATATTGCTGATTCCTGGTCCTTTATCCAAGGCTAAGATTTCAATGCCCTCGCTCTTGTCTCTGGTCAAAGGTTGTAGCAGTAGTTTGCCATCTGTGGCGTGCCGAACGAGGTTATTTGCCACTTCTGTAACCACAATGCCGACTTTCCCTCGCTCAGTCTCGTTGAAGCCAAGACGACTCGCAAGAGCGATCGCCATCCGTCGCGCTTCACCTGCCTGACTAGACTCTAAAATCGGTAAGGCAACGGGTTCTGTCATGATTTAAGTCATTTCCATTTGGTAATAGTAACGCAGGTGCCTTCTCCGACCTGGGAAACGATCTTGAATTCGTTGACCAGCCGCTTTGTTCCACTTAAGCCCATACCCAGTCCGTTACCAGTCGTGAAGCCGTCCTTTAGGGCTAGTTCAATGTCTGGAATTCCTGGTCCCTTGTCTTCAAACGTCAACTGTAGACCTTGACGAATTCCATCCTGTAGGACTTCCAGCTTTACCGTACCACCACCACCATAGTCCAGGGTGTTACGGGCAAGCTCACTCGCTGCGGTGACAATCTTAGTCTGATCTACCAGACTAAATCGCAGTTCCACTGCCCACTGACGCACGGCTTGCCGTACTAGTACAACGTCGGCAGAGGACTGGATGCTCATGGTTTCAGACCTCTGTCTGTCCATTTGCGCTCTCCGTGGAAGACGCTGCCAACGAGGCACGGAGGCGAGCCATTCCCTTTTCAACGTTTAATGCCGTACTAATTCCTGTTAAGGAGAGTCCTAACTCGACCAGAGTAATGGCAACGGCTGGCTGCATTCCGACAACAACTGTTTCGGCATCCAGTATCCGCGACATTTTGGCAATGTTTCCCAGTATCCGCCCGATGAAGGAATCAACAATTTCTAAGGCTGAGATATCAATCAGCACACCGCGAGCACTAATTTGGGTAATTCGGTTGGTCAGGTCGTCCTGTAAGGTCATTGCTAGGCGATCGTGCATATCGACCTGAATCGTCACTAGAAGGAATTCGCCCATTTGGAGGATGGGGATACGTTCCATAAACTCTCCTGGCTCTATAGTGTCCCACTTTTGGAACGACTGATTGTTGCCCCAGTTCGCTTTAGGGCAAGAGCAAAAGCATCGGCAAGTGAAGCTTTTGTGACCATATCCGCGAGATCTACGCCCAGGTAGACAATGGTTTGAGCGATCTGGGGACGAATGCCGCTAAGGATACAATCAGCGCCCATCAGACGAGCCGCTGTTACTGTCTTGAGTAAGTGTTGAGCCGTTAGGGTATCTACGGTTGGCACTCCTGTAATGTCAATGATTGCCACTTCCGAACCCGTCTCGACAATTTTCTCCAAGAGCGACTCCATCACCACTTGGGTACGGGCGCTATCAAGGGTACCAATAATCGGTAGGGCTAAGATACCATCCCACAGTTTTACGACAGGGGTTGAAAGTTCCATCAGCTCCTCTTGCTGGCGCATGATCACTTGATCGCGGGTTTTCTGATAAACCTCAGTTGTCCAAAGCCCCAGCTCGTCCAGCAGGTTGCTTGCTAACAAAATGTCTTCAACTAGGGCTGCTCCATCCTGTGCTTCGGAGCGGAGGTGGTTGAATAGGGGTTGCTTAAAGGAGAAAACAAAGGTTGCCGTTTCCGATGGTGTAAAGCCTTTCTGGGAACGAGTTCGGGAAACACTTGCCAACATTTCGCGCACTCCCTTCCACTCTGGGGCTTGAGTATCACTCAAGTCACTCTGCTGTACAGCAGTTTTAAATAGCTCCAAAAACTCTCTGCACTCTTCTCGCAACTCTGCCTCTTTGAGCAAACCATGGCGGTTACCATGAGCCAATTGCTGTTGGAGCCAGTCCTCTAACAGTTGAGTTTTGTAATTTGTAAAAATCTCTGGAATTTTACTTTTGCCGCTCAAGTCCATAAAAAATCCTCGAAGTTGGAACCCCCTGTCCTCAGACGGTAGAGGAAAACGGTTAGACGACTCAAGTCCCAGTGTTCCACCCGCCGAGAGTTCACTCATTATTACAGGTCAATTATTCTAAACTTTCCGGTTAACTAGCACGAGTGGTGCTGTAGAACTGTGAAGTGGCGGGAAATTTACGGGCGGCGCTTCAAGAGTGCCAAAGGATAAGTTAACTACTACTGGAGGTATTCCTTAAAGGCTGATTGACCTACTTATTATAGGTACAAAGTGGGTCAACTGCTGCGGACACTCTTTCCACGGGGCTGTTCTCTACAGACAACGTAAATAGACCTCTTGCTCTCATTCCTTTTCATCAAATTCTGGGGCAGGCGGGATGCCTACCCCGCCAGAAAAAAGGCTATGAGTGGGATGAGCCGAAAAGCCCGACCTAGCTATTGCTCTTCAAGAGGTTTAATGTATAGCAGTAGCCACGAATGTTAGGGCATTAAGGGGAGAAGAGCGTTCCTTAACTAGAGCCGATTTGACCCAAAGCTGACCGCCCAAAGCTGACTGCTGATGGCTATACATTAGCTGAACACTTGATTAGTAGAGCTAGCTTCTGTTGCTCGACATGCCTGTTGTCGCGTGGGAATTTCAATCCAAAACTCGGTTCCCTCTCCGGGTTTGGAAAAACACTGAAAAACGCCACCATGTTTTTCCACCACAATCTGGTAACTAATAGAAAGCCCTAAGCCTGTGCCTTTTCCAATCGGCTTGGTTGTAAAAAATGGGTCAAAGATTTGAGATTTTGTCATTTGGCTCATCCCCGGCCCATTGTCAGAAATCTGAATAACTACATCTTCAGCAGAAGCATTATTTTGAATGGTGTTAAGGGGCATGGAATAATTTTCCCTATCCCCTACAAAGGGTTTCATACCAGTGCGGATGGTGATCTGGCTCTCTTCGATTTGAGTTCCCTGTAATAACCGGGTTGTGTGGTACTCTTCTAGAGCATCGATCGCGTTACTGAGGACATTCATGAATACTTGATTGAGCTGACTGGCATAGCACTCAACTAAGGGTAATTCTCCATAGGCTTTAACAATCTTGATGCCGGGATAATTAGGCTTATTCTTCAGGCGATGTTGCAAAATTAAGAGTGTACTGTCTAAGCCTTCGTGAATATCCACCGGCTTCATCTCAGCTTGGTCAAGGCGGGAGAAATTCCTTAACGACAGCACTAGCTTACGGATGCGCTCAGTACCGATTTTCATGGAAGCGAGGATTTTTGGTAAATCTTCGTCCAGGAAATCTAAGTCAATATTCTCGGCAAGTTGGGCAATCTCTGGATTGGGATTGGGATAGTGTTTTTGATACAGGTGTAGAAGATTCAGCAAATCCTGAGCATACTGACTGGTGTAGGCAAGGTTGCCGTAGATAAAGTTGACTGGGTTGTTGATTTCGTGAGCGACACCCGCGACCAATTGCCCCAAGCTGGACATTTTTTCGGTCTGAATGAGTTGAGTTTGGGTCTGCTTGAGATTGTCAAATGCGATCGCAAGTTGTTCTGTCTGCTGAGTTGTCTGTGTCAATAATTTCGCTTGCTGTAAGGCAACACCGAGGTGCGCTGCAATCTGGGTCACAAAATCTATTTCGGAGGCGTTCCACTGTCGCGGTGTTCGGCATTGGTGGATACAGAGTAATCCCCAAAGTCGAGGGGGTGCCCCTGTCCCTTCTCCTCCTTTTAGCAATGGCACAACTAAGTTGGCTTGTACTTGAAATTTTGCCAAAATCTGGATGTGGCACTCACTTAAATTGGCATTGTAGATGTCAGCCACTGCCTGAATCCGACCTTGATGATATTGAGCAGCAAACTGATTCCCAAAGCAGTGGTCGTAGATTTTTGAGTCAAGTGCTGGCGGCAAATTGGGTTGAACATCTTCAGAGATAAATGTTCCCTCATCGTAACCAGAGTCAGGATTGAAGCGAAATATCGCAACTCGGTCAGCGTCTAGTAGTCGCCGGACTTCTGTCGTTGTTGCTTTGAAGATTGTCTCGACATCCAGGGATTGTCGGATTTTGGTAATGACTCCAAACAAGGCTTGCTGTTGTTGGGCAACTGTTGCGAGTTTTTGGGCTTGTGCTGTCGCTGTAGCGGCGGCGGTGCAGCTTTGTTCATACAGTTCGGCTTGCTGAATTGCAACAGCCGCTTGGTCAGCTAGCTGTTGTAGTAACTCAATTTCAGAAGCTTGCCAACGACGTGGTGCCTGACATTCTTGAGCAATCAAGAGTCCCCACAACTGTGCGCCAACTCCTATCGGGACGATCAGTGATGCCTGAATTTGGAACGCTGCCAAAAACTGTCGATGTTCTAGTGTGAGGTTGAATTGAGAGACATCGTTAATGACTTGTACGCTGCCTCCTTCGTATAGTTGACGCTGTGGGTCGGGAAAGTAGCCTTGAGGGTCACTGACTCCTAGAATTGATAAGCAGTTACCGTTGAGTGATTCCACAATCACTTGCCCTGGAGTGCTACTCGCAAATTGGTAAATTACTACTCGATCCGTATTCAGCAGGTGCCGGACTTCTCGCACTATTGTTTGCAGAGTAGTTTTCAAGTCAAGGGTGCTGCGGATTTGCTTCGTAATACGCTCCAAAGCCCGTCCCTGTTCCAATGATTGTTGTAATTTCGCCGTGCGCTCCTCGACTTGGCGTTCTAGATTAGTGTTGAGGGACTGGACAAGGGAGTAGAGTTTGTATTGCTCAATTGCCATCGCCAAATGACGACCTAACGCGATCGCAAGTTCAATGTCATTCGCTGTCCACTCTTGAGATTCACCTCGTTTTAACTCTCGCCAAACTTCAAAAGAGCGACGAGGCAGTTGTTGTTTCGCACTAGGGTCAAATTGTCCTGCCCATAAGGTTTCGGTATCAACTTGGGGACGAAAGACGCTGAGGTAGCCCAAGAACCCACAGCGATAATACAACGGTAAAACCAATATTCCTCGAATTGCTGTCGAGTTAAAGGCTGAGGTGAGAATCTGTAAGTCTGGGCTTTGATACAGGTTCGTCGTCGTCAGAGGTTCACAACCTTGTTGGAGATTAGGGATTGCTAAAGAGTCAGTTGATACACGCTTTGCTCTATTAATAGGCTCTTTCCCATTCCCATTCCCATTCCCGATTCCCGATTCCCGATTCCCGATTCCCGATTTCCCATTCCCGATTCCCGACAAAGCCCAAGCTGAAAAGACCGGATGCTGTTCAATAGGGTTCTGTATTTGCCCATCCCAGGACGAGGGTTGAGTCCCATAGACAAATACCTCAGCAGAATCAGCGGTTTTGTAAGGAGCAATGTAGAGTCTGCCACCACAGCCTTGGAGGGCGGTGACAGTTTCTTCTAGTGCCGTTTGTAGTTCAATCGTCGGTAGGGAATGTAGGAGAGTGGAGACTCGGTTAATGGTTGCTTCGATAAAGTGCTGTTGACGCGCTTGAGACAGGAGATTGGATTGAGCGATCGCCATTGAAACTTGATCGACTACCAATTGCACAATTTGCAATTCCTGTCTTGAAATTGAGTGGGCTTGGGAATGATGTGACACGATTAAGCCCCAAAGTCGCTCTTGACTTGGCGTTGCCTGAATATCGTAATGCACAATCGGTAGTACTAATGAAGAGGCGACACCCATGGCTGTGAGGTAAGCCGCATGGCAGGGGTCTACAGGGCGATAGTAAAATTCTTCAACCACAGGGCGATCGCTAGAAGCAACAGCATCCATAGGCGAGAATCCAATCATCCCAGCAGCAACATCGACGATTGAACGTAGGCGTACTGTCAGGTAAAGCTGCCGAGCAGTTTCAGGAATATCATCGGCTGGAAAGTTTAGCCCTTTGAGAGACGGAAGGCGATTGTCTTGAATAGACTCTGCCATCACTTCTCCACTGCCAGATTTGTGAAATCGGTAAATCATGACCCGATCAGTTCTCAAAAAGGCACGGATTTCACTTACCGTCGTTGTTAGGATTTCTTCTAATTCCAGAGATTGACGAATCCGATTAGTGATTCGACGCAGTAAATCTTCCTGGTTAAGCTCTGGCTGTCGCACTGTCGTACTCTCGCTAGGATTTTTTCTAGTTATGCACCCGCCATAAATGTTCGATGAAGACTTTCTCTGTACAAGCATTTTCTTACCTAAAAGCCAATCAGGACATACATACAACCCTGAAAGTTCATAAAAATTAAGCAAACTTAGCTACTTCTTGTACTTGTTCTATAGAATATACACAGATAACGATTTTTAGTTAATCTCTCGTGTGTTTACGGGTTGGCGTAATTCAGCGAAGCCGTCGTTTCGGGATAGATGAATAGGCATTAGTTATCAGACAATCTGTCTCACTTCCTCATTCCAAACTCTTAAAGCAGTGAGATTTATGGTTGTTCACAACTCAGTTCCTTGCCTAAACGTAAAGACAAGATGTGAATCGCTGGATGAAGATTGAGGCTTTTTCATTGTTGATGTGTGATTCTTTAGATAAGTAATGAGGGCAATTTATTTAATAGACTGATTCCTGTCCAAGGGTAACTGAGCCATGTAAAGCCAATCTCACCTGGGAAAATGGACAAATCAAGGGTTAAAGTGCATTACAGGTGTAATACTTCTTGAAAAAGCTTCAAGTGAATAAAAGATGATGTTATTGTTAATATTCTAATCTTGAAAGCTTCAATCCGTCGAATTCTGGAAATCGCTCATCAAGAAAAAGTTTTGACTTGAGGCGTTAGGGCTTAATTCTTACTGCCGCTTGCCACAATGCTAGGTTATTTGCTGCCGTTGTCGGATTTCTTGGCGAACATTCATGAGAATTTTCCCTAATTGGTTTTGACCCGTTTTATCTTGACCACAGCCCCAGTAATAATCAACAGGAGAGTCTTCCACAATCAGTTCTTCGCCAGTATCAAGCAGAATTGCCTGAATATCGGTATGGGTGAGAAATTTGGTTAAAACACCTTGCCACATGACTTGTGACTTCACCTGCTCCCAGTCGGGACGAAGTTTGCGAGTGCGATCGCGTCCTAAGGTTGCCGCATCCATCGGTGTTGGAGCATCGCGAATCACAGCGATTAAGGCTTCATCTTCGGTACCGACAAATTTGTGAGCTTGGTAGTAATGCTCCACAGTTTGCCAATACAACTCCTTGATTTGAATTGGATGGGGGGAGAAGTTGGAAAAGCAACCGTAGGGTTCAGTAACCTTATAAAAGTAAATCGTCATGTCAAACTATTTGTTCTATGCCTAGAGTAAAATATTGGAGACCTTTTCTTTAGCCAAGCTCAGCCTTGAGATAGTTGCCAGATTTAAAAAAGTGTCTCTGTTTTGGTCTAAATACTCTGCGAAGTGAGATTAGACAGTTCAACAGATTAACGCTGTAATCTGACTAGAGGCTGAGCCACACAAAGGCGTAATGCATATCTCCAGCAAGGCTGAGAGAATAGTTGTTGGGTTAGCTACTCTCTTTTAAGGATAGGATGGGTGACCGCTTTGTCCATCCCCTGTATAGGTGTCAAAGAGTCGGCACACGACAACTCAATGTTATAGAAATAGAAATAGAAGCTGTATCCAGAATCAAACTGAATCAAACCGAGTCATTCGTTTTTCTTCCCCAGTGGAGGCGCAGTACGCACCTAAAAATGCTACCGAATAATATTAGTAACTCAAGTTGCCAAGCCGTTATTTATGATCAACTCTCTAAATCGCGACTCTGCTTCTCTGGAATGGAGCAATTTTCAACTTAGTGGAAAATCAGGAAAAAGAGTTTCTATTGGCTCTTCCACAAGACACTAAAAAAAGCAAAGCTGTATCGTACTATACATTTAGTCAAGATTAGCTAGCTTTAAAAGTTAATATAAGATTAGCTAATGTTCAAAGCATCCACAATCCATGCTACTAAAGTTTCAATTAATTTAAATTTAGGCTAGGTGCCGTTATGGACTTTGAAGAAAATTATCAACAATGCTTAGATAAATTACTTTGGGTCAACGAGCAATTAGAGGTAAAAATTCCTCAAGCCCAACTTTATAAAATTGCTAAGCTTATTGTTCAAACAATGACGGGCCCTTGGCGCTATTTTCATTCAACCGAACATATTTTTGAAGTCGGTGGATATAGAGATGCGATTGAAGTACTAGCGGCTTTATTTCACGACATAGTATATGTACAAGTGGATGGAAGTGTAAATTTTAACCTCACCTACTATCTGACTCCTTTTATTAGAGAAGAGGAGGGGAAAATGTTTATTCAAGAGAAAAGTGAATATAATTGTGATTCCGACTTTGAGATGGTAGCTGCGATCTTTGGTTATGTTCCTGGGCAGCCGCTTTCTCCTTTTTCGGGGCAAAATGAATTTTTGAGTGCTGTCGTTACTGCTAAGGTCTTATCAGCTTTTTTGAGCGCATCGCTAATTGTACAGATAGTTGCTTGTATTGAAGCTACGATTCCTTTTCGCTCAAAGTCAGAATCAGGGTTGAGTCCTTGTGAAGTCTTATATCAGCGACTGAAGTTAACTAATGAGCAGTTCAATCTTCAGTTGACAGAGGAAGAAATCATTCAAACCTTGAAGCGCTCAGTAAGAGTGGCGAACCGCGATGTATATAGCTTTGCTAATCAGAGTTCTGCTATCTTTTTATCCAGCACTTGGAGTTTGTTACCGGAAACTAATCATAATCTCCAGAAATCGGGTTCTTACACGGTTCGTGATTACCGAATTGCCATGCAAAAGATGGCAAATTTCATGAACTTTCTCAATCCAGATCTAATTTTCCGTCAGTTCCAAGGAGAACCGGATGACCAAACCTATCAAAGCTTGGTTGAGCAAGCGAGGACGAATCTGCAAGCGGGACGGCTTTATTTGGAGAGCAAACTCGTTACAATTGCTATTCTTGAAGCCTTGTCTTTACGAATCGGCTCAGATGTTTCTCTATCAATCATTATGGGAGAATTGCCAGGTTCCGGAGTTTCTGTCGGTCGGTTGGTAGAGTATTTCCCTGATATTCATAAGGTTTATCAACCTGCAACTGATACTGAAATAACAGTATTGAATTTATTTGAAGTTGGACGAAGTAATAATACAAGTTACGATTTAAAAACTTCACCCTTAACTGCCTTTATCGCTAAGTACGTTGGATTTGATGAAATTCGAGAAATGCGATCGCACTCGTATTCCTTTTTCCAAGGAACTATTTCTTCCGAAGATTTCCTTGCTAAGTGTGATGCTGCTCTCATCAATATCATTACTAACGGCGTAATCAAACTCTTGGAGAATCGCAAAGCAGCATTGCTTGGTTCATGGCCGAGTACGTTTTAAAACAATCAACTGCAAGATAGTAACCTTTTTTGTGCTAAGGCGACACGGGAGCTTTTCTCTTCTTCAGTCCTCTCACGAAGTTAAGGATAGGTTATCGAATTAGTAATACATTAGCTTTAGTTTAACCCAAGGTTTTCTGCTTCTTGGGTAGTTATCAAAGCTCAGTCAGTAGAGCAATATAATTAAACGTGCTACAAAAATCATATGTTTTACTTTAGATAAAATATAAACGTAACCTCAAAAAAATATAATTTACCGCACTGATTTTTAATCCTAACTTTACTTTTACTGAAATACAATCGAAGGAATGATAGCAAGCACCATAGTTGTAATCTAATAATCCTGTGCTTAGGCTCATCATTAAGCTAGAGAGACGCATCTACTAGGCAATGTTGAGTACACCCTCGCCACAAACTATTAATTGTGCTTGTTCAAATACCGGATAGACTTACGCTTGATTCAAGTCTGGCAGACCTCCCAACACATGACTTTCAAGTTAGCTTAACAACCTTGGGGGAGGTAGTCGTAAAAAAGTTTCAGCGCCAGCCTGAGTTACCAGGGGTAATGATTACGAATGATAGTCAAATCGTAGGCATGATTTCTAGAACTCAATTCTTTGAGTGGCTCAGTCGTCCCTATGGATTAGAGACTTTCCTGAAACGTCCAATTAAATCCCTGTGGAGGATGATTGCGGATAGTGGGGAAATTGCTGATGTAGAAAAATTCCTAGAAAAGTATCTCGTGTTGAGTGCGACTTGCCCTATTGATAAAGCCGTAGAACTTGCTCTCAAACGTCGAACCTCCTTAGCCTATGAACCAATCATTATTGAATGGGCAGATGGACGGCGGCGGTTACTCGATATGCAAGTTTTGCTTTTGGCTCAATCTCAGCTCTTTGCCCTAGCCAAAGAAGCGGCTGATACCGCCAATAGAGCTAAAAGTGAATTCCTCGCCAATATGAGTCATGAACTGCGTACTCCCCTAAATGCCATTCTCGGCTTTACCCAGGTAATGAACCGAGATCCATTTATATCTACTGAACAGCAACAACATTTGGGCATCATCAATCGCGCTGGTGAGCATCTGCTGGAATTGATCAACGACATTCTCGAAATGTCCAAAATTGAGGCAGGCAGGATTGCCTTGAATGAAACTAGCTTTGACCTGTATCATTTGCTGGATAGTCTCCGCGAGATGCTACAACTCAAAGCCTCATCCAAAGGCTTACAACTTCTTTTTGACTATGCACCAAACGTCCCTCGATACGTGCAAACTGACGAGCGGAAGTTGCGAGAAGTCTTGATTAACCTTCTCGGTAATGCCATCAAATTTACTCAACAGGGACGTGTGACGCTGCGGGTAAGTATGCGGAATGGGGACAAGGAAGACAAGGGGGAACTTTCTCAAAACGCAGCCTTATCTCCCTACTCCCTATTCTTTGAGGTGCAAGACACAGGAGCAGGTATTGCCCCAGAAGAATTAGACGAATTGTTTACTGCTTTTGGGCAAACAGAAATAGGTCGGAAATCAGGGGAAGGAACGGGATTAGGTTTACCAATTAGTCAAAAATTTGTGCAATTGATGGGGGGGACTATTACTGTTAGTAGTAATCCCAGTCAAGGGACAACGTTTGCTTTTGATGTCCGAGTGAAGCTAGCTCAAGCGGCTGACATTTCAAAGACTCACCCAACCAATAGGGTTATTGGCTTAGCACCTGACCAGCCAAACTATCGCATCCTGGTGGTTGAGGATCGTTTAGAGAACCGTCTACTGTTGGTCAAGTTGCTAACCTCTTTAGGCTTTTTTGTCCGTGAAGCTGAGAATGGTCAAGAAGCTCTTGAATTATGGTCAAGTTACTCGCCGCACCTGATCTTGATGGATATGCGAATGCCTGTAATGGATGGGTATGAGGCTACTACACAGATCAGAGCACATCTCAAAGGTCAGGCAACAGTAATTCTTGCCCTGACTGCTAGTGTCTTTGAGGAGGAGCGAAATATTGTCTTGGCAGCAGGTTGTAATGACTTTGTGCATAAGCCTTTTCGAGAAGAGGTGCTTCTAGAAAAAATGGCAGAACATTTAGGGGTGCGTTATCTCTATGAAGAGGTAAAGTCGCTAGATGTTGTGTCTGGAGATGGCGCTTTCGAGGAAACTCAAGGTGAGTTGATAACTGACCAATCCCTCTCGCTTCACTTATCCCAAATGCCAACTGAATGGGTAAAACAACTTCATCAGGCGGCGAATAGATGTCTGGATCATGTGATTATTCAGCTTGTTAAAGAAATACCACAGGCTCATACGCCTTTAGCGATCGCATTGGAGAATTGGGCGAATAATTTTCTTTTTGAGCAAGTCCTAGATTTAATTCAACAGGTACAGGTAAAAGAACCATTATCCACTCTAAACAATTAGAAGCGTCAAACCTAATCTGAAAATAGGTGATAGGTGGTAGGAAAAGGGGTTTCCATCCTTTGTTGTCGCGAAGTGTATGAGCGGCTGTCTTAAAAGTAGGCAGTCATTTAATTGTTATTTCTCAGCTAAGTGATATTTCGTAAGGGTTGGTTTTCAGATGCTGAATTCAAATTACAGATGAATACTAATCAAATTGATACAACTAAAGGGAACATTCTTGTCGTTGATGATACGCCAGACAATCTGCGTCTTTTATCAGCTATTTTGACTCAGCAAGGTTATGAAGTTGGCAAAGCGCCTAATGGTCAAATGGCATTGAGGGCGGCTAAGACTGCCCTACCTGATCTAATTTTGCTCGACATTAATATGCCGGATATGGATGGCTACGAGGTTTGTGAACGCCTGAAGGCGGATGACCAAACTAAGGATATCCCTGTAATTTTTATTAGTGCTCTGGATGAGGTTTGGGATAAAGTCAAAGCCTTCCATGCTGGTGGTGTGGGCTATGTGATTAAACCATTTGAGAGCGAAGAGGTTTTGGTTCGTGTCGAGAATCAACTCGTGATCGCGCGACTTCGTTCCTCCCTTCAGAAACAAAATGTAGACTTGTTGCCGGATACTCCAGAACTTTTGGGACAAGAAGGACAAGGAGAAATTTTTGAATCATCCTCTTCCGTCTCTCTTGAACAGGCAAGTAGAGGAAACCTTCTCATTGTTGATGATACGCCAGACAATCTGCGCCTTTTATCCACGATTCTGACTGAGCGAGGCTATGAAGTTGGTAAAGCGCGAAATGGAAACATGGCATTGAAGGCAGCTAAGACTGCCCTACCTGATTTAATTTTGCTCGACATCAATATGCCAAATATGAATGGCTATGAAGTTTGTGAACATCTGAAAGCAGATGACCAAACAAAGGAGATTCCAGTAATTTTTATCAGCGCTCTTGATGAGGTTTTGGATAAGGTCAAAGCTTTTAAGGTTGGTGGCGTAGACTATATTACTAAGCCATTTCAGAGTGAAGAGGTGTTGGCTCGTGTTGAGAATCATTTAAAAATTCGTGCCCTCTCGAAAGCACTGCAAAGAGAACAAGAAAAATCAGAGAACTTATTGTTAAATATTTTGCCTCAAGCGATTGTTGAGGAGCTAAAACAAAATCAGAGGGCTACGCCTACACAGTTTGAGGAAGCGACATTTCTGTTTGCTGATATTGTTGGCTTTGCTCCCCAGACCTGCTCTATAACTCCTACAGATGTGGTTAACTTGCTAAATCAGGTATTTTCTATCTTTGATCAGCTAGCCCAGCAGCATGGTGTTGAGAAAATTAGAACGATTGGGGATGCCTATTTTGTAGCAGGGGGACTGCCTGTTGTGCGAAACGATCATGCCGAAGCGATTGCTGAGATGGCACTCGATATGCAAAAAGCGATCGCACATTTCCAATGGCCAAATGGTGAACCCATAACGCTGAGAATTGGCATTAACACAGGTGGCCCTGTGGTAGCGGCTGTGATTGGCATCAAAAAATTTGCCTATGATATCTGGGGGAATGCTGTAAATATTGCGTGTCGGATGGAAACGCAGGGAGTAGCAGGACGCATTCAAGTGACAACAGATACTTATGATCGGTTGCAGGATAAGTATGAGTTTGAAGAACGGGGCGTAATCACGATTAAGGGTAGGGGAGAAATGATGACGTATTGGTTATGTGATCGCAAATCAAGTTAACAGTTCTGCCGCGACTAATCCTTTTTGGATAGCAAGAATGGCGGCTTGAGTGCGATCGCGTACTTCCACCCAATAATATTGAGTCTTGTGAAACCTAACTTATGAGCGACTTCCAAAATGACTCGTGTAATTGGTTTAATCAGTGGCACATCTGTAGACGGGATTGACGCAGCTTTGGTGGAAATTTCTGGTACGGATATCGATTTGCAAGTGGAACTGGTGGCTGGGGAAACTTATCCATACCCAGATAGTTTGAGAGAGCAAATCTTAGCGGTTTGTGCTGGTGCCTCTCTTTCAATGGCAGAGTTAGCCGAATTGGATGATGCGATCGCTTTTCAATTTGCCCAAGCGGCACAATCCATTCAAAGCAACTCTCCCTCAGCTAGCTTAATCGGCTCACATGGCCAAACCGTCTACCACCGCCCACCTGTAAAGCCGGGAAGTCAACCAACTGTAGAACCCCTTCCCACCTCCCCACTGGGATACAGCCTCCAATTGGGACGGGGAGAGGTTATTGCCCAACTGACAGGTATCAAAACAATCAGCAATTTTCGTGTAGCTGATATTGCGGCTAACGGACAGGGTGCGCCACTAGTGTCAAGAGTGGATGCTTATTTGCTCTCGTCACCAACTCAACATCGCTGTATTCAAAACATTGGTGGGATTGGGAATCTTACTTACCTCCCAGCCCGTCAAGGCAATTGGCTAGAAGCCATCTGTGGCTGGGATACTGGCCCTGGTAATGCTCTTTTAGATTTAGCGGTGCAGCACTTTAGTGACGGCAGCCAAACCTACGATCAAGATGGTAACTGGGCGCGTCAGGGTACCCCCTGTCAGGCACTGGTTGAACAGTGGCTTAGCGAAGACTTTTTCCACCTATCACCGCCCAAGTCTACAGGACGCGAGTTATTTGGTGTTGATTACCTAAATCGCTGCTTGGCAGAGAGTACAGCTTATCACCTGAGTCCGGCTGACACCTTAGCAACGCTGACTGAACTGACTGCATCCTCAATTGTCCACAGCTACCGCAACTTCTTACCCAAAATGCCCGACGAAGTCCTCTTATGTGGTGGTGGTAGTCGTAATCTTTACTTAAAGCAGCGCCTACAAGCCTTGATGGAGTCGGTGGAGGTACTAACAACTGATGAGGCTGGGGTAAATGGGGATTTTAAAGAAGCGATCGCCTTTGCTGTTCTAGCCTACTGGCGCTCTCTTGGTATTCCTGGTAATCTTCCTCAAGTTACGGGGGCAGCAGCAGCCGTACCTTTAGGGAATGTCTATGTTCCAATAGAGTCTTAGTACAGAGTTCGGTGTAGTATGTAAGACTCCGGTTATACTCTTAATGATACTTACCGCCTTTCATCCTCATCTATGCCACTTTGGGAATCCGTCTACTTAAGTTAATGACTAATCCTTAGTTGAGAGAATGAAAGAGGCGATGTGTTGCATTACAAGCAAAGGTAAAAACCGTGGCTCACACCTTTTTAATGGAGGCGGGACGCTGGACACTCCAGGGAAATTGGCTGGAGCGAAATGGAATGCCAATAGCGGTCAAAGGTAAGACGATCGTTGCCTGGGGTCGGGAAAACTGGTTTACTATGGTCACAAAGCTAGTTTTTCCTGATAGCGATCGCGAAGATATTTCTTTTCAGTATCGAGGGCGTCTTGACGCTGGTGAGCGACAGTACACCTTTGTTTTACAACACAGTGTCTTAGGTCGTGTTGAGGGAGAGGGCTGGGTCACGCCGGAATCCATTGTGCAACGCTACTGGGTCTTAGGCGATAAGCAACGGCGCAGTGGCTTTGAGACAAGGCACCGGCTTGATGAAAACACCTACTACCTATCAAGTGGCATTATGGCAGGTCACTATCTCACAAGCACCATGGAGGCAACTCTAGAGCGTCAGCCAGAATCACCCTATTCTTGAGTTTAAATAGTGGGTGAGTTTAATTTAACAGACGAGCAACTAGGCGGTGGCTTGCTCAATGTCCCCAAAATAACTATTTCTTTTCTTGCAAGAGAGAAATTAATTGTAGGCAATCCCAACGCCGCCTCAGCTTGCTTTGTTTCCTACTCGACTCATCTGAGAATCGTTAAAACGATGACCTGAGCAAGCTGGGTCAACTTGTATCACAATCGCTGGAAAGTTATGAGGAAATACTTTTCCTTGAAACCTCCTAAATTATGTTCTAACGAAATCGATCGCTAGGTATATTTCACAACTGCTTCAAGCTGCACCCACTTAAATCATGTTGACAGACCCTAACACTGGTCGCTTACTCGCCAATCGCTATCAACTCGTTGAGCTGATAGGCAAAGGCGCTATGGGTCGAGTTTATCAAGCCAAAGATATGTTGCTGGGAGGCGTCATCGTCGCCGTCAAGTTTCTCTCCCAAGCCTTACTAAACAAGAAAATGCGCGAACGATTTGAGCGGGAAGCAACCATCTGTGCGCTGCTCGGCGAGAAAAGCAATCACATTGTTCGCGTCAGAGACTACGGCGTGGATGAAAATGATATTCCCTTTTACGTCATGGAATATCTGGAAGGAGAGAACTTAAGTGCAGTGATTCGACCGCACCCTCTACCTTTACCTAGATTTTTGAACATCACCCGCCAAATCTGCCTAGGGCTGCAATACGCTCATAAAGGCATCATTATTGAGAATCACCTCTCCCCAATCGTCCACCGCGATATTAAGCCAAGTAACATTCTTATTATCCAAGACACCTCTTTCGGTGAACTCGTAAAAATCCTTGATTTTGGGATTGCTAAACTTCTCCAGGAAGACAGTTCTCAAACTCACTCGTTTATGGGCACGATGGCTTATTGTTCTCCCGAACAAATGGAGGGGAAGGAACTCGATAACCGCTCAGACATTTACAGTTTAGGCGTAGTAATGTTTGAAATGCTCACCGGAGAGATGCCGATTGTGGGAGAAACGCATTCTTTCGGTGGTTGGTACAAAGCGCATCACTTTTCACCTCCCAGATCGTTTGAATCTGTTAACCCCAGATTGAGATTACCAAAGGCGCTAGAAAATCTAGTAATGAGCTGTCTGGCAAAAGACCCAAAGGCTCGTCCTCAAAACGTTACGGAAGTCCGACAGACTTTAGAATCTTTAGAGCAACGCTTTGGTCGGGGTCAGCAACTGGGTCAGCGCATTGGTGCCGCACTATCTAAATTACCCGTTGTCACCGACTTACAACAGAAGCCTTCTCTTAGTGCTGATGAAATTTGTTGGCAGGCTTCCTGGCCCAAGGACAAACCCGTCGCTGCGATCGTCTTTCCTCATATCATTACTAATGGCAGCGAAGCTTTAGCCACACTCTGGGTAATGCTAAACAAACAGGACATTCAGAATCGTCAGGTAAGTACACGATACAACCATTTCCTGTTTCTAATGTCACCTCATCCAATGATGCTCTGGATTACGGCTCTGCACAACCGTGAACATGGAGCGCGGTGGCTTCCTTGCTACTTAGACCTCAAAACAGCGATCGGTCAAAGAATGGTTAGGCGCTTGGGCGAAACTGGATGCTATCGTATTTTATTCTTTGCCTTAACAGAACCAGAACATTGCGCTAATGTGATGACTTCAACGATCGCCCCTATCCAACGCAGACGGTTCATAGATTGGGCAAATACGAGTCAGACATTAATCACAACTTCTCAGCCAGAACTGAGTAAGAGAATCCTCAAGCAAGAGTTTGAGAAACTCAAGCCGAAGATTTTGATGAAGTTGGAGACGATTTACACTGGCGATACTACTGATATTTCGGATTAGGGATTGGGAATTGGGAAGAGCGTAGAGCTAAGTTAGTTTCAGAACTCCCTGTCACTAGTCACCAATCCCCATCCCCATCCCCTATTAGAGCTGCTTGACTTCAGACACTAGCTGCGCTACGACATCCTTAGCACTGCCAAAGAGCATCATGGTTTTGTCTTTGTAAAACAGGTCATTATCGACACCTGCAAAGCCTGTACTCATCCCTCGCTTAATGACGATCGCATGTTTTGCCTTGTCTACTTCTAGAATCGGCATTCCATAAATTGGGCTACCCGTATCGCTGCGTGCGGCGGGGTTCACCACATCGTTTGCACCAATCACTAGAGCGACATCTGTTTCCTCAAACTGGGGATTGATGTCATCCATATCGTACAACTGGGGATAAGGCACATTCGCCTCTGCCAATAACACATTCATGTGTCCCGGCATCCGACCCGCAACCGGGTGAATCGCGTATTTTACCTCAACGCCTTTCCCTTCTAGCTGGTCAGCCAACTCGCGCACTGAATGTTGTGCTTGAGCGACTGCCATACCATAGCCAGGAATAATCACCACTGAGCGGGCATATCCCAACATCATTGCCGCTTCTTCTGGATCAACGCTCTTGACCGTTTTATCCGAGTTGCCACTGCCACTAGCACCAGCCACTGCCGATTTCCCACCTCCTCCAAATGCACCAAACAGCACACTTGTCAAGGAGCGGTTCATCGCTTTACACATAATCTGGGTCAGGATGATACCCGACGCGCCGACTAATGCGCCAGCGATGATCAACATATTGTTCATCACTACAAAACCAGCAGCACTCGCGGCTAAACCTGAGTAGGAGTTCAGCAGAGAAATCACCACTGGCATATCGCCACCCCCAATTGGGAGAACGAACAACACACCGAGTAAAAGGGAAATCGCAACCAAGCCTAGGAATACTGAGATATTGGCTTGTGTGACGATGAGATAGCCACTTGTGACGAGAAAGCCGATCAACAGCAGAGCATTAACAGGTTGTTGTAAAGGGAACGTAATCGGGGCACCAGGCAAGAGACCTTGCAATTTGGCAAAGGCGACAAAACTACCTGTAAGCGTGACACCACCAATTAAGACGCCGAGAATGATCGTAATCGTGGCGTCGAGAGATACAGGTTCCCCAGTACTAAGTAATCTCCAGAATTCTCCAATTGCCACTAAAGCCGAGGCAGCCCCCCCAAGACCATTGAGCAAACCAACCATCTGGGGCATATCGGTCATTTCGACTTTATAAGCTGCGATCGCACCCAGTACTGAACCAATCGATAGCCCCACGATAATCATTGGGTAGTTCAACACCTGCCGATCCAGTAGTGTCACCACTACTGCCAAGAGCATCCCTACCGCTGCTAAGGAATTACCCCGACGGGCTGTTGCTGGTGAACCCAACTGCTTCAAACCCACAATAAATAGCGACGCTGCAACTAAATAACTCAGCTCGATCCCCGTAGGCAGAAAGTCAATCACGCCTTCACCTCTTTTTTCTTAAACATTTGCAACATCCGATCCGTGACTAAGAAACCGCCCACTACGTTGATGGTTGCCAGCACTATGGCAATTAAGCCCAAAATCACAGTGACATTCCAGTCTTTTGGTCCAGAAATGAGTAGCGCCCCAATCACAGCGATGCCAGAAATTGCATTCGCCCCAGACATTAAAGGGGTATGAAGCGTTGGCGGCACTTTGTTGATCACTTCAAAACCAACAAATGACGCTAAAACAAAGACAAACAAACTTGCAAGTAATGCTGTTGTCATAAACTGAACTACGTTTTTCCGATACTAGACGCAATAAATTTGACGCGATTGACAAGCGAAAAAGAGAGTAGTTTCCTGGATTTAAACGGCTGCCCTAACCTGATCTAGAGCCTCCTTGACTCGTTGGTTCCGAATTTCCCCAGCGTGAGTTACGCAAGTGCTACCAATGATGTCGTCGTCAAAGTTCAGTTGTAATTCGCCATCTTTAACCAGGTACTGCAACAGGGTAGAGATGTTCTTGGCATACATCTGACTGGCATGTATTGGCATGGAAGAGGGTAAGTTAATCGGCCCGATAATCGTAACACCGTGGCGTACAACGTCCTTACCCGGTTCGGTGCCTGCACAGTTGCCACCTTGCTCAGCCGCGAGGTCAACAATCACGGAGCCAGGATTCATCTGGGCTATCATTTCTTCAGTGACGAGTAACGGGGCTTTTCTTCCAGGAACCTGAGCTGTTGTGATTACGACATCGGCATTCTTGACGTGTTCAGCTACGACTTCTTGAGTGCGCTGCTTGGACACCTCAGAGACTTCTTTGGCGTAACCTCCTGCGGCTACGGTTTCTTCGTCTAGCTTGACTTCGACGAATTTAGCACCGAGACTTTGCACTTCTTCCTTAACGGCTGGACGGATATCAAAGGCTTCAACGATCGCACCTAGACGTCGAGCCGTTGCGATCGCTTGTAGTCCTGCAACCCCTGCTCCCATCACAAATACCTTCGCCGGTTTGATGGTACCAGCCGCCGTGGTCAACATTGGGAAGAACTTGGGCAGTGCTGCCGCTGCAATCAGTACAGCTTTGTATCCAGCGACACCTGCCTGAGACGACAGAGCGTCCATACTCTGCGCTCGGCTAGTACGAGGAATCAGCTCCATCCCAAACGCTGTTATTTTCCGATTTGCTAAGTGCTGGGCAACCTCTGGTAACCCAAGCGGATTGAGGAAGCTAATCAAGACGCTTCCTTCCCGCATTTGGTTAATTTCATGTTCTTTGGGGACGCCTACTTTCAGTAGGATATCTGCCTCACCCCAGAGGGTAGCTGCATCATGGATAATCTTGGCACCAGCAGCTTCATAGGCATCATTACTAAAGAACGACGCCTCACCCGCACCGCTTTCTACCCAGATTTCTAAGCCCTGTTTGACTAATCGGGCGACGATATCAGGAATCAAGGCGACGCGATGCTCACCAACTTCTACTTCAATTTCTTTAGCGATCGCTATTCTCATGAACGCTCCTTGCAACTTCAGCTAGTGATAACGATAAAAACTTGCCTCAAACAAAACCAATCACTTCAACTTCCGACCCAGCACTTCACTGGCAGCACAAAAGAGCACTAGCACAGTGCAGGTAGCCAGCAGATCAAGTAAGGAAAACAAATCCCGTCATAATTTGCATCCTATGTTGCACTCCAAATCCTGATCGCTATCTTTAACTTCTCTTATGAATTCGATGTTTAGGCAGTAACAAATCTTAGAGTTGATCTGGGATTATCAAGTGGCGTTTGTCATACAACTTAAAATAAGTTGAGTAGAGGAAATAGGTCAAAATCCCTATCCCATAAAGAATTAGGGTTAGATACGGTTCTTAGTACAAACGCTCAGCTTGGTGAGGTGTTCTTAACAATTTGAATTAAAGCTTGCGACATTGTTGTGTATGGATTGCTGAAGTGATAAGAATATTTGGCGCTTTCTCACAGATTCTCCTTTTTGATCAAGGGGGAGTCAACCCGGATTTGGGATCAGAAGCTTTTCCGGGTAATAGGGAAAGAAACATGGCTAAAAACCTTACAACCATCAGCTACCGCTAAATATCAATCCGTAGCGGCACTTTTGGGGAACTTTTTACGTCAGGGTAAAGTAAGGAGTAAAGGGCAACGGTAGGATTAGAGTGATCGCTTTGTTAAAAGGCTGGGTAGAGAATTCTCCCTCTCTCCTATTTCATCTTCTTCAGTCATTATTCAAAGAGACTTAACTCTGATAAAGTCAAGAACAGTAAATTTTAGTAACGAACGTCACTACTATACCCTTAAGAGCAACAAGCCTATGTTCTCCACAAAATCATCCATACGCCGCCTGTTTAGTGCCCTGGCAGTTACGGGTTGCTTACTTACAGGTGTTGCCGCTACTAGTTGGGCACAGACTAACTCCGGATTAACGCTGTTTAGCGGAGTTCAGCGTGAAAATCAACTGAACTATTACCTAGATTTTGGGGGTCGCCCTGACCAATTCGATCGTTACCGACTACGCATCCCTGCCAAGAAAATGGAGTTGGGAGTTTCCCAATTTGCCATTTCTTATCCAGATTATTACAACGGCAAGTTTGATCTAAACAAAATTGAGGTGCGGGTTAAGGGTGATGCGGTTCCTCTGTCCAATGTCGAGTGGGATCAGGAGAATCATGTTGTTCAGATTGAGTTGGAGGAGCCAATTTCTGCGGGTAATAAAGTCGAGTTAGTGTTTTCTAACGTGAAAAACCCGCGATTTGGTGGGATTTATTACTTCAATTGCCAAATTTTGACACCCGGTGATGTTCCACTACCCCGTTACCTGGGTACATGGATTTTGAGCATTGGTCAAGGTTAGAATTCATACTCTCACAACGGGATGTTCTAGTATTGGTCGCTCATCGTTATTAGTAGAGGCGTGGTTAAGGAAAGCTGTGGCGTACCGCTTTGCGATCGCGTTTCTATGCCGTCAGTTACGGGTAAAACCTAACAACGAACCGGAATTGTAGGCACAGGAGTAATTTTCATAAAACGCCTTGATTGGGTGTCTAGCACCTGTCTCGTCTTTAATGTTGTAGAAAATCACGCCTCAAGCATTCCTAGAGCAAGCTTTCCCCTAGCCAAGGTGCTAATGTAATAGACTGTGGCTCTTTTACAAAACGTCAAATCGCTTTTTTTGAAGTAATCGCTCATGACTCAACGTACTCTTCACGGTACCAACCGTAAGCAAAAAAGAACCTCTGGTTTTCGCGCTCGGATGCGAACCAGAACTGGTCAAGCTGTAATCAAAGCTCGTAGAAAAAAGGGACGTTATCGTCTCTCTGTGTAGTTGCGGTTTATTGCTACAGAGCAATCCGCACTCTTGTTGCACTGTCGATTGTACTCTTGTATGGGAGTTGTTCGTGGCATTGCCTCAATCCAATCGACTTAGGCACTGGCGAGATTTCCAGACGGTTTATCAAAAAGGAATTCGTCGCTCAGGGCGTTTTTTAACATTGCGGGGTCTGCGGCAGCGTAATAATGTCGTAGACACCCCACCGTCAAGCAAGTCACTGGCGAAGGATGAGAGCAAGCCTCCAACTCGAATTGGCATTTCTATTAGCCAAAAAGTTAGCAAAAAAGCCGTGGTTCGTAATCGAATTAAGCGCCAAATTCGAGCAATTTTCCGCCAATTTTTGCCGCGTCTTTCAACGGGATGGCAACTGGTCGTGGTAGTAAGACCGGGAGCCCAGGAGTGCGATTATGGGCAAATTTTGCGAGAATTAGAGCAGTTGTTAGCAGACGCAGAGGTGCTTAATGGGCATTAAAGAGGAAACGTTCTTTGAAGGTGGCCCTCATGTTGGTGATTTGATTATTAATATATTGATCGGGTTTACGGTTGTTGGCTTGCCCTTAACCGTTGGTTCAATTGTGCGATCGCTTTGGCTACGCTATCGAATTACGGATCGCCGTATCTCTGTAACCGGGGGATGGCGAGGACGCGAACGCACCGATCTTATTTATTCAGAAATTTCAAAAATTATCAAAGTTCCTCGTGGTTTTGGGGGTTGGGGGGACATTGTTGTCACCCTGAGAGATGGTAGCCGCTTGGAGTTGCGTTCAATTCCCCGTTTCCGCGAAATCTACGACTACATTGCCGAAAAAGTCTCACAAAAAACAGGCAAACCCATCGACTCCGTAAAGTCTTAAGGTAACAGGCACCTTAGTCATGCCCAATCAGGTGTGACCCGCTAGAAGAGAAATCAAGTCTCTAACCCTCAACTATTGCAATCTACAAGGCAACAGAGGCGAACAACGTGCGGGTCATCTGGATGGCATCTGTCGGATAACCAGCCTCGCATTTTGACAAATTTTAGATAAATTAGATTAGAAAACTCTACAGCGTCTAGGTTGACTTCATACGAATGGACTTTGGTATCGGGTTTCTTTCTAACAACGTAATGCTGCCAATCCTGGATTTCTTTTACGGGATTGTGCCAAGCTATGGTCTTGCCATCGTGGCGCTGACTCTAGTCATTCGCTTTGCCCTCTTTCCTCTAAACGCTGGCTCCATTCGCAACATGAGGCGTATGAAGATCACCCAGCCGCTGATGAAAAAACGGCAAGAGGAGATTCAGAAGCTCTACAAAGATGACCCAGCCAAGCAACAGGAGGAAGTGAGCAAGCTCTTTAAAGAGTTTGGTAATCCCTTGGCAGGCTGTTTGCCTGTGCTGTTGCAAATGCCAGTTTTATTTGCCTTATTTGCTACCTTGCGAGGGTCGCCGTTCTCAGATGTCAACTACTCTGTGAACCTACAAATCTTCCCTAGAGAGCAACTTGAACTAATTCAACCTCAAGCGTTTGTAACCAAACCCCAAAATATTTACATCGCTGATGGCGTTCATGCTCCAGTCGCCGCTTTACTTCCCGCTGGCAACCGCTTGGTCGTTGGCGAAAAGACCAAAGTTGACTTTCAAACGGTTGAGGGCAAGCCTCTAAGTAAATTTATAGCTGAGTATCCGGAAACTGAAATTGCTCCCCAATGGCAAATCACCAAAGGTGCGGAGCGGGTGCAAATTCAAGAAGACGGAACCATCGAAGCGCTGGAACCTGGAGAAGTCACAGTTCAAGGTACTCTCCATGGACTTGCCGCAAATCGAGGATTCCTCTTCATTGATGCTTTAGGGCGTGTGGGGGCATTTGATGAAGATGGAGCAATCCACTGGGATATTGTCGGCATGATTATCGCCTTTGGAGTCAGCTTATATATCAACCAACTTCTTTCTGGTCAGAGTGGTGGTGATGCGGCTCCCCAGCAAGCAGCGATCAATAAGTTTACTCCCGTCTTGTTCTCTGGGATGTTCTTATTCTTCCCGCTTCCGGCTGGTGTGCTGATGTACATGCTGATTGCCAACATCTTTCAGACTGTCCAGACCTTCATTCTGATGCGGGAACCGCTTCCGGAAAATATCCAGAAGATGATGGAGCAGCAAGAGAAGGAGACAAAATCGTCCTCTGGAGAGACAAGAGAAGCACTGCCTTTTGAGCGGCGTTCCAAGAAGAAGGCTTCAAGTTAGACCCCTGTGGGCAGTTGCTCACAACGAACGATGAAAATGGCTTTTCCCCATTCCCTACTTCCTGAATCCCTATTTTCGAGAGAGTTATGAGCAACCAGCCAATGCAGAGAGGTCAGCAGTGGCTTGAAGAACTTCTGCACTTATCAAGCTTGCCTACCCGTGTTGAAGCCACAGATATCGACGACTCACAAGACGATAAGCCAAGCTACTGGCTAACAATTGATCAAACCCAACTAACTAGCGCCCATATTCAAACCTTAATTGGTCCAGAGGGCACAGTCCTTGACGCAATCCAGTACCTAGCTAATTCAATTTTGAATCTGGGTCAAGGTGAAGAACTTCAAGCCTCTTACACCGTTGAACTTGACGGCTACCGCCTCCGCCGTCAAGAGGAACTTCGGGCGATGGCGACAGACGCCGCCGAGCAAGTCCGCCAAACGGGTCAAGAGTTTGAAATGAAATCCTTGTCTTCGGCAGAACGGCGTCAAGTTCATACCTTTTTAAAGGAGTGCGACGACTTAGAAACTGAGAGTAGAGGGCAAGAACCCGATCGGCGCCTTGTTGTGCGTTTACGCTCTCAAAATGGCTCTTAACAATTAAAATTGGCTCACAACTGGGTGTGAGTCATTTGGAAAGTGGGATAAGTATCATGGAAGCGATTCATATTCCTTGGCTGCTCAAGCTACCAGAGCAGACAAATGAAATTCAAGTTAATGAGTTGATTGCTGGTTTAGAAACCCTAACACCAGTGAGAGGACGCTTAAAAGTGAGGCATCAAGGTAATTACCTGGAGGTTTCGGCTCAAGCGGAAACGATTATTACTTTGACTTGTCACCGCTGTTTACAGCAGTACAACCACCGTTTAAAACTGGATGCCTCAGAACTCGTTTGGTTAGACGAGTCAGCCAACCAACCGGATGACGGGCCTCTAGAGCGTGAGACGGCGCTGGACGATTTGGTGGAAACGTTGCCGCCGCAAGGGTATTTTCAACCCGATACTTGGTTGTATGAGCAACTGTGTTTGGCAATTCCTCCACGGCAACTGTGTGACCAGCAGTGTCCAGGAATCCAAGTTACGGACACGGAGAGTGCCTCGCCTACGGATCGGCGTTGGGAGGCTCTGGAAGCGCTAAAGCGACAACTTCCCGGATAGTCCGCTCTACTCAAGAGTTATGGGTTATGTTATAAGCTTACGAGTTATGAGTCCTAAAACTAGTGGCTCATAACTCGTAAGCTTATAGAGGTAGATGTACGACGGCTGAGTTTCCCTGGTGCCATGAGTTTCAATGATGAGTTTGAGCTGCTTCTACGTGCCCGCTATCCGTTGATTTACATCCCGACTCCGGAAGAGGAGCGAGTGGAAACGGCGATCGCACAATCGGCAAAACGCCTAGGCGATCGCGCTGTCTATATTTGGGATTTTGTTGATGGCTATCAGGGCAACCCCAATGACATGGGTTTTGCTCGTCGTAATCCCTTGCAAGCCTTAGAATTTGTAGAAAAACTACCAGAAAGTGCAGCGGCAATCCTTATATTAAGAGATTTCCATCGCTTTTTAGAAGATATCTCCGTTTCTCGTAAACTTAGGAATCTATCTCGCCGTCTAAAATCCCAACCTAAGAATATTGTGATTGTGACACCGCAAGTCGCTGTTCCCCCAGACTTGACGGAAGTGCTAACGGTTCTGGAATTTCCCTTACCCGATGCCTCGGAAATTAAAGCGGAGGTGGGACGCTTACTCGCGGCTACGAGTCAATCTCTGAGCGATAAAGTCTTAGATGAACTGGTGCGTTCTTGTCAAGGTCTTTCCTTAGAGCGGATTCGTCGGGTTCTCACTCGTGCGATCGCATCTCACGGAGAAATCCAACCCGAAGATGTGGAACTGGTTCTAGAAGAGAAACGCCAGTCGATTCGTCAGACACAAATTTTAGAGTTTTACCCAACTCAAGAAAAAATTTCTGACATTGGTGGCTTAGACAACCTGAAAGACTGGCTGCTGCGTCGGGGTGGGGCTTTTACAGAACGGGCGAGACAATATGGCTTACCTCATCCTCGTGGCTTGCTACTCGTCGGAATTCAGGGAACGGGCAAATCGTTAACCGCAAAAGCGATCGCTCATCACTGGCACCTCCCACTACTTCGCCTAGATGTTGGGCGTTTGTTTGGTGGCTTAGTCGGAGAATCTGAATCTCGCACTCGGCAGATGATTCAACTAGCCGAAGCCCTCGCCCCCTGCATTCTCTGGATTGATGAAATTGACAAAGCCTTCTCTGGACTGGATTCTAAAGGAGACGCTGGAACGACGAGTCGTGTCTTTGGCACCTTCATTAGCTGGCTAGCAGAGAAGAAATCTCCAGTATTTGTTGTCGCCACTGCCAACAACATCCAAGCTTTACCCCCAGAAATGTTGCGTAAAGGGCGGTTTGACGAAATCTTCTTTGTCGGGTTACCTAGTCAGGAAGAACGTCAGGCAATTTTCGAGTTACATTTATCTCGACTGCGACCTCATAACTTAAAAAGTTATGATCTAGACCGATTAGCCTACGAGACACCGGACTTTTCAGGTGCAGAAATTGAGCAAACTCTGATTGAAGCCATGCATATTGGGTTCAGCCAGAACCGAGACTTCACCACTGATGATATATTGGAAGCCGCGAGTCAAATCATCCCCCTAGCTCGAACAGCGCAAGAGCAAATCCAGTTCCTCCAAGACTGGGCAGCCGCCGGAAAAGCCCGCTTAGCGTCTAGAGATAGCCGTCTGAGCAGTCGCATTCAGCGTCAACTTCAATAATTTCTTGTTGGTTGTTTGTTATGGGTATCAATCAAGCAACCAACACCTAATAACCCACAACTAACAACGAACAACTCCTATGAGTTTTTCAGGTATAGCTAAATTTGTCATTGGTTTTATTGTCGGTATCCTCCTCTTGGCGGGTAGCAGTGCCGCTACTGCCTATTACTTCTTTACTAAACTTGCCGCTCCCCCTCCTAAACCAATCTTTGCGGAGGAGCAACCGAAGGCTTCACCCGTTGCCAAGAAAACTAGTGCGCCCTCAACCTCCAATCAACCCAGTAAGCAACCCACCCCTAGTGCCTCACCCTCACCAACAGAGGAACTACCACCAGGCGCTTACAAGGCTCGTGTTACCTGGGAAGAAGGCTTAAGCCTCCGTGATGGGCCAGGAGCAGAGGCAAACCGTATTGGTGGGGTTGCTTTTAATCAAGAAGTCATCGTTCTTAAAGAGAGCAATGATCAAAGATGGCAGCAGGTACGATTAGCCGAAGGGACACAAGAAGGCTGGATTAAGTCAGGTAACATTCAACGAGTCAATTAAGGAAACCGTTTCGGATTGTCCTATATAGCGGTTCTCAATTACCTGGGGTACAGCGAAAAGGCTCCTCGTTTATAGCCCCAAGCGTCTTTCTGGCATGAACCATGTAGCTTGCTTCTCACGAAGTGCGAATACCATGAAGCCAAATACTGGTACTTTACTCTCATTGAGAACTGCTATGGACTAGGGCGAGAAGTGCAAGTAGCCTAACGATTATTCCTTTATTGGTATGGGTTTGATAGATTTAGCAAATGACAACTTAGACTGGAGGCAAATTGACACGCCTCTTGTGAAAATCGTCTGTCAACTTAATTTTATTAAGAAAGGTAGCTAAATTTTAATCTTAATTGCAAAATCCCAGGTAAGTGGAAAGCTAGCTATGAAGGGATGGTAGTTTGTATGAACTGTAACTCACAGTCTTAACAACTCTACTTACAAACTACAAAAGATGTACAACAATAATTCTGATAAAGACTGGCTAACTGCTGCTGTAACGGCTGCCTTAGGTGCTGGAATCGTTACATCTTTCGCCGTTAGCCAAGGCCAAAATCCATTTGTTGCACTAGCGATTACTGGTTTTTCTGCGCTTGTTGCTGTGTTGTTCAGTCAGACAGGATTGATTTAAGAGATAACTTCTCTTAACTGATAGCTGGAAAAGCACTCACCTTGTTAATCGTCAATTTAGTGAAGAATAAGCACTTTATAAATGATTAAACGCCTCAGTAACAAGGTGAGTTAATAAGGGCAATACTCAGACTCTAACCTATTAGCTGGTGGACTAGAAACAAGCACTGAGATTGAGGTCTCCTGTAGCAGGAAACCCATTGGACATCCAGCCAACAACAGGGGACGTGAGTCTAACCCACTCGCGCCCTTCACTGTCTACTCTCGACTGTGGAGGATTATTGAGCGTGACTCGCTCTTCAAAAAATACTGTACTGAGTGGACGAGAGTAAATATCCGGTCGTTCACGGACAACCACACCCTCAAGTCCTTGATAAGTAACTTGGCGGCAGAGGTTTGAGCCAGGAGGACGAGGACGGGTGACAACTTCTTCTGAGCGAGGAGGACGAGGACGGATGACTACTTCTTCCGGTTCTTCCGAGCAGCGCTTAAGGTCTCTTGCCTCTACAAACCCCCTAATCGGAGAACTAATGGCTATCCACCCCCCCCTACCATCTTCCTCTGCTAGGACAACTTGTTCATTGGATTCTAGCGCTCTAGTTGGACTGGCACTTGAACGCTCTCGGTAGACAAATATTGATCTAGATGCGGCGCGGCATTGCCCTACAAGCCCCTGTGCTAAGTGAAACGTCCGCTTCTGCTGAGACTGGTTTAGTTCCGCTTCAAGAATCAGGTTAGCTGAACTAGTGTTGGAGAAAACAGTAGCGATCGCTCTTATATCTCCTACAGCACTTAATGCTAAAGCTAAGAGAGCGACAGGTGTTCCCCAGTAACTCATATTTTTCATGCCATTAACCCCTCACTCACTTTGTCAGTCTCTTAGTTAAATAGCAGACCTATAAAGACTTGTGCAAATCATAAGGTTTATTGAATCACATCTTACAATCTGACTACTGGCTCACTCGTTGAAAGGTCAGCATTTTCTACCAAGGCTTAACAGAGTTAATGCTTCCGATGCGTCTAATCCTTCAAATAAGTAACTAGTCGTAGGGCGATTTCTAGAAAAATCAAGAGCTTGGATAGTCAGCCAGAATTCCTCTAAACCAATAAACAACGCAGCGATTTCAATTTGACTCTAAATTTTTAGTTAGAAGCACTACTCCTAGAGAAGTTAGTACACACTAGCTTTATCGAAACTAAACTTGAGCATAACTATCGGTAAATAAATTAGCAAAATCGTCGTTTCAATTGATAAACTAGCGAGATAAATTTCCTAGAAATGATATGGAAACTATTGCCTATCTTCATCTTGCACTAACCCACGAAGAACCTACTGACATCACTCAGAATTTAACCCTAGAGAATTTAAAGCTTCTAGAGTGGCTCAAGCAGCAAAAGCTAGCCACACACACTCGGATTTATTTGCTATCCCTGGTTGTTAGCCTGAGCATTTTGGGGATAGCAGGTGAGGCATTGGCTCAACGAGTACTTAGACAAGGCTCACGTGGTTCGGATGTAGAGTTAGTTCAAGAGCGTTTACAAGAGCTGGGATACCTTTACCAATCTCCTGATGGTGTGTTTGGTCCCGCAACTAGGAATGCACTTATCCGATTTCAGCAAGCTTATGAACTGACTCCTGATGGCGTTGTAGGCTCGGAGACGGAAGCAGCACTATTTGACCAAGTAGGGCAGCGTCCATACAATACATTTAATACCCCGCCCCTTCCAACTCTCTATCCCCCTTCTGTGTCCAGCTATGAGGAACGCTCAGTTCCCAGCCGTTCTGGTCGCTTGACAGATATAACTCTATTGCAACGAGGGGATAGTGGACCAGAAGTCCGACGACTCCAGGAAAGGTTGAGACGTGAAGGGTATAATCCTGGTGCAATTGATGGCATATTTGGAAGAGATACTGAGAGAGCTGTTCTGCGGTTTCAGAGAGCTAATGGTTTAGAGGCTGATGGCGTGGCTGGTCGAGAAACGCTCACAGCCTTGGGAATCGGTTCTGGTTCTCCAAGAAATTCCTATGTGGTAGTCGTACCAATTCGCGGTGACGATACACTTTCTGAGGTGCGACGGTACATATCTAGTGCTACACGGAGAAACTCAAAACGTGGTGAGTATGTTAATGCTAGGGCGTTTAATAACCGAAACGAGGCTGAAAGCCTGTCTTATCAGTTGCGATCGCGTGGATTTGATGCACGGGTGGTGTATCGCCCATAGTTGATGTATCCCAGGTATCTTAAATAGTGAAATCTCCAGCTAAACTGGTGCTTTGCTTTGTGATGCTTCTGGTAGAACAATGGAAACTCTTGCTTATCTTCACCTTGCCTTAGCCAACGAAACCCCAACTGATAACGATTACATTGCTTCGATTTCGACGTGGGAGGGTATAAATCTGTTTGAAATGCTCAAGCCGCAGAAGCTTTCAACACGAGCCACCTACAGTTTGCTCTCCTTCACCATTGCACTAGGGATTTTAGGAACGGCAACTCAGACATTAGCCTTGGTACAAGAAGGCTCACGCGGTTCACAAGTAACAGCCATCCAGCAGCGTTTACAGCAACTGGGTTACTTCAAGGCAAATGTTACTGGCTATTTTGGCTCCCAAACGAAAGAAGCGGTCATCCGATTTCAGCAAGCTAAAGGACTGACACCGGATGGTGTAGTGGGTACAACTACAGAAACGGCTTTGCGTGGACAACCTGCCCCTCGCCCACAGCCTGTAAGAGTGCCTTTTAACGGTGTTTTGCGATTAGGCGATCGCGGCGACAAAGTTAGTCTTCTTCAAGAGAGTTTAGCAGCAGCCGGTTACTGTAGTGGGACTAGAGGTGTCTTCGATTCACAGACTCAAGCGGTTGTTCGGCAATTCCAGCAAGCCAGAGGACTAAGGCCTGATGGCGTTGTCGGTCCACAAACTAGAGCCGCCTTGCCTGCAATTGGTGGATCAGAGTCAACACCTACATCAGTAAGTGTGACTAGTCAGTTTGATACACGATCTTTGCAAAGGCGTTTGCAAGCCCAAGGATTCTATCGCGGCGTAATTGATGGAATTTGGGGACCACAAACTCAAGCCGCAGTGGAAGCCGCTCAACGCGCCTATCGCGTTAGTACCAGTGATATAAGAACCGGACGCTTTTAAGTCGTTATCCTAAACACCAGCACTGCATCTACTCAGCAGAGTACTAATTTCTACAACCGTTTCACCAAGCTAGCATCGATATCTTGTAGCGTGGCACAGCCGCTCAACGCCATTGCTAAATTTAACTCGTCCCGCAACAGTTCCAGTACATGATGCACCCCAGCTTCTCCACCAACAGCTAGCCCCCATAACACGGGACGCCCTAACAACACAGCTTTAGCGCCTAATGACAATGCTTTCAGTACATCTGTGCCGCGTCGGATGCCACCATCCACGAGAACTTCTGCTTTGTCTCCTACTGCTGCAACCACCTCCGGGAGAGCATCAATAGTTGCGATCGCACCATCTAATTGCCTGCCCCCATGATTTGACACAATCACTGCCTTTGCTCCATGTTCTACTGCCCGCAGAGCATCGTCCCCTCGCAAAATTCCTTTCACAACGACTGGCATTGTCGTTATTGATTGCAACCATTCCAAATCCTGCCAGGTTAGGCTTTGGTCAAGCTGCTGCGTAAAATAGGTAAGCAACCTCGAATCTTCTACTGTTGCAGGAATTTCCCTACCCTTCATCGTCACGAGATTTGCCATTTGCATTCCTGACGGCAGTGTAAAAGGATTACGCCGACTTTTTTCCCTAGAGCCAGCCAGTTGTGCATCCACAGTCAAACATAAAGCACTAAAACCCGCCGCCTCAGCCCGTTCGACCAAGGCACGAGTAAGGGCGCGATCATGATGAATGTATAGCTGGAACCATTGAGGTGTGGACATTGGCACACTTGCCACCTCCTCCAAACTTTTGGTAGACATTGTACTCAATACCATTGCCACACCCATCTCAGCCGCTGCCCTACGTGTTGCCATTTCTCCTTCTGGATGTGCTAGACATTGGAAAGCTGTTGGAGCAATCAAAATCGGCATTCGGACAGCTTGTCCTAAAATTTGAGTACTTAAATCTCGATGACTGACATCTACTAACATCCGAGGAGAGAGTTTGAAGCGCTCAAAAGCTTCCCGATTATCCCGCAACGTTACCTCATCCCAAGCGCCACCTGTGTAATAACCCAGTGCCATCTCGGATAAATACTGACTCGCTAATGATTCGTACTCAAAAAGGTTAATCGGTCTTTCTGAAGAATTGATTATCGGTTTTGCTTGCACCGAATGAGCCGACTGTGCCTTCTCCAAGCAAACCTTTAGCTCTTTAACTAGCACCTGTACATGAGGTTCATCGAGTACGGTAAAGTGAGTACCGGGTACATCATAGACCTCCAGACCTTGCTCAAACCGATCACCTCAACCCAATAAAGGGTCTCGAAACCATTCTTCTTCTTCTGCCCATGTATTTGCTCTCAAAAGAATTCCCAAACCTGGATAAACGTTAGGTTTGTAATTTTTTAAAGCTAGTCGATTTGTCTGCTCAATAGTTGGGAGAGTTGGAGTTGGTTCGGCGTTGGCTAACACAAGTCCTCGGTTTTGAGAAAGCTTATGTTGAAGCTTTTCCCTCATAGACGTTTGAATCGTCTTGATTCTCGTTGTCACTTTGTTGAGGATGTAATTTGGTCCCAGGCGTGAAAAACTTTGCCAATGATTAGAAAGCCGCTCTTTAACTGACAATTTTTTGAAGGCCACGACACTGCCCGCATCAAAGAGAACCAGCAGCGCTATCTTCTCACCTTGAGCAACTAGTTGCTGTGCCATCTCGAAGGCAACGGCTCCCCCAAAGGAGTAACCAGACAAATAATAAGGCCCTTGTGGTTGGATGAGGCGTACTTCTTTGAGGTATTCGGTTGCCATGTCTTCAACGCGAGATAAGGGCGCTTGTTTGCCATCTAGCCCTCTTGCTTGTAATCCATAAACAGGTTGATCTGAGCCTAAATAACGCGCTAAGTTCCAGAAATTGAGAACATTGCCCATTACGGCATGGACGCAAAACAGGGGTGGCTTAGAGCCAGCAGGTTGAATGGGTACTAGCGCACTCCAAGAAACAGTAGACTCCTCTTCCTTGGTGAGAAGGTTCGCTAGTTCCTCTACTGTTGGTGCTTGCAGTAGGATAGCGAGAGGTAGGTTTTTGCCAACTATTTGCTCAACTTGAGCAAGCAGTTGAGCCGCAAGAAGCGAATGTCCCCCTAACTCAAAAAAATTGTCTTTGATGCTAATGTTCTCAATGCCTAAAACCTTCTCCCAAATCTGTGTCAACTGAAGTTCTAAGTCATTTTGAGCTGTTACAAAGGTTTCCTTTCTCTCGGCATCATCTTGAGTAGGGGCTGGGAGGGAAAGGCGATCAAGTTTTCCATTTGGCGTTAGGGGCAGCTTATCCAGAAGCACGAAGGCAGAGGGCACCATGTAGCTGGGTAACTTCTCCTCTAAGACAATACGAAGTTCTTTAATCAAAGCGGTTTTGCTGATGTCTGCGGAAGGTAGCTTAGGAACGATATAAGCGACAAGCCGTTTGTCGCCTGGTTTGTCCTCTCTAGCCGTGACGACACTTTGCCTAATCGTAGGGTGTTGTTCCAGTACCGACTCAATTTCCCCTAACTCAACACGCATCCCCCGAAGCTTTACTTGAAAGTCAACACGACCTAGTATTTCTAAGGTGCCATTGGGTAGGTAACGTGCTAAGTCACCTGTTTTGTAGAGTCGCGCTGATGACTCAGATGCGATCGCGCTAGCGCCCTCACCAAGGGCGATCGGTTGTTCTTCTACAAAGGGGTTATCAATAAACTTCTCAACATTGAGTTGATCCAGGTTAAGATAGCCACAAGTTACATTAGCACCTGCAACATGGAGTTCACCTGGCTCCCCAACAGGAACTCGCTGGAGTTCAGAGTCGAGGATATAAACCTGAATCTCACAAAGAGGATACCCGACGGGGACATATCCCTGTTCTCGATCAAATTCAGTTGGGATAGGATAAGCACAAACTCCAATGGTTTCTGTTTGACCGTAAATGTTGACAATACGGGGTTGATTTTTTAACTTGCAGCGCAACTTTTTATAGAGTTGACAGTGCAGCAAGCCGCCCGAAAATACTAGGAGTCGTAATTTGGATGCTAGAAGTCTGTCTTGAGAGTTCTGATCCAAATTTTCAAGTGCCTGAAGTCCATAACGCCAAACTGACTCAACAGTATCAATGATGGTTACACCCTGTTTCTGGATTAACTCAAATAATGTTAAGGGGTTCTGTGTTTGTTCGCGAGTAGCGAGAACCACTCTAGCTCCTTGAGACAGAGGTACAATTAACTGCCGAATTGATGAGGAAAATGAGAAAGAAGCTGTGTGGAGATAGACATCATCGGGCTGAACCTGCAAAACTTTGTTGATTGCCTCAATATAATGTGAAACATTTGTGTGGGAAATTTGTACGCCTTTTGGTTTGCCTGTGGAACCAGAGGTATACATCACGTAGGCAAGGTTCTGGGGTTTTACCTCGTTAAGGGGTGTTTCTTGACTCTCCTGTGCAATGGTTTCCCACTCTTTGTCAAGGCAAATTACAGGTACTCCCTGCTGGAGAAATCCTTCAACTAGATGCCTCTGAGTTAATAGGAGTGATACTTGAGTGTCTTCTAGAATGAAAGCAATGCGTTCTTTTGGATAGGCAAGATCCAGGGGCACATAAGTACCACCTGCTTTAAGGATTCCTAAAATTCCTACTACCATCTCTATGGAGCGTTCCGCACAAATTCCGACTCGCATTTCAGGAGCCACGGATTGCTTTTTGAGGTAGTTCGCTAGCCGATTAGCTTTAGCATTAAGTTCTTGATATGTCCATTGCTGATTTCCTTGAACTAGTGCGATCGCGTGTGGCGCTAGCTCAACCTGAGACTCAAAGAATTGATGCATACAAAACATATTGGTACTGACACGTCTAAATGAATTTTTGGTTGCATACACCCTATGAAACTCAAGAGCAAATCAACAAACTTATTTGGTTTACTCAATAGCAGGTGATTAAATGTAAATTTACTATAAATCTCCTTATAGCAAAAAAACTTTCACTAGACTTTATCAGAAGATAATGTTCTTTTATTTAAATTGAAGTTTGTGTCTAATTTTAGAGTTTTAGCCTGAAGTTCTCTTTTAGAACTTCAGGCTAAACTTACGAGTGAGTTTCACCTACCTCAATAGTCTCTTAGCTAAGAGCTTCCAGATAATCTCTCACACGGTTACGACGCTTTGGTTGGCGCAATTTTTGTAAGGCTTTCGCTTCAATTTGACGCACTCGCTCACGAGATAACTCTAGAGCACGACCAATTTCTGCTAAGGAATAAGGATGACCATCTCCTAGACCAAACCGCATCCGAATGACATCTCGTTCACGGCTAGTAAGGTCTGCTAGAAGTTGCTGCAAATCGCGTTGTAGCGCTTCTCGCATCAAGACTTCTTCGGGAGAAGTCTCCTCGGTTTCGAGCAAGTCACCTAACTCCGTGTCTTTTTCCTTGCCTACTTTAATTTCCAAAGAAACAGAGCGAGGCACACGGAGTAAAACTTCCCGAACCTGAGGAGGTGTCATTTCTAGCTCAACGGCAATATCCTCAATCGTTGCTGTGCGACCTCTTTCTTGGGAGATTTTGCGCTGAGCTTTTTTGATTTTGTTGAGTTTTTCGGTGATGTGAACAGGGAGACGGATAGTACGGCTTTGAGTTGCGATCGCTCTGGTGATGCCCTGACGAATCCACCAGTAGGCGTAGGTGCTGAATCGGTACCCCTTCGTGGGGTCAAACTTCTCGACTGCCCGCTCTAATCCAAGTGTTCCTTCCTGAATTAGATCTAGCAGTTCCAATCCACGATTTTGATACTTTTTCGCCACCGACACCACAAGGCGCAGGTTAGCTTTGATCATGTGTTCTTTGGCTCGGACACCCTGAGCTTGAATGTTATCTAGCTCTTTGACTGTCAAGCCAGCTAACTCTGCCCAACGCCGTTTTCCAGCCGCCAAGCTCGGCTTCAAGTCCGAAACTTCCACCCCAGCGACAGCAGCCCAACGCTCCCAAGAGGGACGGTGACCTAACTGGGATACTAAACGGTCATGAGCATCAATTAGATGGGCAAAGCGCTGAATCAGTTCATCCGCCTGCGTCGCAAACTCAGCCCGTAAGTCCAACAGCCGCATATATCGCTGAACTTTTTGGGCTTCCGATACTTCCTCATCTCGCCTTAATAAACGAACCCGACCAATTTCCTGAAGGTATAACCGAACGAGGTCAGTAGGGCGGCGGCTGGTACTCTTGGTAAAGTTAGTAGCGTCTGTACTCTCACTCTCCGTATCAACCAAATCAACTACCGATGGTTCCACATCTTCACTTGTACCGTTAAGCTCAAAGCCAAAGGCAGGTAGCTCGTGGTCGAATTCTGTGTCGGCATAGAAAGGAGTGGCTGGCATAATGATCTCTTAATTACGACTGGTGACCACACTTGATGCTCGTGCGTCACACCTTATTACTAGAGTTCCCACCCTTGATGACCGAAGAACAACGCTTATCTTTTTTTTTACTGGAACGTACTAGCTGTCTCACTAGGTGAGTGTTACCAGTAATTAGGATTGATGAGTCGCTTTAGTGTCAAATACTAGATGAATTTCAGCAAGCAGCTTAAATCCATCTTTAGTAAGATGACTATTCGTCTCTCTTTAGTAACTAGTATAAGCGGAACACTAACTAAAGATAGTGACTTCGGTCAAATGGATATGTTAATCTACATCACCTCTTAGGTAGATTCCTGAAGAATTATCCAGATTTAGAAAAAAAGTTTTAAGAAAAAGTTCCTTTTTTTCCGGAGCCTGAGTTAGGTTAGTAAGATTTGACATCAACTAACTTAACTTGTGGCTACTCTTGCTTGATATCTCGCAACATTAGCGCCTCAACGGCTGCTTGTGGTGTAATCTCCCCTTGAAGCAAGCGATAAACCTGACGAGTGATAGGCACTGAGATTCCTCGCCTTTGCGCTCGTTCAACCAAAACGGCTGTTGTGTTGACACCTTCTGCTGTTCCCTCTAGGTGTGCCAAGATGTCCCTTAGGGTTTTGCCTTGGGCGAGTTGGTAACCCACTTGATAATTGCGGCTGAGGCTGCTGTTGCAGGTTGCCAATAAGTCTCCCAGTCCTGACAAGCCATAGAATGTTTCGGGTTGAGCGCTCCAATCTGCGCCGACTCGGATGATTTCAGTCAGTCCACGAGTGAGGAGAGCCGCTTTGGCGTTTGTTCCTAACTGCAAGCCATCACAGGCACCCGATGCGATCGCCATAACATTTTTGAGCGTACCACCCAGTTCAACACCAAGGGGGTCAGGATTGGTGTAAACCCGGAAGTTCGGCGAAGAAAAGGCTTTCTGTACTACCTCTGCTGCCTTCTTGTTGGTACTGGCAACAACACTAGCCGCAGGCAGTCCTTGCTTGATTTCTTTAGAAAGATTTGGGCCGGAGAGTACAACGACTGGATTAGCAGGGAACTCCGCTTGCCAAATTTGAGAGGGAGTACGAGTCGTCGTAGCATCCAATCCTTTCGTTGCTGTTACGAAAATTGTCTCAGGAACAATTGGCAATGACTGTAACTGGGACACGACAGAACCGACACCTGACATGGAGACTGCTGATAGAACAATATTTGCCCCCACCAGGACATCCTCTAATCTTTCCTCGCTACGACGCGACCATATACAGACATCATGACCGTTTTGAGATGCCACAGAACTGAGGGCTGTTCCCCAGACACCGGCTCCAATGATGACGATTTTGGTCATTTGTTAGTGGTTTAGTTGTCAGTTGTCGTCAGCGTAGCATCCTATTACCCCAGCACATCTTGTCTAGGATAGCGTTTCATTAACTCCCTGACTTGTTCAGCGTGGTAGGAACTGCGGGTAAGCGGGGAGGAGACGACTTGCAAGAATCCTAAGGATTCACCCAGTTTTCTCCAAGCATCAAATTGTGCGGGTGTAATGAACTGAGCAACATCTAAGTGTTTTTGGCTCGGTTGGAGATACTGTCCAATCGTGAGGATATCGCAGCCTACTGCACGTAAGTCCTGCATGACTTCTCGGATTTCTGCATCGGTTTCACCCAAACCAACCATCACGCCAGATTTTGTATAAGTCCAAGGCGCTAGCTCACGCGATCGCCTCAGGAGTTCAAGCGATCGCTGATAATTTCCCTGAGGACGCACCCGTCGATAGAGTCGGGGTACAGTTTCAGTATTATGATTAAGGACTTCTGGTTTAGCCTGGAGAATTACTTCAAGGGAATCCCAGTTTCCACATAAGTCAGGAACCAGCACCTCAATGGTTGTCTGGGCTGAGACACTACCGATCGCTTCGATACAACGTGCAAATTGGGAAGCTCCCCCATCCGGTAAATCATCCCGGTTTACTGAGGTAATAACTACATGGTTTAAGGCTAAACGCCGTACTGCTTCTGCTAAGCGTGTTGGTTCAGTAGGGTCAAGGGCTTTGGGCTTTTTCTCAAAGTCAATATCACAGTAGGGACAGGCGCGAGTGCAAGCTGGTCCCATAATCAAAAACGTAGCGGTTCCAGCATTGAAACACTCGCCAATGTTTGGGCATGAAGCTTCTTCACAGACAGTATTTAGCGCCAAATCCCGTAAAATTTCTTTAACGTTTCCGACGCGCTCCCACTGAGGTGCTTTAACACGTAACCATTCTGGCTTAACAACCACTCTCTTAGAATAGCTCCCACTGAAGTTACACAGTGTTAATCCTAGCAAGCGCGAGGCTCTTTGCCATACAACGTGATATGATGTATGGATTATAGCTTATCGGGATGTAGCGCAGCTTGGTAGCGCACTTCGTTCGGGACGAAGGGGTCGCAGGTTCAAATCCTGTCATCCCGACTGCAAAGCATTGCAAATTAAAGGCTCTTAGCTTTTGTAGCTATAGAGTCTCAATTTATTTTTTGAGTGTAGAGAAATCAATGGCAAAAGGAGTAAATTTAGATACAGATAGTCTTAATAAAGTTATCTTGCAATCAAATTTTCAAAATTGTTGAATAAGCCGCCGTTGAAGTCATCCCCACCACTGATGAGCATCGCACGCCTCTAAAAAGCGATCGCTCTAATCCATCACGCTTCATACACTGTAAATATTACTCAATATCAAGTTCAGCTTTTTGACAAAGGCTAGGTCTGACACTAGTAGGGTATCCAGAGTAAACTGTTGCTGACACTCTTGCCTTAAGACAGGTAGTTATCGCTTAGGTTCGCTTTGAGATAACAACTTGCAGGTGTGTGAGTTATTTTTACCCTTAAGTTCAAAACATACACTCTTACTTGGCAGATGCCCGTTAGTCCAGCTTTATGTCAGTCGCGCAACCAATATTTATCTTGGGATCTCAATGTTCTTTCACCTCCTTGGTTTGGGCTATGCTTGGTCAGCACCCGGAAACCTATGGAGTGCCAGAACTCAATCTGTTGCTCACAGAAACTTTAGAGGAGTTCGCTCTCAGTCTAAGAGGTTCACGCCAATTCCAAAGTCATGGATTATTGCGTACTATCGCTCAACTTTATGCTGGTGAACAAACTCTGTGTTCCATTGACATGGCACATCGTTGGATTTTTAACCGTCTTCACTCTATGACCGCAGAAATTTATTTTGAGTTATGTCATAAAGTTTCTCCTCTGCGTCTAGTCGAATCCAGCCATGTGTATGCCACTGATCTGGAAATCTTAAATCGCATCTACAACACTTTTCCGCACGCTTACTTCCTTCATTTGCTTTGTCATCCCAGAACTCAAGGCGAGTCAATTATGAAGATAGCTAATGGTGCTATGGCAATTCTAGAGGACTGGATAGATTATTCAACTGAGCCACCAGTCGTAGAGCCGCAGTATGGTTGGTACAAGCTCAACTCCAACATTTTAGATTTTTTGAAAGGTGTTCCTGCTAGTCAAAAAATGACTATTCGTGGCGAAGACATTATCAACGAGCCTTGCTTCAATCTGGAAAATATCTGTCGCTGGTTAAACTTAAACTGGGATGAATCTGTCTCAGCGGCGCTATTGCGTCCTCAAGATTCATCCTATGCTTCTTATGGGCCTTATGGAACTCATTTGGGTCTCGATCCGCACTTTCTCAAATATCCCGCTCTTGAGGCACATAAAACGACAGGAGTCGTTAAGCTCGAAGGCCGACTCTCATGGCGCAATGATGATAAGGGATTCATCCCTGAGGTACTCCAAATGGCTCAAGAATTTGGTTACGAGTAGATTTTTTTTTGCTGAAACATGCTGATGTTAATAGGAAACGAAGAGGTTCCCTATGTGGATCAAGGAACCTCTTGGTAAAAATGAAAGTCAAAAAGTTTAATTTAAGACTGGAAAAATTACCTCCAAAGTGGGTAGACTTCTGTATGAATTGCAAAGTTAAGGTTTTTTTACCACTAGCAGTGCTTCGTTGTGCCACTTCAGTTGTGCTGACGCTCTTAATAGCAAGTAGCTGTAGTGCTTTCCCGATCAGCCAGTCTTCCTCTAGAACACAAACGGGAGATTCTGTGTATAAACAGAACTCTGAACCTCATACTATTAGTTCCCTTCCCAAAGCGGAAGTAACCAATTCTGTGTATCAAGCTAATCCAGGACCCTATACGGTCGGCGTTTTGGATAATATCACCCTCACAGACACTCGTCGCGATCGCGATGTGCCAGTCAAGATTTACTATCCACAAGGACAGGGACCGTTCCCTGTGATCATCTTCTCGCATGGAGCAGGAGGCTCTAAAGAAATCTATAGTTACCTGGGCGAGTTTTGGGCAAGTCATGGATATGTCTCTATCCATCCCACACACCAAGGTACTGATACAACTGTCCTGAGAACACAGGGACTAGCAGGACTAGCCAGAAATAGCAATGAGCCTAGACAACGCCAGCAGCGTTCTCAAGATATATCGTTCATAATCGACTCTTTCGGTACATTGGAACGTCAGGCTCCCGAACTAGGCGCAAAAATGGATCAATCCCGAATTGGGGTTGCGGGTCATTCTCTTGGTGCTTACACAACTATGGCAGTTGCTGGAGTCCGCCTAGCTCCCCCTTGGGGTCAAGGTGGAGGGGTTCGTGACCCCCGTGTTCGAGCCTTTATTGCGATCTCTCCTCAAGGTCCAGGAGATGCTGGTCTAGATAGGTACTCCTGGGATGCAATTACAGCACCAGTGATGATTGTGACAGGTACTCGTGACATCGCACGTGAGACTGTAGGACGCCAAGAACAGCCAGCATCGTGGCGGCGGCAGTCTTTTCAGTACATGCCTCCTGGAGATAAATATCTTGTCTGGATCACGGGTGCTACCCACTCCGCTTTTGGTACCGGTGAGAGTCGCGCTGGTATAAGAGGTGAAAATGGTGTAGGACTGAGGAGGAGAAGATTGCTAAGAGAGAACAGGCAAAGACAAACTGACGCTAACACTGAAGCTAACACGACTGGGATAGCTGATACAGAGACTGTACAACGCTATACCAAAATAGCAAGCCTAGCTTTTTGGGATGCTTATCTCAAGGGAGAAACCCCAGCCAGAACCTATCTGAAGTCCACTCAGCTTCAAACTTATAGTGATGGTGATGTCTCAGTTTCTGTGAAGTAATTGGCGCTCTTGTCTACTAAGTAGATTTTGCCTGTTGGTCAAGAGATTAAGGAAGCCAAGACCAAATTTCAACCTGTACAAAGCGAACAATAGAACGAGTGAAGGCGGCAAAAACTGGCATGGTGCGTCCTTCAATCTTTGCATAACCAGACATCCCAGCTTTAAGCAATCTATCTGTGTTAGGCAGGTCTACAGTGACTTTTACAAACTGTTCAGTCAAGCTAGAAGTAGATTCATCAGCATTAGTAAGCTTAGTGGAATCACTAGCAGCGATCGGCTCCACAGAAACCACTTCTCCAGTAAGGGGTTTATCTGGATAAGCTAAAAGCTTAACCTCTACTTTTCTACCGACAGAAAAATCGCCTATATCGTATTCTGGGACTTCTACTTCGCCTCGAATATGATGATTATCTTCAGCAACAGCAAACGTTTCACCTTGATCTAGATAGCTACCCACTTTTTGGTTAAGAGATGAGGTCACTAGATAACCATCAATTGGCATCACCAAGGGAGTTCGTTTAACTTGGTCTTGATTATATTTCAACTGTTGCTGGAAACGCTTAAGATTAGCACGAGCCGCTTCAACTTCTTTACGAGCTGCTTCAATCTCTTCAGGAAAAGGACCACTCAACACTGAGGCTAAGTTAGCTTCTGCTTTCTTTATATCTTGACGCTTTTTCTCTACATTCTGTTTGGCTTCTTCAACATTCTGTTTGGCTTCTTCAACATTACTACGGTCTGTTTCTGCATCTTTTGCAGAATTTTCATATTGTTGTAAGGAGAAAGCGCCCGTATTGTACAAAGCCTTATAACGTTCCGCTTGACGAGAGCTAAATTCTGCCTTGCCAATAGCTGTTTTAAGCTGTTCTTGAGCAACTTCCACTTGTTGTTTGGCAACTTCCACTTGTTGTTTGTCAACTTCCACTTGTTGTTTGGCAACTTCTACATCTTCCTTTCTAGGAGTAGCGAGTAGTTTTTTCAAGTTAGCCTGTTGCTTCTCTAGCTCAGCTTGCTGCTGTCTTACTTGCTCTTGTGTTATTAATACTGAATTTTCTATATCAACTGCCTCTAAATTCGCAATTACAGTTCCCGCTTTTATCCATTGACCATCTCCACCCTCGAAAAAAACTTTAGTGATTTTACCTTTGACTTGTGCTTGAATCTGCTGCTGTGTTGGAGGTGAGATTTTGATTACACCACCAGGACGATATGGGTAAGGCAAAAAAAGTAATATACCTAAAGCAACTAAAAGAGATAGTCTAATGAATTTCTTCACCCAAGACTTTAGTATCTTATTAAAGCTGTTCGATTTATTAACAGATTTAGGAAAATCACTGAGAAACAAATCTACCTCTCCCAGTGGATGAAATAATGGTGTTTGCCGAGAGCGATCGCTTGTTTTTTCTAAATTATTTTGGTTATGTGAGTTCTTTCTATCCTGCTTTGGGTGAGTCGCTACCCATAAAGTCCGAAAGCCCAGCATAAAAGGTAGACTAATTAGTAAAGCTGTGGCTCCGTTTCCTAAAATACCAGGAGAAATATTTCTTAGCAGCCTATGAGACATATCATTAACTAGCTTTAGTGCCAAGAATATCCAAGTAAGGATCATCAGAAGAGATAATCCTTGTAGCTTCAGTTTCTCTGGGAAAGTTAATCGCTTTGGCAAAGGTCGCCGCTTCAGGATCATATCGAAGATAAGAAGATTCTTTTTAAGCCAGTTCGGGGGAAGACGAAAGTATGCAATCATCAATCCGTAACCGTCAGATGGCCAAAACGGGCTGGAGTCAAAGAGGAAGTCTAGGTATCCCATATAAGCCAATGAAATAGCCCAACCTCTCAATCCATTTTCAGTTCCCTTCGTCCAGTACCAAATCAAGGTTCCTAAAGAAAATATAAGAATTCTAATTATTAGTGGTGTGCCAAAAGACCATAACTGAATCTTACGTGGAAGCTGCCATATCCCATCTTTTTTTAGATAAAAGCGAGGCAGAATCCCAAATGTTAGCTTCAGCCCAAACTCTCCTACAATTCCACCATAAGAAGTGCAAACTATTCCCTGAGCTAGCTTACTAGTTAAATTGACGACAGTCATGTTTAAAAGATGATAAGCCACCCAAGAGGTCGGTTTTACCAATAAACCTATATCGCGTCTAAATAGTAATTGATTGTTGAATATAGTAAATAAAGCTAATATCAATAAAGGGATTAGTAACCAAAGTAACAAAGTGGCAATTGGCTGAAAAGGCTTAGCCATCTTTGCCAGAAATTTAAAAAATGATTCTGAATTAGATACTGCCCAGACTTTGCCTCTTTTTCCTTTCTTTCGACGCTTAGATAGAGTTGAGAATTGTAATTTTTTATTTTCTTCTTCGCTTTCCGTTGAACTAGTACCGAGAGGAAGCGTCTCTTGCTCATCAAATACTTCCAGAAGACCACATTCTGCAATTTCTTGTGAAAATTGATTAAAATCCTCTTCTGTTAGTACTAACCCAAACTGTCTTTCAAAAGCTGCTAATATTTCTGATGGCGTAGAAATACCATCCATAGATTTGCATAATAAATATTCCTCTTCCCCAAATTCAAACGCTTCACCAGAACTTGGCTTCTTGAATGAATAAGAGTGTTTTGAAGTCTCCGGATCTACGGTTGTTGTAATCAATAGATCTTTTCGTAAGCGAGTTTCTAAAGGTTTATACATGACAACAGCAATACCACGATACACTTGGCGTTACAAAACTTAACCGAATTGGTTTGAAAGCTAAGATAAAGTTTGCCTTACAACAATCCATCTAATTTAACTAACATAGCTAATTTATTGAGACTTTATGCCCAGGAAGATGAGGGATTGGCAATAGACGCTATAGGTTGGGTTGTGGGCAATGGGTACTCTGGAGAATAGCTTGATTGTTATAGTAGAGCTTTGTCCAGCGATTTGCCCTATAGGTTGCTCCACAGGGAAGTGCGGCTGAATTGTCTAGAAGTTGTGAATAATAGAGAGGTAAATACGTTAAAATTAACACCAACTTGCCCTATGCCTAGACTGCTTACAAGAACTTCTCGGAACAAAGGCTAGATAATGATGAAGTAGTGAAAAGTACTGGTGAGGTGGACAATGCCGTAAACATTCGTAGTTAGGATGAATAGGTTAGCTCATTAAACAAGAAGCTGATTTGACTTAAGTTAAACCTACTTGTAGAGTTAGAGGTTTCGCCACGTCTAGAGCCTAAACTTGCTGAAGCAAAAGCTGTTAAAGACAGCTTTGTCGGTTTTCTACTTGAATGACCTGTGAGGAGCCTGAACCCCTTACAGCAGCATTTGAGAATGCTATGATAAAATCCACAATTTACGAACAACGGAGTTTTTATGCCAAAATTTATTCCTAGTGTAAAACGGCTGACTGAAGAAAGAAACCAAGTAAAGGTTCAGGATATAGCACCTCAAGTTTCAGATAGAGATCGATTAAAAATCGGTCTTTCACTTGCCAAAGAAAAACGTCTTGATGAGGCTTTAGACGAATTTAAAGCTGTTTTGGAAAACAATTCTTCATCTATTCCTGCCCATATGGGTGCAGGAACTGTGTATCTGAGACAGAAACGATATGATGAGGCGATGAATCACTTCCAAAGTGCAGTCAAACTAGATCCCTTGATGTCGAAGGCAGCATTAAAAGTAGGGAGGATTTACTTCATAAAAGGTGAGCTAGATAAGGCAGCTGAGGAGTTTCAGAATGCACTCAACCTAGACCCTAAATCGACTCAAGCTTATATAGCAATGGGTCAGGTTTTCATGAAGCAGAAGGATTACGAGGCTGCCATAAAGCAGATTTCTAAGGCTTTACGCTTAAATCCACAACTGGCTAAGGCTCGTCTACTAGTTGCCCAAATTTATAAAGCCCAGGGGAAGATTCCAGAAGCAATCGCAACCCTTAACACTGTACTGACGATCGATCCCAAACTTTTTCTTCCTTATTTATTAATAGGTCGCCTTCATCTTATCCAAAAGGAATATGGTCTAGCAAAAGAGGCTTTTCAAAAAATAATTAACAACGAGCTGCCAACACCTGGGGCTAATCTGGCGAAGCTCTTAGGCTTTGCAGAAGCTTTAACTGGAGTAAATGAACTAGAAGAGGCTGTTCAAATTCTCAGGAATTTGCCTGAAGTTGATGCTATTGCCGCCAAAAAACATCAGCTGTTTGGAGATGTTTATTACAAACAAGGCTTATTTAGGCAAGCGACAGAGGAGTATCAAGCCGCAAAATTCCTAGCTTCACAGGAAGAGAATGCGATTGATGAAACGGATGACTTTGACATATTGCTAGAACAGGATGACACTCAATGGGAGGACTTAGCAAGTACCTACAGAGCCTTAGGTAAGTCATTACTTTCCGATCCTTCTAATCCTCAAACTCCACAAAGACGCATTTCGAGCCTTTAAGTTTAGAGTTTACATAACGCTATGTGAGCGTTTTTTTCTCAGTTCGCTGTCGGTAAGTTGATAACAGATAGATACAGTGGCTCAGAAAAAAATTGATTCAGGCTTAGCTAATGAAACAAAAAGACTGTTTCAATCCTTCTTGAGTAGAAAGTTTATGTTCAGCCCTTTCTTAGAGAAGTTGGCTCAATAGCCAGAGTAAACTTAGCTTGATGTATTAAGTTGTAACCGTTTGACTTTACCCAATAAGATTGTTCTAGATGACAACAGACCATAGTGCATCAGCCGAAAAGCGACAAGCAATTCTACAACAAATCAGAGAACGTCACGGTAGCAGACAGAAATCCTCTAATAACCAGCAGGATATTGAGCTGCGACAGAACCTAGCTAGGAGTAACCAACAGACCCGTAACAATCAAGAAAAAGCTCTTCCTATCGATTTTCTGAAGAATGTTCAACAATGGATAAACAGCCCAGAAATTGAGCCAAACTCTACCTCTCTACAGGAACTTGAGCAACGTAAGCAAGAACTTCAATATCGCTCTGCTTGGCTACTAGGACTACTTGAAGTTACACAAAAGGAATTAAACGCTATACAGGAACATATAAAAATAAGAACAACAAAGTAACCTCTACAGGATAAAAAATAGAATGCGTGTGTTTCTTATAGAATCTTAAATCTCCTAGTTTAATGTAGAAGCTTAGGCATATTGTATGATTCTGGAGCTACATCAAATACTCAGGATTTCTACGAAACTTTAATGCCAAAGAGAGTTATAGCGATTCTCGTATCAGTGAAGCACATCTTACTTTCTTGCCAATTCCCCATTCCCAATTCCCGAAAACCCAGAACTTGTATCTCATCCTTTAGGAGAACCGCTACATATCACTTTCTTATCTCTGTATTGGAATTGCCTGTCTGAGGATTACCAATGGCTGAACCTCTAATAATCTTGTGCCCTTTACGTTCCTTCTCATCAGTTGCCTGTGGAATGCTAGGTCAACATCCAGAAATGTATGGTTTTCCGGAACTTCATCTATTTGTTGCAGACAGTATGCAAGAACTAATGCTGTATCACGAACACAAAGGTAGGGTAAAGGGAGGACCGGGCTTACTTCGGACGTTGGCACAGCTGCATGATGGAGTTCAAACAGAAACGACCATTCATAAAGCAAAACAATGGCTAGATGAACGGCAGAGTTGGTCTACCAAAAATGTCTTTGATTATCTGCTTGAACAGATTAATCCCAAAATAGGTATTGATAAAACTCCTGTAACTGTTATGAAATCTGAATTTATTGAGCGTGCCTATACAATGTTCCCTAAAAGTAAGTTCTTACATTTAACCCGTCATCCTATATCAGCGGGAAAATCAATGCAGGAGTTTTTTCAACAAATGTCAAAAATCTCTGTTAGAGAGTCTTCAAAGACATTAGATCCCGCTAGACTTTGGCTCCAAACGCACAGCAGAATTATGGAATTTACTAGCACACTGCCAGTGGGACAAAGTATGCGGCTCAAAGGAGAGGATTTATTATCTAATCCAGACGTATATTTACCACAAATAGCTGAGTGGCTTGGTGTGCGAACGGATAAAGAAGCGATTGAAGCAATGAAGCATCCAGAAACTTCATCCTATGCTTCTATTGGACCACGAGGAGCACGGGGGGGTAATGATCCGAAATTTTTAAAAAGCCCTGTCCTACGTGTAGGTCAAGTTTCAGAACCATCACTGAATAGAGCTTTGGAATGGGCATTAGATCAAGGATTTTCCACAAAAATTACTAAACTTGCAAAGCAAATGGGCTATCAATAGCGGTAGCAAAAGCTACATAACTATGTATTAGTAAAATCAGGCACTAAGTCCTAATACAACTAGGCAAAAGCGTATTACATTGCTATCCATAAATTCTAGAATGACTGAACCATTAATTATCCTATGTCCGTTACGTTCTTTTTCATCAGTTGGATGTGCCATGATTGGTCAACATCCAGAGATGTATGGTTTTCCTGAGCTTAATCTTTTTGTTGCAGACAGTGTTGAGGAAATGCTGCTGTATTATCTCCGCCAAGGAAGACCTCAAGGTTTGCATGGGTTGCTACGCACACTGGCACAACTACACGATGGTGTCCAAACAGAAACAAGCATTTTTAAAGTTCGAGCATGGCTACAAGAACGAATGGACTGGTCTACAAAAAAAATGTTCGACTATATCCTGGAACGAATTAGCCCTCGAATCGGTGTAGACAAAAGTCCCGTAACGGTTATGAAGCCAGAATTTATCGAACGTGCTTATGCAATGTTCCCGAAGGCTAACTTTTTGCACCTGACTCGCCATCCCATATCAGCAGCCAAGTCGATTCGTGAGTACCTTAAGCAAATGTCAGAGGTACGAGAAAATCTTTTTAAACCAATGTTAAAGACCAGTGGAACCCCTAAGCCACTCATTAAGAATGCACTCAAAGAAACTACCTTTGACCCGGCTCGCTTATGGCTTTACACTCACAGCAGCATTATCAACTTTACTAGTACGCTGCCTGTAGGGCAGAGTATGCGATTAAAGGGGGAAGACCTGCTATCCGAACCAGACTTGTATCTACCACAAATAGCAGATTGGCTTGGTTTACGAGTTGATCAGGATGCTATTGAGGCGATGAAACATCCTGAGAATTCATCTTATGCCTGTCGCGGTCCACTAGGGGCTAGGGGTGGGAATGATCTAAAATTCTTAGATAGCCCTAGATTACGTTCTGGCAAAATTTCAGAGCTATCACTGAAGAGCAAGACTGAGCTAGATTGGGCTTTGAATCGACAATCTTCACAAAAAATAATTCATCTAGCTAAGCAAATGGGTTATCAGTAGTTCTATTACTAACTAGAAAAAGAAATGTCTAAAGACTCTTTACTAGCGGCTCAATACTTTGCCAGTACCGAGCAAAAAGGTTACCAACAGTTGACAAGTAGTTTTAGCTGTTTCCTATTCTTATTTCAAAATCATTTATATCTTGCAATCACATCTAATTCAACACAAAAAGCAAATCACTCTGGCAAATTATTACGTCATGATTCCCTAAACGATACCTGGGATGAAGTGTATCAATTACCTCTATTAAATGAGGATAGTAGTGCTTATTTGACAAAGGCATCAAAGTCAAATATTAGTCAGAATGATTTAATCCATCATAACAAAATATTCAGCGAGATAGCTATTTTTAAAGGGGAAAGCGATAATGCCCCAATGCTTTATCTAAGTCTTATCTCCTCGCTTGAATCGCAACTTTTACGCACAGAAACTTGTGAATCTTTTCATGTAATTCCAAAGGCTAAAGTGGAACAGTATAGGTTGTCTTTCCGCCAACTTTATCCGTTCCAAAATAAGCTTTATGCGTCCTGTTTAGGAAGATTAACGGGTGAAGCCGAAAAGTGGGAAGATCTGCCTATTGTCTATGTTTCAGATGATCCAGCATTAGGACTATGGCAATGCACAAGTTTATCGGGTTTTGGCGACTCGAATAATAAAGCCATTTCCCAGATGGTGGCATTCAATGATTGCCTGTATGTGGGAACTGTAAATCTAGAGCAAGGATTTCAAGTCTGGAAAACTCAAGTTATTGAACCTTTTTCTTACTCTTGGAAGCAGGTTATCTCCAAGGGGGCATATAGATATACGATGAATGAATTTGTATCATCTATGGTTGTTTTTAAAGGCAATCTGTATGTTGCTAGTGGCAGATCATTACTTGCTGAGAATAATACCCATGAGTTTAATACTGCTCCTCCTGAATTGATTCGTATTTATCCTGATGATAGTTGGGACTTAATCGTCGGTACACCGAAATTTACCCCTGAGGGATTAAAGGTACCTTTATCGGCAATGGGACCAGGTTTTGATGACCTTGAGCAATCGAATTTTCAGTGCCTACTGGTTCATGATAATTATCTTTATGTTGGAGTCCAAAAACCGGGCAGGTTTCAAATGTGGCTTTCAGAAGATGGAGAAATCTGGGAAACTATTCCTTTAGAGGGAATTACTAATTATCCCCAAGTCGAGCTATGTGCGGCTATGTCCACCCCATTTGGATTAACCTTTGTTTTTGATACAATCCATGGTCAAACTGCAAATAATTCTTTATCTAATACACTTGGAGTTAATGGTTTAGAGATTTGGATTGGCAAGGAACACTAGTGCAAGAAGAAAAGAAGGCAGGAGGCAGAAGGCTTTTATGAATATTGCTTGTACAGTAAGCTTTTTAACCTTTTTCAACTGGATAGTTATTTCCGCTACGCTGCACTAAGTTGTTCTGATTCTTGTAGGGCTTTAAAGTAAATCCAAGCATTATGAAGACTCAAATAGCACCAGTTTCTGAAAAATTTGGTACTCTACTGCTAGGTACAAAATGTAGCAGCATTTTTAGCTTAGATAGAGATGAAGTTATTGACTTATTTAAGTCTTCTAATTTATTACTTTTTAGAAGTTTTAACGTTAACACTGATAAATTTAAAGCCTTTACTGAGTTATTTAGCACTAACTTTATGGCTTATATAGGTGGCGCCTATAACCGGGAAATGATTAAAGGAGACAAGACTCTCTTATCAGTAACAGGTCATAGACTTTCCTTTGCAGTTCCTCCTCACGGAGAGATGTATTACAAAAAAAATAAACCCCAACTTATATGGTTTTATTGTGCTACTCCACCCTTAAAAGATGGTGAAACTACGGTTGGTGATGGAGCTGAGATTTATGAAGAACTAAGTTCTTCTACCAAAAAGCTTTTTAGCACAAAACGATTAAAATATATTCGCAATTATCCCAAGGCGATATGGAAGGAAATCTATCAAACTGATGACCTGAGAGTAGTTAAAAAAATATGTGACGAAGAAGATATCTCTCTTAGGGTAGATCAGGAAACCTATGCGATCGCAACGGAGTATTTATGTTCAGCCGTTGTTCAAAGTAGAAGAGAAAGTCATCCTATTTTTATTAACAATATCTTACCCGTAGTAGAGCAAGAGTTACAGGGTAAGGAAGCTAGTCTTGTGAGGTTTGAAGACAACTCCAAGATTCCCGACGCTGTTATCGATGAACTAAAAGAAGTTACTGACCGGCTCATGAAGCCAATTCAATGGCAAACGGGGGATATCTTGATGATTGATAATACAAGATTGCTTCATGGCAGAAGGTCATTTTCAGATAATCAAAGGGATATATATGTCAGGCTGTGTAACGCAGCTTTCCCCTTTTGAGAGCTAGGGATAGTTTCTTGTTTAGCTGCTTTGCCAAATTTCAAGACCACCATTGGGATTATCTTCATAAGTCCATTGCTCATTGACTTGAATGGCAGCACGCGGACCAAAAGGATTAGCGGTACCCATAAAAAGACCATAAGGTGTAGATACGATATTACGGAGTCCGTAGTTATAAAAATTGCCAAATCCTTGACGGCTTACTGGTAGCCAGTTTTCTCCATCAAAAGACCGCCACAGATCGAAACCGCCTTGATTCTTAATGAGATTTTCAATGCCTACTTGCTCTAGCAGCCAATTTAGCTTTTGAGATTGACCTTTAAGTCTGTTAAAGCGCAGGATGATGCTCCAATTCATGGTACCTGCATAAAGCCAACCATCATGAACTCCCATTCGCCAGATGTAACCATTGGAAATACTACCAAACCCTGCTGGCAATCCACTTAAAGGAAACTTACCGTCTCGCTCATCACCCACGATAATTTCCCAGGAGCCATCGTGAGCTATCCTGATTATTTCAGCTCCTGCCGGACCTATTTTATTCCGATGATCGTAACCCCCGTTTTGTATACCAGTGCCTACATATAAAGCATCTTTGAAAACCAACATACTGACGGTTCCCTGATTGAGGCTGCCCCGGTTTGCACCACGAGTAATTACTTTTGTCCAGTGGTAAGGAGGTTCTCCCTGTGCATCAGTGCGCCATATTTGAAAGCCGTTATTGTTAAACGTACCAACGTAGAGATAATTACCAAAATCAATCAGTTCGTAGATTGTCTTGTTATCAAAGTCACCAAATCCCGGTTCGTTGACAGCTTGCCACTCCTCTTGAACAGGGTCGCTAGTTTCATAGATGATAGGAATACCCGCCGTGTTTTGATTGCCGCGAGTAGCACCCGCAGGCGTTGTATAGAGTTTCCCTTTAAAAGGAAACAAAGAACGTAAGCTCGTGATCGGTAGACCAATTAAACCTGGTTTGGAGATTGGAAAAAAATTGATACCATCTTCAGAGCGAAGGATAATCGTGCCTGAACTACGAGAACGCGCACAGGTAGCAACGTAGAGGGCAGGCTCTGAATCGGATTTTCCTTGAAATACTGTCATAGCCCGGTAGCCAAAGTCACGGCTAAATTCAGCTCCTTGAGAATCGGTAACCATCGGAGATTGATAAACACGTTCCCAATAAGCTGTGCCTGGGCTATAGCGCCAAATTTCTCCCCGTGCTTGAGTATATTCAAATTCTTTGGAATAAACAGTATGAGGGCATTCGACTGGCCAAACATTGACATTTAGCGGAACGTGCGGCTTGAGAAAACAGAGAGTTGCCCGACCCGTGCCAACATACAAATGGTCTTTGAACCACACCATGGAGTAAGCGTAGGAATTGTTGCGATCGCCAAAGCCGTTTTCACTAATCTTGCGGAAGTTTGAGAAGCTTAGCCCAGGATTTGGTTCTGGATTAAAAGGTTTCATAATCAGTAAGTCTAGGACGCGGTATAAGATTTTACTAAATAAATCAATAGCTTTGGTCTAGCTGGGGTAGAAGCAACACATAATTCATATACCCTGAGTAGGTAGAAGACATCTTTAGCCATCAAAATAGCTTGAAGTTGATTAGTAGCTAAAGTTTTTCAAGATCGGAGTAACTAACTGCACTCAAGGAGAAACTATTATGACTACTGAACCTACTGTTCCAGACGATCGCGCCCTGACACCCTACGACCCAGAAATGCGTGCTCTTGTTAAGCAAGAGATGCCCAATGCTTCTGAGCAAGTGCAGAACGAAACTATTGCACTGATTGAAGCGATAAAAAAACGGGCTCAGTCAGAGGCACAAGGAGCAGGTGAAGTGACCCGTGATGCCTATCTAACCGCTGTCCGACAAATACGGGAAGTGATTGAACAAGATCTCACCACTCAGCCCTCATCCGCTTTTCTTAGGGCTGTTTCTCCTCCTAAATAGTCGTTGGCATATGCACTATGCAACATTCCTATTACATCAATCAATTCGTTAGGTTGGTGGATTAAAAACTCCGGATTCTGTGCTGCCAAGGCTTCTTTTGAGTTAAAGCCCCAGCTAACAGCGATCGCTTTCATATTAATTTTTTTTGCTGCTTCAATATCTCTAGTTTCATCTCCTACATAGATAACTTCTTCCGGAGTCAAATGGTTCTTTTGTAGAAACTTCCGGAGGACTTTATGCTTACTAAATAACTTTGTTTCTGAAAAAATAAAACTAAACAAGTCTTCCATTTCATGTTTTTTTAGAAAGATTCTGACATTCTCTTCTGAGTTGGAAGTGAGTATCCCAAGCTGATTTCCTTCATAATTTAGTTTGGCTAGAGCTTCTTCTATGCCAAATATGGGATTCAAATATAGAATTTCATTATGTAAATCGGCTTTTAGTCTTTTCAAAAGAAAAGGTATCTTAAAAAGCGAGATTCCTGATTGTTTAATTATTTCTCTAGAACCCAAATTTCTGATTTTAGCGAGGTCATCTGGAACCGCCTGCTTATAGCCGAATTCGCTGGCTAAACGATTACTAATACGAACGACGGCATCAAATGTGTCAGCAAGCGTACCATCGAAATCAAAAATAATTACTTTTACACTCATCATGCAAGCTCGGACTTTTAACAATAATTAGCTTGATGGCTTCGTTGCCTCAAGATTAGCTTGGGCATTCCGCCGCAGCATATCTGGCTTAATTCGCCTTAACGCCGAGGCTGGAAAGCGCCGATTCCACTCATCATCCGAGATGTTTGCTAGTTCGGTGAGTGTGGGAGCGATATTCCAGGGGTAGGGTTGAAATTCTGCTACATCAGTTGTGTGAGCAAAACGTTGGTTCCAGGGGCAGACATCCTGGCAGATGTCACAACCAGCAACCCAGCCTTCTAAACGGGCTGCAATGAACTCTGGCAAGTCCTCAGCCCGATTTTCTATCGTGTGATAAGCAATGCATCGATTAGCATCAACGACAAACGGTTTAGCGATCGCACCCGTAGGGCAGGCATCGAGGCAACGGGTACAGCTACCGCAGTGTTCTGTGTGGGGCGCATCTGGGGGCAACTCTACGTTAGTTAAGACTTCCCCTAAAAATACCCAACTGCCATACTTACGTGTAATTACATTGCCATTTTTGGCAATCCAACCGATCCCCGCACGCTCTGCCCAAACTTTATCCTGTACTGGCCCTGTATCAGCATAGTAACGCGCCTTGACCTCTTCACCTTGCTCAGAAAGCCAGTTAGTAAAGGCTTTTAACTTTTTATGCATTACCTTGTGGTAGTCTCGCCCCCAGCCGTAACGAGAGATTTTGGCAAATTCAGGCTCATTTGGACGTTGGTGAGGAGTGTAGTAGTTGAGAGCAACACAAATCACTGATTGCACTTCTGGCATAGAGGCACGGATATCGAAGCGTTTAGAATTTTCCATCCACGCCATGTCAGCCTGATACCCCAGCGCTAGCCATGCCTTGAGGCGCTGCTGTACAGCGGAGTCAGTATCAGCATCCACAGCCGCAACTCCACACAAGTCAAAACCTAGCGAGTAGGCTTTTTCTTTCAAGTGACTGATGCTGATAGGTATTTTCACTGGTAGTGACATTAATCACAAATAAACCAGACCAGTCATTATAGTTTTTCTGGCTTGGTATTTGTAATCTTTACTTGCAATTCTTAATTATACGTTGCAATATGAATTAAGTGAGGTTAAGCAAAGAGACATACATGCCTCCAATTGATTGAACGTCAAACACTACTAAGAAGAACTGGCTGGAGTTCAGAGGAGGGAGTTCTATAAAATCCATCTAAGAGGGCAGGTCTACACCTGCCTTTTTATTTAATACTGGTTTCGAGCTTGAGGAAAGTACTAATGAGCATTGCTAATGACATAAGCCCAACTAACGAGTCTGCTGCTACTACCGACTTAACTATAGAAGGAATTGATGAGCCAGTCGTGCTGCGCTACTTTGAGACGATGAATGCTGGTGAGTATGAAGCAACAGCCGTTTTGTTCGGCGATACAGGTACAATGCAGCCACCCTTTGAGCAACCCATTGAAGGAAAAGAGGCGATCGCAAATTACCTGGAAGCCGAAGCCAAAGGAATGCAGCTATCTCCCAAAGAGGGAATTGCTGAATCACTAGATAATGACCAAACCCAAATTCAAGTCACTGGCAAAGTGCAAACACCTTTGTTTGGTGTCAATGTATCCTGGATATTTCTCCTGAGTGCAGAACGAGAAATTCTCCATACAAGAATCAAGCTACTCGCTTCTCCCCAAGAACTTTTGAGCCTTCGCCGCTAGCCAGTAATGAATTCACGAACAAACTGTATGGCAGACATCTTGTCTGCCACATCTTCTTCCCTCCAACCTGAAAATAGGAAGTAGGAGAAGCGTCTTTTTTCTTGCAGTCGAGCGAATATCTTAACTATTTCAAATAGTAAAAATAACTAGAGCTAAATTGTGTTAACTTAGCAAAAATTATAATTTAGATTAAAAAAAACTATTATTGGTTGAGATTTGTAACAATAGTGGTTTCTAACAGCTATTTTCTGTAAAGTCTAAGCTCGAAAGTAGCGAATTGTAGCGAGACACCCGATATCTCTACCTTTGCGATCGCAAAGGCTTATTTTTCAGGCTCAAGATAAAGAGTAACAACGCTGGCTGAAACCTACCTACTTATTGAGATTCTTCTGGTTTAGGTAAACTCGCTTCCATCTTCAGGCAGTTGCGACCATTGACCTGCAAGCGATACTCCACGCGATCCATCAGTCGATTCATAATGAGCCAACCATAGCCACTTTCCTGCTTATCATCTGGATTTGGCGGCAAATACGTTGATAGATCAAACCCTTTGCCATGATCCCAAATCTCCAGTGCAATATCCCGTTCTTTGAGTTCCAAACGAATCAACACCGGCAAATTGGGCTGATCTCGATGAGCGTGACGCACCACATTGGAATACGCTTCCACCAACGCCAGCCGCAAACGATTAGATTGACGTGACCAATCGACAGAGTCGCCTAACTCCGCCTCCAGACTACCCAGTAGCCAACTTTCGACAATCGTCAAAAACTTCAAGTCACTTGGGATGTGCAGTTCCGTTTTCATAGACTACAGAACCTCCAGAGAGAGTATAGTTTGGTCATCTTCCTGAACATTGTTAGTCCGTTCTCGAATGCGATTTAGTAAATTGGTCAAGTCAAAGGGGGCTGATTCTTGACGCAGCAGTTGCCAAAGTCCGTCTTGCTTGAGCATTGCACCAGTGTTTTGCTCACAGTTTTGTGGGCGGGGGTTCACTTCTTTTACGGTCGCCTCTGTAATTCCATCACTGATTAACAGAAAGAGATCACCCGCATTTAACGTCAGAACTCCTGCATTCGCTTTCCAAGTGGCTAAAATCCCCAAAGGAACGCCACGAACTTTGAGGTAATTTGGTTCCACTGTCACCGAATTTTCAGATACAGCCCGTTGTTGAACGATTAATCTGTGAGACCAGACAATGGGATAGATGTGACCTGCGTTCGCGTAGACCAACTGCCGCGATGCTGGGGTATAGCGAGCTAGCACCATTGTGATGAAACAGTTGGTACTGACAAGATCATCGGACATAATGCTGTTGAGGTTTCGCATGACAACCTCCGGTTCTGGAGATACTTCTTGCGCGAGTTCTCGTCGCAAAATAGAGATGGCACTCGCCATAAATAGAGCCGCAGGGACACCTTTACCAGATACATCTCCAACTGCTAACCATACATCTCCTTGCGGATGAACATAAACTTCAAAAAAATCGCCTCCAACTTCTCGCGCTGGGTAGCAGTGGGCTTGCACTCGCAAACCTTCGACATCCGGCAAGCTTTGGCGTAGTAGGTTGTTTTGGATCTGGCGAGCTACCTCTAGTTCAGCACGCATCTGCTCAGCTTGTAGCTGGGTACGTTGGTAGAGTTTGGCTTGGGAAATCGCTAAAGCGGCTTGCTCAGCAACAGCTTCAATTAACTGAACATCTTGTGATGTCCACAGACGTCCTCTCTCATTTTGATAGAGAGATAGAACTGCCAAGAGTTGTTGCTGACAGATTAACGGGACGAGTAGATGTACGGAAGTATTGCCGGAGGTTTCATCCTGAACAATCTGTGTCTGTCGGTTCTCTAAAGCGTTTAGAACAGTTGAGTCGGCATCGGGAAGGGGGAGTAGTTCTGTGCTATCTTCCTGATAACAGAAAGATTCTAGTGTTAGCTGGTCACTATCTACTGGTCGCAAAATACAACTTTTGGCTTCAAACGTCCGACCAATTGTCGTGACAATCGTTTGTAGCATACTGCTGTAGTCGAGTGACTCTCGAATCGCCGTTGTCACCACATTGAAAAGTTCTTCTCGTCGTAAGGCGCGGCGCAGCTCATTAGTTCTTTGCTTAAGCACCCGGTAGGTGTCGGCAGCTTGTTGAACGACGGCTTTCAGGTTTTCAGGGTTCCAAGGCTTAGTGATGTACTTGAATACCTTGCCAGAGTTAATCGCTTCAACTAGATCTTCAACATCCGTGTAGCCAGTTAAAAGAATGCGAATCGTTTCTGGAAAGCGCTCAACCGTCTTGCTCAAGAATTCAGTTCCGTTCATTAGGGGCATTCGCTGATCAGAAATGATCACTGCCATTTCCCCATGAGTGTCTAGAAGTTCAAGAGCTTTCATCGCTCCGTCTGCTTTGAAGACGCGAAAATCTCGTCGAAAGGTTCTGTACAACAAATCTAGGTTGTCAGGCTCGTCGTCAACCACCATCAGTTTGAGTTTGCTCCGATCTGCCTGACTCATTTGGTCACTCCGGTTCTCTTGTTCGTTAGAGACGACAGCTTGAGGATAATCGGACTGGATGCTGTCGGCGTTCCTGCTTACCAACAACCTGACACAATTCTCAACGTGTGCTTCCTGCTTAAGATATCCCTAATTGTTAACTCAGGGGTGTGTTCCTCATTCACCTAAAATTGTCTCCTTCATGGTCGGATAAGTTGGATACAGCATCCATGGCAATTAAGAGCGATCGCACTCTTATGCACTCCCTCAAGCTTGGAAAATCGCACTTTAGGTGAAGTGAAGCCCCAAACAGGAGCAAAATACTCATCTATTCGAGACTATAGTAAATCAGACAACCCATACATAGCTAGAAAAACTGCAAGAGGAGCCAGCAGTATAGACTACCACTGGCTCTTAATGTCTAAAAAAGAATCGTTACTGCCTGTAGACAAAGGATTCTGGTGTTCATTCAAGCCAAACTGGTTGAGAAACACCCTAGTCTTAGATGAGTAAGCGAACTGGGTCATAGTTCTTACTCAAGGGTATTGCTCAATAACACCAAGTTCAAGGATGGGTTTCACGCCCAGACGATTGCTCTAACAGCTTCATGGTAATGTTACCGTCTCGTAGGCAGCGATCGCTTAACCAACTAAGCCAGAGCGAAGCGCACGAACTGCCGCTTGAGTACGGTCATCGGCACACAGCTTATTCAGGATATTACGGACATGGGTTTTGACAGTTCCCACCGTGATGTAGAGCTTTTCTGCGATCGCGGCATTGCTGCAACCTTCAACAATTAGCTGCAATACTTCCAATTCCCGTTCCGTTAGGGGATAGGCTTCAATCAGTTGGCTATACTCTGGTTCAGCAGCATTGATCGTTACAGTTTTCAAGGCAGCAGCGGCATCAGCACCCACCTCGCTTGACTTGGCTTGTGTTAGCACAATTCTTGCGATCGCAGGGTCAATCCAAGCATTCCCTTCGTAGGTGACTTGTAGCGCCTCTAGCAAATTATCGAAACTGATATTCTTCATGCAGTAAGAGTCCGCTCCAGCAGCAAACGCCGCCATCACAGCTTCCTCGTTATCCTGCAACGTCAAAACCAGAATCTTGGTTTGAGTCTCCTCTTCAGCGCTTCTCGCTTCCTTGAAGCGCCGTGTCAACTCAATGCCATCAATGTCAGGCAAACCAATGTCCACAATTCCGATATCCGGCCTGGACGTTTCCAGTAATTTCAGACCATCGGTGGCATTGGCTGCCTCTCCTACAAATTCAATTTCGCTACGCTGTTGTAGCGCTGTTCTGATCCCGACCCTCGTCAGGTCATGGTCTTCAATGAGAGCAACGCGGATTTTACTCATCGTCAACGTCCAGGGTGTGCAATTTTTTAGCGGTTACAGGAGAAGTTTATAAACTTTGGGTCAAACACCGAGTGATGTCCACCCATCGGTAGGGGTAGGGATTTCTGCACTTCGGATAGATTCTGAATGATACCGTCTCTTTGGCATCTTTCTTTACAGCTAGCTTAATCTAAAGCCTTTTTTCTAGCACCTTTATCTGTTGATGCGGAGCTAAGACTTTTAAAAAGAACTCATAATGGATAAACCCTTTAATCAAAACTTATCTACCTCTGGCGATAACGGTAAAGCTTCACAAGACTTTCATAGTCTTGAGCAACGCTTAGAGCTAAGTGAAGCGAGAAGTCATTGTCTTCTGGCAACCCTTTCTCAGATGGCTTGGTTCGCACAAGTCAACGGTGCAATTACTAATTTTAACCAGCAATGGTATGAGTATACTGGGTTAACCGTAGGAGAGTCACTGGGCTGGAAATTTTTTAAAGCGATACACCCGGAAGATCGCGATTCCTTGAGGGATAGTTATGGGGATTTTCGCCTTAGCTCCGTAGCATCGGCTTCACAAGTGCAAGCTGTAAAAGCACCCAGATCGCTTAACCTTAACCCAGAAAGTAGAGGAAACCGTAAACCCGAAGAGACTGGGGAAGAACAAGTTGATGGCTTTTTGGGCGAACCCTTACCAGCTTCCTACTTTAGCAGTGGCTTCACTGCCAAATCGAATGCTACGCCAGATCAGGCGATCGCTTCCTTGGCGTACACCGCGGCCAGTAGTAATCTGGAGCCAAAGAAACTACAGAACACCGAAATTGAATGCCGCATTCGTGGCAAAGATGGCGCTTACCGCTGGTTTATTGCACGAAAAATACCAGTGCTCGGAGGAAGTGGTCAGCTTTTGGAGTGGGTTGGCACCTTCACACTTAAAAGAGAATTAAAACCCTACACAGTTACCCCTTTACAACAAAATACAGAAGCTCATACCCATCAGATACCCTCACAACTACAGGTTGAACTAACGAGTCAACTCTCACTCGGTAAGCGGCAACCTACCCAATTACGGGTAAGGGAGCAAGCTAAACAGCTCCAGCCGAAACTTCCGAGTGAACTGTCTCAGGTAATTATCTGGGAAGCTGAGGCAACAACCGGGCAGTTCACCTTTGTTAGTCAAAGTGCTGAGAGACTTTTGGGCTATCCGATTGAGCAGTGGCTCACTCAACCTGATTTTTGGACTAATCTGGTTCATCCGGAAGATCGGCAGTGGACTCTCGCCCTGTACCGCAGACAAATGCTCCAAAGTCAAGACTGTGAGTTGGAGTATCGGTGCATCGCCGCAGATAATCGGGTAGTCTGGCTACGCGATCGCGCTTGTGTGATTCGAGATGACCAGGGTCAAGTTTACAAGCGTCGCGGGTTGATGGTTGATATCACCTTTGCCAAGCAGGCAGAAACAGAGCTTCATAGGCGTCTGTGTCAGCAATCTGCGATTACTCAACTGACTCAATCAGCACTTTTGGCGACGGACGTTTCCGCACTACTCGACGAGAGTGTTGCCCTAATTTCCCAAGCACTAGCGGTGGAGTATTGCAACGTTCTGGAAGGGCTTCCCGATAGCAATAACCTGCGAATGCGTTCCGGAATCGGTTGGTCACCAGGCTTAGTTGGGCAAGCGGTAATCGAAGCTAGTCCCAATACCCAAGTGGGTTACACCTTGCACTTGAATCAAGCGGTAGTTGTAGAAAACCTCCATCGTGAAACTCGTTTTCAAGGCTCACCCTTACTTCATGAACACGACATTGTTAGTGGCATTAGCGCCATCATCCCAGCAGGGCAAAACCCAGAAAGTGATGAGGGCAGATCACCAACTCCCCCTAATCGTCCTTTTGGCGTTTTAGGTGCCTATACCAGTAGACGTCGAGTGTTTAGTCAAGGTGATGTTGAATTTCTCCAAGCTGTTGCTAATGTTTTGGCAATCTCCATTGAGAACCAACGAACTCATGATTCTCTGGACAAGGTAAAAACCCAATTGGCTCAAGCAACGGTTGCCTTGGAAAAGCGAACTCAGGAACTTGACCAGTTTGCCTATATAGCCTCTCACGATTTGAAGGCACCGCTACGAGCGATCGCTAATCTATCGGAGTGGATTGAAGAAGATATTTTTGACCAACTCAATGAAGACAACCAATACCAAATGCAATTGTTGCGAGGGCGGGTTCATCGGTTAGAAGCTCTCATTGATGGTATGCAGCACTATTGTCGTGCTGGACGAATTACAGGTACGCCAGAAAGGGTGGATGTAGAAGCGTTGTTGAAACAAGTGATTGAGACACTAACACCACCGCCTGAATTCATCATTGAAGTTGCGCCAGGAATGCCAACCCTAGTTACAATGCGATCGCTTCTTGAGCAAGTATTTACTCAGCTCATCGACAATGCAATCAAGCATCACCCCAAAGCTGATGGTCAAGTGAAAATCAGTGTTCAGGAGCAGTTAGAGGCTTATGAATTTGCTGTGACGGATAATGGTGAAGGAATTGCGCCTCAGTTCCATGAGCAAGTATTTGTGATCTTTCAAACGTTGCAAGCGAGAGACGAAGTAGAGAATACAGGTGTTGGTTTAGCGATCGCAAAAAGAATTGTAGAAGGACAAGGCGGTACGATCCGATTGGAATCTCAAGAAGGTCAAGGGGCGACCTTTTACTTCACTTGGCCTAAGTCGAATGGCACTGACATAAGAGCCTTGAAATAAATTTCACCCCTCAAAGCTGAAGTAAGCTTTAGCTTACTACATCAGCCTTTCAACCCGTTTCAACGGGTTTTAGCTTTTAGCCCGAACTTTAGTTCAGGGCTTAAGTCAGTGACATTCAGCCTAAGCCGTTAAGCGAGTCTTGAAGCCAGATTAACTTCCTACCTCCCAACTTTGTTCGTCGATCTAACAGCGCGTTAATTTAATTGGAGAAGCTTGTTGATCGACTTGTGCAAGGAGTATGAATGATGGGTACCTCCAAAATCTCGCGAACTCAGCGTAGGCTCCAACCTGACCTTTCAGTCCGCTGGCGAGGTGGCTTAATTCTCTCGATTCCCGTTCTATGTTTGTTTGCTACAGTTTTCGTAATTTCCGCGCTGTCTTCTCAAACATCAGCAGCGATAGAGCGAAGGGAACAGAGTCGGCAAACTCTCTTAGATACTCATCGTTTACTCAGAGATTTACTCAATGCTGAAACTGGTGTTCGAGGTTACGTGATTACCAGGCGTCGGGAATTTCTAAAACCTTATACAGAGGCAAGAAATCTCCTACCTGAGTCACTTAATGCACTTGGCGCTAGAGTGCAAGCCAATCCAGCACAGCGTCAACAGTTTGAAGCGATTCCAACACTAGCGCAGCAACAAATGAGGCTTTTAGAGGAGGTTCTCAAGACCAGTGACCGACAAGGAGCAACAACAGAAGGCTCTCCCCTACTGACTGAGCAGCTGCTCAAGAGCAAACTGAACATGGATCACCTGCGGCAGGAAATTACCAAGTTTGCCCAGCAAGAAGAACGTTGGCAAGATACTCGCGCTTCGCAAGTCCTGTGGTGGCGGGAACTAACAAAAACTGTTCAGTGGAGCGCTTTGGCAACTGGGTTACTCGGAGCAGGTGCAGCTTTTTACCTCTTCAATCAGTTAGACCAGGATTTGGCAGAACGCGCAAGCAGCTTGCGAGAAGGGAATATCTATTTACAGAGCGTTTTCGACAATGTTGTCGATGGAATTCTCATCCTGAACGAGCGTGGCTACATTCAGACGGGTAATGCTGCTGCTGTTGAAATCTTTGGTTATGAATCGGATGAAATTGCTGGTAAACACCTACAACGACTGATTGCAGAATCCTTTACAGATGATAGTGGCAAAGTGATGGGTTCTCTGGTGGGGAACAATCAAAACAAACTACGACTTCAGCAGGAGACAGTAGGGCGACACAAAGACGGAAAAACCTTCCCAATGGAATTTGCCTTTAGCGAGATGCAGCTAGAAAATGAGCTTCTGTTCATTGTGATCGTGCGTGACATCACTGAACGTAAGCAGGCTTCCGAAACCCTGCTCAAACAAGCTCAGCTATTGGATTTGGCGAATGACACGATTATGGTGCGCGACCTCAATGACATGATTACCTATTGGAATCAAGGTGCTCAACGGATGTACGGCTGGACAGCAGCCCAAGCGCTGGGAAAATCCGTTCATCAGCTGCTAAAAACTGAGTTCTCTCAACCACTAGAGGAAATAAAAGAGACGTTGTTCCAAAACGGGTACTGGAACGGGGAACTAGTAAATTCTCGACGTGATGGCACCTGTCTTACTATTGCCAGTAGCTGGACATTACAACGCAATGAGAAAGGACAGCCAGTAGCTTGCCTGGAAATCAATCAGGACATTACTGAACGTAAGCTTGCAGAGGCGGCTTTGCAGCGTAGTGAGGAATTGTATCGCACTTTGGTTGAGAACTTTCCTAATGGCGCTGTATTTTTGTTTGATCAAAATCTGCGATACAACATTGCGGAAGGAACAGGATTATCGACGGTTGCTCTTGATAGTAAGACGCTTACGGGTAAAACAATTTGGGAGACATTGCCGCTGGAAACGGCTCAATTACTTGAGCCAATTTATCACGAGGCGCTAAAGGGCAAAGTGACTGTGAGGGAAATACCCTTTGCCGATCGCTTTTACTGTGTCCATGTGCTGCCTGTAACTAATGAACAGGGAGAAGTGGTTTCCGGGATGACGATGACTCAAGACATCACGGAGAGTAAGAAAACAGAAGAGGTTTTGCGATCGCGTGCTGAGGATCTGGCGCGGATGACGTCCGTTTTGGCACAGACAACCACAAGTCTAGAAAAGCGCAACGCCGAACTTGACCAATTTGCCTATATAGTGTCTCACGACCTCAAAGCGCCTTTAAGAGCGATCGCCAATCTCTCCCAGTGGCTTGAAGAAGACTTAGAAGACCACTTAACCGAAGACACTAGGCACCAAATGAATTTGATGCGATCGCGTGTCCATCGGATGGAAGCTTTAATTAATGGTCTATTGCAATATTCCCGTGTCGGACGGCTCCAAGCTGAATTGGAACCCGTGGAGGTCGAGGCGTTACTCTACGATGTCATCGATTCTTTAGCACCACCACCTGAATTTACCATTAAGGTGATGCAAGGAATGCCAACACTGATTACCGAACGCTTGCCCCTAGAACAGGTGTTTGCCAATTTAATCAGTAATGGAATTAAACACCATCACCGGCGGGATGGGCGGATCGTCATTTCTGTAACTGAGCAAGCCGACTTTTACGAGTTTGCTGTTGCTGATGATGGGATAGGAATTGCCCCTGAGTTCCACAAGAAAGTTTTTGTGATGTTTCAAACCCTAGAAGCTCGTGACAAGGTAGAAAATACTGGGGTGGGTTTAGCAATTGTTAAGAAAATTATTGAAGATAAAGGAGGCACCATTTCCCTGGAATCCCAGCTAGGACAGGGAGCAACATTCCGCTTTAGCTGGTCGAAGCATTCAATGGGATAAGGAATTTCATTATGGATGAAAAACAAACGAGTCTACTACTTATTGACGATGACGAAGTTGATGTCATGACCGTCAAACGGGCGTTTAAAAAAAACAACATCACTAGTCCACTTTATGTAGCAGCCAATGGTATCGAGGCGTTAGCGATGCTGCGAGGCAACGAAATGCCAAAACTCCTGATGGGACAGCGCCGACTCATTTTGCTTGACCTAAATATGCCAAGAATGGGTGGAATTGAGTTCCTGCGGGAGTTACGGGCTGACCCAGAACTGAGAGCGCTGCCAGTGATTGTACTGACAACCTCGAATGAGGACAAAGATAAGGTGGAAGCTTATGATCTTAACGTCGCTGGATATATCATCAAGCCTGTAACGTTTACAAAATTTGTGGAAGCGATAGGAACGCTCAACAAGTATTGGATGCTGAGTGAGATGCCCTAACTTGGCGATCGCATAGAACTAGCGACTGATGACTATTGAATGTTCACTCCTACAGCGGAAAATTAACCCATCAATGTGTAGAGGCAGAAGTAGAGGGAGTTTTACACAATACTTATAAGGAGCCAACAGCTATGAGCGAGACGCTCCCTAGCTAACAGCTAACTATGGAAGAGATTATAAAAATTCTTGTGGTGGAAGATGATGAAGTAGATCGCATGGCAGTCCGTCGATCGCTCAAGACGGCGGGTATTTCTGTAGAAATGTCAACAGCCATTGATTGTAAAAGTGCGATCGCCACCCTTGATCAAGAAAATTTTGACTGTGTTTTGCTCGACTATCGCTTGCCTGATGGTGACGGACTTGCTTTAGTTCAAGAAGTCCGGAGTACCGGAAGCAAAGTCCCCATGGTAGTTTTGACAGGTCAGGGAGACGAGCAAACCGCTGTCGAACTCATGAAGGCTGGAGCATCGGACTATCTTCCCAAAAGTAAACTCTCTCCAGATACGCTCTCGCGCAGCCTCCGCAATGCTGTTCGCATCTATCGGGCGGAACGGGAGGCGGCGCTGGCAACACAGCGCTTGCGTGAAAGTGAAGAACGCTACCGCTTGGTGCTTGAAGGCTCCAATGATGGAATTTGGGACTGGGATGTCTATACTCACGAAATTTATTGTAATGACCGCCTTTATGAAATTACTGGCTTCTCACCAGGTGAGGTGACAGCCAACTACGACCTCTTTTGTAAGCTGCTGCATCCGGATGATCGCATGAGAGTTAGCCATGCTGTGGCAGCTCACTTGCAAGATGAGATTGAACTAGATGTAGAATTTCGCCTTTTGCATACTTCCGGGGAATATCGCTACTGCATCGCTCGCGGTAAAGCTTGGCGGGACGAGCAGGGACGACCTTTTCGGGTATCTGGCATTGTAAGCGACATCACCGATCGTAAGCGAGCAGAAGAGTCTCAACGATTTCTGGCAGAAGCGAGTGCGATGCTCTCAGCGTCCCTCGATTATGAAAAGACTCTAGAAAGCATCGCCCAACTAGCGGTGCCATTCTTAGCTGATCTTTGCCTTGTCGATATTGTAGAGAATGGTGTAGTTCGTCGGATGGGTGTTGCCCATGCGGAGCCCACACAAGAATCACAGGTACGACAACTACAGTACCGTTACCCACCGGACATTAATGGACAACATCCAGCAATGAAGGTGTTGCGAACTGGTATCGCTGACCTGAATCCAGAGATTACTGAAGAAGATCTGCTGTCGGCGACTCGCGATGCCGAACACCTGCAAATTGTGCGCGATTTGGGCTTCAAATCCTATATCATCGTGCCGCTTTTGGTGCGAGGGCGGACCTTGGGGGCAATTTCCTTCGTGTCTACCCAAGAGGGACGGCGCTATGGTGTAGCTGACTTGGCTTTGGCGGAGGAACTTGCCCGTCGAGCTGTATTATCAATTGAAAATGGTCAGCTTTATCATACTAGCGAAGTGGCTCGAAGCGCGGCACAGGAGGCAAGTGAGAACCTGCGTCAGGCGATTTTGATTCTGGGAGAGCAGCAGCAACAACTACGAATCCTACAGCAGTTAACTAATCTACTTAACCAGCGTCTGACTGACTTACCCGGTTTGTTACGGGAGATGGTGGGAGCAGTCGCACAAGCAATTCCTGGTGCCCAGTTTTGCTTCATTATGCTCAACAACCCTCAATGCGATCGCTTACTTTTGACGGTAACCGCTGGGGTTGGGACAGAAAAGCTAAAGCTGGAAGACGCATTCTGTCCTGAAAAGGGATTGCTCTCTCAGGTCTTTTCGACAGGTGAATCACAATTAATTCAAGGGAACTATTGTAATGCCCAGGATTTAGACGAGGTTCCGGCAGCCATTTACGCTGTTGCGATCGAGTCTGTGGAATCGGGACGTTTGGGAATATTAGCAGTTGGGAATTGGGAAGATCAGAATGCGTTTGATGAGGAAGATCGGAAGCTCTTGTTAGCTGTCGGTGAGCAGGCTGCGATCGCAATTGATAATGCCCGGATGATTAAAGCTTTAGAAGAGCAAGAGGCTCGTTTAGAAGACCAGAATGAGCAACTTGCCGCACAAAATCAGGAATTGGAAAACCAACGAGAGCAGCTTCATTTGCGGAACCTGCAACTCTTGGAAGCCGCACGATTGAAATCCCAGTTCCTTGCCACGATGTCTCATGAATTGCGGACACCGATGAATGCGGTTATCGGTTTTTCTCAATTGCTATTGCGCCAGCGCCAAAGTCCGCTCACGCCTCAACAAAACGATATGATGGAGCGCATTCTCAACAACGGCAAGCACCTACTAACACTAATTAATGAAATTCTTGACCTCTCCAAAATTGAGACTGGGCGTCTAGAACTGAAACTAGAAGCGTTCAACCTGATAACGTTGGTCAGAGCCATCACTGATGAGCTTCGCTCACTCGCTGACGAGAAGCACTTAGCACTGACCGTTCACGCTGATTTAGAGAACGCTAATGTGATTAATGACAGTGTTCGCTTGCGGCAGATTTTGGTCAACCTCCTCTCCAATGCAATTAAGTTTACCGAAAGCGGCAGTGTTGAAGTGGAAGTGAAGGAAATCTCCCCGGATCAGCTAGCAATCAGTGTCAGAGATACAGGGATTGGGATTGCTGAGGATAACTTGAAAAATATTTTTGAGGAGTTCCGGCAACTCGATCAGACGACGACAAGGAAGTATTCTGGTACAGGTTTGGGGCTAGCCATTACAAAATCATTGGTTCAGCTCATGCAGGGAAGCATCACGGTAGAGAGTAATCTTGGCCAAGGGTCTACGTTTTGCCTCGTCTTCCCTCGACACCTACAACTCACATCTCCAGGCGTGCATGACACCACAGATGCCTCAACCCGCCGAGACACTCGTGTTTTAGATGGCGCTGCCGCTACCCCGACACTTCAAGGCTCTCAAATAGTAAGACGGCTATATTAGGGGATTTGGTTGTTGGTTGTTGGTTGTTAGGCGATCGCAAATTGAATTGGCAAGATAAAGTACTTCTAGATCGTCAGTCGATACAGAAATTTCCTAATCGGGGATTGCAAAATCCAGGTAACTTAGTTACGGTTGACGGCTTACGAGTAGCCGTTCGCGCAAAATTATCCGTATTAGTCCTGTTCTGCTTTACTAAGATTCTTGTCAAGATCGAGTTAGAATGAGCCGTCTTGTGCGCCTACAATGACTACTTCAGTATCAATGACAGCACCCTTGCCAGATAACGAAGCGCAGAGGCTTGAAGAGCTTTTGGAGTACAAAATCCTTGATACTCCAGTTGAACAAGCCTTTGACGACCTCACACGTCTAGCTGCCTACATTTGTGGTACCCCAATTTCTTTGATTACCTTAATTGATGCCCAGCGGCAATGGTTCAAGTCAAAGGTAGGTTTGGAGATATCAGAAACACCTCGCGAACATGCGTTCTGTGCCCATGCTATTGTGCAGCCCGACGTTTTTATTGTTCCTGATGCGACAAAAGACGAGAGGTTCGCGACAAATCCTCTAGTTACCTCTGATCCTAATGTGCAGTTTTACGCTGGCATTCCTCTGATTACACCAGAGAAGCAAGCGCTGGGAACCCTATGTGTAATTGACCATGTACCGCGAAATCTTAGTCCGGAACAGCTAGAGGCTTTGCGAATACTAGCTCGTCAGGTACTCAAGCAACTTGAACTCCGGCGTAATTTAGCCAATCTGACACTTCAAGATACCGAGCGCAAACAGGCGCAGAAGTCACATCGGCAATTTTTTAAGGGGATTGCAGGAGGATTTGGTTTAGCCGCAGCAATTCTCATCATCATTGGGGTTGTCTCATATCAGAGCGCAACTAAACTGATTGAGGTCAACAGTCGTGTCCAACAGACTCAAGAGAGGCTTAACCATCTCAAAGAAATACTCTCCCTTGTGACGACTGCCGAGAGTGGACAGCGTGGCTACATCCTCACGGGAGAAGAGCCTTACTTAGAACCCTATCGTGTAGCAACTGCAAACTTTAATCAAGAAATTCAGCGTCTTCAGCAATTAGAGATGGATAACCCTAATCGTTACAAGCAACTTGAAACCCTGGAAATGCTAATTGAAGACAGGCTTGCTCTCCTCAAGGAGATAATCAACTTACAGAAAAATGGGAAATCTGATTTAGCCTTGCAGGTGATCGAGACAGGTACGGGAAAGAAGCTCATGGATAAAATTCGCTCTCGTATCCGTGAGATGGAAAATGAAGAGAATGCCTTGTTGAAGCAGCAATTGACAGTGGCGGGAAGAAGTGCTCGCTACACGATTCTTACACTTGCGATCGCAATCAGCCTAACGTTTATAATTCTCTGTGGAATTTATTCCCTCATCTATCAGGAAATCACTGAGCGCCAACGGGTGGAAGCTGCCCTAAAAAAAGAGCGCAATTTTATCTCTGCTGTTATTGATACCTCCAGCGCCTTGGTAGTGGTTCTCGATCAAGAAGGGAAGATCGTCCGCTTCAACACAGCCTGTGAGCAAACAACTGGTTACTCTTTTGAGGAGGTAAGAGATAGATATTTGTGGAACCTATTTCTAATTCCTGAAGAAGTGGAGTCGGTTAAAACGACCTTTGCAAAACTCCAAGCCGGACAGTTCCCGAACGAGTTTGAAAACCACTGGTTAACAAAGGATGGAAGTCGCCGACTAATCGCCTGGTCTAATACCGCTCTCCTTGACAATCAGGGTTCGGTTGAGTATGTCATCGGCACTGGCATTGACATCACTAGGCGTAAGCAAGCAGAGAAAGCTCTTCAAGAGAGCGAGGAACAGTATCGCTCGGTTGTGGACAACCTCAAAGAAGTCATTTTCCAGACGGATACAGCAAGGCAATTGACGTTTCTCAATCCTGCCTGGACAGAAATTACTGGATTATCCCTATACGAAAGCCTCGGCAAGAGATTTTTGGAATTAATTCATCCAAATGATCGCCAACTCCATAATCAATACTTTCAATCCCTCATTGAACGCCAAAAAGAAGACTGCCGCTACCAGATTCGCTACTTGACTAAAAACGGTGGCGTGGCATACATGGAAGTTTATGCCTGCCAGATATTAGCTGATGACGACACTGTTATTGGAATTTCTGGCACCCTCAACGATATTACTGAGCGCAAGCGCAGAGAACAGCATCTAAGTGCAGAACACTCTGCGACACGGATTTTGGCAGAATCAGCCACGCTAAGCGAAGCCACTCCAAAACTCCTGCAAGCTATGTGCGAAAGCTTAGGATGGGATCTCGGCGAATTCTGGAGTGTGGACGCAAGCGCGAATGTCTTACGTCGTGTTGAAAGCTGGCATCGTCAGTGGGTTGATGTTTCGGAGTTTGAAGCGGCGACTTCACAGATTACTTTTGCGCCTGGGGTTGGACTACCGGGGCAGGTTTGGGAGAATACGTCACCGGCTTGGATTGCTAATCTTGCTGAAGATGCGAACTTTGTGAGAAGCTCAATCGCGGTAAAAGTTGGACTGCACGCTGCGATTGGTTTCCCTATCCTCAGTGGAGATGAGAGGTTGGGTGTCATGACCTTCTTCAGTCGTGAGATACAGCAGGCTAATGCAGATTTACTAAAGATGATGACAGCAATTGGTAGCCAAATCGGTCAGTTCATCAAGCGCAAACAGGCTGAGGAGGAATTACAGCAGCAGAATGAAATTTTGCAGGCTGAATTGAATCAAGCGGCTGAATATGTGCGATCGCTTTTACCCCGTCCTCTAACCGGAACCGTAACGACTGAGGCACAGTTTGTTCCTTCGCTTCAGTTAGGGGGTGATGCCTTTGACTATTACTGGCTTGATGCTGATCATTTGGTAGTTTACTTATTAGATGTCGCAGGACATGGAGTTCGATCGGCATTGCTGTCGGTTTCAGTGCTAAATGTTTTGCGATCGCAATCCCTCCCCAACACTAATTTTCATCAACCCAGCGCTGTCTTAGCCGCCCTCAATCATGCCTTCCAGATGAACGAAAACGGGGATGACTACTTCACCATTTGGTATGGTGTCTATAACCGAGTAAATCGACAACTTGTTTACGCTTGTGCAGGACATCCACCCGCAATTTTGCTATCTGAAGCTTCAACCGCTATCCCTGTAAAACAACTAGGCTCATTAAGCATACCCATAGGAATGCTCAGCGATGCTGATTTCGATGAGGATTCTTGTGAAATTCAATCAGGCAGCACGCTGTACCTGTTTAGCGATGGAGTTTACGAAATTCCTCAACCTGATGGTCTTATTTGGGGACTCAATGCCTTTATTGATGTTCTGATTAGCTATAAAAAAAGCAACACTGACAATCTAGAAACGGTGTTGCATCACATTCAGGCATTAAACGTTAAAAAAGTGCTGGATGATGATTTCTCCTTATTACAAATTAATTTTGATTAAAGTTAGGAGAAATCATCTAATTCTAAAATTTTAAGCTTGCTCAACAGAAGATACTTTTTCTTCAAATTCATTTCGGCTGTTGAACATTTTAAAGACCCGATCCATTTTGGTAAGTTCAAAAATCATCCTAACTTGCTCACTAAGAGAGCACACAAAAAGTTCTGCACCCGCAGAACGAACAACTCTGAGGGTAGAGACTAAAGCCCCTAAGCCAGAACTGTTCATAAACGTTACATCCTGAAAGTCTACTAAGACAATATTCGTTCCACCTTCTACAAAATTGCTAATCTCGTGGCGCAAACTATTAACAGCAACACCGTCTAAAATACCGGAAGGTTGAATGATTTTCACGCTAGAATTCATTGTTTTAATTCCTAAAGATTTGAAGTGAGTTTCGATTTTGCTAAGGTCTTGTGATCACAAACCGCGAACACTAATTTATAGCTATGATTTTGGTTGCCAAACTGCCGCACGAATGATTACCCAAAATAGGGAGAGATTATAGACTGCCCAAGCTGCATTCAGCAGATAAAGCGAGGGATTTTCTAGATTTCCAGTTGCGAAGCGATAAACACACCACAACATTCCCAAAAGAGTTAGAGCAACAATAGTCAACTGCGGCCAAACTAAGCGAAGATAAATTCCAGATTGACGTTGTTTTGGCGTAACTTGGAATTTGATAGGTCGTCCCGTGAACACGCTCCAAACCGCTTGGATAAATAGAGGAAATAAAGCGATCGCATATTGTTCAGAACGCCAAAGTTCTCCAGCCGGGACTCCCCAACTAGCCGCCATAAATGTCAAGCGGTTGAGGATAAAGGTAGGGATAAAGTGTAGGGCAAAGTCAGCTCCATAGGCGTGTACTGGAATAATTCCCGTAAAGAAATAGATGATTGGGCAGGCAATAAAAACAAGCGTTGCAAAGCCAGAAAAATAGCTGTACATTGTCTGAAAATATTGCAGTTGTTGCCAAAATGTTAACCCTGTCTTGGTAAGAGGATTTTCACGCAGTAGGACTTGAATCGTCCCTTGCGCCCATCGTAGTTTTTGTTTCAAGGTAGAACTGAGGTCATCCGGTGCCAATCCTTCTGATAATTCTTCATGGTGATAAACCGACTTCCAGCCAGCAGAATGCAGACGCATCGCTGTATTCATATCTTCCGTAATACTGTTGCTAGATACACCACCCACTAAATCAAATTCGTCTAATCGTTTCTCATCTTTAGAAAATTCATCAGAGAAGTTTTGTAGTCCAACATTAATCAAGGCTTCACGTCTTAACACAGCATTTGTTCCTGTGTAAAACGCAGAATTCATCCCATCTTTACCCTGTTGGATTGGGCCATAGAATAAGTGAGCTTGATGTCCAAAGGGGTCGCCAGTGGGGATGTTATAAAAAGCTTGCGGTGTTTGCACAAACGCAATCTGATTACTGTCATATTTCCCAGTTTGGAAATTATAAGTATAGAAATAGGGTAAAGCTCGTTGCAGAAAGTGAGATTTGGGAATATGGTCTGCATCCAAGGTTAGGATAAAGTCTCCCGCAGTTTCCCCTGAAAAAATTGCGTAATTAATGTTTCCTGCCTTAGCATGGTGAGGCTTACCCTTGGGCTTTGGACGAGCAATGTAGCAACAACGCGCAAGTTCACTTAACTCCAGCTCTTTTTGATAAATTGCCTTTTCTAAGTTTCGCCTTTCACTGGCAAGATAGTCACTGACAGCGTGATGTTTGGGGTTCAATAAAAGAATTAATTGTCGAAAACTCTGTAAACCTCCAATTACAGCTTCAAGCCTACCTGTCGTGTTAGAATCGGTAACTTTTGAATAGGACTTTATTATCAATAAGCAATTGCGATTATCTGGTGTTCTTGTATAACTCAGATAATCAGCAATCCGCTGCATAATACCTACGCCACGACCACCTTCAGCCATTTCATCTACTTCATCTGGTAGTTGTTGTAGATGTCCTTCAAAATCAAAATCCCTGCCGTAATCCCAAATCCGAAGCTCTATCGATTGGGTAAAGATTGTGGCTTCGATATCAATGGGAGTTTCTGGTGATAGCCCTTTGTGGGCATGGCGAACTGCATTATCAAATCCTTCAGCTAGCACGGTTTGGCACTCGATCCAAACTTTTGGAGGAATCGAGGGTTGCCGTAACGTTTCAAACCAAGATAAAACTTCGGATAAATCCTTTGGTTGTGTATGAACTTGAAGTTGGAATGATTGGAGAAGCTCCTCAGCTTTTGGGACTTCTGGTGTCAGGTTTTCTAGCTGCCGTAGACGGGTAACAAGTTGCGATCGCTCTTTATTAATTCGCTCAGCTTCCTGTTGCAGGAGTGGAGATTGCAAATCATCCAAACCTAGCCGTTCTGTCATCGCTCGGAGTTCTGGCGAATTGCCATCATCCAGAACATACACACACAACTTGGTTGTAGGATAGTCCATCGCTAGAGCTGCCCTAGTAGTTTCCTGGACAATCTCTACAGGTTCGTTATAGCAAGTAATAAAAACATCAACACTTGGCCATTCAGAACGAGGCAACGGCGGTGTCATTTGATTAAGAGACTTTACCCGCCGCACAATTGGTCGCCACAGCCCAAGTAGGAACATTACGCCGCCGAAATAGCTGTAAATTTCTGCTATCAGTAGAGGAATCGAGAGCCAGAGAGCGGCGAAATTAATCGAATGGGTAATGCGCCAGTGTAGATACCATGCCCCAAAGATGAGATTGATTTCTGCTAGATAACGAAATAGCAGTGTCCGATCTTTAAGACGGGAACGGATGTTACCGGAAAATGTTGGTGAGTTCTCGACAACCGAGATTGAAGGGCTAATAGTCATTAGAGTTAAGCAAGTCAAAAGTCAAAAGGGACAACAAGATGATTGAGGTTATCTTTCTGAAGAGAGCGATGGGGAAGAATCTCGTCCAGCCCCCAGTCCTTGCAAGGTAATAGGTGTAGTGCTGTCACTAACTGAAACCCAATAAGCCCCAGTGGAATCAGTAATCAATCGTGCTGTCTGCGTGGCACTATTCGGCAAACCACGACCCGCATCGCCTGCTGCCACTGCCCGCCACCAAGGAGAATTCATTGATGTTTCTGGACGAATCAGGGGTTGGTGATTTGTTGCCCTGTACAGCAGAGATTGCAGAATTAGGCTGTTGCTGCTGCCTCCCAAGGCAGTCGTAGGTTTACCCGTTTTTTCATAAAAGCCCTCATAGTAGCCAAGCTGAGGGTTGTAGAGGTCTATTGTTGCTTCCCATAATTGGCGGGTATATCCGTTTTCTGGGAACAAGGCATGAAAGCCGAAGGCGACGGCAGTGCTGACTGTACGCACATCTGGCACCGACTTCCCGTCATCCGCTAGAGTTGCCCAAGCCCCTTCCCGACTAGTAATCGTGTTATGAACCACGTAAGGCGGTTTATCAAGCAGGGTAGTGGCAGCAGCCGTAAAGGTGCCAGTACGACGGTAACGCGACTCTTGGGCTTGAAGAATGGGTTGTACCAGTTGCCGCATTTGAGGGTCATAGCCAAATTCCAAGCCATAGAGTACGAATGGATTACTCACCGTATCTTGTGCCGACTGTTGATGGCGTTGAGTTGGCACCTCAACTCCTTCTACTGAGGTCGTTTGATATTGACCACCGACAGCGGAACGATTAGTATTAAACCCCCATAACTGAAAGGCACGGGCTGCATATTCCTCGTAGCCAAGACGGGTTTCATGATTAACTCGTGTCAAGAGTCGCCCATTCTCATCCTTAGTTACTCTCCCGCTAAACAGAAGACCATCCCGTACTACTTGTGAGTACGACCACTCCAGCACAATTTCATCGACGGCTTTTGTGTATTCGGGATGATAGTTCTTCAGGGTATAGAGTGCCGCTAGTACCCGCCCAATATCAAGGGCTGACCAACCTGTTCCTTCTGCTGTGGGATTGCTGCTTCCTTGTGTAGCAGGATTACCGCCATAGTCTACGGGTTGCAATGACTGGGTATCATAGCCTCGGTGGGGTAACTGTCCAGCAAACAGAGGCAGTCTCTTCAGTGCCCCTAATAGGTGCCGGGTGCGATCGCTAAATTCTCGCTCAGTGATAATGTCAAGAGCGCGTGCTGCATTTAGAGCCGCTAAATAATCCCCTAATCCCCACAGCGTTGCATCTTTCATGTCACTGCGGTCATCAACCAATCCACTGTTCGATTGATAATTAGCCTTAAAGTATTGCCAAGCTGCCTCTGCATAACGCCGTTCTGGAACGGTTAGCGGTCTTGCTAGCTTGGGAAAAGCTGAGGGCTGAGGCTTTCCGACCGGAGGAATGGGTGCGACGGCAATAACTGGTGTCTCAGCCGGTACAGGTGCAGAGTTTTGCCTCCCTTGGGATGAACTACCTGTAGCCGTTGGAGTTGCAGCATTGCTATTTGGCTGCCCCGGTGCTGCAAAAGTGACCAAACTTGAGCCGATGAGTGGGCGATTTCCTCTAGCTTTGTAGTACAAAATCTCCAGAATTAGCCCATTCGTGTTGCCTGTCAGCGATTTATTTGGCTGCTTTGTTTCTTCGTATAGTCCAGCATAAAAGCCACCCCCATCAGGGCTACGCAAATCTTTTACCGCATCAAACACTTTTTGAGCATAGGCATTATCGGGGTAAAGATAGCGCCAGCCGAACGCCGCTTTCGTGCTGATACTTCGTAGTTGTGGATAAAGCTTATTTTCTTCAGTAATGGTTGCCCAGGAATTACCGTTGGAATAAACCGTGTTGTAGAGAAAATAAGGGGCTTGGTCAATGTTGTCTTCTGATACAGAGGTCAACTGCCCTGTAGCATCAAAGCGTCGCTTTTGTACTTCTAAAACGTTGGCAGCATATTCTTTTAAAGCTCCTTCCAAACCAAATTCAATACCGTCAAGGATGTAGGACTCGCTGACTACATAATTGTTAGCCTGAGTGCTTTGGTAGTCACGGGTATCAACGGGGACTTTGACACCGTTAATATCTACGAATTGATAAGGTTCTAGTGCCAGTGCCTTGGATGCTTTAAAGCCCCAAAGTTCATAGCCTCTAGCGGCATATTCCTCATATCCGAGGCGTCCTTCTTGCACCAGCAATGTCTCTTTGTTAGGAAGAACCATGGCTCCGTAGAGTTGGTCATCTTTTAGCGATCGCTCTATCTTCCACTTGTCCAGAATTCCTTTAATCCAATCACCGTATTGCGGATGACAGGTACGGACAACATGAAAGGCAGCTAAAATACGACCGACATCTAACGCAGACCAGCCAATGCCACGCTCTAGCGGGTTGTTTCCATAATCAGTCATCTGCCCAGTTGCCGCGTTATAAACTTTGTTAGGCAGAGTATCCTCAAATAGCTTGAGTTCACTGAGCGTCTTCAAAAACTGGTTGAGCCTAGAGTCAAATTCTCCTTGGTCAATTAAATTCAGCCAGCGTGCAGAATTCAATGCCATCAAGTAATTGCCAATGTCCCAGAGGCTGCCGGAGGGATACCCTCCAACTGAATTGGTAAATCCTGTTGCTGGCTGATAGTTGTTAACAAAGTACTGCCAAGCCGCCTTAGCATAAATCTGTTCCTCTGGTGTTAAAGGAGCGCTGATCTCGGCACAGGCATTAGGTGCAGTCGTTGGGATTTGAGCCACGCTTGGCTTGGACAAAAAAACAGTTAATAAAGATTGTGAAACTGCCCCTATCAGGAATAAGGCAATTAGCCTCAACCACTTTTGCTGATGGCGTTTTTGCATCATCAGAAATTACTTTCCTTTGGGTTAAAATATTGACTCTTTATGCAAATCATGCATCATTGGTTCAGTTAAATTAGGCAGTTTAGCGAGGTGGTTTTACACCTGCCCAGACAGTAAATGGCTTTCCTATCTTTTTGTAGAGCAAACTTTCGAGCATGACGCCGTTATTGTTAGCCGTCAAAGACTTATTAGGCTCCTTTAAGGATTCATAAAAGCCGTTGTACCAGCCTTTATCAGTTTTTAGGTTGGCTTGGACAAAATCAGATAACTGGCGAGTGTATGGTGTGTTGTAGAGTACATGCCAGCCTAATGCTGCTTTAGCACTGAGAAACCGTAAATCATTATGTGTTTCCCCTGTATCTGTAATTGCTGCCCAAGGTTGCCCGTTGACGAATAGAGTATTGTAAACAAAATAGGGAGCGCGATCGAGGTTATCTTCTGTAACGGCAGTTAACTGTTTTGTAGTTTTGTACCGAGCCTCTTGAGCGGCTAATATCCGGTCAGCATAGGCTTTGGGTAATGATTGAAAGCCAGTTTCAATGCCATCCAGAATATAGGGTTCGCTAAGAACATAGTTATTCGCTCCAGACGTTTTGGCATCCCGTTGATCATAGGGAACACCCTTTCCGTAGAGATTGACAAAGGCAACATTAGATTGAGAATTCAGGGCTTTCTCTACATCTAAACCCCAGAGTTTTAGACCATAAGCCGCGTAATTTTCGTAGCCCAATCGACCTTCTTGGTTTAGCTGTTCTTTACCCTTGACGATCGCAGTGCCGTACATTTGACCATCTTTGGTAAGACGATCAACCTGCCAGTGTTTCCAAACGGCTTCTGTTTGCCGCTGCAACTGCGGATATTTAGCTCCCACAATCTTGAGCCAAATCGCTAAACGCCCCAAATCGAGGGCTGACCAGCCAATTTCTTCTCGTTTATCGAGTTGACCGTAGTTAACAGGAACTAGGGTTTTAGCGTTGTAGACTTTGTTAGGCAGTTCACCTTTATAAAGGGGCATCGTAGCCAGCGTTTTCAACATCCGCCTCATCTTGGTGTTAAATTCTGCCTCTGGGACAATATTCAACTCTTTAGCGCTGACTAAAGCTGCGATCGCAGCCGCTTGATCCCACATTGTGACTGAGGGAAACTTATCGGCTGAGTTCACCAAGCCTGTTTCATCATTCCAGTTGCGCTCAAAGTATTGCCAAGCTTGACGCGCCATTGCTAATTCCTGTGGACTCAACTCGCCTACACCAGGAGCAACATAAGGAGTCTTAGTTTCTGCAATCTCCTTCGGACTCACCGATGTTCCTGGTAGTTCCACAGATTGCGCGTCTAGTTGGGCAACCGTTGTTGCTTTAGTATTTGTTGCTTTAGTATCTGGCTCAGGTGTAGCGGTTTGAGCCGTAGATACTGTAGTTCGTGAGACGGAAGCTGTTTTATCAAGGTGATTGGACAGAACTTCTAAACCTGCGATCGCTACAACTGCTGTCACTACTCCCCCTATAGAGGCTAAGATAGACAACTTTTTGGGGGGAGGGTCAAAGTCAGAATTCATTACAACTCCTGGTTAGTAGATATCCCGTCTTCTCGCTACTCAGGTTTACTCATCCTGTATTGATGAAGACTCTGTAAGCAGAGGTGACGGGTTGCTTCTCTTTCATAGAGTTCCCGATTTTTTTCTCTGAGGAACAGCAACTACCAGATAAAACCTAAAATTTGATCCGGAGTTGCCCTGTAAAGGATTGATTGTTGTACGCACTTTCCCCTGTGTCTCGATTTCGAGTATTCGAGAAGGCATAACCGAAGTCCGCTTCCACATTGGTCGATAGCTTTGCTGTACAGCGAGCTTGATAGCCATTACTGTTATCCCATTCCCCTTTCAGTCGTTGCTGTCCCAACGTTGCTGCGACGCGACAGCGTAGATCCTCAAAGACATTTCCCTCCCAAGCGACTTCGCCGTTGTAAACCAGGAAATCGGATGGAGAAAAATAGCCACTCGTTTCTTGAACATCATCCGTATAATTCCAGTTAAATACGTTAGCGGCTATAGAAAATTGTCCAATTTTGTGTTCTAGTCTGCTAAAAGACTGCTGCTCAAAATTGCCATCGTTATAACTGCCCAAACGCAACGATGAATACAAGCTAGTCTTCGGGTCAATTTGCCAGTAGATACTCGGTCCGAACCGCCAAGCTGTGATTTGATTGTCTAGGGTTTCGGCATTAGACTTGTACGGACCTTGTTCTACATCAGCCGATATCACCACCCCTGATTGAAGTTGACCAGATGGGCTAACCTTCATTGCAATTGGCACTTCTACCCTGGCATTAAAATTGAGAGCCGTTGGCAAACGGTCGAAGGTATCAACTCCCCCTCCTACCGTTACAGTTACTCGATCAATCTTTCCTTCCCATTCAACTTGCAAAGGAATGTTTGTAACTGACTCAACATCTTGCTGTTCAAAAGAATTGAAGCCCGTTCTGATACGAAAACGGTTGCCATTAGCTAAGCGAAATTGAGCGGTTTCTTCAATAAATAGATTGCGTTGGTCAAAGTTATCTGAATCCCTACGAAAATCTGTTGTCAGACTTTCCAATTTGACAGCAGGAGTTACAGGCTCTGTTGAAGTTTGTGGTTGGCTGGATGGTGCGGGTGGCTGGGGTTCCGGTGGTGGTAGTCGCAGCCCAGGATTGAAGTTTTCCGGCACCGCCATCAACTGAGGTAGTGGTTTTGAGGGATAGTGCAGCTCAACTAAGGAGTCTTCAAAACCGTTAAGTGTTTCTGGGTTAGGGTTTTCCAGCTTGTCAGCAGAGGGAATTTGTTCGGTCAGTTCTGACGCTGAGTTTTCGTTTTCAAAGGTGTTGAGAGAAACAGAGTTCTCAGTTACAGCCTGTAACTTACCTGCCCCCAAAGTGCAAATTCCTACGCTCAAGATTAGGGCTGATTGGTATTGCAGATATTTCCAACCTACCTTTCGTACCGTAGTTGTTTGGGTGTTGGTTTTAGTTTCAGACATGAAGACAAGTTCTTGGTAAATGCCAAAGAGCTACCGAATTTGCATTTAGGGCTAGGTCGTTTACTGTTGGCTTAGGTTGACAGCCCTTTTGCTTCTGAGAGGTTGACCTCAGTTAGGTTGACACCCGTTAGGTTGGTCTCACTTAGTGTGGTAATGGTGTTCCAAAAGCTGGTATTCGGATGGTAGGATTGCATCTTCAAATTCATCCCTGTTAGTGAAAATTTGAAAAATTCGCTCCATCTTAGTCATTTCAAATATCATGTTCACTTGCTCATTAATGGAACAAAGGAAAATCTTACTGCTTGTTGCTTTCACAATTTTCAGTGCTGCTAAGAGAGTTCCTAATCCAGAACTATTCATAAACGTTATGTCCTGAAGATCGAGCAGCACAATATCAATACCTGTTTCCACGGCGGCATTGATATCTTTACGCAATTGAGTTCCCTGAATACCATCTAAAATTCCAGAGGGTTGAAAAACTTTGACTACAGAACTCATTTAGGGAACTCCTATTCTTTGGTTAGATGCTTGGACAAGATTTGATTTGCGATCGCTACAACGGCTATCACGACTTCACCTACAGAAGCTAAGATAGACAGTCCTTCTCGCTACTCAGGTTCACTCATCCTGTATTGATGAAGACTGATAGGCAGAGGTAACGGATCGCTTCTCTTTTATAGAGTTCCCGATTTTTTTCTCTCAGGAACAGCAACTACCCGATAAGACCCAAAAATCTGAGACTGATGTTGGTAGTCACAAACCCATACACAAACACCCCGATTGCAACATTAGGGTTCTTCTTAGCTAGTCGTAAATGAATTGCTTGTTTTAGGTCAAAGGCAGTTTCCCTTTCTCCTTTGACGTTCATAATCCGCCCGGAGTTTAAACTCCGGGCTAATAGCTCAAGTCCACTTCAGTGGACTAAAACTCTTATCCAGTCGTCTTTAGATGAAAATTCCTCTCCCCTACCACCTACCACCTATTTTCTAGATAGATGTGAGCTTACGCTGTTTAGAGGCAACCGTTTAGCCTCCCGTCCAAGCAATGGGGGGACTGGGATAGGAGGGAGACACAAAAGGACTTGTACTTGATTTAGTTTCTTCATCCAGGACGTTCACCACCTGATTGTATAAGTCCTCTGCCTGTTGCATAGAGTCACCAATGCTGGTCAATCCCAGTTTGCCAAACTCCGAAAGGGAACCCATTAGGTGAAACACGCTGCCCGTTCTGGTGCTGCTATCAAAGTGTAGACGGTGGTGAGCAATGATATCCATCAGATCATTGGGCATTAATCCTTGGTAGCGTTCTTTTTGCAGGTTGTCAGAGGCAATGTAGTACTTCTCTCGACCTTGATGGCTGTAAAAAAGACCTGTAGAAGAATCATACCGACCATTGGTTAAATATTTGAGGGTCATGAAGGGATGGGTTGTGCCGCCTTTGCGTAGGTTGATTTCAATCGCTTGCAAATCCCAGGCTGCCCCCTTGCTATCGGGTTGATGTACCGCGACAAAATCGACCCCGTAGCGTTCCATTGCCCCTTTTTGAGCTAATGCCTGACCAACTCGTTTCCCCAGTTCTTGTAGGCGTAGCCGATACACTTCATCAGCAGGGAATCGGCAACCGAGATAAATCTGACCGTCTGGGCCACCTAAGATTTGATCGTGGGTAGACAGTATTTCTACTTCGCCATTGGGAGTGATGTAACCTTGGACACTAGGCGATCGCTTTTCTTCTCCTTCAATAAATGCCTCTACCAGTGCGCCTAACTCTGGGACACGACTAGAAAAATTTGCCCAAGTCTCTGTCTTCGCTTGGAAGCTTAAATGCTCCATACGTTTATGAAGTGCTGCCACACGTTGGGCATGGGAGACATTCCCCGGAGACATTTCTGCTATTGGTCTTAAGTCCAAAATCGCATTACCCTCTCCTGAAAAACCTTCGTTAAGTTTGACTACCATCCGCTTTAAGTCGGGTTGGCGTTCCCACAACTCGGCAGCTACCTCGGCTAAATCATCAGCCTTCGTGACACTCTCACTGCCATCTGGATGAGTCACACCGGATTCTGCGAAAATTTCCCGACTGCCGCTTTTGGTGCCCCAATACAGTAAAGCAGGGTCTGGAGCAAGCAGTGGTAAATCTAGTCGCACAGATAACTCTTGCTCTAGAAAAGTCGAGTTATAACAAACCATGTAAGATTTGTGAGGGCGCAGGGCTTGACGAATTCGCTCAATTAAGCGGGGACGCTCTAAAATCTTTTGGGTAAGGGGTTTGAGGGAGCCATCATAGGTCGAAAGCAGCAGCAAGCGATCGCGTGCGTGAGAAAAGGGAATCCCAGGCAACAACTGCAAATAGTACTCAATCACAATCGGCGACATTGGCTGCGCTGTAACGTAGATCAAGCGAGTACGGGGGTTACGCAGACGAATCAACGAGAACAAAAGTCGTTCTTCATAGTGTAAAAAGCCCTGAATCTTCTTCAGTTCTCGCTGGTCAACACTAACGGACGGCACCACCAAAATATCGTGGTCATCCATGTCAAATAGGTCAACATTATGCCAGCGATCGCGCAACTGGTTTTGAAGGTGCCGAAATTGCTCTGCTTGTTCAGAGGAAGAAGAATTTAACGTGTGCATCGCCCCAAACCCGCCCTAATGCTGATCAATGCAATCTTAACGGTTGCTGGGGCAACTGGTTAATAAACCTTCTTTGTTAAGTCCTGTGAGTTTTACAGACAAAAGAAGGCACCATCAATGGCAAATTAAATAGGGCAAACAAAATTGGAAAAGGGACGCTACCGATGGAACTCGTTAAAGTTCAATTGATGTTCGAGAATGCTCCACGACGGTCTCATAAGGATTACTCAGCGGAATTGGAAGACTTAAATGGAAAGTTAGTCGAATTATCCCGACTCCCTACCCAAGGCGAGTTAGTCTCGTTTCCGGACGGGAAGCTACATACTGTAGGACCATGCTTTACCGTCATAGAAGTTGTTCATTTCGCTTCTCCTAGCACAACTGGTTTAGTCGGTCAAGTAACACTGCGTAAGTGCTTCCCCAGGTAGGTGATGTTGTCTGAAAAGTTGTTGTTGCAATGATGTATGGCAGAAAGCCGTCAGCTATCAGCTTTTTTGTTTTCTTCTGTATCTCTTGTTTCACACATCTTCTGCTGTACCTCATCTCTCCAGGAAACTGCTATATGTAGCTGTCGCCATAAAGGTTAGGACGGATTTAACGGTCTAAACAACCACTTACTAGTACTCAAGCTTCTGCCCTCTGCATAAGAGCCTTTTGCTAGCTATAAGTGCCGAGTAGCTGACTAAGATATCCTGTGCGTGATTCACCCTAGATGAGCCAAATGGATGAAGTACCGTTGAGATGCAGTACGTCAAACTTTCACTGTAGTCAAATGTTTTTGCATTCAAAGGTGATTCAGTATGGGTTTCTACTCCCAGGTAATTGCGCCGCGACTGCTGGATTGGGGTATGTCCGACCCCAGTTTAGCTTTGTACCGTCGCGAAGTTTTGTCAGATGTGCAAGGAGAGGTGCTAGAAATCGGTTTTGGCACAGGGATAAATCTCTCTTACTACCCTGAGCATCTTCAACAACTTGTTACAGTTGATGCCAATCCTGGGATGAATGCCTTAGCTCAAAAACGGATCGAATCCTCCAATATCCGAGTCGATAACCGAGTTCTCAATGGCGAGAACCTGCCGATGGCTGACAACACATTCGATTGCGTTGTCAGCACTTGGACGTTGTGCAGCATTGCTAATGTTGAGCAAGCACTCAAGGAAATCTATCGGGTTCTCAAGCCAGAGGGACGGTTCTTTTTTATTGAGCATGGGCTGAGTGATGACCCAAAGGTTCAGGTATGGCAAAATCGCCTGAACCCGATCAATAAAGCGATCGCAGTTGGCTGTCATCTCAACCGCAACATCAAGGCACTGGTAGAAGCCCAGTTCAAGAACGTAACTGTTGAGCAGTTTTACGCGCCAAAAAGCCCAAAAATTGGTGGCTATATGTACAAAGGCGTTGCCAGCAAGGTTTGATCGCGATTAACGTTCCATATCTTCTACAGATTTAGGAACAGCGTCTGTCAGAACATCATGCCCTTCAGCGGTTACTAAGACATCATCCTCAATCCGAATTCCAATCCCGCGCCAACACTCGTCAATCGCTGGTTGTCCTTCAACGGGTTCGGTATCCGGTCCAATATAAAGTCCTGGTTCTACGGTTACGACATGACCGGGCTGCAAAATCTGCCAGTTTTCACCGTGTTTGTAAGCACCTGCATCATGGACATCTAACCCTAGCCAATGCCCTGTGCGATGCATATAGAAGGGTTTGTACTTCTCTTCTTTGATGATTTCCTCAATGTCTCCGGCAAGGAGTCCTAAATCCATCAACCCTTCGACTAGCACTCGTACAGCGGTGTCATGAAATTGGTTATAGGGGTTTCCTGGCTGAATTTGTGCGATCGCATCTTGCTGGGCTTTCAAGACAAGCTCATACAGTATCTTTTGCTCTGGAGTAAATTTATTACCAACCGGGAAGGTACGAGTAATATCTGCGTTGTAGTACCCATATGCACACCCTGCATCAATTAGCAATAGGTCATTATCCTGCATCTGTCGATCATTCTCAATGTAGTGCAGCACACAGCTATTCGCACCCGATGCCACAATCGAAGGATAAGCAGGTCCCAGCGCCCCCCGTAGGCGAAAGATATGTTCGATCTCCGCCTGAACTTCGTACTCATAGCGTCCTGGTTGGGCAAATTCCCGTGCGTGGTTGTGCGCTTCAACAGAAATCGCAACCGCTTTCCACATCATCTCCAATTCCGCAGCACTTTTGACTTGGCGCATTGCATGGAGAATTGGATTAGTTGATTCGATCGCGAATGGTCCTGTGCCACGCTTGGAATAGGTTCTCATCAAGCGTTGCCAATGATCGAGGATGGTGTCGTTGAATTTGCGATCGCGTCCCAAGTGATAATAAATCCGATCTGCCTTTTCTAAATACTGGGGCAACTTCTCATCGAGTTCCGCAATTGGATACGCCTCATCTGCACCAAATTTCTCCTTAGCCGCTTCCACACCAGTACGGTAGCCTGTCCAAACTTCTTTCTCCCGTTCTTTGGGTTGAACAAATAAAATAAAGCGATGTTCTTCATGATGTGGCGCTAGCACAGCAACCGCTTCCGGCTCATTAAAACCCGTCAGGTAGAAAAAATCGCTGTCTTGCCGAAAAGCGTACTCAACATCGTTGTGCATCACAGCAACTGGAGCGCTCTTGAAGATCGCCGTACCACTGCCAATCTTCGCCATCAACTGCTCACGACGTTCTTGGTACTCTGTATGCAGAATCATAACGGTCTTCACTATCTCGAACTTTATAGATTTACTACCTAATACTCTGGACAACACTTAGCCAGAGTTGTTATTTGTTGAGGAGTAGCACCCCTCAGTCAAATTCGCTACTCTAATCAGGGAGTGTATTGCCTAGGGTTTTACTGAGACATTATAGGCATTCTACTGAAACTTCATAGGTTTAGAACCGACGTTACTTCTAAGCAAGGAGAATAAATAGAACTTACGCACCTTTAACATAATTTCGGGTAGTTTAAGCTGTCGTCACTCCCCGTAACCTTCCTTAAAAAAGGTGAGCTAGATGTAAATCCTGATATAGCCAAAATCAGGGATCATTCTCGCGTCAAACTCTTGAACCACAATCCCATATCCCCAGACATTAAGAAAAGAGGCAACAATGGCCCACTTTCCTATCCAGGAATATGACCAAGTAACCGATCCAAAGGTAAAGGCAGTCTATGAGGAAATTCTCGCTGAACTAGGATTTGGCATTGTACCCAACCTGTTTAAATCAATGGCAATTAGTCCAGACTTTTTGGAAGCTAGCTGGAAAAACTTCCAGGCTACAATCTTGCAGGGAAGTGTACCCCGGACTATCAAGGAAATGATCGGCGTTGCCATTTCCCAAGCTAATGGTAGCCAGTATGCGCTCCAAGTTCACCTACATGGGTTATCGGCATTAGGAATTAGTGAAGAAGTCCTCCAGACGCTTGTCTCTGATTTTGATAACTGCCCGCTACCTGAGCGAGAAAAAGCTGTCATTAGCTTTGGCTTAGTTGCTGCTACCAAACCTCATAAATTGACCTGTGCATCTTATCAACACCTGCAAGACTTGGGGCTAGATCAAGAAGAACTCTTCGAGCTTATTGCCACGGCAAACTTGTTTACAGCACTTAATCAATACACAGATACAATCGCCCTAGATATTGACAATTTATGAGTTTTTATCCTTTTTCGATTAGTGGCGGGAGGCTTGAAGCTCAGGATCGGGAACAACTTCTACAAACAACGCAACGCCTACTCACTGAAGTTCAAGCACTTTCAGTACGCATTGCAGCAGTGAATGAAATTGCCAATGCAATTAACCGTTCCCTAAATTTGGATGAAATTTTGCGGATAGTAGGCAAGCAAGCCAAATGGTTGCTGGACTTCAAACATTGTAGTGTCTGTCTCAAAAGCGACGATGGTTCTTGTCGTATCGTCACTTTATTTGGTCCAGCAGTGGAGTGCAGCTCTTGTGTTTTCTCAGATAACAATCCGATTAGTCGGGCATTAAAAACTGGACAGCCCCAACTTAATCCCAAAGATTATAAAAATACTTTTCTATCCGCCTACGCTTCACAAATCATTATTCCTCTAGAACGGGAACGACAAGTTATTGGTTCGATTAATTTCGCGACAACGCCTCCACAAACCTACACTCATGAAGATTTACGCATTGGCTTTTTACTAGCTTTGCAAGTATCTACTGCTATCCAAAACGCCAAGCATTTTAAGGAAATGGACTTGCTGCTAGAGGAGATGAATCGGCTGTATTCGGAACTCGATGTGGAACGACGCAAGTCTGATAAACTCCTATGTAATACACTACCACTAGAGATTGCTAATGAGCTGAAGCAAACTGGTAAAGTTAAACCAACTTCCTACAAATCTGCCACAATTCTCTTCACGGATTTCAAAGACTTCACTAAATTAGCTGAACAGTTAACGCCAGAAGAATTAGTTAATGAACTGGATTATTGCTTCTCCTACTTTGATATGGTAATTGAAGCACACAAACTGGAGAAGTTGAAAACGATTGGTGATAGTTATATGTGTGTTGCAGGAATTCCTATTCCTAATAAAACTCACGCCATTGATGCTGTCCTTGCCGCTCTACAAATTCAAGCATTTATGGGTTGGCGAAGACAAGAAAAGATTTTAAACAATCACCCGTATTGGGAAATTCGGCTGGGTATTCACTCTGGCTCTTTACTCGCTGGTGTTATTGGCAAGAAAAAGTTTACTTATGATGTGTGGGGGGATGCGGTTAATACTGCCTCCCGAATCGAGTCATCTAGTATTCCCGGTGCTATTAATATTTCTCAATCGACTTTTGAATTAGTAAAAGATTTTTTTGAATGTGAACATCGAGGGAAGATAGAGGCAAAAAGTAAAGGTTATATTGATATGTATTTTGTTCTTGGCATTAAAAAGCATCTGGCTTTCGACCCCTTAGGTTTGTTGCCCAATGATGAGTTTAATGCCCTTTACTCAAGTATTGAATCGAATTAATCAGGGGCAACCCTAGGCAGAGCCGCAGGTGAAGAGATTGCCCCTCCTGTATGGGCTAACGAAGAATAACTTTGATTTTTGCCCAGTTAAATTCGCTAAAAGTTGTAACTCAAGACTTGAATTACTGAGCCACTCTGAGGCAAATCGCTTGATTTGAGGGTTAGCATATCGCTGTTGAGTCGGCGCACTGTCATCCCATCCATCAACGTCAAGAATTCATCTACTGGCACAATATCGCAAGCCGCACCATCAGCAGCTTGTGTTCGGAAATGAGTAGGAATGACAACTTTAGGATTAAGGGTGCTGATTACTTGCTTGGCTTCTTGAGGATTGTAGGCTTTTGGTCCGCCTCCCACAGGGATGAGTGCTAAATCAGGACGCCCGATAAGGATTTTTTGCTCAATATCAATTGGTGCAGCTGCTCCCCCTAAATGTAGGGTTTTGACACCCCCTTGAGTCCATAGCCAAGCGACGTTATTGCCAAAGCGGCGTCCACCAACGCGATCGTGAGCGATACTAATACCCTGTATCTGTATGCTACCCACCTGATAGACACCTGGTTCAAAAAGTATCCGAGGATTCCCTGGAAGCCCCTCGGCGGCTCCTTCATCAAATAACTGGCTACTAATTAGGACTAAATCGGCTGCCACCTTGGGCACACGATACCCAGCCGTACATCCTAATGCCCGAAATGGATTCACTAGAATTCGTGTACCACCACCAGTAAATAAAAAGCAGGTATGCCCAAGCCACTGTACTGAAAGTGCCCCACCCGGTGCTTGCGCTTGATATGAGCTAAGTCCAGAAGCTAAACCCGTTCCAAGCGTTGTGAGCAAACCAGCACCCGCGTAGCGCATCAACTGTCGCCGTTTCATGTTTTCTTGAATTAGTTCCCCATTGAGTTTACTGCCATTGAGTGACGACACGACGCTGGAAGTGATTCCAGGAAGTTTCGCATTAGCTGTTTACCAGAAGAGGTGAGAATACTCTCTGGATGAAATTGGACGCCTTCAAGGTGGGGATAGTTCCGGTGTCTGACACCCATAATGGTTCCATCCTCAACCCAAGCCGTTATCTCCAGTACCTCTGGACAGCTACTGCGGTCAATCACCAGACTATGATACCGAGTTGCAGTAAACGGATTAGCTAATCCCCGAAACACACCAACACCTATGTGATAAATCTCAGAAGTCTTACCATGCATCAGTACAGGGGCTGAAGCAATCTCTGCACCGAATACTTGACCTAGGCTTTGATGACCCAGACAAACGCCCAAAATCGGCACAGTTGCACCGAGATTTGTGTATAACGACCCAGAGATACCTGCATCTTCAGGACGACCTGGACCCGGAGAAATGACTATCCCATCGGGTTGGAGTCTCTGGATTTGTTCTAGGTCGATTTTGTCATTGCGGTAGACCTGAACTTCTGAGGCTACAGGTAATTCTTTACCTAATTCTCCTAGGTACTGAACCAGGTTGTAGGTAAAACTATCGTAGTTGTCAATAACGATGATCACTCAACATAACTCCTTTGGGTCTGAAATTCTTCAAAGCGCTACTCAATCGCTTCTCGACCCTCTTTATCCTAGATTGCTATTGCATAACTGACTGAATTAATGTCAATAGCGGTGGGATTAGGAGTGACCCAGCGACAAATACTGCTGCGATCGCAGAAATGAGAACAGCACCCGCTGCACAGTCTTTCGCAATTTTTGCCAGTTCATGGTAAGTCTGTTTGACCGTTAAGTCAACAACCGACTCAATGGCTGTGTTTAACAACTCCAACGCCAGCACTAATCCGCTTGTTATGCAAATCACAGAAATTTCCACAGCACTTAGGTGTAAAAAAACACCCAAGCTAATTGCTAGGGTGCCAATTACAGTGTGAATGCGAAAGTTGCGTTGTGTCACAAAGGCATAAGACAGACCAGCCCAGGCATATTTGAAACTAAGCATTAACGTCGGGGCAATCCGCCATGCTAAGTCCCGTTTACGTTTTATCGGGTCAGATTGGTTAGGATTCGGCATGGACAGGTCTTGAGGCATAGACAGCGCACTTGATGTGAGGAATTGAGAGTGAGTAGACTGAGCCTTTTGTAACACCATTGATTTTTGCTTCATCTAAAGGGGTACATAGTAAGAATGTAGAACCAACCCTAGCGTTGGATAGTTAGATTGACACTCTGAAGTAAGGTTTCCTGCTGATTAAGCATTTCTATCAAACGTTCTTCATCCGGATGATCCCATCCCAAAAGATGAAGTAAGCCGTGGGCAGCTAACCACGCTAGTTCAGTTTGTAGGGGATGCCCTTGTTGTTGAGCCTGTCGCTCAGCTGTATCAACCGAAATCACAACATCCCCAAGATACAAAGGCACAGACAACTGAAATTCGGTTGGTAACTGAGGAGAGTTTACCTCCAAAGCGGCGAAAGCTAGTACATCTGTTGGTTGATTTTTGTGACGGTACTGAGCATTAAGTCCCTGGATCTCTGCATCGTCAGTAAGGCGAAGTGTGAGTTCATAGGCATCAGTCGGTGAGAGAGCAGGTTGCAGGATTTCTAGCCATTTATAAAACCAGCTTTCCCAGAGTGAGATCGAAATTGAACAGGGGAGTTTTTCCGCCTCACTAATTGTTGACCGGGACGCGGTAAAAAAATAATCCTGAACACTCACTTCAACTTCCACACTTAAAGCCTCTTAAGGAATTGCCACAGACATCTAACGGGTTAGGTAGGCAAGACCAACAAGCACGGTCAATAAGCCAGCCGTTGTTAGGAAAAAATGTTTTAGGGATGTCCCGCGCTTACGCACCATGTTACGCATAGCGAGTTTTACATAACTTGGCTTGTGTTCTGTTGCGGCTGGCGGGTTTATCGTTTCCTCAGAGCCTTGCTCTAGGGCTTCGGGTGCTGAAGATGGATTACTCATAAAATAAAGTGAATTTCGCTCAATGGTTATTTTATGACTCTAATGTAACAGTTTGCTTAACAATTGCTACTCAATCCCTAGAATTTGAAGAAGGCAGAGGGCTTTTATGTAACGAATTGGAAGAGGATTTTTCCTCAAGGGAGCTTTGGCGATCGCAAAATCCCCCTTGAGAGTCAGCAGATCATACTACAGCGATGAGAAGAACTATCAGGACTGTAGGTTGATCGAAGCTAGGCATTAGATCAAAGACACCGAGGCAATAAAGCGCAGAGGCTCAAGGCAGATAAGCCTGTTCTAGGTTAGCTGATTTTCCTGGCGGAGGTAGGCTTCAATAAAAGGGTCAATGTCGCCATCTAAAACATCACTAACGGCTGTAGTTTCAACATTCGTGCGTAGGTCTTTTACCATCTGATACGGATGAAAGACATAGTTACGAATCTGGTTCCCCCAAGCGGCTTCTACCATATCGCCTCGAATTTCGGCAATTTCCTGGGCACGTTGCTCCTGAGCAATAATTAGCAGCTTTGCTTTCAGAATCGCTAAGGCTTTCTCTTTATTTTGCAGTTGACTTCGCTCCTGAGTACAACGCACAGCCACACCTGTCGGAATATGCACAATCCGCACGGCTGTCTCTACCTTGTTGACATTTTGCCCGCCCTTGCCACCAGCACGAGTGGTTGTAATTTCTAAATCCTTGTCTGGAATGTCAAGCTCAACGGAGTTATCGATCAACGGCATTATTTCCACGCCAGCAAAACTTGTCTGCCGCTTGCCGTTCGCATTAAAGGGAGAAATCCGCACGAGTCGGTGCGTTCCTTTCTCAGCTTTGAGATAGCCATAAGCATTACGCCCGTCAACTTCTAGCGTGACTGACTTAATCCCTGCTTCGTCTCCTTCCGAAAGTTCCGCCAGTTGTACCTTGTAACCCTGCTTCTCTGCCCAACGGGTGTACATTCGCAGTAAGATTTCCACCCAATCTTGGGCATCAGTCCCTCCTGCACCCGCGTTAATTGTGAGAACAGCACCTTTGGCATCGTAAAGTCCTGAGAGCAGTTGTTCCAACTCCCAACGCTCAAGTTCCTGAGTAAGTTGAGTCAGATTGGTTTCAGCTTCTTTTAGCAGAGATTCATCAGCTTCTAGTTCTAGTAGCTCTAAAACTGCTTTGGCATCCTCCAGACTGCTTCGCCAGTGAGCATATTGCTGGAGGCTTGATTTGAGGTCGTTAAGTTCTTGAAGTGTCTGCTGCGCTGACGTTTGGTCATCCCAGAAATCTGGTTGTGCAGCCAACTGCTCCAAGTCCTGGATTTTTGCGTTTAGAGCTGGAACGTCAAAGATAGTCCTGGGTTTTACCCAGGCGCTCTGACAACAGTTCGACTTCGCGTTTGATATCTAATGCTTCCATGATGATTTCTATCCTTCGCTACCACACTTTGGGTTGCATAGTTGATTTTAACTAGAGTCTGGCATGAGTCACAAAATAGGGGTGCAGTTGGCTACACCCCTCCCCTATCCTGCTTATGTTTTATGAAATAAGCTAATCAGCCTACAAAACTTGGAAGGCACATCAGCCTTAGATTAGTCGCGACCGTTTAAGGCAATGAGCAGCCGTAAAATGAAGATAAACAGGTTGATGTAAGTCAGGTACATCGACAAAGCAGCAGGTAGATACTCGTCGTCGCGGTAGGTGCGAGGCAGGATGTAGAAATCCACGACAGCCGCCCCAGCAAATAGAAAGACACCAATGCCGGAGATGCCAATTTCTAGCCAACTGGGAACACCGCCTCCAAAAAATGAGAAGAGCAGCTGAGCGACCAAGACGACAACTAGGGCAATCATGCCTAGCTGTACGGTTTTGGTGAGAGCCATACCGTCTTCATCAGACAAGTTGGAGCCAATTTGTCTACCTGCAATGAAGGTAACACCACAGCCGAGGGCAGCAAAACCAATTCCTTGCAAACCAACGCCTGGTGTTCTGAGGGCAAGGAAGATTAGACCACTAAGGGTATAGCCAGATAGCAGACTGTAGCTAGCCAACAGGGGCAGTGCGACACCGTTCTTTCCTTGTCGGGCAATGCCACTGGCTACGAAGAAAAGAGCGATTTCAGCAATCAGGGCTACCCAGAAGGTTGTCATGAATAGCTGTGGGTTGGAACGGAGAACACCAAGTCCTCCGTAGGTGCCGAGTGCGGTTAAGACAAGTCCGCCACCCACATAGGGAAGCGCGTTGGCGATGACATTCGGTCCAACTAGCGCCTGACCTTTGGCTTCGCGAATTGCTTGACGAAAGTTACTGGTGTTGCTCATGAGATTTCCTCTGAACTTTCCGATGAGTTACAAACACAAATTTATCTAGTCCTATTGTGACGAGTTCTGAAGCACTCGGCTAGGAGGGAAAACTAGCCAACGTCAGTTTCTGCCTAAAGGCACATTTAAGCGATCGCAAATTTCCCCGTTAAGTCATCTCCGCATATATACGGAGATGGAAATTGTCGAGCGCAATTATTTCCGTAAAACAACGATAGTTTAATCCTTTCTATGTACAGACAATGATTTCAGGATGGCTTAGTTACAGCAAGCCACTTGATGGCATAGGTTGCAGAAATTGAGGTTTTTTATATCATGGCGACTCAGTCTGTCCGTTTTCGCGGAATGGAACTTTTGATTGCTTACTCCCGAAATCCAACGGTTGAAGTTCGCAATCAGATAGTACGGTTAAACATAGGTTTGGTAAGAAAGATTGCTTATCGAGTCAGTCAGCAGTGTACTGAACCTTATGAAGATTTACAGCAAATTGGCTATCTCGGTTTGATTCGTGCCATTGAGCGGTTCGACCCTCATCAAGGCTGTGCTTTCAGTTCCTTTGCTGTGCCTTACATTCGGGGCGAGATGCTACATTTTTTACGTGACAAGGGCAGTACTGTCAAGATTCCGCGTCGCTGGCAGGAACTGCAACGGGAAGGGCAAAAAGAGAGTAAAAAATTGGAAGCTATCCTCGGACGGCTGCCCAAAGATGCTGAGATTGCTCAAGCCTTGAAGGTATCATTGCGCGAGTGGCAGGAAAGTAAATTAGCTATTCAAAATCGCCTACCTTTAAGCCTGGATGCAACGGTAGGGCAGACGGTTGATTCTGTCCTAACGTTGGGAGAAATGTTACCTGACGCCTATCATGAAGCTTGGCAAAATCGGGAAGAAGAGCGACAACAGCTACACGGAGCAATGAGCCATCTAGAAGAGAAGACTCGCAGTGCTATTGAGTATGTTTGTTTGCGGCAACTACCGCGTGAGGAAGCAGCCAAACACATTGGTGTTAGCCCAATGACAGTATCAAGACATGTGAAGCGAGGCATAAACGAGTTGGTGTGCTTGTTACAGCCTCAAGTATCTGGTCGTCTTGCTAGTTAACGCTAGATTGTTAGTGGTTATTAGTATCAGTTTTTAGAGTAGAAAATAGGCTTTCCCAGTTAGCTGGGTGGTTGCTATCTTCTCCCTCTTTCACTTCAAAAGTGACATTACGAGCCTTAGGTTGCTCTAGCACCTGAACACAAAGCTCAGCAATATCTTCTCGACTCACCTTGCCCCGGATGTTGTCACCTTGCTCAAAGACCAAAGCCTTACCTCCAGGTTCTTCGGTTAGAGCACAAGGTCTGATAATAGTGTAAGGAACCCCACTTTGGCGCACACTCTCTTCTCCTCGTAGCTTCCAGGTGAGAATTCCTCCTAGTTGGTCGTTCATCCGTACCGCAGGTGGTTCCTCTTCTAAGTTAATTCCCGGACGTCCTGGACGAGTGACACCCGCTGAACTAATCATAATGAACTGCGGTTTTGGGGCACTACCATAAGCTTTAATCGTTTCCACTTGTAGGGCAAAGCCACCTGGTTGAAATTTCGGGTTCAGTTCTCCGTCATACTCAAACTTGCTGAGCATTAGCTGCAACGCATAGATTTGGCTAGAATCGAAGGCTGGAGTGTCTTTTAGTGTTTTAGCGCGAAATACTGGAATCAGAGCCTCAAACGGAATGCGAACATTAATCCAGCTATCTTTATCTGTATCGAACGAATAGCAGTAGGAAATACCATCCCATTTGGCTTCCGATCGCAAAATAAACTTATACCGCTGACCATCTCCCTTCACACACAGTTCTATTCCCTTGTATTCAGCCAAATCCACTGCTGGCTCGAAGTTACGGGTACGAACTGAAACAAAGCCACCGGAGTTTTGAGTCGATACATTTCCAGTGAAGAGTGCTGCCTTATCAATTAGTCGAATAGAACTCTCACTAACGCCACCCATCACAACATCATCTACAGCACCCCAAGTTTCTTTCACGTCATCTGTTGGGTGCTTAAAATCAAATAGCAGCTTTTCCCCTGCCATTCCCAGACTCATCGCCGCCGCTTGTACCAAATTTTTGATACCTTGATAGTCCACAATTTCAGGACTATCCACAACTTCTGGCATATAGAATTTAATGCCTTGATAGTATTTTGCTCGGTCAGGTGTATCGCCTTCGACAGGCTGAACCCGGACTCCTGTGCAACACACGACAGCAGAAATACCGTCTGTCAGTGCAGGGGTTAATGTCTCTGGGATGGTGATGTCTGCCTCGAATAGTTCTACATCGTTGCCAAGCATCTGCTGTGCTTTTTTGGCATCCCTGACTAAAGCACGTACTTGATAATTTTGCTCGACTAGGTGTCGCACAACTCGCTTCCCGACACCGCCAGTTGCGCCAGCTACCAGTATTACTCCCATTTGTTTGCCTCTACTCTGGTTTTCTGGTTTACGATTGGTGCGTGTGAATAGCTGCTGTAGCCAGTTCAGGAAAGGGATGACCTCGAAGTAGGTCAGTGTTTCAATAAATCTGCCAGCGTCCCACTGGGAGCGATTTTTTTCAGTCACAACCGCTGCCTTTATATTTTCTTTAGTGTATCGAAACTGCCCTAGCTTTCGTTTCTAACATCTACAGCAGTACAACGGCATAAGGAAGAAGAATCCCTTCCCAACCCTCTCCTGATTTATGGCTACCGTGTCTACACATCTAATGAAGATGAGCCAGTCTCGTAAAAGCGATCGCCTTCCCACTTTCAAGAACTTAAACCCCTGCTTCCTTGACATAGGCAACAGCCATTGGTGCAAGCTTTGGCTCTAACTGAGCAATCACCGAATGATCCAGGTCAGTCCAAACTCTTGGCTGACCAAACATACAGGGTTGTAAAATTGCCCACAATTGACCATCCTGGCACAAGTGAGCATGAATCAAGGCTCGGTGTCCAAAGTTTTCTCGCTCGAAATCTACGTTGACGACTTCTGGACTTGCGGTCTCTACATCCTCCACAAAAATTGAGTCTTCAGCACGTAGCGCGGCGGCAAATAAGGGGTCTTCTTGGGGTAATGATTCCGGTTCTTCCTTCCAGTCAGCGTCTGTGACATCCGGATATTGGTCGCTGCGAAGCCAGCAGTAAGCAATTTTCCCCATTTTAGTTTGAGGATTACGCAGATAAAGAAAGCATCGATGACACTGCAACAGGTCGCCTAAAGCTGGTAGTATCTCAGCAAAGACAGCATCCGGTTCACTAGCAGTGGCAAGGATTTTTTCTAAAACTGGGGGTAAAGCTTGGTCAGCCATGCGCTTGTTGTCGTGCCGTTGAGTGTGAACAGGATAAATCGAGACTTGCTTTTATTATCCAGTGGAGTCTAAAGGCGATCGCTCTCCCAAAAGCCAGAAACTTGTCAAGATATCACTTTGACCAGAGGATAAGTATATGAGTCTATCCGTTATCAAAAATTACTAATCATTAGGAGCAACGTGGATTTATGCTCCAGTTTCAGCCTCCTGGCTTTGGGCAAAAGGTCGCTAATACTTCCTTGGGTTCGATGGTGTACTACACACCAGTTGCTCCCCCGTGGACAGTAGCAGTGCCGAATGAGGAGGAGTTACCTAGTCTGATCTTCCTGCATAACTTCGGTGGCGGTGCTTCGGCTTATGAATGGTCAAAGGTATATCCTGCTTTTGCCACGACTCACCGTGTCATTGCGCCTGATTTGATTGGTTGGGGGCAATCTGCTCATCCCATCCGGGACTACCAGGTGAGTGACTATCTAACAACACTGGCGGAGTTTATCTCACAGGTAACTGATTCTCCAGCAATTGTTATCGCCTCTTCCCTTACAGGTGCGTTGGCTGTTCGTATTGCAATTGAGCATCCAGAATTATTCAAGGCGCTATTTCTTGTTTGTCCCTCTGGGTTTGATGACTTCGGGCAAAATGCTGGAAGGAGACTACCGCTAAATATTGTTAGAACACCACTCTTAAGCAGCCTGATTTATACCTTAGGGGCAACGAATGATGTTGCTGTGCGTAACTTTTTGGTGCAGTTTCTCTTCGCAAAAGCTGAACGGGTAACTGAAGAAATGGTGGCGGCGTATCTCGCTTCTGCACAGCAACCAAATGCCGAATATGCAGCGTTGGCGTTCTTGAGGGGTGACCTTTACTTTGATTTACCCCTGTATATTGATCGATTAACAGTACCAACTACTGTTGTTTGGGGAGAAGAGGCACAGTTTACCCGCGCTGATTTAGGTAAGCGTCTGGCACGTTTAAACCCAAAAGCGATTCAAGACTTTCAAGTTATACCCGAAACGGGTGTACTCCCGCATCTGGAGCAACCAGCTATAGTGATTGGGTTACTGGAGCGCTATTTGCGATAGCGAAGCGCTGCTGCCAAGCAGATCGCTCGAACACTCACAAGTTTAGTTTTTTGACATTCCTCCTCTACTCCCCAATCTCTGTTTTCCACTGGCGGAGATAACGGAGCAAAAATTTTAAGAATATCACCCTTGAGCTAACCGTTTCTAAGCTTGGGTGGTATCTGTAGAAGGGGTGGCAGTGTCTGACTCAGACGAGGAGGTAAAGCTTTTTGAAATCCAGCTAGTCAGAATGTGAGATAACAACCCCATCGGACCAGCGAACAAACACAACGCCAGCGAGTGAACTGTCCAAACACCAGTCCGCTGTCCTTCCCAATAAATGTAGCGCCCAACAAATAAATCCATTACCAGGAAATGAATCCAGCCAGTCGCGGCGGCTTTTTCATCCGCAAAGAATCGGGCAATATCAGCTAGTTGAGGATTAGACAACGCTTCAGCAGATTCTGGTGTAATGCTAGTGACGAATAAATACACATATAAACCAGCCAAAGCAACAAAAGGTAGATAAGATTCCATCACTTTTCGAGTCACACCCCAGTTTGGCAACAGAATCATTAGCGCCCAAAAGGGTAGAACGAATAAATTAGCGCCATTAAACAGTTGAGTAATTGTCATAGCAAAGAGAAGGATGTTGAAAACGTAAATCCCCTTGATTCTACAAACTTCGGAAGATTCAGATTAGGTAGCATCTATACCTGATAGGAGAGTTAAGAGGCAAATCCTTTTGAGAGACTGAAACTACTAAGGTAAACGTGGTTTTAATAGAAAAACGTCAAATCAACTTCAGGAGGAACATTATGGGAATCGGTGATCAAATAGGGGATGTATTTAGAGGTTTAAGGGGTGACGAGCGCGAACGACGCTATGATGACCGGGAACATCGCGATCGCAATGATGACCGTGAGTACAGATACCGGGATGATGATCAAAAGTATCGTCGCCACGATGATGATGATGAACACCGCTCTCGCTATCGGGATGATGATCAAAAGTATCGTCGCCACGATGATGACGATGATGAACACCGCTCTCGCTATCGGGATGAAGATAGAGAGTATCGTCGTAACGACGATGACGATGATGACGAGCATCATTCTCGACACCGCGATCGCGACGACGATGACGATGATGACGATTAAAAGTTTGGGTTTGTAGCAAAAAACTACTGCACATCAATACGTTTTGAGTAGACAGCAGACTCTCTGATCTGAATATTTTGTTAAAGTAGCTTGCTGTAGGCACAGTCAAAACAATTGACTGTGCCGTACTTTTGATCAGGGAACCGATTATCAATAGGGACAAGTTGATGCCGAACCCATCACAGCAGCAAGAGCAAATCCGCGCCCATGTTTTTATTACTGGCAGAGTCCAGGGAGTTGGCTATCGCTTCTCAACGAGGGATGAGGCTAATCGATTGGGTATCAACGGCTGGGTGCGAAATCTTTCGGATGGTCGTGTGGAAGCGCTTTTTGAAGGGAGTAAAGCTGCTGTTGAGGAGATGATTAGCTGGTGTCACCAAGGACCACGAGGCGCTGTAGTTAAAGATGTGGCAGTTGAGTACGAGGAACCGGAAGGGTTGCAGGGGTTTGAAACTAGGCGCTGAGAGCATTTGCTAGGGTGGTTATCATCTCGATTAAAACCTGAGTAGCGCTGGCATGAGTATTGATGATGAACTTTGCGAACTGCAAACGGTCACAGAAGGCGATCGGGCGCTGCAATTATTTATAGACCGCTATGAGTTGACTCGCCTATTTGCAGAGTATCTAAATGATGAGTCACCCCGTAACAAGATTCTGTTCTTTCATGGGGATGGCGGCAATGGCAAATCTTTACTGTTGAAGTTCCTGCGGCAAAGATGTTGCAAGCTATTCTTGCCGGAAACCTGGCAGCAACTCCAAGCTATACCCAAGGCTGAGGTGGCGAAGGTTGCAGCTTATATCGAGAACGCTAAACCAGGAGAGGACTGTATCCCGGTGCCAGCAGTACTCCTGGATTTTAGTCAGAACCTAATCGGAGATAGACTCAAATCTCCTTTTGATGGCTTGTTGATGTTACGGCGAAACTTAGCCGAGGCTTTTGCTGACTTGCCCTACCCCTTGCGCTTCCCTCTTTATGACTTCGCCTGTGTTTGGTATTTCTACAAGACTGGCAACCTGGAACAGGCAAAGGAACTACTGCCATCGGAAGAGATGGATTTTATTACTGGAATTGTGGATGCTGTCAGCGATACGTCTTATGCGAGCATCGCCAAAGCGGTACTCGGTGTCTTTGGCAAGCATTTAGGCGAGAAATTCAAACTCTCCCTCCAGAAACGGGGTTTAAAGGAGGAAGATATTAAAGCGATTCAGGGGATGGAACCCCATACGGAATTAATTGATGCCTTGCCGCGTTTGTTTGCCAAAGACCTCAATGCAGCAATGGCACAGCAAGAAGAGCTTAAAAGAATTGTCCTATTTTTTGACGCCCATGAAGCGTTTTGGGGTCATCAGCGCGACCTGCCGGAGGAGGTGTTTTTCCAACGGGATGAGTGGCTGCGGTGTTTGTTGAGAGCGCTAGACTTGTCAGCAGGAATTGTGGCAGTGGTTGCGGGTCGAGAAAAGCCGCGTTGGGTTGAAGCAACTCGGTTTGCCATTCCCCAGCAATACCTCGATAGTCAGTTGGTGGGGCATTTTTCGCCAACCGATGCCAGAGATTACCTGCAAAAGGCGGATGTTAAAGATGCTGCCTTACAGCAGAGTTTGATTGACTACGCTAGCGTTGCAGCCGACGAGGTGCATCCACTTTATCTGGGTTTGTGTGCCGATGTAGTCCTGGCAGCAAGAGCGCAGGGGAATTTTTTGACACCGGATGACTTCCCAACTGCCCCGGAAACGCTTGACAAATCCAGGGAGTTGATTAATCGACTCTTGAGATATGTAGATAAAGAAGTCGAGGTGGCAGTTCACGCGCTAAGTGCTTGTCGGGCTTTCGATTTTGAGCTTTATCTCAAACTGGGTCAGGCGCTACACTTTCACGCCACTCGTGCAGCTTTTTTTGACATCCTCACGCGCTTTTCCTTTGTGTGGCAGGTACAACGGCGGGGTGAGAATTGGTATCGCATCCACGATTTGCTGCGCCGCTTGGATGATGAAAGCGGCAATGAGATAACCCGTCGCGCTCATGAGGTTTTGGAGCAGCACTATCGGGAACGGGGGGAAGTGGCAGAGGCGATTTATCATGCCAACCGCTTGGATTGGGAGCGGGGTGTGGAGGAATGGGTAGAGGTGTTTGATGCTGCCTTGAAGTTGAGCCGTAATGATCAATGCCGCACGCTGCTAGAAGTTAGGAGCGATCTATTAATTCAAAATGACTTTTATCTGGGCAGAATCTCACAATCCGAAGCCGATTACTTTGCAAGCTTAGCTCGATATGAGGAAGCCAAACAGGAATACTTAGAGGCTATTGCCGCCTATGAACAAGACCTCAGCCTTATCCCTAAAGATACCGCTACCCTTAACAACAAAGGGACTACCCTCTTTAAACTAGGTGAGTTGCAGGTGAGGCTGGCACTGTATCCAGAAGCGTTGCACAGCTACCAGCAATCGCTAGAAGCCTACAACCAAGCCCTTCATCTTACCCAGGATGATGCCGATGCCCACAACAACAAGGGTAATGCACTGCTGGGCTTGGGCAATTTGCAGGCGAGGCTGTCCCAGTATCCAGAAGCGTTGCACAGCTACCAGCAAGCCCTAGCAGCCTTTGACCAAGCTCTCAACTTGGTTCCTAATGACAACTATGCCCACAACAACAAGGGTAATGCACTGCTGGGCTTGGGTAATTTGCAGGCGAGGCTGTCCCAGTATCCAGAGGCATTGCACAGCTACCAGCAAGCCCTAGCAGCCTTTGACCAAGCTCTCAACTTGGTTCCTAACATATCTGGAAGTTTTCAACAACAGGGGGAATGCGCTCGTAAAATTAGGTGACTTGCAATACCAGATGGCCCAGCATACAGATGCCTTGCACAGTTACAGGCAAGCGCTTGCTACCTATGACCAAGCCCTCCAGCTTGCCCCGAATTTAGTGCAATGTCTTAACAACAAGGGGACAGTACTTGCAAAACTATGTATCTTGCACACACAACTGGAACAGTATCCAGAGGCGTTGCACAGTTATGAGCAAGCGCTGGCTACCTATGACCATGCTCTCTACCTTGCTCCGGATGACACCTATATCCACAAAAACAAGGGGTTAGTGCTTCACAGGTTGGGTTTCTTGCAGGCAAGGCGCTCATTACAGGTAAGACTCTCAGAGAACATAGAAGCACTTAAGAGCTGGCAAGGGGCTGTGGCAGCGTTTTCTTGCTACCTGACGATCGTGACAGGCGATGAGTACATCCGTAATTTAAGAGATTTGCTACAAAAATTTCTTGATAATTTATGACTCTTGAATGCGATCGCACCTTTAGTATTAATGAAAATGGCATCGCCTAAACTTAAATAGCAAGTTGTCAGGCAAGAACATTTAAGGAATTAAAAACGATGTCTTTGCAAGAATTACGCGAACAAGCATTGCAGCTATCCGTAAGCGATCGCTTGGAATTGATGAGTGCCATCCTTCAGTCACTTCAACACGAACTCAGACCTCGTCCTGAGCGTAAAGGCGCAGCGCAGAGGATGCGCGGACTACTCAAAACCGATGCGCCCCCTCCAACTGATGCCGAAGTTGAAGCGATGTTAGAAGAACGCTTGGTGGAGAAATACCTGCAATGAGGGTATTAGTGGACACCAACATTATTCTGGATGACTTTCTAGAGCGAGAACCTTTTGTAGAGGATGCAGCAGGTCTGATGGAAGCGATCGAATCCGAGAGAATTGTTGGGTATGTGACAGCAACAACTCTAACTAATATTTTTTACATTGCTAGAAGGCAAACAAGGAGCGTTGAGCTTGCTAGACAAGCAGTTTCTGAGACACTAACGCTGATGGAAGTTTGCTTGGTAGACCGTGTGATTTTGGATGCAGCATTCTCCTCTAACTTGAGAGATTTTGAAGATGCCGTTCAATTAGCTTGTGCAATGGCATCAAGGCTTGACGCCATTATCACCCGTAATGCACAAGATTTTGCGGGTGCTACTTTGCCAATTTTGTCAGCTAGTGAATTATTAGAGAGTTTGTCTTGAACTGGTGGTTGTTTTTTGGGAACGTTAGCCTTTCGTCTATCTCTCGTAAGGGTTTGCACTAATCCGCCCTTTATTGACACTTCTGAGATAGTAGCCCCTCGTTGGTCTATCTTTCAGGTCGAATGTACTATCACTCCCTACTCTCCATATCTTGTAGTTGGAGAAGGTTAGAGGAGTTTGCGGTTCGCAGACTTCAGGCATGTGGTCACCGAGTATGAAGTACGCTGGTCTTTTTCCCATAACCCTAGCTAAACCATTTTTGTCCACTACAACAGACGTTTCCTCGTCTACAGCTATGCCCAAGGCGCTATCAGATAAACCGTCTCTAATTAGGCGAGCAATGAAGGTCATGGTGCGACCCATCCTGTCCCGTGCATCAAAGTGTGTATCAGCAACAGTTCCCTTGAGATTTTCCCAATTGAAGAAATTGTCGGTGAAGCTAATATCCTCGTAAGGGTCTTCTAGCGCCTCTTCAGTTTCAACGGTGTCCGAACAAGCGTTGTAGACAAAATCACTTTGAATCATTGTGCCTGCACTGGTTCCCCCGATGCCGCCTCCTCTTGCATAAACAGACTCTACAGCCGTCTCAACTCCTGTTTTTTTGAAATTCCGGGCATATTCGCACTGGTCACCGCCAGTGAAGAAAATTACCTCAGCATTTCTAACTGTATCTACAACATCAGCTTTATTGGCATCCTCTCGACTCGTGATGACAAGAGTTTCCACGGAGTCAACACCGTTCATTGCAAGGATTGGCGCGTTATAGCTATCATCGCCGGACGCTCGAATGACTACAACATCGACCTTAGTGGCGCAGTTGGTACATCCCCTAACCTGATCGATCATCCACTCAATAGCAGGGTCTACGTCAGTACCACCACCACCCAAATCATGAGCAGGTCCAGCTAATGCCGGATTGACATCGCCAGCGTTGCCCTCCAAATAGCGTGTGACCTTTGCCTCAGCAGGTGATGCCACCAAAACTATGAGTAAAAACAGCACCACCGCAAAACTTTTCAGCATTGTCCTTGTTATTAAATCCTTAGACCACAGACTCATTGCTTTTTCCTAGACCAAAGCAAATCTTCCAAGGCTAAACTTTGTCACACCGCGATCGCACTTGTCTAGATGCCAGGAAAAGCTTGCTGACTAATCACCATGAAAAATGCGATCGCTTCTCTTGGGTTGTGAGTGCGATCGCATTATCTTAAACAAGTTGTTCTACTTCAATTCAAATTAACTTTGTAGTTGTCGCTGCGGAGGCATTACAACCTTCTTCGCTAAACCAAAAGTCTTTAATACTTGAATCGCCCACCAAGTGACATCAACTTCCCACCATTTCCGTCCGGCTGGAGCAACATTTGGCTGAGCATGGTGATTATTGTGCCAGCCTTCTCCATACGTTAAGATCGCCGCCCACCAAAGGTTACCAGAGTTATCATCTACCTCAAAGCTTCGATAACCTCGCATATGAGTTGCCGAATTAATCAACCAAGTGCTGTGCCAAAGTAACACTGTTCTGACAAACATCCCGTAGATGACAAACGACCATCCACCCAAGGCATAGAGCAACACTCCTAAGGGAATTTGCAGTAACAAGAAGTTGCGGTCAAGCCAGCGATAATATGGGTCTCGTGCTAAATCAGGCGCAGATTTCTTATAGTTTTCGTAGTTAAAAAACTCGTCGTTCTTGTAAAACAGCCAAAGCATGTGGCTCCACCAAAAACCCCGACGAGCTGAATATGGGTCTTTTACTTCGTCCTCTGTGTGAGCATGATGCTGACGGTGACCGGATACCCAAAAGATGGGGCTTCCTTGCAGTGCAAAGGCACCGATGGTCGTAATGATATACTCCAACCACTTTGGTACCTGAAAACTACGATGGGTTAAAAGTCGGTGATAACCCAAGCAAATGCCGATGCTGCCAAATAGCCAGTGTAGAAAAATCGTGACTCCCACGGCTGACCAGGAGAAAAACCAAGGAGCCAGTAGTGCTAAAGCGTGAATTGCCGCGAAAAACGTCGCGCTAACCCAGTTAAAAGTTAAAGGCGGTCGAATTTCCGGGACAGCAGAGAGTGAGTTGTTAGTCATGAATCTTCCCTCTTTTGTAGAGAGGTCGTTATAGTGAGGAGATGCAAGTAATACTTGCACTCTTTAAATCTAACAACGGTTTTCTAAAAATGCAAGTGTTACTTACATTTTTATGCCTTTATGCATATGCCTCGAACAAATTCTTCAACTCGACAGCGCTTAGTCAATGCAGCGCTTGAGTTATTTCGCTCTCAGGGCGTTATCGAGACGACAACTCGGCAGATTGCAGAATTAGCACAGGTTAATGAAGTAACGCTGTTCCGCCAGTTCGGAAGCAAGCAAGGGTTGCTTTTGGCCTTGATTGAAGACTCTGCGGTGTTTACTCACCTGGGTGAATCCTTAAGAACGCAAGTAAATCAGACAAGCCATGTAGATGAGGCGCTAAGAAACTATGCAAGCGATCGCCTAAAAGCGCTAGAAAAGATTCCAGACTTACTGCGTTCAGTAGTTGGTGAGGCAGGGCAATACACCGTCGAAAATCGTCGGGCGCTAGGAAGAGGTATCACTCTCGCCAATCGTGATGTTGCCCACTATCTCGCAACCGTTATTGAGCGTGAGCAGCTACACTGCCGTTTACCTGCTGAAAAATTATCTAGCTTGCTCAATGTGATGTTGTTCGGATATTTAGTCATCGAATTGACAAGCGAGTTCCATGAACTTTGGGAGAACCGTGAGGATTTTTTAGAGAGTTTAGTGGAGGTGTTCTTATATGGAGCTGTTTCACCCTTACCAGAATCTTCAGCAGGTGCTGTCAGTCTAGACAAAGAGACTCCTTTAGAAGCAAGGAAAAATTCAAATGAGAAAGTAGCTGATTTACCCGCTTCTTTAGTTCGCTCGATTCTGCTACAAGCGAAAAAGCAGGGATTGCAGGATTATGCTCTCGCTTACGTGCTATTTGGAGCTGGTTTGCGTCCGCAAGAGGTTGTCGCTTTAGAGCGATCGCATCAAATCATTGATGAACACCAACACCTGTTGCAAATCACTCAAGGTGCAGTTCGACAAGTGCCAGTCAATCAGTGGATTATGGGAAAGCGGTATGGCTCCTACATTCGCAATCCTCTAAGTCAGTGGCTCAAGAGTCGTAAAGATGAGCAGTTGGCGATGTTTGTGAATGAGGAAGGTCAACGGTTTTCAGAGGAAGAGTTACGTGCTTTCTGGCAGACATTTACTTCAGGATTATTAACACCTGAAGGTCAACCGCTATTTGTAGAACAAGCACGACAAACTTGGTGCGTAGAAATGCTGATGAAGGGAATTGATTTAGAGGATTTGAGTATCCTCAGCGGTTGGGATACTACGCAATTACATCCCTATGCCCGGAGAGGGAGAGAAAAGGCGGCTTTAGAACGAGCGCTTCGCCTCGATCAAAAAGCTTAGACTAGCTTGAAAATAAGGCAGAAGGAGTAAGAAAAATTTTCATTCCTTTATTGTGAGCAAAACAGCTCATGGTGC
>JAESFV010000129.1_pt1 | contig 125722 bp, 101 predicted proteins | sample 9269471 | NCBI WGS metagenome assembly JAESFV01 (sample SAMN14502647, study PRJNA617108) | algae metagenome | isolation source: Symplocastrum torsivum CPER-KK1 and co-occurring heterotrophs from... | place: USA: Central Plains Experimental Range, Colorado | collected 2001-01-01
TGGGTCAATTATTAATCCCAGTTATGATTGGAGGAATTATCAGCAACAAGAGCTTATTATTCCTTGAGCCTTAAATAACTAATTAATCCATCGGTTGTTTTCCTCTGACTTATTCAGCAAGCCCTAAATAAACCTACTTTGTGTACAAAGTTTCCTGACTGCTACCAATAATCGCTGTCAAAAGGAAAGGAGAGTGTGATGGAGCGATAGAATGAGCGATCCTTGTTTGCTGGCAGCAAGTTTATTAACAGCAGGGCCAATAACAGTCCCACCGCCGATAACGCTTCCTCCAAATTTGCTAGATAATCTCTCAGCCTTGTTTGCCTCAAGCACAACTCAGACATTGCAGGCTGTTGCTGCTCAAAAAGTTGTCCCAATTGTAGAAGTAAACTCTCCTGAATTCAGCCAGTCACTACCAAGCCCAGCCATACTTAGAACAAGCGCTACCTCACAACCTGTCACGGCTGAAGCGGCGACAACACTGGTAAGCAATCAGCAAGCTGTATCAACACCTCAATCAATGATTACTCCAACCTCTGGGAGTCAACTCTATCTGCAACGAGTAGCGGCACTGAAAGCCGGGAAGCTTTATACTCGCTTGCCTTCTAATAGCTTTGAGTCTTTGTGGGCAAAGGGGACAAGTACAGGGACACCACTACAACAACCCACTCATGAACAGTGGAAACTGCTACTAGAACAGGAAGCTAAAGCTGTTGCCAAAGGGCAGGGTTCCAACCGTCTCGCAATTTTGGTGGGAGATTCGCTCTCGATGTGGTTTCCCTCACAGTCGCTGCCTTACGGTCAACTATGGCTCAATCAAGGTATCTCTGGCGAGAATTCTGGGCAAATCCTGAAGCGATTATCTGCCTTTGCTAAAACTCGTCCTAATACAATTTATGTGATGGCTGGGACTAATGATTTGCGTCAAGGTGCTAGCGATCGCGTAATTCTTGATAACATACGTCAGATTGTCCGTCGCTTACGCTCGAATCACCCGCAAGCCCAAGTCGTTGTACAGTCCATTCTTCCTACACGCTTAAGCGCTATTCCAAATCAGCGAATTTATAACCTGAATCAACAAATCGCTGCAATTGCTCAACAAGAAGGTACAGGCTTTCTTAATCTCTACAGCTTGTTTGCCGATGAGCAAGGTCAGTTACAACAGGATTTAACAACAGATGGCATCCATTTGAGCCATAGTGGTTATCAGGTTTGGCAAGAGGCGCTAAACTATGCAGACTCTGTGATGGTTGCAAATCGGAATGGTGGTAGTGCTCAAGGATTGGGGACTAGTGACTAGGACTCATGCAGATTCTTCCCAATCTCTAATCCCTAATCTCTAGTTTCCCTAGATGGCTTGCCGTGAGACAAGCTTTTCAATCGTTGCTTGGGTTTGCTCCAATAGCTGCTCTCGGCTATCTGCCGCTTTGGTGAGGGTAGGAACTAAGTTACGGGCTTGTAACGCCATGTGAAGCTGAAGCTGCGCCACGTACTCACTGATATCTTCACGGAAGAAATTATTTGGGGCTTGAGCAGAATGCAAATCCAAGGTGTCCTCCTTTGCGAACTCTACGGTGTCATCAACACTCATAGAAGTTATCACGCTATCTCATGGTACTTATGGCTTTGCAATGAAGTTAAACATTTTTGGAGGATAGTGTTAAGAAGCGTAAACTTTTGAAACTGACTTAAGCGAAAAGTAATCGTTCGTAGAAAAACCCTGCTTGGGTGGCTTTCCCCCAACCCCAGAGGAGACCCCGATGCCCCCAAACCCCCTCCTCACTCTCATCTCCGGTGGGGGACGGAGTGCCTCCCCACACCCCCTGCACAAGGGTTGATCGAGAGGTAGCAGAGGTTAAATTCATTTTTTAAGTCAGTGACATTCAACTTAAGCCACAAAAACCAATAGCCTTGGACTCTTGAGTCCAAGGCTATCTGTGAGCCTGTATGAATTGCAATAGGTTTATTGTCGATTAGGACGCCGCGTCTTTTACAGCTCGCTTGGCACCTTCGACTGCTCCCCCAACTCTCTCTTGAACCTTATCTACAGCGTTTTTCTTGTCCATGTCATTGGGGTCGCCACCAAAGAATCCTTGGCGAGCATTCAGGTCAAGTGTTTCTGGAATGTTCTCGCCAAGTTCTTTAATGTTCTCTAATCCTGTATCACCAATTGGTCTATCTGGACGGTCGCCGAGGTCTTCAGCTCTCTCTTGAATCCTTTTGATGGTAGCTTTGTCTACTGTATAAGAATCTGCCTCAGCAATCAATGTTCCAGCTTGTACAGAGCTACTGTAGCTGAAAGCAGGAATGACGAAAAAGGCGATCGTTGCTAGGAAGACAGTGATTATCTGACCTAGCTTGATACTTTGAAACCAAGAAATTACTCGACTCATATCAATTCTCCATTGCTTATTTTTGGTGTCAAAGACAATTAAAACTAACTGTCTTTTTCGGTACTTAAAAAGTTTTTTTAAATGACTCTCAGCGTTTTGCTAACGCTAGCTTCGATTTTCTGGCTTTTTTAAGTAACTCTGTGAATAGTAAAAAAATATTAAGTAACATGACATCTTCCTTGAGGTGGGTTCTGATTTGAAGGGAGATTGCCTTAAGGATTGAGGAAGCGATCGCAGCCTGTGAAACCAGAGAAGGGACATCTCTTTCCTTATTAATGCAGTTGCCCTTGTAGTAAGGGCTAATTAGAGTTTTGCAATTGAAATTGAAATCTAAAATGAACTCTTGTTAGAGAAGGCACCGAAGGCGTTACTGCATCGCCAGAAAATAGAGACTAGAGCACCAGTAAGACCGACTTTCCCAGCGTTTCACAAGACAGCGATACGGTGATTCTGCTAGTTGAGGAGGTAGAAGGCGATCGCGCTTCCGGAGTTCAGGAAAATGCTTATGCTCTAGCCGCAGGAGGCTCTAGAGAACGTTGTATTGCACTCAAACCTACCTCAGCAACCAGTGCAAATACGGCAACAGGAATTGCCCCAACGAGAAGGATGGCATTGTCGTAGAGCGAAAAGCCAAGCACAATAAAGCTACCTAACCCTCCTGCACCAATAAAAGCGGCGAGTGTAGCGCTGGCAATGACTTCCACTGTCGCTGTTTTGATACCAGCAATGATTACAGGTAAGGCTAGGGGAATCTCCACCTGTTGCAAGACTTGCTGGGGTGACATTCCCATCCCATTCGCTGCCTCTCGGATCGCTGGATCGATATTGCGAAAGGCAACATCAGTGCTAATGAGAATTGGGGGCATCACTAGCAGCGTAAGAGCGATCGCAGCAGACGTGAATGTTAGACCAAAATAAGGAATCGCGACAAATAAAATTGCCAAGCTGGGAATAACCCGCAAAGCATTAAAGCTATTAATTAATACTGTAGAGGCTGTACGCGATCGCGAACTGAGAAGCCCTAATGGTAAACCTAGCCCCAACCCAATCGCAAGCGGTACCACCACTAATAGCAAATGCTGCCACAATGCCTCAGCCAGTTTATCGGAATTGCTAGCCGCATACTCCAGCGCTTTCGCGAATACATCCATAGGTGCGTAGTGTTTGCGAATAATGGTAAGCCTTCAGCGATCAGCAGTCAGCCTTCAGCTCTTGAATCTATGAGCCTTCAGCTATGAATGAAGCAGTAACAGCAGTAAACTGTGTTGAACCTCATTCACATCTCTAACAAGAGTTTATCGTGGCAATTAGCCTAAATTTATTGCTACTAGCTGATAAAAACCTATCAAGGCTGGCTGCTGCTGGTTCAACTGACAGCTGAAAGCTGACCGCTATCTTACAACCCACAATTCTCTACACGATCAAAAAGACCACTACCGAAGAAGCCTCCAGCGACAAACCCACTCACAAATACCCATCCCGGCAAATGACCTTCGGGTGCATCGAGTGTAAAAATCAAATTTTTATAGCCAACCCAGGAGTCTTGTAGACGCCACCCAACCTTGTCCCCAAAATATTTCCAGGTTTCTACATCAGCATTCTGAGTCGTCTCCTCAATAGTCTGCCAAATACGCTTTTGGGTACTAAAGCCAAAGCGTCCGTTGCTGTACTTTACCCATAGTTGGTCAATAGTACGCAGATCTTGACAAGGGAAGGATTGCATATCTTCTTCTCGCAACCAGCCTTCGTCTTCACGACCGGATGCCTTGAGCATTGCCGCTTCCGTTTCTCGGTCAGCCTTCTGCCATTTTCCTAGAGCAAGTAGATCACGTAGTCGTGTGTAGTCTACTTCCCGCTCAGAATCAAGGTTATCCGTTAGATTTTTTAACTGATTATCAAGATCGACACGCGCCAACTCAGTGACGTTTGAGTCTTGAGCAGGAAGGTAGCTTACCAGAGCATTGAACCGCATTTCAATCGGCGCCACATCTTCATTCCTAAGACTCAAAACTTGCTGTAAGTCCTTCAACTCATTGCGGGTGTAGTCACTTAGTGGGTTTTCATGCTGAATTGCCTCGATTAGCGCCTGCTCATACTCGTGCAATTTTTTCTTGTACTCTCGGTAAGGCTTGATAACTTCCGCTTCAATGATCGATGCTTCCTCAGGTGAGAGTCCAAAGCTTTCTCGTCTTGCATTCAAGATTCTACGACCCACTGGAGAAATTCTTCCAGCATGGACATAACGCTCCACTTCTTTGCGATACTTCAGCTTGGGGTCGCCCGTGGAGACTTTGGCAATGATGATTTTGTACCCTTCCTTAACGGTATAGATTTCTGGTTTCATTGCTGGAGCCGCTTTCTGAACTTTAATGTTCGCGTACTCATGCAGCTCATCCACTGAAATTACATCATCTTCATCTAAATCTGCTGCTCCTGTCTCAATCCCCTCAACTAAGTAACGGGTGTAAATTGAGAGGTCTGAGCCTTGTTGCTCAAACGAGTATTGAGTAGATGTTGAAGAGGTAAGGACAACTCGTCCCTCACCACCCAGTTGTCTTTTCACATCGACTGAACTGTCATCCTTGGCAACCAAGCCTTCAGCAAACGCACCACTAAAGCAACAGTCGAGAATCACTACCTGTCGATTCGCACGGCTATCAGCCATTATCTCTTGGACAAACCTCGCTGCGATCGCACTTGACCGAACTAATCCTCCCCACTCATTTTTGCGAGTAGCGCGACTTGCCAAGTAGAGGTTGCCATTTTCATCCTTAACACCGTGACCAGAGAAAAACAGCAATAAGAGGTCATCCCGTCTACGACCTCCAAACAAATGCTCGATTGCTGTCCCCATCTCCTGCGGTTCAGGATCGAGAAGCGGGGAGACTTCATCAAAATCGCCCAGATCTGGATGCAGCAAAACACGCTGCATTTCTTCCACATCTTTTACAGCAGCAGGAAGTTGGTTGAAACCCGCTCCATACTGGCTGACACCAATCAGCAGTGCCAATTTAGCCATCTACAACTGTCCTAATTTGATGCTAAAAAATCCTTGGCTGCCTCAACAGCGGCAGCTAACTCTTGCTGAGAGTAAGCTGTAATCTCTAGTTTTCTACCATTGTCTTCTACTTTTAGCTCAATCGGCTTCCCAGACAGCCGTTCCCAGATAAAGTCCAGTAGTGCCTTGATATTTTTGGCATTGACTTCAGCCGTGAGCAATCCAACTAAAAATGCTGCATCTAGCGGCTTGCTGCCTGCGGGTGGGTTTGGATCGGGTACACGCTGGACTTGCTCGACTTCATCCAATTCACGCATTTGTTGAAAAAGTCGCTGAGTGAGTGCTTCCAGTTCTTCAGGATTGTTTGCAGGAACAGAATTACTCAAATCAAGCCTGACATCTAATTCAGCAGAACCTTTCGGAGCGATCGTTACTTGAACGTTGGATGTACTCGCCATTCCCCACCTTTTATCCTGGCTATTATTCACTACAAGCCTAGCGAAATCTTGGCTGCTCACAAACGGCGTTGTGGAATATGAAGTGTCGCTTTTTGGGTAGAGGCGTTGGCAAAAATCGCGATCGCATTCCTTGCTTCTTCAAGCCTGACAGCCTATCAAGTTAAAACTGTCCTTACACAGACTTGATTCCAATAGATACATTTCTCTCCCCCCGCTTCCCCAAACCACGATGAGTATTACTTCGGCATCTGCCAAACTTTAATCGTATTGTCAGCACTAGCACTCACTAACTTCTTGCCATCCGGACTAATCGCCAAGGAATTTACTGAACTCGAATGACCCATGAAGGTATAGATTTCTTTTCCTGTAGCGAAATCCCAAATTTTAATCATATTGTCAGCACTAGCACTCACTAACTTCTTGCCATCTGGACTAATAGCAAGGGGTCTAACTGAGCTAGAATGCCCGCTGAGAGTACGAACTTCTTTCCCAGTAGTAAAATCCCAGATTTTGACCGTATTGTCAGCACTGGAACTGACTAATTTATGACCATCTGGACTAATCGTTAGCCAATTAACCGAGCCTAAATGTCCAGTGAGAGTGTAGAGTTCTTTGCCTGTCGCAAAATCCCAAACTTTGATGGTATTGTCAGCACTAGCACTCGCTAAGCGTTGACCATCTGGGCTAATAACAACGTAATTAACATAGCTAGAATGTCCAGTCAGGGTGCGAAGTTCTTTTCCCGTGGTAAAGTCCCAAATTTTAATTGTCTTATCCGCACTAGCACTCGCTAATCGTTGACCATCTGGGCTAATAACAACGTAATTAACATAGCTAGAATGTCCAGTCAGGGTGCGAAGTTCTTTTCCCGTGGTAAAGTTCCAGATTTTTAGGGTCTGGTTAGTGCCACCAGTAACAATAGTTTCCCAATCCGGACTAATTGCAAAGTAATTAATTGGTATCGAGTATTCGAGAATAGTTCGGATTTCTTTTCCACTAATGAAATCCCAAACCTTAATCTTCTTATCCGCGCTACTACTCACTAATGCCTTGCCATCAGCACTGATTAGGAGGTAATTAACATAGCTAGAATGCCCATCAATAGTGGTAACGAGAGAGAGCGCCTTAGGATTATAGTTTTGGTAAACTTGCCAAGTTCCGTATCCTCCTAAGCCGACAGAGAGACCAACTACCCATCCAAGAAGCCATTTTCCTGGGAATTTGATAAACTTGTTAGGATTTTCTCTACTTTTTGAAGGCAAGTTATCTACAGATGCTTGACTTGTAGTAGTTTCACCTAGGTTAGTTGCGATCTGAGGCTGAGATAATTCTTGAGAAATATTAGCTAATTCCTGTAAAATTTCTTGTGTATTTTTCGGTCGAGCCGCTGCTGCCGGAGCCATGAGCTTATCAATAAAATCGGCTAATCGTTGCGAGACATCCAGCGCATATTTTCGCCAATTAAATTTACCTGTTAAAGGGTCATAAATCATTTGATCTATTGCTTCTTTGCCTGTGAGCAAATAGACAAAAGTACGTCCTAATGCATAGAAATCTGATTGCGGTACAGCATGACCCATTTCTTGTTCTGGAGGTGTGTAGCCAGCAGAACTAATTTTCGTGACATTACCAGAACCTCCAACATCAGCTAGGTAAGTAGCTGTCAATTCTCTAGCGGTACCAAAGTCAATAAGTACCAGTTGCCCAGAGGAGCGGAGCATGATGTTCGTTGGTTTAATATCACGATGGAAGTAATTTTTTTGATGAACGAGATGCAGAATCTGTGCTATTTGTTTAAGCCAGTTAAGCGCTTGCTTCTCGGTAATTGGATGATTGCCTTGCTGTTTCATCCACTGCCTTAAGTCAGGGCCATCAATTTTTTCCATGATGATGCAGTGTACCGGCTCATCATGATTTCTGGGCATAAACTGGAAGTACCCATCTGGCTCGACTCTAGGGATACCAGGATGATTGAGCTGGCTTAATACGGCTGCCTCTTGCTGGAATAGCTCGATAACTCTGGGGTTATCGTTATGCTTTGGTTTGAGGACTTTGAGGATTTTGGGAATTGCGCCATTATAGGCTTCATAAACTTTGCCAAAGCCACTGTTGTCACTCAAAAGACGCATGACTTGATAGCGCCCTTGCAGTAATAAGTCTGACCCACAGTTGCGACAAACGCGATTGTTAAGGTTGCCTGGGTCATTAGGCTGAGGACATCTAGGATTGATACAGTAGCTCATGGCTACTACCCTACAGGTAATGGTTGTATCCCAATAGTAAGATGGGGTTTGCTAATCATCTACGGTAGGAAATATTACAAATTTTGAGGCTTTGCGTCTTCAGAGATTTTCGCCTAACTCAGTGGGTAGGCTCTAATTAACATAACTTCCCGTTCTGAAGCCTAGGGACGGGTGACTAGTGCAGCACGGCGGAAATAACTATCCAGTTAAAAAAGTTTGAAAAGCTTACTGTGCAAGCTTTCTTCCCTTCTGCCCTGGAGCCTCCTATCTTCTGCCTTCTTGCACTAGTTACTGAGCAAACGTTCTAGTCCCTAATCCTTAATCCCTATTTTCAACATAGGTTTGTCTAATCATAAAGGTTGAACAAACTGCACTAAAATTCATGTTGAAACTGTTAATCTGTAAAGAACCATTTCAAAAAGCTTAACTGAGTAAAGATTTATGATCGGCGCTGCTGCCTCAGACTTGCAACCACCCCCATGCTATCAGCGTCAGAACCCTGTTCCTTCATCGCAACAGCTAACGGTATTCTGCGATTTTGATGGTCCTATCATTGACGTTTCTAATCGCTACTACACCACCTATCAGTTAGGGTTAGCTGATACCCAAGCGTTCTATCAAGTCCAAGGCATTAGCTTGCCCATCCAGCAGCTTACTAAACATCAGTTCTGGCAGATGAAGCAAGATCGTGTGCCGGATGTAGAAATTGCAATGCGCTCAGGTTTACACAAAGAGCAAATTGATTTCTTTTTGGGGCGAGTGATTGAGATTGTGAATCAGCCTGCCCTGTTGAGTCAAGATAAGCTTCAGCCCGGAGTGAGTTGGGCATTGGCATTGCTGCATTCTCAAGGTGTTCGCTTGGTGTTAGTGACGTTGCGTTGTCAGGAACAAGCCACACAGATCCTGAGAAATTATGGCTTAACTCGGCTATTTAGCGGCATCTACGGAACGTGCGATCGCGATGCGGCTTATCAAAATTATGCTGATGGGAAAACACAACTGCTAAGCCAAGCACTCGCTGAACAATCTCTACTGGCTGGGCATCCAACATCAGCTTGGATGGTAGGCGATACAGAAGCCGACCTGATCGCAGGGCAAACCCTTGGGATTCCTACAATCGCGCTCACCTGCGGTATTCGTTCCCACTACTACCTTAAGCAATTTCAGCCGACTCGCGTCCATAGCGACTTATTGGCGGCTGCCCATGACATTTTAGAGAGTGTTCGCTCCGGTCGAGGATAGAAACTTCAGTAGTCAACATTCCCCAATCACGAGCGACCACTGACTACTGACAACGAGAGAATAATGTTGAACGCAAAAGATGTTTTATCCGATCCCTACGGTTGCTCAACTAACTTCATCTGCTCCCACCAACGATTGAGCGGATAGTAAACAACAGGTGCCCAGAGGCTACTGAGAATCGCTGAGGAGAGGGCAATACGCTGATGATCAGTCCAAATTTCTGCAAGAGTGCGATCGCCAAGGAGACTGTACTGAATCGCTGTTACAGTCTCTCCAACTACTGCCATCCCAAAAACAATTAATGCCACCGAAATAAAATCTTCCTGAATATAGCGCTCCTTCTGAATTCGACCCGTCAAGATTCCTACTAACGCAAGACTTAAAACATGAGTTGGGTGGGGTGAAGTCATGCCATCTTGAATCAGCCCCAGTACTAGCCCTGCTAATGCACCCTGAAGGGCTGTCCGTTTGAGGCTCCAGGCAACAACCCAAATCAAGAGCCAATTTGGAGCGATTCCCAGCAATTCCATCCCCGGTAAGCGTGCTGGTAAGACTATCAAGCAGAGGATGACCGAAGCAGCAGTCACTGCCCAATTAATAATTTGACGAGCCCAGGGTGAAAACTGAGAAACGTTGTTCATTGGTCGTTAATCATTAGTCGTTAGTCATCAGTCATTAGTAAAGGACTAATGATTAATGACTGTTCATTCAGGATAGACAACGACCCACTCCAGGTAACTAACGGGTGCAGTTAGCTCAATTACTGCCTCTGGAGCAGGACTTTTGTCAAGATTTACAGACTCTACCCGCCCTAACGGCAAGCCGGGGGGGAAAAGTTTGCTTACAGGCGAGGTTGACACAACATCACCACGACGAACATCTGGCACCTTATCAAAAAACTGTAGTACAGCCCGATTAGACCCTTGTCCTCGTAGAAAACCCATACTGCGACTGCGGCTAATTACTGCACCTACATGACTCGTAGCATCGCTGATTAGTAAGACACGGCTGCTATTGGGTGTCACACTAACAACTCGACCCACTAAACCGCCAGATCCCATCACGATAAAGCCAACCTTGATTCCATGCCCGCTCCCTCGACCAAGAGTTACCTGTTGCCACCAATGATCAGCACTACGTCCGATGACTGGAGAAACAATCCCTTGCTGTTTCTGAGTTTTTGCATAATCCAGTAGCTCTTTTAGCTTCTGGTTTTGGCTTTCAAGTTCGACTAACTGCTGCTGTAGTTCCAAGACTCGCGCGTTGGTGAGGCGCTCTTCTGGTGTTGGACTTAACTGGAAGGGACGAGTCATTAATTGGTAAGCCTCAAAGAGTGCTGCCCCTTGAGTTTGGCGAACCAACCAGGCAGCACTCAACGTTAGTCCTCCCAGCACAATGGCTACCCCATGTCGATCCCACCAGCGACGTAGTATAAACATAGCTTATCTATCAATAGTCAGCGTTTAGCTGACTCGTGAGTTCCGAACGTGCAGGTAGACGACTCATTTGGCTAAGAACAAGACTCCTTGAGGCTAACATTTACTCACTGACCACTATAAATGGCGGGAACGTCCACTGAACACCCGCTCTAGTTGTTTGAAATTCTCCAGAACTCGACCAGTTCCCAAAACCACACAACTTAGAGGATCGGCAGCGACATGAGTCACAATTCCGGTTTCGTGGCTGATGAGGGTATCTAGTCCCTTCAACAATGCGCCACCACCGGCTAGCATAATGCCCCTGTCGATAATATCCGCTGCTAGCTCCGGAGGTGTCCGCTCTAGCGTGCGTTTCACTGCGTCAACAATCACTGAAAGCGGTTCGGACATACTTTCACGGATTTCTGGTCCTTTGATTGTGACTGTTCGTGGCAAACCAGAGAGGAGGTGTAAGCCCCGCACCTCTAGGGTGACATCATCATCATGGTGAGTTGGGTAGGCTGAACCAATCTGAATTTTGATTTCTTCAGCGGTGCGTTCCCCAATCACTAAGTTATGGACTTTTTTCATGTAGTGGGTAATCGATTCACTTAGTTCATCTCCGGCAACGCGCACGGATTCACTAAGCACCGTCCCTTGCAAACTGAGCACAGCCACTTCGGTTGTGCCACCACCGATATCAATGATCATGTTGCCCGTTGGCTCTGCTACCGGTAGCCCAGCACCAATCGCTGCTGCTACTGGTTCATCAATCAAGTAGACATCTCTTGCCCCTGCTTGAGATGCTGCTTCCATTACCGCCCGTCGTTCGACACCTGTAACACCACTAGGAATGCCAATGACAATCCGTGGTGAAACCAAAGTTCTGCCTTCATGAACTCGCCGAATAAAATGCTTAAGCATCAATTCTGCGGTATCAAAGTCGGCTATCACGCCATCGCGGAGGGGACGAAGGGCAACCACATTACCTGGGGTTCTGCCCAACATTTTTTTCGCATCCTCACCCACGGCTAGCGGAACTTTTAAGTCTTGGTCCATGGCGACTACGGAAGGCTCTTGTAGCACAATGCCTTTACCGGATACATATACTAAAGTGTTAGCAGTACCCAGGTCTATACCCATGTCCCGTGATAGGGAAAAGCGACTGAAAAGACCCACTCGTTTCTACGCCCCCAAAGTCAAATGTTGCTGTGTATGACCAAAATGTAACTGAACCGTAACCGAGGTGGATTCTATTACGTTTCTTGAGCTGAGTCTAGTGAGGTAGAGCAATTCATTCACACAAATCATCAACAACTAAGTTGAAAGTATCATTCAGCATCGAGAATCTGTCATCCGGAGAAAGTCAAATCGAGTATATTCGTTCCTTACCAAAAGTTTGGATAACTCAAAGAAAGTTAGTGATTGCCTGAGATTTGCGCTGATTCGCTAAAATATTATTTACGCTATCAGTACAGTTGTACTAAAAAATATGAGCCTTAATGTTGTCAATTTAGTTGGTCGCGTCGGTGGAGACCCAGATGTCAAGTATTTTGAGTCTGGTAGTGTTAAGTGTAATCTAACGCTAGCCGTGAACCGTCGTAGTCGCAATAACGATCAGCCGGATTGGTTCAATTTAGAGCTATGGGGTAAGACGGCGGAAGTAGCGGCTAACTATGTACGCAAGGGTAGTTTAATTGGCGTACAAGGTGCCCTGAAGATTGAGACGTGGAGCGATCGCGCAACTGGAGCCAATCGCTCTAAGCCAATCATTAAAGTAGATCGGCTAGATTTGTTAGGCTCCAAGCGGGATACAGATTCTAGTGCTGTGGATGGATACAACGATGCAGAGTTTTAAGGAAGAGTTTTCTCTTCTTTATTTCCCCACTCCTAGATTAGTAGCTAATTTGCAGCGTTACTGAGGCTTGTACTTCTTGCTCACCGCCAATGATTGGCGTGTTAGCCACTTGATCGCTAGCAAAAGCCGCTCTTTCCAATACAGGCATTGGTGGGGGTGGGGTAGCTCCGTTAACTTGAATGTTAACAACCTCCTTCCGACTCAGATTTAAGCTACTCAAAACCGCATCGGCTTGCCTTTGAGCATCCTGAGTAGCTTCGCGAAGGGCTTGTTGTTGAGCCGCTGCGATCGCTTCATCAGCGGCGGTAAAGCTCACGCTATCAATCCGTGTTGCCCCAGCTTTGACGGCATCATCTAAGAGCGTACCCGCTTGCTCGGTAGACGTGCGAAAGCTCACTGTATTGGCAGCCGAATAACTGGTGAGGCGTTGCACGTTGTTCTCGTAGCTATAAATTGGGTTGAGCCGAACACCAGTTGTTTGTAACTTTTCTACATTACGCGATCGCAAGAACTCGACAACCGAAGCAGAGCGACGTGCCACTTCCTGCTGAACGCCAGTAGCAGTTTCTCCCTGAATCTCAACACCTAACTGTACTTGTGTTGCGGTTGCTGGAATCATTTCAACGCCTCGACCTGTAACAGTTAGGGTGCGTAGAAGTCGTTCTTGAGCGATCGCTGGATTGCTTAACGACAGAGTCAAAAGCCCTACCAATAGGGAAATTGTCTGTAACCGCCCAGCAACTTTAGAGCAGCAACCAGATAGAAACGCTTGAGTCATAGGAATAGATTCTCCTCACTTGAGAGATGACATAACTCTGCAAGGCAGAGCTACTTAGGCTTCTACTGTGCCACGGTAGTGAGTTGAGATTTGAAGTAGTTACAGTTTTAGCAACTGAGGTACTGTGGCTGAGTGATCTAACAGCTACGACTCTTTAACTGATGGCTTACTGGCTACTCAAAAGCGAACCTCAAGATTATTCCTACGCCAATTTAGAGCAAGAGGGACGCGCCGTTTGGAATGGGGTCAAAAATCCCCTTGCTCTCAAACATCTCCGCACAATGCAACCAAGAGACAAAGCGTTCATTTATCACACGGGTAAAGAGCGGCAGGTGGTTGGGGTTGCTGAAGTTCTGACTCTGCCTTATCCTGATCCCGCACTCAATAATCCTAAACTCGTCGTCGTGGACATCCAAGCTGTGCGATCGCTACCCCAACCCGTTACCCTAGCCCAGATCAAGCAAAATAATAACTTGACTGATTTTGACCTCATCCGCTTGCCCCGGCTGTCGGTTGTCCCTGTGCCTATTGGGTATTGGCAGCAAATTTTACAACTTGCTGGCGAATAAACATGAACACAAGGTTCGCTCATTAGCACTCTTGACCGCTCGGATAGGTTGTTGCCCGACTCTTGAACCTCAGCGGAGTGAAGTTTTGGTATCAAATTTAACAGAAAACAGAACAAGCCCGATAAAGGCTTGATTCTATTAAGAAGCTTGTAGAGTAGAAAGAATGATTTCTTCGCAACTAATGGCTGATGCAACTGCCTGGGTAAATTTTTTTGACCCAACCTACTCGCTCCCCTCTTTGTATACTCCTCAGTCGCTACTTGCAGCGGCAGCTACCAACGAAGCAGAAAGCAGTTCACTAATACTGGCAGGAGTGCTGCTGAGTTTAGTCGTCATCTACTTCGCGAGCAAAGTAGGGGGTGAACTTTGCGCTCGGATTAACTTACCACCTGTATTAGGGGAACTAGTAGGCGGTGTCGTTGTTGGAGTGTCTGCCTTACACCTATTAGTTTTTCCGGAAGGCGGCGCAGGCGGTACTGACTCTCTAATTATAAATATTCTGCAAGCTACCGCTGGTCTCAGCCCAGACTCAGCTCTATCAGTATTTCAGGCTCAGAGCGAAGTCATTTCAGTCTTAGCTGAACTGGGTGTAGTAATTCTGTTATTTGAAATTGGTCTGGAGTCCGATCTCCAAGAACTCATTCGTGTTGGTCCTCAAGCGGCAGTTGTTGCTGTTGTTGGCGTGGTTGTCCCCTTTGCGGCTGGAACTGCTGGTTTAATTTATCTATTTGGAATTCCAGTTGTACCTGCCATTTTTGCTGGTGCAGCGTTAACGGCAACAAGTATCGGCATTACAGCGAAAGTCTTAGCAGAAATCGGGCGTCTTAGTTCCAAAGAAGGTCAGATTATTATTGGCGCTGCCGTTCTTGATGATGTTTTAGGCATCATTGTCTTGGCAGTTGTCGCGAGTTTAGCCAAGACAGGCGAAATCGTCATCAGCAACGTTATCTATCTGATTATCAGCGCTAGTGTCTTCCTAGTTGGTTCAATTTTAATAGGTCGCTTCTTGGGACCTTATTTCGTCGCGTTAGTCAATCAAATGAAGACTCGTGGTCAGCTGTTGCTGACTGCCCTGATTTTTGCCTTTCTCCTGTCTTATGTTGCTGCGGCTATTCAATTAGAAGCAATTTTGGGAGCCTTTGCAGCGGGACTTGTTCTAGCAGAGACAGATAAGCGCCGTGATTTGGAAGAACAGGTGATTCCCGTTGCCGATATTTTGGTGCCGATTTTCTTTGTAACCGTGGGTGCAAAAACTGACTTGGGTGTTCTAAACCCAGCGGTTCCTAGCAATCGGGAAGGCTTGATTTTAGCAATTTTCCTGATTGTGGTCGCGATCATCGGTAAGGTAGTTACTGGTTTGTCAGTGTTCGGTCAACCCGGAATCAATCGGCTAGCTATTGGAGTTGGGATGATTCCTAGAGGCGAAGTGGGGTTGGTTTTTGCGGGTGTCGGCTCAGCGAGTGGGGCACTATCGGAAGCCACTGAGGCAGCGATTATTATGATGGTCATTTTGACCACTTTTATTGCTCCTCCCTTGCTGCGGCTTGTGTTTCAGGAGTCAGAGTCGGATACTACCTCATCAGAAGAGTCGGTCTGATAGTGTCAGCGAGTTCTTCGTGCGATCGGGCGAAGCGCAGCAGCTTTGGAGTTAGCGAAGCGGCTCGAAAGGAGCAAGCGCAGAGCAAGATGGGACAAACTGCTAAAACTCAATAGAGTTAGCAGAAGTTGAACCAACTCAAAAAGCGAAAGAGAAATTTGTAAATCCTGATTTTTTGAGCAAATTGAACGGATTGCATCGACCCAGCAGACATTAGAGCGATATTCTTGATTTGGAAAAACCCGTGTATACTATTTTTCCTGAAACTTAAATTTGCCAGTCTACGTCCCAGAGGGTTGACTGTCCAAGTAGACAGATAACTAGTGGTATGCATTGTTGGGTGCAGCAAAAAAGCTTGAGTCAGGGTAGGAACAAGAGCGTTATGGGACTTGTGGATTTGTGCAAACAACCGGAAGAAAATGTGGCAAGTCACATTTTCACTCTTGTAACTTCTAGATTGTAGGATGCATTGCCAATTGACAAACCGCTCAACGATGCAGCACCGCGCTTTCAACAGGAGCAATAATTGTGAGATTTCGCTGGCTACTGATACTCTCCAGCTTTTTGACTGTTTTTCTTTTTTCCGCTGCTGCACAAGCACGTCAACTTCTTACTTGGCGCTTTGAGAGCAATCAAAACCGATTGGTATTTACCACAGACGCTGGGGTTCAACCCAGAGCGCAACTGATTGCTAACCCAACGCGCGTAGTCATTGATTTACCAGGAATTGCTCTAGGACGCCCTACAGCGAATCAACGGGTAGGTGGCGCGATTCGGGAAGTTCGAGTCGGGCAATTTGAGAATCAGACCACTCGGATTGTGATTGAATTAGCTCCAGGTTACACCCTAGATCCAACACAGGTAAAATTCCGGGGAATAACATCGAGTCAATGGTCGGTGCAATTACCAACACCTGAGCGGATAGCACCGTCATCCAATCGACCGCCACAAAGCCGATTACCTCTGCCGCCAGCTACTAACCCCTCAGGTAATCAATCCTCTCAACAAAGACCACCTTCGTCGGGAACACCAAATCGACCGGTTCCCACAGTTCCCTCTGGTCGATTGGCGACGATTCAGTCGGTTGAAGTGGCGAATAATCAGACTCAACTGGTGATTCGAGCGAATCAACGGGTGAGAGCCACGAGTGTTTGGGATCGAGCCGCCAATGCCTATCGAATCACTATCCAAGGCGCTCAACTGGCTGATAAAGTCAGAGGCCCGGAGCTTGATTCCAACAGCCCTTTAACACGGGTTCAAATCCGCCAACAAGACCCACGCACGGTTGTGATTTTGGTACAGCCTGGTGCAGGTACCCAAATTGGCGAACTCAATCAGCTTAATGATGAACTTCTGGCGCTGCAACTGCAACCGAGCAGAGGATCTGACTCCTCACAAGTGATTGGAGCGATTCCTGTGCCAGCGCCAGAGAGGACAACACCACCAGTCAGGGCGACACCACCAGCTTCAATGCCTCGTGTTCCCAACAGTCGTATGGTTGTCATGATTGATCCAGGACATGGTGGCAAAGACCCTGGAACTATTGGCATTGGCGGTGTACAAGAGAAAAATGTGATTTTGCCGATTTCCCAAGAGGTGGCGGCGATTTTGGAGCAACAGGGTGTCCAGGCTGTGCTGACCCGAACATCTGACTATTTTGTCAGCCTTGAAGGACGGGTGCAAATGGCAGACCGAGCCAATGCTAATTTATTTGTTAGCATCCACGCGAATGCCATCAGTATGAGCCGACCTGATGTGAATGGATTAGAGACGTATTATTACTCCAGCGGTCAGCGCCTTGCCCAGACAATCCACAACAGCATTTTACAAAGTGTCGATGTTAGCGATCGCAGAGTTCGACAGGCACGGTTTTATGTGCTAAGAAAATCCTCAATGCCGTCTGTATTGGTGGAAGTTGGTTTTCTTACGGGTCGTGATGATTCCGCGAAACTGGCAAACCCTAATTATCGCTCTCAAGTTGCACAAGCGATCGCTCGTGGTATCCTCCAGTACATTCAGCAGAATAGTTAAACGTCAAAAGATAAGCAAAGATCGGTGTCCAACTTTCCCGCCTCCTACCCCAGCGACTCTCTTCGAGCGAATGCGTCCGACTCCTACATTGGTAAACCTTCAGTTGAGGAAAGCTTGAAACCTCTGTTTGAGGCAAAAGAAGAACCAACACGGCATCGTATCGGTGTTTTTGACAGTGGCGTTGGTGGTCTCACTGTTCTGAGAGAACTCTATCGCCAGCTACCGAACGAATCGATTCTTTACTTTGCTGACACAGCGCGGCTACCCTACGGGACAAGGTCAAGTCGGGAAATTGTGCAGTTTTGCTTTGAGATCTTGAGCTGGATGGTGCAACAGGATGTCAAAATGGTTGTCCTTGCCTGTAATACCAGCGATGCCTTAGCCTTAGACGCTTTACGCAGTGAGTTCAATCTCCCAATTCTGGGGCTAATTCTACCGGGGGCGCGTGCAGCTGTTCAGCAAGGTCGTCGCATTGGGGTGATTGCTACCCCAGCGACGGCAGCCAGCAATGCTTATCGACGGGCAATATTAGAAGTCGAAGCAACGGCTCAAGTCTGGCAAGTTGGCTGTCCAGAGTTTGTACCGTTGGTTGAGCAAAACCGCTTGTACGACCCGTATACTGCCGAAGTTGCCCAACAGTACTTAGCTCCTTTGCTACAGCAGCGAATTGATACACTCGTTTATGGTTGTACTCACTATCCGCATTTATCACCTGTACTGCGGGAGATTCTCCCCCCACATGTCAAGCTTGTAGATCCAGCAGAACATGTTGTGTCGGCTGCGGCTCAAGAGTTAGATTTGATTGGATTGAAAAATCCTTGGTCACCTCTACCGACCCGATTCTGTGTCAGTGGATCTCCGCAACAGTTTGCAAAACTGTCACTACAATGGTTGGGGTGTACCCCATCCGTCGAAAAAATACAGCTCCCAACCGCTTCACCCTCACCGATTCCGCTAGAACCAGTAGATTAAAATGCCAAGCTCATGTAAACTAGTCTTCTATTGCAGTTTCTAATAAGCGTCGGCGGGAGCTGACTGATTGATTCGTCTTCAATTACCAGTTTCTTTGGAGGCTGCCACTTCGAGTTGATCGGAGCTATTAGGTTCACCCTCCTTAGCGATTCGCTTTAAGGATTTTCCTTTAGGGAAATAAGCTAACGAAGCACCTTGACTAGTGTGAAGAGACCAGCGTTCAACCTCGTCAGTTTTAGAAGATTGTTCTGTTGCTACATAGGGTGCATAAGCATCAACGGCTGAGTTGGCAACATATCGAGAACCCTTTGTTGTCCGTTGCGCCAACATCAACAGTAAATAAATCGTTAATAAATAACCAGTCGCTAGTAGAGGAATAATTACAGGCATATCCGTGTTAAACATAGTCTGGACAGGAGGTAGAAGAATGATGAAGATTTCAATAGCAGTTTTGACAACAGCCTTCCTAGACCCGTTCAAGGTTTAAGATACTGTTGTTATTAAGAATTTTTAGGGAGATAGAGCATTGTTCCCATCCCCTTCCCTAATTCCCTCTAGTCAAGCTAAGCTGTTGACCAAGAATCTCTACCCAAGCTTTCCTCCTAAGGGAAGCGGGAAGGCTGTATACTATGTCTGACGAATGACTTGCCTTAATGAAAACGCTAAGTTGTCATCCTGTAACATCAGGCTATCTCTGCCTATCAATCTTGCTCTAATCTGAAGCCTAGGAAGAATAACCCTAACCCGTCACTTCAGAATTAATAAATTCATGAATTTTTTGAAATCCTTAATTATTAGATTAACACAAGAAGCCTGGGGAGCAGCACCCAATTTTTTGTCCACTTAACAAGTCTACACAATGACTTTGAGGATTCTCCACCCATGCTGTTAGAGAAACAAGCTTTCCTCAAGAGGACGCTTAGCTTAGAATTAAGGAAAGAATATGTAAAGTTTCGTAACCTAATCTCTGAGTCGGCTAATCCATGACCTCAGTTACCTCCCTCTTTGCCCCTGTTGAAACAGACTTGTGTATACTCACCGAGAACCTAAAGAACCTGGTAGGTGCCCGTCATCCCATACTGTATGCCGCAGCCGAACACTTGTTTGGGGCTGGAGGAAAGCGGGTAAGACCAGCAATTGTCCTATTGATTTCGCGGGCAACAATGCTGGGACAGGAGATTACCCCGCGCCATCGGCGTCTAGCAGAAATTACGGAAATGATCCACACAGCAAGTCTGGTGCATGACGATGTCGTCGATGAGTCAGAGGTTCGTCGGAATGTCCCGACAGTGAATAGCCTTTTCAATAACCGTGTTGCGGTACTGGCTGGAGATTTTTTGTTTGGTCAATCCGCTTGGTATCTGGCTAATCTTGACAACCTAGAGGTGGTCAAGCTGCTGTCAGAAGTCATTAAGGACATGGCAGAAGGGGAAATTCAGCAAGGGCTGAATCGATTTGATACAACCACCACCATTGATGCCTACCTAGAGAAGACCTACAACAAAACAGCTTCATTGATTGCCAACAGCGCTAAGGGGGCTGGACTACTGAGTGGTGTCTCAGCGGAGATTGCTACAGATTTGTACTACTATGGGCGTTTTATTGGCTTAGCCTTCCAGATTGTCGATGATATTTTGGACTTTACGGCTTCGACAGAAGCGTTAGGTAAGCCAGCTGGCTCGGATTTAATTAGTGGCAACCTCACAGCCCCTGTTTTATATGCTCTTGAAGAAAAGCCTTACTTGGAGGTGCTAATTGAGCGCGAGTTTGCCCAACCGGAGGATATTGAGCAAGCGATCGCACTCGTTATGGAAAGCCGAGGCATTGAGCGCTCCCGTGCCTTAGCCGCACAATACGCTGAGACTGCCGTACAACGCATCACTCAACTCAAACCCTCAGAGTCGTCTAAAGCGTTAGTTGACTTAGCTGACTACGTTCTGAGTCGCCTATATTAAGCTAGCTTTGCAGGAAGCACTCCCTAGTGGTAAAGGCGACGTGAGGAAAATAGTGTGCTAAAACTTACGGAGAATCACTACAGCGTAAGTACGAATTGTTCAGTCTAAAATTTACTAAAACTTCATATTGGAGAAATCTCTGAACAAGGGTTAGTCTTGCCTCAAGTGCTTTACTCAAGCCTGTTTGGGCAAGAGCGGACTCAAGCAATATCCGGAGGCAGATTGCTAGGATATGACCTAGGTACTGACCGGATTTGTTGCAGCTGCGTTTGAATCAACTGTTGTAGGTTATCTCGACGCACCTCTATACCAGCCGTTAGATTACCAGGTGTATCAAAGAAAACTATGCTAGTAAGGGTTTCGATCGCTAACATCTGAAACAAAATGTGAGTGACTGGCACCGTAACAGCAAGAACTTCAGGGTCTGAAACCGACTGAAAATCAGCCGCATTTTTAAGAGTAGGAAACGCATAAATTACATTTTTCTCAATCTCAGGCTGGGCGCGATTACTCAGAGTCGTTAACACCCAACCCTGGTCAAGGGTTTGAAGAATGTAGTAGTCCGAATGTTCTAGCTGGCTAGCAACGAGTGTGAGTACGGGTGCGATCGCCTTAATTGCTTTAGGTGTCGTCCCATCTTGCGGTGCATTATCAACCAAGACTTGAATTTGTCGTTCTAAATCCATAAAGACTCAACTATAGAGCATGATTTGCTGCTATGTATGAGTCTAAACCCAGACAAATCAGTCAAGACTTATGTTTATGTTAGGGTCTTTGTTAATTAATGAACATTATGATGGAAGTCTGCCAGGGCGTGGAGGCAATATTTCAACTGCTGTTTAACGAATTCCGGCAGTCTACTCGTGCTTCCGAGCAGACCTGTCGCAATGTCGCAGCACGTTTAGCCAATGAAGTTACGCGAATCTGTACTGAAAGTAATCGGATTCAAACCTCTGGAGACGTTGATAGCTGGGCGCATACCCTCGCAAATCTTCGTCTCAAGCAAGTATTAAGCTACTACAAACTAGGGTCGCATCGGGGACGGGTAGAACTCCAGAGTACCCTCAGTGCGATCGTCTACCGCTACATTACGCCTCCTCAGGCACCTGCAAGTTACCAGGCACGATTGACCCTGATTGAAGATTTCTTACAGGGATTTTATGTAGAAGCCTTAAATGCCTTCCGTCGAGAAAATACGATTGAGGCAGGTTATCGTCCGCGAGCGCTTTTGGAACTGGCTGAATACATGGCTTTTACTGAGCGCTACGGCAAGCGACGTATTCCCTTACCCGGTCGTCGATCTCAACAATTACTCATCCTCAGAGCACAAACCTTTTCCCAACAGCAACCGCCAGAAACGTCTGTCGATATGGACACAGCAGCGGAAGGAGGGACATCAGAGTCTGATACAACCTGGAATGATGCCGCCATACAGCAGGTAAGGGAGATGATGGTTGCGTCTGAACCAGAACCCCTAGAAGCAAATCTCCGGGATACGGTAGTTGAGGAACTACTGAAGTATCTAGAAGAGCGTCAGCAACAGGATTGTGCCGATTACTTTACGCTGCGTCTGCAAGACTTGCCAGCGAGCGAGATCGAGGGCATTTTAGGACTCACCCCCCGGCAGCGAGACTATTTACAGCAACGCTTTAAATATCATCTCATTCGCTTTGCCCTCTCTCACCGTTGGGAGCTAGTTCATCAATGGCTGGAAGCCGATTTGGAGAGAAACCTTGGCTTAACACCCTTGGAATGGCAACTGTTTCAGGACAAAATTACTTCTGGGCAGCGAGAATTACTCGAACTCAAGCAAAAACGATATTCCCATTTTGAAATCGCTCAAGCTCTAGGTTGTACGGTCACTCAGGTCGAAAAGCGATGGTTTAAGTTACTTGAAATTGCCTGGGATATTCGCAATAGTTCAGTATCCGGATCTGGTGCATCTCAAGATGAATAGTGACATGGATAATAACTCGGACACCCTATATAGTCGCTTAATTGCTTGGCTACTAGAAGAGTCCGTTCCCGCTGCTTCTCTACCAGCAGACGGGCAGGCACAAAACCCTGTCCATACAGGCGAACAAAGAGCAGCGGATTTTGAATTGGATCATTTAGACCCTCTTGATTTAGAAGAATTGAACATTGCATCTTTTAACCCAGGCGAAGCGGCTCAAGACCGCATACAAGCAGACTCAGACTATACCCCTGCTTGCGAGGAAACTGAACCAGGCGGCGAAACCCGCCCCTACAAAATGGGAGAATTGCCAACCGTGCAAAATCGTTTTCAGGCGATATTAAAGCGCCGGCTACAAGTTGAGATTGAACGTCACCCACCGCTTTTCCCGTGGGAGACAGAGATGTCTGACTATGAACCCGATTCTTCTGACGTTATCGCAGATAGTTGGGTTCCTCCTGTCCGGATCTGGATGCCACAACTGTCTAACCTAACTCTGCCCGTCTCGATCCCAGAAAACGTTTTAGCACAACTGCTAGACGCTTGCTCTGAGGCAGTGTCTTCTCGGCGCCAGTTAGGCGCAAAACTGGTCAGTGCGGTGGAAAGCTTATTCTCCGACCAGTTTCAGTTGCTCAACAATGTAGCATCACTGGTGTTGCGATCGCTTGAGCCAGCGCGTGATGGTGACCCAGAGCCAACACAATCCTTGCTCAGGCAACTGCAATCTTTGTCTTACGAAGACTCGACCACTGAGCAAAAGATGACGCTGGCGCTGCTGGCAGCCAAAGAGATTATTAGCGCTCTTAGTGTGCCAATTTCATCAACTCATACCCCTGTTGAACGGCAGTGGGAGACGGCTGCGGGTCTTGTGACTGTGCAGGCAGAGTATCTGATGCAAGATGGAGTACCGAAGCTCCGTGTTACGGCTCATTTACCTCGTGGTGGCAGCTTGACATTGCGGACACCTCAGGCATCTGCAAACTCACAGCGCATCTATCCCGGCTATCTGAGCGTTGAATCCTTTGATTTGCAGCCAAATCAAACTTATCCTTTAGAAATCCGGTTCCATGACTTGGAACAAACACCTCTAGTGTTTGCGATTTGCCCAACTCGGTAAGCGAAAAGTGATTTGGGCTAGCATATTGAAGTCCTGGCATATTGTCTTTAGTCTCTAGTTTTTGGTCTTAAGTCCCTTGTTGAGGATGACCACTGACTAACAACTAATGACAATGACTGATGACCACTGACTGATTTGCTATGTCTAACTCATTAGGGATTCGGCAACTACGGCGTCTACCCGTTTTTAGCCAGCTTTGGCAGCGCCTTGAAGCGACGGAACCTCCACAGCCAGAAAACTCGATTTTGCTACGGGTGCTGGTGCAAGGTTTGGTGATTGTTGGGATTATCGCAACGGATGTTGCTGCCGAAACCCAACTGAGCTATTGGGCTGTGCCATTGAGTCTGATCGGGGCAACTTGGAGTTGGTATCACCGCCGCGATCGCAATATCCCCGTTAAGTTTTTGCTGGCGATTGGGATGCTGCTGTCAATGGGAGTATTCTTCAGCAACTTGTTAGGGCAGCTTAACGATACACGTTTAATTTTGGCTGAACTTTTAATTCAGCTCCAAGTTCTTCACAGTTTTGATTTACCTCGTCGGAAGGATTTGGGGTATTCAATGGTGATTGGACTGATTCTTTTGGGTGTCGCGGCAACTCTCAGCGAAACCTTAGCCTTTGCGCCATTGTTACTGGTATTCTTGGCGATCGCCCTTCCGGTTCTTGTCCTCGACTACCAGTCGCGCCTGGGTATCTCGACAACGCGAAAGCGTAAAAACGCCTCTGGGCTTGCTCCTCGCTCCTCACCACTATCCCTAAGACGCCTCAGCCTCTTTCTCATAGTAGTTCTAGGATTGGGGCTGACGATTTTCGCTCTAATGCCTCGGTTTCCCGGCTATCAGCTACAGACGTTTCCAGTCAGTGACCCTGGCAATTTTGCCAATCAGAATTTTGATCCTAACAATCGTGGCATCATCAATCCTGGGTATGTTCGTGAGGGTAACCAAAACGGAGGCGGTAGCAGTACGGGACAAGGCAGAGGCAGAGGCTCTGGTGAAATGGATGACACATTTTACTACGGCTTCAGCAGCCAGATGAACCAAAACCTCCGGGGAGAACTCAAACCCAAAGTTGTCATGCGGGTGCGATCGCAAGCACCAGGATTTTGGCGCGTGCTAGCGTTTGACCGCTACACGGGTCAGGGATGGGAGATGTCTCGTGAAAACAGGGTGTTGAATGTACGACGACCTGAATGGTCTTATCGGTTTTTTCTCTCGATGCCATCTTTCAGGGGTGAAACCAAACAGGTAATTCAAACTTACACCGTGGTGTCGGAACTGCCGAACCTGATTCCGGCTTTGGCTTATCCTCAGCAACTTTATTTTCCATCACCGGAGATCGAGGTAGACGTGGAAGGTAGTTTGCGATCGCCTGCTGCCTTACTTGAAGACCTCACTTACACAGTAGTTTCGGAAGTTCCCTACCGCAATCGCTCTGTGCTGCAAAAAGCAAGCGCTGACTACCCCAAGAGTATTAGCAGTTACTATTTGGATGTTCCCCAAAAAATTGCTGATAAGGTACGGCAACGGACTGAAGAACTCTTAGCCACCTCGCCAAAACCCATCACCTCCCCTTATGAAAAAGCACTGTACTTAACTCAGGCTCTCAAGCAGCGCTACAGTATCCCAGAAGACCCCTTCGGTTTACCCTATCTAGCGGAAAACGAAGACTTGGTAGAAGCCTTTCTCTTCAAACACAACGGCGGTTACCCAGACCACTTCTCCACCGTTCTCACCATTATGCTGCGTTCCATTGGCATCCCAGCACGATTGGTAGCCGGGTTTGCCACAGGTGAATTCAATCCGTTTACAGGCTTCTACATTGTTAAAAATACCGATGCCTATGCCATGACAGAGGTGTATTTCCCCAAATATGGCTGGTATACCTTTGACCCGATTCCAGGGCATGAACTGTTTCCTCAAAGCGTAGAGGAGTCGCAAACGTTTGGTGTCTTGCGTCAGTTCTGGCAGTGGGTAGCAGGGTGGTTACCTTCACCCGTTACCAGTTGGATTGGCAGTGTGTGGAATCTGATCATTCGTTTACTTGCCAGGGTAATTGTGTTTGTGTGGGGCATTGTTTCAAATGGTTGGGTTGGCGCATTTACGGGATTGATTTTAGCGATCGCTCTTGGCTTCCTTGGCTGGCTAGGTTGGAACCAGTGGCGAACCTGGCGCTACCGACGATGGTTAGCGAGGCTACCACAAATGGAAAGTCTCTATCAGCAAATGCTGAAAGTTTTAGGCACTCAAGGCTACGCTAAGCACCCTGCACAGACTCCCTTGGAATATGCAAAAACAATGCATCAACACCAACCAGTAAACTCTGCCCAGGTGATTGACGAAATCTCTCAAGCCTACGTCCGTTGGCGTTATGGTGCCCAGATGCCCAATATTCCACAACTACGACAGCAGCTACAGAACTTGATTAAAACTAGTCAGCGGTTGAACAAGAAGAATACCGCTTGAGAGGGGAGCCTCCCAATTGTACAAATACATTTTCTTGTGGGACAAGCCGGAAAGCCTGTCAAAGCAAAGGGCGGGCAGGATGCCCACCCCACAATAAATTATTTCTGCAAAAATGGGATGCACCCACTTGAGAGTCGATACAGAGTTGGGAAATGGCGAGTTATCCCTCTCCTAAGAAAACAGAATGGTTTCTTGTATGACCTAACGGATGCGATCGCGTCCGTGAACAGCTTCTGTCAATCTCCGAAAACATTTGCCATTATCGATTCAAGCGTCCTGCTTCTGACGCTTGAGGGTCGCCGTACTAACACCCGCTAGAGCCAGTAAGCCCAGAATGCTAGCGGGTTCGGGAACGGCGGTAGGCTCCGAAACACTAACAGTTCCGAGCGTGGCAGTGGGATTCCCTGCGGAGACTGACTCAACACCATCCATAAACGAAATAGCTAGTAGAGCCTGTAAATCTAGAATTTCATTGCCAGAAGCGGAGACAAAGGAGCCTTGGTCGAGATTGTCTGGATCGAGGAAATCGAGTCCGATGGGCTGGTTGGGGGTATCATTCACGTAGAAACTCGGATCAAAATCCGTTGTTCCACCCGCTTTAGAGGAAATGGAAAATGCCGATACGACCTCATTTCCACTCCAGTTCCATTGCCAGTCCTTCAACTCATCAGCCGACACAATGCCGTCAGCCACATCGTTTTCATCGGCGATGATGGTACCAAAAATCGAGCCGCCGCCATCATCTTCCCACCAGTTGGTATATTCAATATCCCAACTAAAGAGTGCGGCATTAGCGGGTGCAGTAAGTGTAGCCCAACCTAACGCCACCGTTGCAACAAGAGCTAAGTGTTTCATAAAACCACCATTACGTGAATACTGTTGAACAACTAAAGTCTGTCTCTGATCGCTCACGGCAAAGCAGGAGCTGATTCTGTTTCTGGTATTGGGCTTCCGTTGTTTACAAAAAGCCCAACACTACACCAACTTAGGAACCAACAATTCCGCCATCTTTGCGAGTAATTACAACCGTTGCATCACGGGGTATTTTGCCGCTACCTTGTGGTGCCGGGAAGTTTGTCAGACTTGGGTCGCCATCACCCGGATGCTGAAGGTTGACAAACATCGTCCGGCGGTCGGGGGTTACAGTAATGCCAGTTACCTCACAGCCCGTTACACCCGAAAAGATCCGGCGAATTTCACCTGTATTTGTGTCAGAAACGAGCATCTGGTCATTCAGTGTCACGCCGTTGATTTCCGGCTGAGTGCCGTCGGTTTCAATGAACAGCCTACCATCGGGATCAGACCAGAGACCATCCGGGCTACCAAAGGCGCTCTTATCGGTATCGTGAGTATCTACAGCGAGAACAAAGATGTCCCAGGTGAAGGTGGTGCCGACATGGTTGTTGCTGTCCCGCCACTTGATGATGTGACCAAAGGGATTGGGTGCCTGTGGGTTAGCGGCATCAGGCTCTTCACGGCGAGTATTGTTTGTGAGGGTGCAATAGATATCGCCATTGGGAGCAGCAGCGATCCACTCCGGACGATCCATTGGCGTGGCACCCACGGTGTCTGCCGCTATACGAGCATAAGTCAGCACCTCAGCTTGGTCTGCAAACCGAGCCGCAAGAGCTGAGTTATTAATGGTGAGTTCAATCCACTCGCCTGTGCCGTTATCGTTAAACTTGGCAACATAGAGCTTACCTCGGTCTAAGGGGCTGATGCCGCGTGCCTGCATCGACCGCCAGTTGCTTTCTGAAACAAACTTGTAGATATAGTCAAAGCGTTCGTCATCGCCCATGTACACCACGGCGCGACCACCTTGTCCAACGACTACCTCGGCGTTTTCGTGCTTACAGCGACCCAGCGCAGTCCGCTTAACGGGAGTCTGAGAAGCGTTCATGGGATCAATCTCGACTACCCAGCCAAATCGATTCTCTTCCTTGGTGTAACTGGAGTTCGAGAGGTCAAAGCGCGGGTCAAATTTGTGCCAATCATAGCCAGAGCCTTCGGCACTGAAGCCATAGCGTTCTTGTGCTTCCGTTGGTGTCCAGCTACCTGTAGCGCCGAAGTAACCATTGAAGTTCTCTTCGCAAGTCAGGTAAGTACCCCAGGGAGTGTAACCATTCGCGCAGTTGTTCACAGTACCCTTCGGAGAATTGCCTGCTGGTGTTTGCAACAGTGGATGACCAGCAACGGGTCCGCCGAACGTTACTGGCGTGTTGACATGGATGCGACGATTCTTAGAGCTGTTAACCCTTTGCCACTTGCCGTTGAGCTTTTGAATCTCAACTACGGATACGCCGTGAGCATGTTGAGAGAGGCGAACATCTTCAAGACTTTCCGGTGCTTCCTTACCCAGCACATGCACATTGTTGCCAAACTCATGGTTAATCGCCAACACACCCCGGTCATTACCCTCCCCAATCGGGAAGAGCCACATGCCGTCGTGACCAATCCCGATCTGTTGAAGCTGCTGGGCAGCCGTTGGGCGTGTATTCGGGTCACCATTATATTCTGGGCCACCAGGCTGAAGCGAGGTTCCCCAGGGAATCAGCACGTCAAACTGGTAATTGGATGAAATGGTGGGTACAGGTCCTACACTGTTAGCCGCAGGAACAGGTGTAAAGCTGATCAAACTGCTGCCTGGAGCTTGGGCGATCGCTGTGCCAGAGCCTTTAGCCGTCGCCGTCGCCGCACCTCGATCTAAAAAGCGATCGCCGGCTAGCGCTGCTAAGAAGCCAGTAGCTGACAGCGCCGCACCACGAGCGAGTACGTTTCGCCGAGACATTCTGGCTTGGAGCACGTCCTGAAACGGACGATTGCCCGACCTATTGCTGCTTCTATTGTCGTGAATCACTTGGACTCTCCTCTCAATATTGACTCTGTTGTCGATAGATGTGAACTGAAAACTGCTCTACGCTCGAACTCAGCCACGTTACGTAAGCCCAGTTTCAAACCTGGGGCTTTTCCCTCACAGGAAGCTACACTTCTGAATCGGGGAAACTTTTAAGACATTCTTGTGTCAGTGAACTGTCATATCTAGTCAGCTTGAACGCCCGTAATAAGGAGACGTGGAGATGTTTTTATTAGGAGCAATTGTCCCGACTTGATATCCCACCTAAACCTCACAATCACTAATCCAATTCGTCTAAATATTCCTGTGCCGCTGCCCCAGTCAGACGACCTTCATCAAAGGCTCGATCAATTTCTGAGATCGAACTTTGAGCGCTTATAGTCGCTCTAGCTGGAGTTCTTGCTACTGTTTGTGTCGGCTGCCCTTCATGACGCTGGAGTAGCGCGTAGGAGACGTTGTAGTACTTAGTCCAAACACTTACAAGGGGGGTTTCTTGCCACTGAGAGCGAGAAACAGTGGTAGTGAGAATTGGAACAATTTCGCCGTAGCGATCGCCTACAACCACCACCTCAACTTCTGAAAGATCGAGGTTTTGACTAAATTGACGACTAATTTCGTCGCTGACCATCGTCTCTGCCCGTCTGAAAAAGTCTCCAGACTCGACTGGACCATACACAGACATATCAACAACGATGCTTTCAGCCTTTGCATATATAGGTCGATAACTGTCACAAAAAAACCAGAAAAACGCCGCAGATGCTATCAAAAAATAGCGAGTCAAACCCTTGCCCGTCCTCTCTGCCAAAGCTACTTTTAGCACCTCTGGTTGCCGTGATTGTCTCAATGATTTGATGCTCACAATTACAAAAACTTTATCCCTGGGTCTTGACAGCAAATCTGAATAAGTAATTTAAATGCTGAACAGATTACTTTTTCTTTAGAAGGAGTTGACATAGTTTGATGCAAAAGCATTTACAGCTCAACGCAATATCTACCAGGAGACATAATATTTCTACGTTAAAAGAGTTTATCTGTATAGGCTTAAAACTAAGTAATCTAAGGGTTAAGAGTTTGCCCGGAAGTTTAAATCTCCAGTAGAGTAAGGCAACCTTTGGCTAGTTTTTAGCTTAGTTATAGCAATGGAAAAAATTTTGGTCGTCAAGGCTGAAAAGTCTACAAATTAAGGCTTTTTTGTGTTCTGATTGCCAATTCTACGAAGTTGTCAAAGGTCGCAATGGCTGCAAATGTCGGAGAAGCAAGCGTTACAGAAGACAAAACTCCCAGCACAGACAATCCGGTGTAGAGAGAAGGTTTAACTGTGCTTTGCTATCGGGTAGCGGATCGCCTGAAGCTATACCGAGTTTGAAGGGATAGTCAGAAAACCTAGGTTGAGCAACAACTCGACGACTGGGCCATTGAGACGCGAGTACAATCCCTGTTAAAGCTCCAGCGCTCACCAGTAAGCTTCGCCGTCTCAGGCGAGTTGAAAGTAAGCGCTCAAAATGAAAGCGCTCCATAAGCACCCCTCTTAAAATTTTCTTGCGATTGGCTAAGACAAGAATCAACAAAATTAAACAAGAGTAAGTAACAAGCTCGATTGGATTGAATCAATCGTTCTCGTCTTTTCGGTGACTTTGACTTGTGCAAGATGAACTTAACAATCAGACCTTAACTACTCATCAAGCTTTTGTTAAGAATTACTGATTATGCCTTACGGATGAGGTCAAAAAGGAAAGGCTATTGTGACTTATATATGTCGTAGATAAAGCAATGATGATACCCTGTTGTTGATGCGATCGCTCTTCGGGCGTTGCCTTAGGCAATCCCAACTGCCCTAACATCTAAAGACAATAAGTTGATGACGGAGATCGCACCACGTCCTCAGGTCTCAAAAAGGCGACCAAAACTGCCACTGCGATTGATCTTAGTGGTACCATTCATTGTCCAGATTTTCGCGGCTGTGGGACTGATAGGGTGGCTCTCTTTGCGGAATGGACAAATAGCGGTCAACGACGTTACTACTCAGTTACGCAACGAAGTCACCGCTCGTATTCAGCAAGAACTAGACAATTTTTTATCAACGCCATACCTAGTCAATCAAATTAACATCGATGATATCCGGGTTGGTCACTTAGATATCAACAACTTGCGAGGTTGGATGCCTCACATCTGGCGGCAGCTAAAGTTATTCGACTCAGTTGTTTATATTTCTTTTGGTAGCGAACGAGGAGAATTTGTTGGGGTAGATAGGCGAGATGATGGCAGCTTTATCTATCACATTAAGGATAGCCTCACGGCTGGGGCAGCACTGCAATACAAAATCGACGCTAGGGGCAATCCCACTCAAAAAATTTACACGCTGCCAAGTTATGAGCCGCGCCTCCGACCCTGGTATATACGTCCAAAGCAAGCTGGTCAACACACTTGGAGTGAAATTTACCAGATTTTAACTCCTCCTGTTCTGGCGCTCACACTGGGTCAGCCCTACTATGACGAAACAGGTGCGCTGAAAGGGATAGTAGCGGCTGATGTGAGCCTCGCCCAAATCAGTGATTTTCTAGGACAGTTGTCAATTGGCAAATCAGGAGAAGCCTTTATCATCGAACGGGATGGTTCACTTGTTGCCAGTTCATCCAGTCAACCGCCATTTGGGAACCAGAACAAGAGAATTAAAGCCAACCAAATCAATGAAGCTTTGATTCAATCGGCTGCTGAGTTTTTATCCCAACAGTTCAAAGACTTCAACCAGATTAAAGGCAGCCAGCAACTCAGCTTTACATGCGATGGCAAACGGCAATTTCTCCAGGTAACGCCCCTTTCTGGCGATTTCGGGCTGGATTGGCTAATCGTTGTGGTTGTTCCCGAAGCTGACTTCATGGAACAAATCAACGCCAACACGCAGATGACGATTGGGTTGTGTTTTTTAGCGCTGGTGCTGGCAACAGGATTAGGAATCTTCACCTCTCGCTGGATTACCCAACCGATTCTGCGATTAAGTGAAGCGTCTCGAAAAATTGCGGCTGGTGCATTAGACCAAAACGTAGAAGTTAAAGGTGTGGCAGAGTTGGAGGTTCTCTCTCAATCGTTCAACCACATGGCAGCACAGCTCAAAACCTCCTTTTCAGAGCTAGAAATCCGAGTTGAGCAACGAACGGTTGAACTCAAGGAAGCAAAACTTACTGCTGATGCCGCTAACCAAGCAAAAAGCGAATTCCTCGCTAATATGAGCCACGAATTGCGAACTCCTCTCAATGGCATCTTGGGTTATGCCCAAATTCTGCAACGTTCAAAAACGCTAACTGAGTGTGAGCGAAACGGTATCAGAGTTATTTCTCAATCCGGCTTCCACCTCTTAACCCTCATCAATGAAATTCTAGATTTATCAAAGATAGAAGCCCGAAAAATGGCGCTTCATCCCAAAGACTTTCATTTTCCCTCGCTTCTACAAGGTGTTGTAGAAATTTGTCGGATTCGGGCTGAGCAAAAGGAAATTTCGTTTATTTACCAATGCACTTCTGATTTACCTATCGGTATCCATACTGATGAAAAACGCTTGAGACAAGTACTCATCAACTTATTGGATAATGCAATCAAATTTACCGATGTTGGTGGTGTGACGTTTAAGGTTAGTCTTATTCATCAGCTATCGGTAGATAACAATAGACAACAAACAGCCAATAACAAATCACAGAAAAATACCAAAATCCACTTCCAAATTGAAGATACAGGTATCGGCATGAGCCAGGAGCAGAGCGAAAAGATATTTTTACCCTTTGAGCAAGTAGGCGATCGCAATCTTCAGGCACAAGGTACAGGGCTGGGATTAGCAATCAGTAGCAAAATTATTCAAATAATGGGTAGTGCTATCCAAGTCAAGAGCCAACCAAGTAAAGGAAGTACGTTTTTCTTTGATTTGGAGTTACCGAAAGCCGACGACTGGACACAGGCAGCCGTTAGTTTCAATTGGGGAAGAATTATCGGCATTCTCGGAAAAAAGCCTAAAATTCTGATGGTAGATGACCGCTGGGAAAACCGCTCAGTTATCGTCAATTTGTTGGAATCAATTGGCTTTGAAATGGTGGAAGCTATCAATGGTCAAGAGGGATTAGAAAAAGCAGCACAGTTCAATCCCGATTTGATTATCACAGACTTAGCGATGCCTGTGATGGATGGATTTGAGCTGATGAAGCACATTCGACAATCAGCGCTCTTACAGAATGTCGTTATTATTGTCTCATCAGCCAGCGTGTATGATATTGACCAACACACAAGTTTAGATGCAGGCGGAAATGATTTTCTTCCTAAACCCGTGCAGGTTGATGAACTTCTTCAAAAGCTCAAGAAGCATTTAAATTTGGAATGGATTTACGAGAATTCCTCTGAGTTTAGTAATCCCTATTCAACAAAACTAATAGAAAATGGGCAAGAAAAAGATAACGTCAATGACTTAATAGCTCCTTCTCATGAAGAATTAGCTATCCTACTGGACTTAGTTAAAAAAGGTCGATTACCAAGTCTTTTAGACTATCTTGAACAACTCGAACGAGTTGATGAAAAGTTTATTCCCTTTACCCAACATCTGCGCCAGCTAGCCAAAGGCTTTCAGGTCAAGAAAATTCGCCAGTTCCTCGAACTGTACCAGTTAGAATATTAGCGAGAGATTATTGAGTTGCTATTTGTAGCAAGTTCTCAAAACTCATAAGTCTCCTACCAGGACGTAGCAATGACGCCAACCCAAGAGACTGACCTGATTTTAATCGTTGATGACAGTCCGGCTGATCTAGAAGTGCTGTCCAAAACTCTTACGGATGCAGGTTTTGAAATTGCGATCGCTGTTGATGGTGAAAGTGCGCTGGAACAGGTAGGCTATGAGCTACCAACTCTCATCCTATTAGATGTACTACTGCCAGGAATTGACGGGTTTGAAACGTGCCGTCGCCTGAAGATGAACCCGTTAACGCAAGAAATTCCCATAATTTTTTTGACTGTCCTTGATGACACCCTTGATAAGATCAAAGGTCTAAATTTGGGAGCAGTAGACTATATCAGCAAACCCTTTCAGCAAGAAGAGGTACTTGCGAGGGTTAGAGTGCAACTGAAACTGTACAGCTTGACAAAGACTCTCGAACGGCAAAATATCCAACTTAAGCAAGAAGTTGAACAGCGTACCGCAGCAGAAGCTGCCCTACAAAAGCTTACGGTTGACCTAGAAAAACGAGTAGAGGAACGCACTGCCAAGCTAAAACAAACCTTATCTGAGTTGCAGCAGGCTCAAATGCGTTTGGTTCAGAGCGAAAAAATGTATAGCTTGGGCAAGATGGTAGCGGGTATTGCCCACGAACTCAACAACCCGGTGAGCTTTATCGACGGCAACCTAGTTTATGCTCTTCACTATATCGACGACTTGCTAGAGTTGCTACATCTTTACATCAAGCACTATCCAAATCCCGTGCCTGAAATTCAGGAGAAGGCGGAAAAAATTGATCTAGATTTCGTGATGAGAGACTTACCGAAACTACTGAATTCGATGCAAGTGGGAACAGAACGCATTTCCAAGCTTGTTAAGAGTTTACGCAACTTCTCCCACTTGGATCAAGCAGAAAAGAAGGCTGTTGATTTGCACCAAAGTTTAGACAACACCCTGTTAATTTTGCAGCATCGACTGAAGCTAACCTCGAAATTTCCAGGTATAGAGATTCTCAAAGAGTACGGTAATTTGCCACTCGTGGAGTGTTATCCAGGGCAACTAAATCAAGTCTTTATGAATATTCTCAGCAATGCAATTGAAGCATTGGAAGAGTCAGTAATCAATCACGACGGAACAGAAAGAATAGATAAAGAAATTCCTAAGATTGAGATTCGTACAGAAGCGAAAAATGACAAGGTGACAATCCGTTTTGCAGATAATGGGCCTGGTATGCCCCAAACAGTATACGACAGATTATTCGACCCTTTCTTTACAACCAAGTCCTTTGGTAAAGGTACAGGCTTAGGATTGGCAATTAGTTACCAAATTGTGGTAGAAAAACACGGAGGAAGACTCCACTGTGTCTCAACGCTAGGAGAAGGTGCAGAATTCATAATCGAGATTCCCCTTCTCGAGGCTGACTGATATGACCGTTTCCTGTTAAATGAGGTGCAGTTAAAGGCTTTGAAACTAGCGTTATAGTTAGGAAAAAAAAGGCTGATGGTTGGGATCTGACCGTTAACTGCTACAGCGAATCCAGTTAGTTAAAGATATTGCTTTAGATATACCTCAAATACACTTCTACGGATAGACCGTATTACCTATGTATAACGGTCAATCTAATGTTATGTAGACAACTGGGAAGTTAGGATTCATTACCTACATGCAAGTAATCAATGATCAGAGTGTATTAAACCAAGCTTCAGCCTGGGGTTTTAGCTGCGAACGTGATCTGCACAACAATTGGCAGATTGTTCCAAAGCTGAGAACTACAAGCTGGAAATTGCAGCAGAATGGGGAGAGATGGTTACTGCTAGTTGATGGTGTGGCTCAGGTTAATCTTCACGAACCCGAAGCGATCGCCTTTTTGCAGCGTCGTTGGTCAAATCGGTCTGAGCGGAAAGCTGTCTAGACAGTATTACCCCAAACAATGGATAAGTAAGATAGCTTATACATTCCTTATCGCATCAAGGGACTGGCGCATCGTGCATCGCGGCATCTTGATTGTCATGAACTATGAACAAAAAAAACTATCAGGCTTGTATTTCACCCAAGTGAGAACTGCTATAAGCCAGCTTAATGATACTTTCCCGCCGTCACATTATCCCTGAATTTGTCTAGCCTTTCTTCTAGTTCAAGAGTGAGTTGGTTAAGCTGGTACTCATTACTTAAAGTTGGATGGGCAGTTTTGGCAATATTAACCAACTGCATTGCTATCATTGTTTGCTGGCTGCTCCCAATCTCGTTTAAAGAGCGGAACTTATCCTGTTTAAGCCAATTAACCCAATGACGGGTTGCTTTGAGAGAGGAGCGGATGCCTCGTGCGGCTGGCGGGTATAAATGACTTAGGGGAGCAATGTAGCTGGGTTGATATTCTGCATTAATTGAAGAACACCAATCAAGCCATTTAAATCTTAAAATTCTGGAGCTGGTAACTATTGAAATCCAAGGAACCCGAAGCGCATCGGCAACAATGGCACCATGCATCGCTTCGGCAAGAAGAACCTCTGTCTGGCTAATCGCAGATAATACTTGCTCGATTGGCCAGCGTGGATCGATATATCCAAATCCTATTTGCTCGCAGGTTAATTTCCAAAACTCGCTACCATAATTGGCATGATGAACGTGAGGCATGAAGGCAAAGCGATTAGTTTTGCCACCAGTGGGTTTGAATAGGCGTCTAACGAGGATAGCTCCATCGGCGACGGCAAATTTAGCTGGCAAACCAAGCTTTTGAGCAGATAGTAAACCTCTCACACAGTAAATAGTCCAGGAATTATCAATGTTAGGCAAACCTTTTTCATAACCAATTCCGGAACTAAAGATTGCTATCTTGCGAACATTTGATAAGCGCTTGATTAATAAATTATTGAGCAGAGTTCCAATACCGACAAACACTGTTTTTTCATCTTCATCAAATACACCAGGAAGTAGTTGATTCCATAACCAAGGATTTAAGGAATCACCAAAATTACTCATCCCATCGGGTCGGCTATAGTAAAAAAGTTTCATTGATTCTTACGCTTTGACGTTGATGATGCTAATAACGCAGCGTGTATTTTATATTGAATTCGATTAATATTGAAAGTAAAATAGTTACGGTCTAAGATTAATTTTTGAAACCAGTGAGGTTTGGCTTTCCAATGGTAATAGGCTGGAATCGCGATCGCTTCTAAAAAGTTTCGCCACCTAGCAGTAATGTTTGAATGCAGTAAGGACTGAGCGCGAAGTTGCCCATTTTTCACCATTTCTAGACGTAAAGTGTGATTGTCTGTGGCACCGCGTAAAGGGCGATCGCTTTGCAGTCGTTCCAAGGCTGAAATGACATCGGCAGGAGAAGTCACTTCTAGATAGTCGAGGGAGGATTGGCGTTCAGCACGGTAGGCAGATTCAGCACCTACAATCGCAGGTACGTTAGCTAACCAAGCATTGTACAGTTTTGTTGCAGGCTTGCTGATGTAGTTGCGACTCAGATAGAGTTGTTGGCGATCGAAACTACGTACTGCCACGATCGCATCAATCTCGCTATAGTCATTCCAACGATCATGAATCTGGCTGTAGTCGCTCCAGTGGTTGCGATTGAGTATCGGATACCAATTCAACCCCATCACCTTGAGCTGTTTTTCCCAAGAAGAATCTAGTAGCTCCGGTGCTAGATTGACTTCGTGACCGAAAAAAGCAATATTCTCAAAGCGATCGCCTCTTGCAAGATTGCGAGGAATCAAGGCTGGCTGAGACCAGTGAGGTATATAGTAACTATTCTTAAGGGTTTTACTTTCTAGGGAATTTTGTACAACATGGAGCTGAGCATAGGGATACGCTGGTAGCTCAGCCTTCAGGCAAATGAGTAGTATATTTGGCGTTGGCTTGAGATTATCGTTATGTGCTCGTAAGGCGTTGCGATGCACTAAAACAATTCCTTCAGCAGGCAACTCGCTTACCAGTTCGCAAGGAAAATTATCTGCCTTTAAGCGAAGGTAAGTTTGTACAGTCCAGGCATAGATACCAAGACCAAAACCTTTCCAGTTTTCATCTGCACTTACTGGCATGGTGGAAGGCCAATAAAGCTGAGGAATATAAAAGTAAATGGGTGGTACTCTCTCACTCATGGAGGAAGAAATGATTTTTTAAATTACTTTTCACCCAAAAAAAATGCCAATAGTAAAAAGGACTCACAAGAGTGCTTAAAAGAAGTTCCATTTCACAAGCTGCAACAGTATTAGTTTTTAAAGCTTTGCGATACTTGATGAAATGAAGAATAAGTTTTCTGAGATCGTTGACCCAGTAGGCTAGCAAAGCCAAGGGTTTCTGCCAGACTCGAAAGCGTAACATCCGAATCGGATATCGGCTCAAACCTACTCCTCGCAAGAGTTTCGCTAAATACCTTTTTTCTAACCGCCAAGGGGGTATGTGGTGATAAATGCACATTTGAGGGTTATGCCAAATCTCCCATCCTCCTTGAATGATGTAAGATAACGTTTCTAAATCTTCCCCTTTTGATAACAGAGATGTCGTGCATACTCCTTTGAAAAAAGGGCGACCAGGAACACAATCTATCCAGGCTTGCTTGCGAATGACAAGTCCTGCTCCCACGGGAAGTAGACCGTTGCGAAGGTCATATCGAAAAGGTTCTTGACCGCGTTCGACAATTGCTAAAAAACACGATATTCTCTGAAAATTTTCTGGAGGTTTGCTTTCATACTCTCCGTAAACTTGACTACCATAAGCTCCAGCTTGAGGATGCAACTGACCAAAACAATAAGCTTCATAAACCCAGTTAGGAGTTGGTAAGTTATCATCATCCAAAAAGCCAATTAAAGACCCTTGAGCTTCTTTGATGGCGCGGCGTCGAGCAAAAGCTATTCCTTGGGTGGGTTCAAAGTAATATCTCAGGGGATACTCTTTAGACCAATTGGATTGATAGTCTTGGACAACTTTTGCAGTATTGTCATTGCTGTTGTTATCGATAACAATCACTTCCCAGGAGAAATGTTTGTCTTGAGACGGTATTAGCGTTTGTTCTTGAGCGTCAAGCTGTAAAGAATGACCTTTATCGAATGCCGTTTGCCTTAGCCTAGCAGTAGCCAAGTCACAAGCAGTTAACTCGGCTGTATTAGTGCTGACTTTGCCTGATGCCTCAGTAGCCAAGCAGAACGCGCTATCAGCCAAGGCGATAAAAGCAGAAGGAGAAGTAACGTTACCTAAGGCAATTCGCAATCGCTCTAAAACCTTAGGCAAACGACTTTCTCCGTTGTACGTACAAATAGCTACCGTAAAGTCAACCACAATTCAAAGGGGCTAGAGACTGCGGACTAAAGACTCTTGTGCTAGAGGAAAACCTCTGCCAATGCTGATAGCTCCACTAGACTACCGTGAAAGTAGTAGAAGCGCTGTCAATCAGCACACTTGCTTGAATCCCAGTTAGAAGCGCTAGAGTTTCGTCATTGAAACTAATCAAAGTGTTGTTTTCCTCTTGCGCGATCGCTAACTGACCAAAGCTCAATCCATCTGCTAAGCCAATGAAGTCAATACCAACTTGGAAGTCGAGGATAGTATCAGTGCCTTCACCCGCTGCTAGCACAAAGGTATCGCGACCAGTACCACCGGAGAAGTCATCGCCAACGAGTATGTCATTACCCAAACCCCCCCGAATCAGGTCATCACCCGCATCACCATAGATTTGGTCGTCGCCTTCATCACCGTAGAGGGAATCATTACCAGCTTTACCACCAATTCGGTCATTACCTGCGCCGCCATAGATTTGGTCATCACCCCCAACGGTACCGCCAGGTTCACGACTGTTGAGGTCGCCCCGCAACACATCATCACCGTCTTCACCAAAAATCCGGTCATCCCCTAATTCACCCGCCACGAGGTCATTCCCCGCACCTGCGTTGATGATATCGTTGCGATCGCTAGAACCAATCAAGGTCTCACTATCAGCAGTCCCGTTGAGGATATTCGGAGCTTCCAGAACGTTATCTTCCCGCGCTGAAAGGTTTTGAATCCGCAGGTCTTGAGACGGATCGACATCTTCGCTCTCAAAGGTGCCAAGCTGATTGATGTACTCCGCAAAAGCATCCTGCTCTGTACCATTGTCAGCAAACGTCGCTGTCCCTGTCCGTACTCCTGGGTCTACCAAGTCCACTTGGTTTAGCGTATCGCCAAATTCAGGGAAGGGATAGCCATCGCCTCCCTGAGCGAGGAAGCTCAAAGTCACCATCCGGAACGTGCGCGTCGGGTCGCCTACGATTTCCCCATTCTCAACAACCGTCTCAATTAGGTTCCCTTCTGAATCCTTAATTGCCACAGTCTGAACGCGCTCTCCTGCTGGCAAGGTTGCATCAAAGCTGAAAGCCAAGCCACCCACTTGAGGGAACTGACCAGGCGTTGTCCCTGGTTCTGTCGCAGAAACACCATGCTCTAGTACCTCAAGGAGTTGCTCCGCTGTTACGGTGACTAAACTCAGGGCATTGTTAAAGCGCAACGAGTTCTCAATATCTAGCTGAGAAACATCTCCTTCCTCCTTACCTGCCAGAGGATTCGCTGGTGGTGGGAGCCTATCAAAATCGTTAGGGTCTGTGGAACCTGGCGCTGCCTCAATCGCGCCAATATTGTCCCGGATGCCACCACCATTTTTAAGGGAAAGGAGAACAGTGGAGTCAACTTGTTGGGCAGCAAAAAGGTTAGCGTCAGCCGTGAGGTTCCCCAAGTTGGTTTCCTGAGTCCGCACATCGTTCCGAGTCCCATTGAGGAATACCTCTGTTTCACCAAAGATGTTGCCATCCTTGGTATTGATAACTTCGCTCAAAGCATCGGTAATGGCAACAACCTCTGGGTCAGCCACCTCTTCAGGATTGACATCGGTACCATAAACCGTATCAACGCCTAAATCATCCGTTGCGTAAGCGCCACTATCTTCACTAATGTTGGTGATAATGCCGTTCGCATCAAAGTCCAGCACCAAGCGACCAACATACTGCCAGTTACCGTCCGTGTTGACCACATACGTTGGTTGACCACTGGCAGAGGTCAGCTCAATTGGGTATGTCCCTGCGCTAGTGTCTCCACTCCTCAGTGGGTCATCAGGGTTAGCGAGTAAGGTGTTGGAACCACCTGCAATAATTACATCCACATCTTGCAGAAGCCCTGCCAGAGTCTGCTCGATGTTAATTTGCTGCATATGAGCCAGCAGAACAACTTTGTTGATGCCTGTACCTGTTAGCTCATCAACACTCGTCTGAATCTCAGCCGCTAAGGCAGCATAGTCTGTTGGATCAGCAGGAGAAACTCCGACATTACCCGGAGAGGAGATAGAGCGCAGTGTGGGAGTGGTTGCACCAACAACACCAATCCGTTCTCCTAGATCGAGAGTGCCATCACCATCAGTGTCTTCCCCATCATCCAGGACGCCGTTGTCGTTGGTATCTTCTGAACCCACGGTAAGGATAACGCTACTAGCAATGCTGTTGGGTTGGGGAGCTTGTCCATCTTCAACAACAAACCGAGCCAAATTGCTGTCCGTGGTAAAGTCCAGGTTGGAGCTGAGATAGGGGAACTGCGTTCCGACATAGCCATTGCTACTACCGATGAGTTCCGCAACGGTTGAAGTACCCAAGTCAAATTCATGGTTTCCAAAGGCAGACGCCTGGAAGCCAATTTCATTCAAAATCTGGATATCAGCTCGTCCTACACCTTCACGACCTAGAACATCCCGCAGGGCGCGATCGCTACTTGCAGAAAAGAAGGGGCCAGGAATGTAATTATCACCCGACGACAGAATGAGGGTGTTGTCATACGTGTCTCTCAAACCATTAACAACGGCTGAGAAATTGACTGCATCCTCTAGAGCGGGAATTCCGCTTTCCATGTCAGAGGCGTGCAAAATCTGGAGTTGAAAGTCTGCCATGAGTGATGTGTGAAGAGCTTTTCAGTACAAGTTCGGAGTTTCTTGAAATCTGGGTGCAGTTTTTACCTAAAATTTACGCAATCTTTACCTGGATTTAACGTATTTTCATGGACTTTTGACCGCTTTTAGACGTTATCATTGAGTCAAAAAACGTGTAAAGTGATACAGAAAACATTCCTTATGAAGTTTCTGTAAAGTAACTCCGAAACTGAAGTATTTGCGATCGCTCTTTAGTCCGGGTGATAATACATAATCTTCTAGCGGGAAGGGAGTAATTCAGATTCCTATTCAGCCGCAAAATAAATGCGATCGCACAAACGCAATACGCTAATCTGCATTTAAATTGCATTATTGAGGAGACAAGGCAGAAGGAATAAGAGTTTTTGTCTCATCATCAAGATATGCAATTTAGATCCGTCTCAGCTTTTTTGTTTTCCTTGCTGTCTCTAAGTTCCACACACATCCCGCTGTATCTCATCTATCTAAAAACCGCTATAACTACAGTACAGAGAGAACATACTCTCCTTCATTTGCAGCATAATTAGTCGAAACATCATAAACCAAACCCTCCGCTTCAGCGCAGATATCAATTAATACAGGTAATTCTCCATTTTTATTAAAAGTCAGTATTTGGTATAGTAGTTGCCCCGCTTGAATAGAACTTCCCAACTCGACTCTTGACTGAATCATCCCCCCTGACGGAGCGTAGTATTGTTTAACTTGACTTTTTATAGTGAACTTAATTTCATGTTCGGCTGTCTTTGCTATAGGAAACCCCGGAATTTTTAATATTTCCTTTTGGGCTAAATAGTTTTTGATGCCCTGAATACCTCGTTTGACTGACTCTCGATTCATTTGCATCCCAGAACCACATTCCAGTGTCCAAGACTCAATATCAAATTGAATGGTTTTCCCAAACTCTACTAGTTTCTTCTTCAGTTCTAACCAAGGCTTAATAAACGCCTCATCAAAGGTATGTCCATCATATTCACTCATAAGAATTCCATAATTTAGTAGAAAAGCTTTAGCAGTTTCCTCCCGACTTTGGAAGCAATATAAATAGTCTATTGCTTGGTTACTAGAACTATGAATATCAATAACATAGTTAGCATCAAAACATAAAGACTGTAAGTGATAGCGATATCGCTCATTAAATGGCAATCCAGTAGGAGATTGAATTTTTTCAAATTGCTTTTTCAAGCCAAACTGGATTCGTTTAAGATAATTTTGTCTGATCTCAGCAGGGTCAAGATAAACTTGAGACTTGGCAAACTCTTCTAAATCGTCACATTCCTTTTCATAATCCCAAAAGATTCGATTCCAGTCTTTCCCGTCATAGATGTTATAACGCCCTGTCGAGAAGAAATGAGTTCGTTGATTGGTACTCAAAGGATTACAAACAGGAACGAGCCAGATTTCTCCTGTAAGCTGAGTAGCATCAAGAGTCATTAAAAACTCAATTAGCTGATGGATAATTGCATTACCAACAATTTCCGCCCCATGGAGATTGGCTTGTAGGTATGCCTTTTTCCCAGCTTGAGCGCCAATAAACTTATAGACTTGGATAGAAAGGCGATCGCCTGAAGCGAGATGCTGAATTGGAATTGTAGAAATCGTAGGAATCATTAGTAAAATAATTCTCGAGTAGGTGGTAGGTTTTAGGGAAAAATCTAGCTCAAGACTTGGTCATATTAGGACTTCGGGGAAATTCTAACTCCAAGACTCGCCGCTCACCCTACCACCTGCCACCTTGACAGGGATAGGTCACAATCCCCCAATGGAATTCTTTCAGTGGCTTATGACTTAAACTCTAAACCTCCCTTTAGACTGATGCGGTCGCGCTTGGTGAAGCAATAACGTGACCTCTCGGCTATTGCGGTTCATTCCACCTATAGAAAGAGTCAAATAGATTTCTTGATTCCTATAATTTCAAAAAACTTAATCAACTAGATGGGGAGGGTGCTGTAAATGCTGCCTACCGAAGGTAGACGAAGAGTTCAGATTGAAGGAGTCTCCCCAGTAATTGATGGGGGTCGTTTTCCGATTAAGCGAACTATCGGTGAGAAAGTCCATGTTGAAGCCGATATGTTCTGCGATAGTCACGATGCGATCGCAGGTGTCATTTTGTACCGTCCGGAAGCCTCCGAACAGTGGCGAGAAACACCCTTGTCTCCTTTAGTCAATGACCGTTGGCAAGGAGAATTCACAGTTTCTGATAAGGGACGCTATCTCTACACCGTCATGGGCTGGGTTGACCATTTTAAGTCCTGGCGGCGAGACATGGCGAAGAAATTGGACGCAGGACAGGAAGTGTCAGTCGATTGGCTAATTGGAGCGGAACTGGTTGAACAAGCGAGTCAACGGGCATCGGGTGATGATGCCCAACAGTTGAAAGCTTGGGCACAAAAACTTCGGGCTGGAGAAAAACAGAACTCTGCACTCCTACCAGACAATACACTGGCACAAGAATTAGTCGCCCTGGTAGACAAGTACCCCGACCGAGAACTCGCAACAACTTACGAAAAAACACTCCAGATTACCGTTGACCGAGAGAAAGCCCGCTTCAGCACTTGGTACGAAATGTTTCCACGCTCCTGTGGAGAACCTGGCAAGCATGGCACCTTCTCGGACTGCGAAGCCCGTCTGCCCTACATTGCTTCTATGGGCTTTGATGTTCTGTATCTCCCGCCAATCCACCCGATTGGCATCACCTTCCGTAAAGGCAAAAATAACGTAACTAAAGCTGAGTTAGAAGATGTCGGTGTACCTTGGGGAATCGGTGGCCCAGAAGGCGGACACAAGGCGGTCAACCCAAAATTAGGCACCTTAGAGGACTTCCGCTCGTTTGTCTCCAAAGCGGCTGAGCATGGCATCGAAATCGCCTTAGACTTGGCTTACCAATGCTCCCCCGACCACCCTTATGTGAAGGAACATCCCCAGTGGTTTAAGCACAGACCCGATGGGACAATCCAGTATGCCGAAAATCCCCCTAAAAAGTATCAAGATATTTACCCAATCGACTTTGAAACGGAAGACTGGCAGAACCTTTGGGAAGAACTAAAAAGCGTTGTACTGTTCTGGATTGACCAGGGAGTGCGTATCTTCCGGGTGGACAATCCTCATACTAAATCGTTTAATTTCTGGGAGTGGATGATTGGGGAAGTCAAGCAAGAGTATCCCGATATCATTTTCCTCTCTGAATCCTTCACTCGCCCCAAAGTGATGTACCGCCTTGCAAAGCTAGGCTTTACCCACTCCTATACTTATTTCACCTGGCGCAATACACAGTGGGAGTTAACCGAGTACTTCAAGGAATTGACACAAACGGAAGTGTGCGAGTTCTTCCGACCGAATCTGTGGCCGAATACCCCAGATATTCTCCCTGAGTTTCTCCAACAGGGAGGGCAACCTGCTTTTAAGCTTAGGTTAGCTCTAGCCGCGACATTGGGAGCCAACTACGGCATTTACGGACCAGCTTATGAGGTTTGTGAAAACCGACCTCTGCGGGAGAAAAGTGAAGAATATCTGGATTCGGAAAAATACCAAATGCGGGTTTGGGACTTAGACAGTCCTTACAGCATCAAAGGTTGGATTTCACGGATCAATCAGATCCGTCGAGATCATCCAGCCTTGCAGAGTGATAAAGGGCTGAGATTCCATCAGATCAGTAATGAGCAGATTATCTGCTACAGCAAGCAGACTGAGAACATGAGAGATCTGATGTTGATGGTTGTGAACCTCGATCCCCACTATACTCAGTCCGGTTGGCTTCATTTGCCCCTAGAGTCATTAGGACTCAAGCCTGACAAGCCCTATCAGTTGTTCGATTTGCTCAACGATGCCCAATATACGTGGTGGGGTGAGTCTAACTATGTGGAACTCAAGCCCCATGTAACTCCAGCTCATATCTTCGTGATCAGACAGTAACGACTAGCTCTTGGGTCGCACTCCTCTCTTCCTAAAGGAATAGGTTTGTCGCTAATACATAGACCTATCCCTTGCAATTCAGCCAAGAGCTTGTCTGACGAAGGATGCAAGTTTTGATTTTAGCGAGTGTCAACTAATCTCTTGAATAAGCCCGAATAACCCTTGGAAAAGTAGGTTGGAGTGCTTTGATACCGGAAAGTTACAACCGTTGAAATTGTTTTTAGTTAGATGTCCATGACCAGTTGCTCACTAACGTTGCGATGAAAATCCCTCCCCCCTACCACCTACAACCTAACCCCTAACACCTATTTCCAAGATTAGGTTCTCAGTCTAAATAATTACTTCTATTGACAGTTGGACAAATGAACCTAGCCAGTGCAATATACCCCTGAATCTAAAACTTAAAATCTAAAAACTATCCATGCAAAATCATCACTCGATATTGAATGATGACCCTTTATGGTTCAAGGATGCCATCATTTATGAGGTACCAATTCGTGCCTTTGCTGATAGTAATGATGATGGTATTGGTGACTTTCGGGGTCTGACAGAAAAGCTGGATTACCTGAAAGATTTAGGCATCACTGCAATTTGGGTATTACCATTCTTCCCTAGCCCATTGCGGGATGATGGTTACGATATTGCTGATTACACGAGTATTAACCCGATCTATGGCAATTTAGAAGATTTCCAAGACCTTTTAGATGCTGCTCATCAACGAGGTATTCGGGTAATTATTGAGTTAATTATTAACCACACGTCTGACCAACATCCTTGGTTTCAGCGAGCACGCAGAGCACCTAAGGGCAGTAAGGAGCGAGATTTTTATGTCTGGAGTGACACGCCCGAAAAATACCAAGACGCACGGATTATCTTCCAAGATTTTGAAACCTCTAATTGGTCTTGGGACCCGCTTACCAAAGCCTATTACTGGCATCGCTTCTACTCACATCAGCCAGATTTAAATTATGAAAGTCCTGCGGTGCGCCAAGCTGTCTTTGATGTCCTCGATTTCTGGTTGGGGATGGGAGTGGATGGGCTACGCATGGATGCAGTGCCCTATCTATATGAGGAGGAAGGGACGAACTGCGAAAATTTGCCAGCGACTCATGATTTCTTGAAGCAGCTACGCAAGCACGTAGACGAAAAGTACCCCAATCGGATGCTTCTGGCTGAGGCGAATCAATGGCCAGAGGATGCGGTTCAATATTATGCCGCTGGGGATGAATGTCACATGAACTTTCATTTCCCCTTGATGCCGCGCTTGTTCATGTCGTTGCAGATGGAGGATAGCTTCCCAATTATTGATATTCTTCAGCAGACTCCTGCAATTCCCGATAACTGCCAGTGGGCATTGTTCCTCCGCAACCATGATGAATTGACTCTGGAAATGGTGAGCGATGAAGACCGAGACTATATGTATCGGGTTTATGCTCAAGATCTTCAGGCAAGAATTAACTTGGGTATCCGTCGCCGTTTGGCTCCGTTGATGGGGAATAACCGCCGCCGGATTGAATTAATGAATGCTCTATTGCTCTCTTTCCCAGGTACTCCGGTGTTGTACTACGGGGATGAGATCGGGATGGGAGACAACATTTATTTAGGCGATCGCAATGGTGTCCGGACTCCCATGCAGTGGAGTGGCGATCGCAACGCCGGCTTTAGTCGCACGAATCCCCAAAAGCTGTATGCACCGCCAACTGTTGACCCAGAGTATCACTACGAATCGATCAACGTTGAAACCCAACGCGCTAACCCGCAGTCTCTCTGGTGGTGGATGAAACGCCTGATTGCAACCAGGGAACGTTATCAAGCCTTTGGTCGTGGAACATTTGAGTTTCTCTATCCAGAAAACCGCAAAGTCTTGGCTTTTCTTCGTTCCTACAATGGTGAAAATATCCTGGTCGTAGTGAATTTGTCGCGCTTTGTCCAAACGGTGGAATTGGACTTATCGGCATTCCGAGGCATGGTGCCGATTGAAATTTTTGGTCGTACCGAGTTCCCGGCTGTTGGTGAGTCGCCATACTTCCTCAGCCTTAGCCCCCATGCATTCTACTGGTTTACCTTAGAGTTGCAAGAGGAAGCTTCGCCGCTACGCAGACCACAAGCCCAACTGCCGAATCTGGTTATCAGTGGTCAATGGCAGAATGTGTTTGCCAGTGAATCAAGAACAACACTCGCTGGAGTTTTGCCGGGATATCTCTCTACCCGTCGTTGGTTTGGTGGTAAAGCCCGGACAATTCAAACGACGCAAATCACTGAGGTAGTGCCAGTCCCGTACCGAGACAGTGAGGCTTATATCATTTGGCTACAGGTGGATTATACAGAAGGATTGCCTGAAACGTATATCCTGCCAATTGCCTATGTTAGCGTTAGTGATTCCGCAAAAGAGCAAGAGAGTGGTGGTAGTGAGCGTGATGGAAGTCATTACGATCAAGCGATCGCGCAACTTAAGGTTCAGGGAACCAATGAAGTTGGGCTGTTGGTAGATGCTTTAGCTGACAAAGACTTCTTGGCCTTCCCCTTGGAAGCGATCGCATCAGCACGTCGCTACAAGGGAAGTGCTGGTGAACTCCTCGCCACGACAACTGATGTCATCGCGCAATTCCCCATAGAATCCTTAGAGCTTGAACCTCGCTTGCTCAAAGGAGAACAAAGCAATACATCAGTAGTTTACGGCGAAAAGCTCATCCTCAAACTCTTCCGTAAAGTTGAGGAAGGACTCAACCCAGACTTGGAAATTGGGCGCTTCTTGACTGGGAAAAAACTCACCCAACACTTTGCCTCTGTCGCTGGGGCATTGGAGTACCGTAGCCCAGGAAGCCAACCTGTGACGCTTGGGATATTACAAGAGTTTGTCCCAGATACCAGAGATGCTTGGTCTTATACACTGGATGGTTTACGCGACTATTTCGAGCAAGTGCTGGTTAGGCAAATTGATATCAATCAAGTAGAACTGCCATCCAACGCCCTCGTCTCTGATTTGTCAGTTGGTATTCCCGATCTAGCGAAGGAAATTATTGGTTCTTACTTAGCCAGTAGTGAACTTTTAGGTCAGCGCACCGCTGAACTGCACTTGGCATTAGCGTCTGATTCAGAAAATCCTGATTTTGCCCCGGAAGGCTTTACGTCGTTCTACCAGCGATCAATCTATCAGTACATGCGTAACTTGGCAGGGCGCAGCTTACTGTTGCTGAAAAAGCGACTTTCACAACTGCCACCAGAAACACAACACTTGGGGCAGACTGTCCTTAACCGTCAGGAACAACTGATGGATCGCTTTGGGTCAATCTTGAACCTAAAGATTACAGGTCAACGAACCCGTAATCACGGAGACTACCATCTGGGGCAAGTTCTCTACACGGGTAAAGACTTCATCATCATTGATTTTGAAGGAGAACCCGCCCGCCCGATGAGTGAACGGCGGATGAAGCGGAGTCCTCTGCGAGATGTCGCCGGGATGCTGCAATCCTTCAACTACGCGGTAAACCAGGCACTCCGCAATGAAGTCGATAGTGGGATGATTCGTCCTGAAAGTCTCCCAACTATGGAGCAATGGGCGCAGTTTTGGTATGGCTGGGTTGCCAGTGCTTTCCTCAATAGCTATCTACTCACAGCCGCAGAAGCGACTTTCTTACCGAAGTCTTCGCAAGAACTGCAAGTGCTGCTAGATGCTTATCTGTTGGAAAAAGCCGTTTATGAGTTGGGTTACGAACTTAACAATCGCCCTGATTGGGCAGAAATCCCACTTCAACGGATTCTCCAATTGCTGGAATTTTCAGATTAAGAAGCTATCAGCTATCAGCTTTTAAAGACTATCCCTAGCTGAAAGCTAACCGCTAAAACAAGGAGGAAATAAATCATGGTTACGACTCAATCAGCAGTTAGTACTAATGTGACGCTGCTCACCGAGGACGACCTCTACCTATTTAATGAGGGGTCTCACTTTAACTTGTATGAAAAGCTAGGTTCTCACCAGCTAACACACAATGGGGTTGAAGGAACTTACTTTGCTGTCTGGGCACCCAACGCCGCTTATGTCTCTGTCAAAGGTGACTTTAATGGCTGGAATCGAGATAGCCACCCCTTAACGGCTAGAGGCTATACCGGAATCTGGGAAGGTTTTATTCCTGGGATTAGCAAAGGTGTTATTTACAAGTACCACATCGTTTCCCACGGGGGTTATGAGGTAGAGAAAGCTGACCCCGTTGCACTGGCGTATGAGGTGCCGCCCAAAACCGCTTCTGTGGTTTGGGACACTGAGTATACCTGGAATGATTCCGAGTGGATGAACAAGCGCCAGAAGCATAACGCTCTGGATGCTCCAATTGCAATTTACGAAGTCCATACAGGCTCATGGATGCGAGTCCCTGAAGACGGCAATCGTTCTCTTAGCTACCGAGAACTTGCGCCGAAGCTGACTGAATATGTGCAGCAGATGGGTTATACCCATGTTGAGTTTCTGCCAATTACGGAACATCCTTTCTTTGGTTCTTGGGGTTATCAAACTACAGGCTTCTTTGCCCCGACTAGCCGTTACGGAACGCCTCAAGATTTCATGTATTTGGTGGACTACCTGCACCAGCATGATATTGGTGTGATTTTGGATTGGGTGCCGTCTCACTTCCCTACTGATGAGCATGGACTCTCCTACTTTGACGGGACACATCTTTACGAACACGCTGATCCACGTCAGGGTTACCATCCTGACTGGGGTAGTTTGATCTTTAACTATGGACGCAATGAAGTTAGCAGTTTTATCATCAGTAGTGCGTTCTTTTGGTTAGAGAAATGCCATATTGACGGGTTGCGGGTGGACGCGGTGGCTTCTATGCTTTATCTGGACTACTCCCGTAAGCAAGGGGAATGGATACCGAATCAACATGGCAGTAATGAGAATCTAGAAGCGATCGCATTCTTACGTCGTTTCAATGAAGCTGTTTACCAGCGCTTCCCTGATACCGTCACGATTGCTGAGGAGTCTACATCCTGGTCGATGGTATCTCGCCCAACCTTCTTAGGTGGTTTAGGCTTCGGAATGAAGTGGGACATGGGTTGGATGCATGACACGCTCAACTACATGAGCAATGACCCAATTCACCGGAAATACCATCACAATTCCTTGACTTTCCGAATGCTGTATGCATTTAATGAAAATTTTGTCTTACCGCTGTCCCATGATGAAGTGGTGCATGGCAAGGGTTCATTGATTGACAAAATGCCGGGAGACTACTGGCAGAAGTTTGCCAATTTGCGATCGCTTTTTGGCTATATGTACGCTCAATCTGCGAAGAAGCTGCTATTTATGGGCGGCGAGTTTGGGCAATGGCAGGAGTGGAAACACGACAGTAGCTTAGACTGGCATCTGTTGGAGAATCCCATGCATGAAGGTTTACGAAAATGGGTAGCTGACCTGAATCGCACTTATCGACAAGAAAGCGCACTTCACGAACTCGACTTCGACCCCTCCGGGTTTGAGTGGATTGATTGCAACGATTCCCAAAACAGCACCATCAGCTTAATTCGCAAAGGCAGCATTCAGGTGTCAGGGGTTAAGGGTGAGATATCGCCAACTCGCCTAGAACCTGAAGCCTGGAACCCAAATCCTACAGGAACAGTGCTGATAATCTGCAACTTTACTCCCTTACCTCGCTTCAACTACCGAGTCGGTGTTCCTGCTGCTGGCTTCTGGCAAGAATTGCTCAACAGCGATGCCTCTGAATACGGTGGTAGTGGCTTGGGTAATTTAGGTGGAGTACAAGCTGAGGAAATCCCCTATCACGGGCGCCCTTATTCACTGAATATTACCCTGCCACCATTAGCGGTTGCCTTCTTCAAGCTCACCTAAGCGCTGTTTAATTAGCTAATACCCCCGTTAACTCTACTAGGGTTAACGGGGTTTCTCAAATTGCCCCCCTATCTCCCAACTTTGGGGGAACCGGAGTTTATAGCGTTTCTCTATTTGCTGAGGTACAAAGTAGTTGGCTTTCAGGCAGAAGGCAGAAGGCAGAGGGCAAAGGGCAGAAGTTGAGTGTACTCCACTTATTTGAGAACTGCAATAAAGTCCCCAGAATTAGGGGATTTAGGGGGCGAATAAGACCTTATTGTTAGATTAAACTTCATTCCTAACCTCTTGGAGCCTATATTCAAGCTCGCTACGTTTACGCTGAACCTGAACCTGTTCAGCTTTGACTTCTTCTGAAGCATGATGAATCTTACTATGCTCAGCTTCTAGCTCCTCTTGTTTAGCTTCTAGCTCCTCTTGTTTAGCTTCAACCTCCTCAACTTCAGTTTTGAGCTTAGCCGCAAGTTTGCTAATAGGGATTGATTGATCATTGTCCTGATTCATATCTCAAATCCTTGGTTATATTAAAAAAGCTATATTCAACTTAAATAATAAACCAGATAGTTTTTGTAAAAACTGTAGTATTTAAGTTTGATATCTTTCTTGAAAGAAGTTAGTTTTAATTAACAAAAATAGAAAACTATGAACACTCTTGAAACCCACTCTTACAAAAATTAGAAGATTGAAATCTACCAAAACTAATCCGGTAGTTTTGGATATCACTGCTACGACTCAAACAACGATTTGTAATATGTTAAAAGTTTAAATAATTGAACAGGGCAAAAAGATAACCTACATGAATTAAACCGATGCCAAGAACAGCACAAAAGACTAGAAGAAGAAGCCGATAGACCGCATAGGGTTGAGAAACCATAAGTATATACTCCTAGAAGTTTATGGTTTCATGCTCCCTATAAACATCATTTAAAGCCTCTTCCTTTAGTTCAAATCTATAAGTAGGGAAGAGGTAGGACTCAGTATTCAGAAGTACTCCTAAGGGTTATCTTTCTAAGGAAATAGAACTTAACATAACTTCAATGGTTAGAGGTAAAAACACTCAAAATGCTAAGAAGTTTCTATCAGAAGTTCAGATTCCCGACTTCTTTGAGAAGTCGGGAATCTCGCGTTCAATGGTGTGCGCCATCCCTTGAAGCTCAAAGTTTCTTACGCTCTAAGTCTTTGAGTACCACCCGTGCAGCATTGCGACCTGATGCACCCATGATTCCGCCACCTGGATGTGTGCTTGCCCCAGTTAGGTACAGCCCCTTGAGGTGCGTTTTGTAGTTAGCCATGCCAAGGAAAGGGCGCAGCATAAACATCTGATCCATACTCATTTCCAAGTGCATGACATTGCCTCGGTACAAGCCAAGTTCACGCTCTAACCATAAGGGATGCTGGAATAATTGCCCAACTATCTTGGAACGGGTTCCAGGAGCATACTTCTCAAAGGTATCTAGAATATTCTCGGATACTTCTTCAGCCCGATCATCCCAGTTTCCGGAGGCAAGTTCGTAAGGGAAATACTGTCCCCACAACCACAACACTTCACCACCAGGTGGAGCTAGTGTATCATCGACCCCACTGAAGCTCATTGCAAAGATGGGCGGGTCTTGTGCGGGTTCACCTTTCTGGTAGTCACTGAAAGCAGTGTTGATTTGCTGGCGATCGCGACAGAGTAGTTGCAAGGCAACACGAGCATCTTTACCGGGATGGGCTGTGTAGGAGATCGGAGAATCCAGTGCCAGACGCAGCATAACGGCAAAGCCATTACCTGTCCGCATTCTTTTTGCGCCTCTCGGTCGATGTTCAGGTGGCAAGAGTTTCCCAAATGTTTCGATCGCATGAGTTCCGGCAACTACTGTCCGTGCGGTGTAAGTCTGTCCTTCAACTTCGATGCCAACAGCACGTCCGTCTTCTACGAGAATCTTTTCGACAGGTGCATTTAAGTGTACCTCTCCACCATGAGCGGTAATGTGCTTTGCGATCGCTTGCGTTAGCATTCCCGAACCACCCTTCGGTCGGGCGACACCGCCTTCATGGTAAAGCGGTTGCCAAAGTACAAATGGGCCACTCAGCGATTCAGTAGGTGGTGGGCCAGATTGGGCAGCCATCCAGACTAATGGTGCTTTAATCTTCTCTTCAGTGAAGTAATCATCCACGACTTGACCAAATGGTCTAAACAGCGTTTGGAATGTATTGAACCAACCCACCTGCTTAGACTTACCAGCAATCATCTTCTTGCCCAACTCGAATGGGCTAGGACTACTCAAGAAGTAGTCTTTGATCTGGATCATCAAGGGTCGCCAATCGTTTAAGAAACGGGCGTAAGCTTCGCCTTGTCCGGGAAATTTGGCTTCTAGATGATTAATAGTTTTTGCTTCATCTCGGTAGAAGAATACCGCATCACCGTCGGGAAACGGGGCAAAGAACATGGGGTCTAGTTCGATATACTCTAGCCCGTAATCCTCTAGCTTCAATTCCTGCACAATCGGTGTTAAGCGAATCAGGATGTGTGCGCTGCCGCCAATGTCGAAGCGGTATCCTGGCACAATTTCCTTAGTAGAGACAGCGCCCCCAATAATATCTCTACGCTCAAACACTCCCACTTTATAGCCAGCTTGAGCTAGGTAGGCGCTGGTAATCAGGGCGTTGTGTCCACCTCCGATTGTGATTACGTCGTAGTCGTATGCGTTTGAAGCCATTGTGCTGTTTTCGTTGTCGATCGCTAACTCCCTTAATCCCACATTACCGCTTGTGGCGATCGCATTCTTCATAGGCTAGAGGCTAGGGCGTGTTTTCTCGCCCCTTAGATCCCCCTAGCCCCTATGCATTAATCGCATCTTTCTTAACAAAAGATGGAAGGCGGTAGGCGTTATCAGCCAATAACGGAACACAACTACTGATATTGATAGCGGCGGCAAGTTCAACATCTTTTGCAAATCCCCGTGCAACCAACTCTTTACCTGAACTACATTGTTCCAAAGTGGTGCCGAGATTACCTTTCAAATTCTGAAATGCTGCTACAGCTACTTCTGCTTCTGGTGAGAGTCTTCCATCTAAGTAGCTGAGAATTGCACCCGCCCCAATCAAATCTTCCCAAGCTGGACGTAAACTTCGATCTTCCCAGCGTTCGCCAGCAGGGATAACAGCAATCTTGGTTCCATAGCTTCGGGCAAAATCTGCAACAGCCTTACAGTTACGCAGACAGCCAGCTAGTGTCGGTGTTTGCCCGGTGCGTAAAGTCAGAGAAGCACCATTGGGTGATGGTAAGACAAGTCTGGTTCCAGCCGGAATATCAACCAGTGAGACAGGAGAGAGGGAGTAGCCATTGCTAGCTTGACGCTTCTGACTTGCGAGTTCGGCATTCACAGATTGGGCATAATCAACAGTTGATTCATCCTTCCATCGGTAAGGAAATATTGTTGCTCCCCGATTAGTCGCAATTTCAACAGACGTTGAAAAAGAGAGGACATCAACAATAACTACAACATCACTAATTGGGGCAAGTTTTGCCACGCCTTGCTCACCCCACTCACACCGAAGCTCAAACTCTGACTGGTCGAAAATCATAATCTTCAGGGTGCTGGATTGGGGTAACGAGCATGAACAAGAAGAATACAGGAGTTCAGAATTCTTCTGAACCCTTTCAATCAACAATTCATACTTTGATTCAGTAACGTTTGGAATTGATGCGGTTGTCTAGACAATGAACAGAAAAATGCGATCGCTACTTCCAGAATTTCTCAATACAAACAGCATCACTCTCACCAGTTATCTGAATTTGTAGTCTTAATCCAAACCGAGTGGGTGCAACATCTCTCTCGAATTCTTGTACTCTAGTGCTAGCTAGAACGGGGAGCTTCAATAAGAAGCACTTTACCGCTAAACTAAAACCGGAAGCAAGTGAGCCGGAATGCAAGTCCGTCACTAGAATTGAGACATTGTTGCCGCTAATTAGGTGAAGTGCCGATGACGAATTTACCGCCTCGTGACCCCCGTTCGTCTAATCTAGGTTTCGATGAGTTAATTGGTGTTGTTGTCGCCTTCGGTGTGATTGGCACAATTTTGGCTGTGTTGCTTGGTCAAAAGGACAATCGGTTTGGTTTTGAAGCCTTAGATCCTTCATCAACAACTACTCCAGCCAGTCCAGGGGCTTTAATCATTCCTAGCCCTACGCCAGAAGCAACGTTACCCACTCCAATAGCAAGAGAGACACCGTCACCTTCACCAACAACAGTAGGACCACGAAGAGTAGGGCAGCGAGCGGTGGGTCCCTTAATAGTGGGAGCCGCTCCAGCCGCAAAGACAGAGGAAGCGGAAGCGGAAGCTACTCCAGTTAAGGGTTTCTCAGATGTTCCTCAAGACTATTGGGCACGTCCTTACATTGAAGCACTAACCCAGAGAGAAGTCATCGCTGGCTATACTGATGGAACTTTCCGCCCTGACGAACCAGTAACCAGGGCAGCATTCGCGGCTCAGTTAGATAAAGCGTTTGCCGAGAAACCCGTTGCAGGCACTCCAAGATATACCGCAGACTATAAGGATGTTGCTAACCAGTTCTGGGCATCATCAGCAATTCGGCAAGCAAGCGCCAACGGATTTATGCGAGGCTATCCTGGAAATGTCTTTCGACCTCAACAAGAAATTTCTAAGCTGCAAGCCTTGCTAGCGCTCAATAGTGGGCTGAATTTACCTGCACCTGCGGCTCCTAACCAAGTTTTACAGGTTTATCAAGATGCTGCTCAAATTCCTAAGTATGCAACTAACGCTGTGGCAGCAGCGACACAAGCAGGGATTGTGGTCAATCATCCCAATCGCCAACAACTAAACCCAAACATCCTCATCACTCGTGCTGAAGCGGCGGCATTGATTCATCAAGCGATGGCAAAAGCTGGCAAGGTGGAAGAAATTTCAACTGAATACCTTGTTAAGCCACAATAGACGGCTGGCAGTTAAGCTTCTATCAAATGGTGAGAGCAGGTATGTCTTTGCAGCAGGCTTGGCAATTATGACGATTGCATTCCAGAAAATGATGCTTGAGGAGTATCTTTACAAGGAGAAGCTGTTCATGAGCGATCGCACTCGTGAACAGCTAGGTATCAGCTCTTCACAACACTGACTTGCCTAACTTGGGTGAGGAAGCGGAACGCTTTGACGTAAAAGTTTGCACAATCGCAAGGAGACGTGTTGTAAAACAGGCTCCACGCAGCGGCTTTGTCCTCATCATAGTGGTTGGCTCGTTCAGGATAGCGTTCCAGCCATGCCAGTCGCACGGCATGACCAATTAGCACATCCAGCACAATATATTCTTTGATTTGCAAGTTGGGGTTGCGATCGCATACTTGAGCCAGCGTTATCAGCGTCTCAACATTGACTTGTCTGTACTGTGGTGCTGAAATTTTATTGAGCAGATGCTCCACTCGCAGAGCAAAATTCTTTTCCCCCGGTGTCATCTGTGCCAGCAAAAAGTCACTATCTAGACGATTACGAGGCTCTAGCTTATCGCCAATTAACACGCCTTTGCCGTGTTTCATCAAGCGCCAAACACATTTGAAAAAGTCAGGCGGAAGGCGGTTCATACTTCCCTGCTGTTGCCGATAACGCAACCAGCCTCCTTCTGACACCTCTGTTTCATCTTGTGTTGCTGGTTGTACCACCCAATCAATTTCACTCTCGTTTTGTTTAAGCTGTAGCGATTCTTGCTGATGTAATAGCTGACTCATCCCTGCATACCCAGCTAAGCAGGAACGGAGTCGCCTAGTCACCTCAAACGGTGTAAATTCCATCAACTGTTGATGGGCTTCATCCTGAGTGACACCCAACTCCCGTGCCAGTTCGCTGGTAATCAGTAGAATTAAATAACCTACACGTAGCGTCAGTAGACCTTTGAACAAGTGGGGTTCCGACCTAATTAACATACCGAGATAGATCAGAATTTCCTGACTCAAGACGCGATCGCGAATATCCTCCCGACAGAATTGATGGATTTTTTCCATAATTTGGTCGTTAGGCATCGGGCTTGTAATCAGCGATGCTTCACTGTAAGACTTGCCGACTGCAATCTGCTTACCACGTACCAAGAGATTGGTCACCATGTCCGACAAACAAAGATCGACCATCTGTCGCAATCCCGCAGCTTGACGAATAATTGCCCAAACTCCAGTATGACCTGCCTTTGTGTAGACTTCATCGAGCAAGTCCGCCACCGTAACCGATTGCCCCCAGCCACCCAAACCTGTGTCAAACTCAAGACCGCAGAGACGGGTTAACCTCTGCAACAACTGAATTTGCTCATAGAGGTTAAGAGACTCACGCAACTGAGAAAGCAAGATTCCCACCTCGGTTTCTGACTCGATCTGAAATTCTTGGGTATAGTTCAACGGCAAGTTTTTCTCACTCGCGCAAGCCAAGTGATACCGTCGTGACATGGTATCTTTGACCGACTCCTTAGAAAATTCAAAGTCGTGCAGAAAATCAATCCGTTCACTTCCAGCTTTCAGTATTAGCTGATTTAGCCGCCCCAGTTTGACCTTTACACCATTACAATGACCATCTTTTAGTTCCTGCATCAATGCCAACAACGCCTCGCTGCCCGTCTCCAGCATCGTCTGGGTCAACATTAGCGTCATTGTCGGACGCCCCGGTGGATTCCAATGATCCCGAATATAAGCCAGTTCACTTTTAATCTGTTCCACCAGGAAATGGTAGTCAAGCGTTAGGTAAAATTGCTGCGGGTCTAAAATGCACGGCAGGAAGACCATTGTCTCGCCCCGAAGGCGATAGATTCTTGATGTTGTCAGACTCCGCAAACGCCGCGCCGGACGTCCACTCATACCCAGCTTGTCGTTGCGCCCAACTTGGGTATAAGCGGCTGACAGTTCTCCTGCGTGACGCACCTGAATCGGCTCTATCTGCTCAGGAGTTTGCGTCTCAATACCGTAGACTTCCAGTTTGGCTTGCAAATCTTCATTTTCCGCCAGCAGTGCGATTTGTACGACGACTTCCCGTTGCCGCCCTACACGTAAGTAGCGTCCTAGTGGGTCAATATCGCCAACGGACAATAACCCTTCACTCAGCATCTGACCCAGCAGATACAACCCTTGCGCCCAAACCAATGGAATATTTTCGTTCGCCAAACGTGGCTGGCTGTGAGGATTTGCCTTCTCTGCCTCTACATTCTCAGCGGGAACGTAGTAAAGCTCTGGTAGGAGACGTAAACCATCGCGTTCAACTACTATTGACTCCAAACGCTCCTGGTATTCTTTGACTTGTGCTGCATCTCCCCGAAATATGCCATCCAGAAGTAGGTAGGTGAAAAACAACGGCCACTCACACTCTATATTTTCAAACTGTTGCAGTTCCCAAGGTTCGTAGTGCAAGCGATCGCAATTTTCCAAAACCGTTTGGTGTCCATCCCTCAAGAAGCGTTTGCAACCATATCGTCCTTGCAGTTTGTTGATGATTTCCAAACGTGTGCGTTCCACTAACTCCTCATCTTCCACCGCAAACGCAGGAAAACTAATCGCGCTCAACAAAGCCGCGTCAACTTCTTTAGAGTTAGATTCTCTAGGCAACAGGTTTTGCAGTGTAATTCGGGCGCGAGCAATTTCATCCGGTAGGACGTGGATAACGGAGGCTTGAGAACCACGGACACCAAACAAATCTAATTTATTGATCGCTTCCAGTGCCGCTTTTGCCATTCCGATGGAACTAGCATTCAGTTCTGGATGGGCATTATTAATCTTGTTACCTCGCTCCCAAATGCCATAATCGGGAGTTCGATAGGCACGTCCGATGTAGTGAACTAGATTCTGGACAAAGTTCACCTCGTCAATCGTATCGATAATCTCCAACCCTGAAGCGGTCATCTGGGCAAGCATCAGCAGCCAAAGCGAGGTTGCATCAACTTGTAAATGTCCCCATTCCCCATCGCCAACAACAATGTCACCCGTCTGGGTATCGTACTTGGCGTGTAAAGAATCTTTTATCGCCTGGGTATATTTAAAATGCTCAACTTTATGAGCCTGTCGCATCATCGCGTACAACAACCCACGCATCAACTTGATGACGCTATGTTCTAGTTCATAGATACGTCCTTTATCTTCATCAAGTTTGCGGTAAGCTAGCGCCAAACCCCACACCGCCAAAATGCTGTAGACGTTATCTCGCACCCAGGCATCGTTATAGTCACCATGAGCATTAACGGCAGTACTTGCAGGTAGTAAACCTGTGATCGGATTCTGGCGTGAAAGAATAATGGTCTTGATTTGTTGATAGTAATAATCCAGACGAGTTGATAATTGAGTAGCAGTTTTGGACATAGAATTCTCCAGTAACTTCAGGAATTTGACCCAGGCGCAGTGAGATATATCCAGTACGTGGAAGTCAATCTGAACTGGGTCTTGTACAGGCGATTTGCCAACTGATTGAGGTTGATTAGATTTTTCTAAAGGTCTTCTTTAACGGCTTTTTTTAAACACAAGGGTTGGGAGCCTGTCAATAAGCCCTCATCCCCTAACCCCTTCTCAAGAGCGCTCTTGAGAAGGGGAACTGGAATTTGGCTCCCCCTCGCCCAGTATTGGGAGAGGGGGCTGGGAGGTGAGGGCAGGAGATTGTTTGCAAAACTGACATGCTCCCAAAGGGTTTAACTCTGTAGTTAAAGCTATGAATTTACTACTAATCTGTATCAAAGTTTGGATAAGCCTATCCGTATATTTGATAACGTTTTCAATTCTTGATCGCGCTTATAAATAGCACAAAATCTGAGAAATTTATCTCGAAAGATAGAAGATGTATTGAACCACAAATGTCTTTCTCTATGCCTTACATACATAAACCTAGACATTATTGGCATCACTGATTGCCTGGATGCTGATGAAGTACCCAAAGTACATAATAGGAATATCAATTAGATTGTTAATATTCCCTGATTAATGGGGCTGCCATCTAACCAGAGTGCTTGTGGATTATGCTAATCAACAGGCACAGGCTAAGAGACTCTGAAGTAGACCAGCAAAGCGTCACAAGAGAATCTTCCCGACCCGTAGGGATAATGAAAACGTCAGAGGTATCTGCCGAAAGGTACAGAGATTTAGTAAGATAAACTATCTGTTGATAGACACAAAATAGTTGTAATCAAGCTAAGTTTTCACTAACAAGTAAACTGGACAGGTAAGTGTTTTTTGTTTCCAGTTCTTGTCTGCTTTCTGTGAACTTTTTTTATTAAGTTCTCTCGATAGGAGGCTCATAACATGGCGACTACTGACACAGTACGCTCAGTCTTTATTCTTTGATATCCAACATTTACCAGAGCGCGTGACTACCGATGAGCATGACATCTAATAAAAGCCCAGTTGTGATTCCATCTATGGGATTTGATCGCACTGAATTTCTTCAAACCTTTCCCGTTTCCTCCTCTAAAGAGGGTCGTTTCTACTCACTCCCTCAGCTTGAAGAGGCAGGAATCGGAGAAATCTCCCGACTTCCTGTCTGTCTGAGGATTATTCTTGAGTCGCTGATGAGGAATTGCGACGGAAAGAAAATCCAAGAGTCAGACATTACGACCTTAGCCTCCTGGCAGCCGAATGCCGATCGCACAGCTGAGATTCCGTTTATCGTTGCTAGGGTGTTGCTCCAAGACTTTACCGGAGTCCCTCTCGGAGTCGATCTGGCAGCGATGCGATCGGCTGTAGCCCGAATGGGGCAACCTGCCGAAATCATTGAACCGCTTGTGCCTGTAGACCTTGTGATCGACCACTCAGTACAGGTCGATTTTGCAGGTCTAGCTGATGCATTTAACCTTAATTTGGAGATGGAATTCAAGCGGAATATCTCTCGCTACGAGTTCCTTAAGTGGTGCCAGCAGTCCTTCAAGAGCTTCAATGTCATACCACCGGGAATTGGAATCTGTCATCAGGTAAATCTTGAATACCTTGCTCAAGGAGTGCTGGAGAAGGAGGGAGTCTACTACCCTGACACCATTGTCGGGACAGATTCTCATACAACGATGATTAATGGACTGGGTGTAGTCGGTTGGGGAGTTGGGGGGATTGAAGCAGAAGCCGCCATGTTGGGACAGCCAGTTTACATCCTTACTCCTGACGTAGTAGGCGTTTGCATGAAGGGTAAGCTTCGGGAGGGAGTCACAGCCACTGACCTCGTACTTCATATTACTGAACTGCTTCGCAAGACGAAAGTAGTCGGGAAATTTGTAGAGTTTCATGGTGAGGGAGCGTCTTCCTTATCCGTGACCGATCGCGCAACAATTGGCAATATGTCTCCTGAGTATGGCGCGACAATTGGCTTCTTCCCGATTGACGAAAAAACCTGTGACTATCTGGCAGCAACCGGACGCAGCCAAGCCAAGGTAGATGCGTTACGAAACTACTACACCGCTCAAAAAATGTTTGGGATTCCTCAAGAGGGTGAATGCCAGTACAGTACGGTAGTGGAAATCGATCTGGCTGAAGTGACTCCTTCGATCGCTGGCCCAAAACGTCCTCAGGATAGAATTGCTCTGGAAAATGTAAAACCAGGTTTCCTGGAGACGCTGCAATCCCAGACAGCGACAGGGTATAGTAAACCCGCTTCCGAGATCGGCGTAAAGTTTAGCAACACCCAAGATATTGATATAGAGCGATCGCATCAGGGTGGAGGCGAACAGGCACCTGAGACAGTACCGATGGGTGCTGGAAACCAAAGTACGAAAGACACAAGCACCATCACCGAGATCGAGATGATGACCAATCGTCCGACTCCAGATCGGATCGAGGAGGTGCTGCCAGACGAGCAGGAGCAGGCAATTCGGGAGGAGTTTCCAACAACTGAGCTTGAAATCGCTCATGGAGATGTACTGATTGCGGCGATTACTTCATGTACCAATACCTCCAATCCCAGTGTAATGCTTGCGGCAGGTCTGGTCGCAAAGAAGGCGGTAGAACGGGGACTGAGCGTGAATCCTAAGGTGAAAACCTCGCTGGCACCGGGTTCGCGTGTGGTGACCGATTACTTGGAAAAAACGGGATTGCAGCCTTATCTTAATGAATTAGGCTTTAATTTGGTGGGCTACGGTTGCACGACCTGCATTGGAAATTCTGGCCCAATTGAGCCTGCGATCGAGGCACTTCTCCAGCAGAAGGATATCGTTGCAGCGAGTGTACTTTCAGGCAATCGTAACTTTGAAGCCCGGATACATCAGAATATCAAAGCCAACTTCCTGATGAGTCCTCCGCTTGTGGTCGCTTATGCGATCGCGGGAAGTATGCTAGTCGATTTGCTAAACGAACCTCTGGGAAAAGATAAGGAGGGGAAGGACGTTTATTTGAAGGAAATATGGCCGACTTTAGAGGAAATCGGCGAACATACCGCATCAGCGTTAGACCCCGATACTTATCAAAGCCTCTACAAGGGTGTTGAACACAAGAATCAGCTTTGGGATGAAATTCGTTCCATTGGCGGCGAAGTGTACGAATGGGACACCACCTCCACCTACATCCAAGAGCCTCCATACTTTGAAGGGTTCAGTATGTCACCTGAGAAGGTAGCTGACATTATCAACGCCCGACCTCTTGCGATATTTGGAGATTCAGTTACCACCGATCACATCAGTCCCGCAGGTGCAATTAAACCGAGTTCTTCAGCAGGAACCTATCTCAAGGAGCATGGAGTAGCTGTCGAAGATTTCAACAGTTATGGTTCTCGTCGTGGCAATCATGATGTGATGGTTCGTGGCACCTTTGCGAATGTGCGAATCAAAAATTTAATGGTTCCCGGAACTGAAGGAGGCGTAACTGTCCATCATCCTAGCGGTGAGAGGATGGGGATTTATGAAGCTTCAATGCAGTATCAAACCTCTAATACTCCCCTTGTAGTCATTGCGGGACAAGAGTACGGCACTGGCAGTTCCAGGGATTGGGCAGCGAAGGGAACGAGTCTCCTGGGAGTTAAAGCAGTTATTGCCCAAAGCTTTGAGCGAATTCACCGGAGCAACCTGATAGGCATGGGAGTCTTGCCCTGCCAGTTCTTGGAGGGAACGAACGCCGCTAGTTTGGGGCTAACCGGGGAGGAGCTATTTACCCTCAAGGGTTTGGAAAGCAGCATTGCTCCCCGCCAGACTCTCTCCCTCTTGATCGAGTACCCGTTAGGAGAGAAGAAAGAGGTGCCAGTGCTTCTAAGGCTCGATACTGCGATCGAGGTCGATTACTACTGTCATGGAGGTATCCTACCGTATGTACTAAGACAGTTGGTGGAATAACATGCATTCACTTGGATGCATCTCATTTTTGCAGAGATAATTTGTTGTGGGGCGGGCAGGATGCCCACCCTTTAGCTTTGACAGGCTTTCCGGCTTGTCCCACAAGAAAATGTATTTGTACAATTGGAATTCTCCCCTTCCTACTTCCCTACCTCCCTATTGTTTCGGTTCTGGCTTTACCTGAGAAAAAACCCTATAAGAACGAATATCATCACCTGCCTCACCTACCTCCTCCTTATGTCGCTCAGTTTCAACGCTTACCAAGTTGTAGCGAATATTCTCAGCATAAACAGTCAAAGTAATTTTTAAGACTTCTAGGAAGCTAATTAACCACTGACATTCTGATTCTGATTCATCCTCATAATATTGAATCAAATAACCAATGCAAGATTCTAAATGAATATAGCTGTTCTTACTAACTAAAATTATTTTAAGAAGAAGAATAGACAAGGTTAAAGATTTACCTTGAATTACTAATAAACTAAATATTTTAGAAGGTTTTCCCTTGGTTTGAGTTGTCAAGAGTTCAATGGTTCGATTGCAAGTCCTTAGAAGCAAATAAGAGTCCCATCCTTGGTTTTCATGCCTTTGATAAAGCGAATCTAAATGTTCTGAAATATAGATTTCCACTAATTCCACTAATTCACATTTTTTCAGAGAAAATACTAAATATTTAAGAAAGCTTTCTTTTAAGTTTTTATACCTAATCCCCACAACTTGTTTTCTAAAAATATTTGCAAAATTGATGTAACTAAACATTCCTCGCTTAGTTAGAATAGTCTGCATTAAACGCAGAACATCTGCACCTAAAACCGTTGGGTTTTGGTATCGTTTAATAGACGCGGCTACCTGGGGTGTATAAGCGGTGTACATCGCTAAGTCAAGCTTGAACTGCTCCTTTAACTGATGCGCTACTAGTTTGGCAGCTTCTCGTTGTTCTATTGGCTTGTTAGTATCTTGATACTGAGCAGTTAGGAGATAAGAAGCATAACGGTTACTCCAACGAGATTTTTCTCGACTAGTGTACTTGGAAACAAATAGATTGAGTTCTTGATAATCCTTGCTGTGAAAGAAATCCTTTAACCAGCGTCTTAGACGTTGCCGAGTTGGAGATAAGGCTTGATTTTTGGGTACTTCTGGTAATTGTGCAAAAAGTTGAATGAGTTGCTGTATTTGTTGATAATGTCTAGCAGCACTCCAGTTGTTGATTAAAATATAACATGATCGAATTATTGTACTATTAAAGATATCTCTTTGATTTAAGCTAATAATTGCATACAACGCATGATGAATGTCTACTGGAACTTTTTCAACTTGTGAAATAAATAAGTTATCAAAATGCTGCAAAAGCCAATCTGGTGATTTTTTTCTGACCTGGGACAAGAAAAAATTACATATAGTTTCTTGAGTTCCTAGAGGAAACCTTTCTTGTTTGCTAGAATTAGATTGAGAATCTTCCCTAAGCGTCTCTAGCTTTTGAGTATAAAAAGCCTTTATCTGATTACTATTTGTTTGGTGGTTAGAATTTTGAGTTCGCATTACCTTATACTATTTTCCGTAAAAGTAATATCAACAATTCATTCCCCTGCCTCAGCAAAGGAGAATCTATAGAAGTCGAGCTTCATATCTCCACCTAAAACATCTACCAATAATAAATAAGGAACCAAGAAATTTACTCAAAAACTTCCACATTCAACTAAATTACTTGGATTTCTACTACATCTCCTCTGGCTAAAGGAGTGTACTATTAGTAACATTAATCCTTAGCAATACAGCAAAAATAAGTCAACTAAGGAATTAGCAACTCAAAAAATTTCACCATTACTATCAGGCGCGTCAGAGTGTAGAACTTCTATCGCTGGTATTCTTTCAATCTTCAATCGTAAATATTAGTAATATTTCTTTAGCAAAAGAAAAGGTTCAGTCAGGGAACCACTGCTCATCCAGGCTTTGAAGGTTTGTGAGCAACAAATAATGCAAGAATATCATATCCTGTCACTAACGCTTAGAGTTTTAAAATTCTCAACATAACCCTGTGACTCTTATCACTGCTGTAATCGCACTTTATTGCTCAAGCATTCTGCAATGTAGTAGTTAGCGGTCAGCTATCAGCAGTTAAAAGAACGTTGCGCTAACGCGATCGCACCCGTATCCCCAAAGATTGCCTATGCCAACTTCCAAAGGTACAAAAGCTAGAATGTGAGCGCTAACACTTGATAAATGAGCTTTCTCCACAAACTAAACTCATGAAAAAGATATTATTCGCAACCTCTGTTTGTCTTTTCCTTACCGGAGGCACACTTAAGCCTGCCGCTGCACCTGTCAGCGCCCAAACGCCGTTTGTAATGGCACAAACTAACAATTCCAAAACTAGCCCTGCTACGCCAACTCAACAAATAGAAATTCTTAGCACAGGGGCAGAACCCAGACAGGAACTGCGTTTTACACCACCCGCTAACACCAAGCAAACGGTTAACATCACTACAACAATGGACGCAGCAAGCTCGGTAGGGGGTCAAGCTGTACCCAAGTTCAAAATTCCGACAAGTGTGATGAAGATGGATGTTACAGTCACTCAGGTCGATCCGAATGGGGATATTCACTTACAGTTCGCCTACACCGACGCTGATGTTGTCGCTGATAGCGCTGTCCCACCAGAACTACTTGAGAGTATGCGATCGACAATCCAGCAGCTAGTCGGTCTTAATGGCACTTACATTACTGATAATCGAGGACAAGTCAAATCAGGCAACTTTGATCTCCCAGAGGGAAGTGACCCAATCACCGAACAATTATTTGAGCAATTATCAAATTCCCTCGATCAATTTTCTTCGCCAGTTCCCGCTGAAGCGATCGGGAAAGGGGCAAAATGGCGGGTTACCTCATCACTTAACTTATCAGGAATTAACCTATCCCAGAGTACGATTTATGAGTTGGTGGATCTACAAGATAATGTCGCGACGATTAACGTCACCCTAGAACAGAACGCCAATACTCAAAACCTGACTCTACCAGGGACACCCGCCGGTGCAGACTTTACCTTAAAATCCCTTACCTCTCAAGGTCAAGGACAGATGATCATGCCATTGAATGCAGCTATGCCGACTCGCTCTAATGTGTCGATTAGTTCCAATAATGAGATGAGCATTAAAGATCCAAATAGCAAGACAGAAACGACATTAACAACACAATTATCGATGCAGATGGCTCTGGAATCTCAGTTCCAAGAGTAACTAGCTGCTCTCTCATTTACCTTGAATGGCACCAACTTAAGAAAAATGACGCTCAGATAAGAGGATTCAGATAGCCAGTTTACGTTTGAGAACGGCACGAGGCTGCTGCACCAACTATAAACTTGGGCGTAAGCTTCTTGCGTCTTGATTTGACCTTGCCACAGTAGCTAAGCGAAGTGGCATCTAAGTGGGTGGGAAATTTGTCGATAGAGATAGTAGAGTTAAGTCTATATTTACAAATATTCATAGACTTATAGAATTGTGTATATTTTACTTAAGATAGCTTTACCTTTATAATATTTCTAACAATTTGGAGCGGAAAAAATAATCGAGAGTCAAAACTCGTGATGCTCCCGCTCCTGAAGAAAGTCTGTTAGAGATTACAGGTATCGATTATGAGCAATAGCGCTACTGCCAAAGCCAACAACTCCAGTAGTACGAGTAGTCGTAGGAGTAAAAAGAGTCAGGAAGTAAACCTTAAAAGCCCAGTAGCTGTAGATAGTGTAGAAACTTCACAAAAGCCAAGTGTAAACGCGAGTAACGGAGCACAAGTTATTGCCATGCCAGTCCCAGCAAATTTACAAGAAGCTGCTATACAGACATCCTCTCAGCCTGCTTTAACAACTCCTCTACCGGGCAACCGCCCCATTGATTCTAGTAATATTCAGGTTCTTGGAACAATTTCAGCGATGGGAGAGCGCCCAATCGTTGCTAGCAATATTAAGGTATGGGATACAATTACCCTCTCCGGAGAGCGTCCAATCGCTACCAGTAGTCTTCAACTTTCCGAGACAGCAATGATCATCGGAAACCGTCCAATCGCTTCAAATTACCTTGATGGTGCTGAAGATATCATGGGTTATTTAGATTAAATTCAACTAACTTAAATTAATCAGCGTGCTTGTTCCACTAGCATCTTGCTTTGTTGTCAAAACTTTTTCTCTTTGGAGATAAGCAAGATAGCACCCAAGTAGAGTTACAGGCACGCTTAATTGTTTGTGTAATTTTAAGTCATTGTAAGCTTATCTCCCTCTCGATCTGTAAGTAGAATTTATAAGTTTTGTAAAGCTTGAAGAGGCAACTGTCACAGACTTGTTAATGTTACGCTTCATCACGGAAAGCTAATTGTTGCTTGGCAAATCTGCGCTTTTAGGAAGAAGAGAGGCTGCTGACTAATACTTCTATGGATGGACGAAGAGGTAAAGAATTTCAGATAAATTCGATACATAAGGTAAACAAAGTTGCAAAACTTTTTGCCCGCATTTTTCAAAATGTATCAAATTTAAAGAATAGGGAGAAAAACATGAGTACTGAAGATAGAGCAAAAGCTACAGGTAAAAACCTTGAAGGCAAGGCTCAAGAAGCTTTAGGTAATATTACTGGTGACCCTGAAGATAAGGCAGAAGGTAAAGCTAAGCAGGCTGAAAGCCAAGCCCGTCATGCCGCTGAAGACTTAAAAGACAAAGCCAAAGAAGCACTTGAATAGTTGTATTACTAGCTAATGTCGGAGGGTCTAGATAGTTTTTCAATTATCTAGACCCTCTTCTTCTTTGGCTTGGGTAATAGGAAAATACTGAAGTTTCAGGAGGCTGCTGTAAATTTCACTCCAAAAGCTTGTCAATTCTTTACAGCTTTGCCTCTTTTTTAGTGCTTGCCAATACTAAAGTATTCAGTAAGCGTGGGATAAAAGAAGAAAAGCTTTCAACCAGCTTTAGTTAAATAGTTCGCTTTTAATCACACTTTTTTCAAAAAAATTAAAATGTACACAGAGATAAAAATCATGACGAAGGACGAACCCTATAACCGCCAAATCACTCAAGATTTGGCGGGTGGCGATATAGACCCTTTGGAGGAACTGGTTTCAGCAGTTCCAGAACAGGATTATCAAAATCTTGATGATTTTACTCAGTGTTCTTCAGCAAATGAACAACAGCAAGCGTCTGGAGATTCTCTACACCCAAATCATATTCCTTCCCGTGAGATGGAGCCAGAACTTAAAAAGGCGATCGCACAAATTAAGTCGGACGAACGCCATGATGTTGCCCGTGAATTTCTCAAGCAACTAAAAGGAATAGGGATAAGCGATCGCGATTTAGAAGAGCAACTGAAATTATCTAGCAGCCATGCCAATCACATGAATGGGAATGACGTTAGCCAACTTGCAGTGTTCACCTATGACAATCATCCGGAAATTTTTCAGAACGTGGTATCTGAAAAACCTGTAATTGTCAAATTTCTCAGTAATTCTCTCGTGGGAGCGATTTTAGGTGCAATTGCTGCCAAGTGGTTGGGAAACCGTAGATACTAAGCTCTTGTGCATCTCGCATCACCTATTTAACTAATCGGTGTTAGGGAAAAGCTGAAGGGTGAAAGGTTAAAGGGGAAAAGGTTTTTCCCTTGCCCTTTAACCCTTTGCCCAGACTGCATAATACAAATTAAATGCGTGACCGCTTAAGCAAGCCCCTCAAACTTACAGCTTGCGTGGTAATGCAAGACACATCTAGGGACACACTCTACAGTGCCCCTATTTTTCGTGACTGATGCCCTTAAAGCAATTGTGAAGTTCAGGACAATTTTGTGTGAATTTTTACAGAAATTCTTGCCGTTCTCCGAAAAGAGGAAAAAACTAGAATTTATTAGGAGATTGCACCAAGATAACTTAGATTAGCTAATTTCAATATTAATAAGGGACGTTAGGAATGGCACTTACATTTATCGGTCAGTCAAGTTTTGACTCAACAACAACGTTTGACGGAACCACAGTCGGTGGGTTATCCGGGATTACCTACGATGCAGCAAATAACGTTTACTACGCCATCTCCGATAGCCGCAACAATGGTAATGGTCCCGTCCGCTTCTACTCCCTCACAGTTGACCTAAGTACTTTAAGTGCAGGTACTCCACAAGCGGTTAATTTCACAGATGTAACATTCCTAGCCAACCCAAACGGTACTCCCTTTGCTGCCAATGTTTCTGATACAGAGGGCATCGCCGTCACCAATGGCGGCAATGTTTTCATCTCGTCAGAAGGTGTTTTTGGTTCGCCAATCGCTCAGCCATTTGTGAATCAATTTAACGTAGACACAGGACTACAAAATCAGACACTGGCTCTTCCTGAGAAGTTTACCGCCTCAGCCGACACAACATTTGGGATTCGGGATAATCGAGGGTTTGAAGGTCTAACGATTACCCCTGACCAACAATTTCTCTTTGCAGCAACAGAAAATGCTCTCGAACAGGATGGTACGGCTTCAACATTCAATGCTGGTAGTGCTTGCCGCATCTTGAGCTACGACCTGACGACAAATTCAGCAGGAGCCGAATATCTTTACAACACTGACAACGCTACTGGCATTTCTGAAATCCTAGCGATAGATGAAAACACACTGCTCGTGATGGAGCGCTCTGTCGTCAACGTTTTACCTAGCTTAAAGCTGTATCAGGTGTCTTTAGAGGGTGCAACAGATATTAGTGCTTTTGACGATATTGGTAATGCACCTGGCATTATACCTGTAGAGAAAACCTTAGTTGCTAATTTACTTTCTCCAGAATTCTCGTCTTTAGGTTTTACCCCTGACAATTTTGAAGGGATGACCTTTGGCCCAACGTTGCCTGATGGAACGCGATCGCTTATTTTAATGAGCGACAATAGTTTCGGTCAGTTTGAAGCGTTTGGTAGCCTCACCCGGTTTGCCGCTTTTGAATGGGATACTAATCCCTTGCTGTCTTCTGTTAGCACCACTCTGCCAGCAGGTGAAGCAAATCTAACTTTAACGGGAACCGATAATATCAATGGCATAGGCAATGAACTCGACAACATTATCGCCGGGAATGATGCCAACAATACACTAATAGGTAAGTCTGGAAGTGATACGCTCTTAGGGAATGAAGGTAGCGATCGCATAGTTGGTGGTTTAGATAACGATCTCCTAACTGGCGGCGATGGGGCGGATCGTTTCTTCCGTTGGTACAGCACAACCGGAGTAGACACCATCACTGATTTCCAAGTGACTGAGGATAAACTCTGTTTCTCTGCTAGTGGTTTTGGGGGTGAACTCACTGCTGGTGCGGTGCTAGGTTCTGAGCAATTTACCTTTGGTTCAGCTGCTGGGGATGCAAGCACTCGCTTTATTTATGACAGCAACAGTGGTGCCCTCTTCTTTGATGTAGATGGTACAGGCGCAATTGAACAAGTACAGGTAGCAACCTTATCTGCGGGACTTGACATGGGCTACACTAACATCTTCATTTTTGCCTAGAACACTAATAGTTGTTGGTTGTTAGTGAGTTGGGATTTATAGAGCGGTTTTCACTTGGATGAGGTACGACGGGAGGTGTGTGAAAACTAGAGAGAGCAAGGAAAACAAAAAAGCTGATAGCTGACCGCTTTCTGCTACAGCTAAATTAGCAATCCTAACTTAGGACTTACTCACCTTAGTTTCAAAGTGAGTAAGCCTTCGTTTGCTAAATGCCTAAGCGTTGATAAATCTCATCTAAGTGCTTCAAGTGGTGTTGCGGGTCAAAACACGCCTCAATTTCTTCTGGCGTTAACTGACTAGTCACACGAGCATCTTTGGCAATGAGAGCGTGAAAATCACCTTCTGGTTTATTCCAAGCTTCATGGGCGCAAGATTGCACGATGCTGTACGCTTCTTCGCGGTTCATTCCCTTTCCCACCAGAGTGAGTAGCACCCGTTGGCTGAAGACAACGCCACCATAGAGATTCATATTCCGCTTCATGTTTTCTGGATAAACCAACAGGTTTTTCACCAAATCGGTGATTTCTACCAACATGAAGTGAGTCAAGATGCAAACATCTGGTAAGATGACTCGTTCAACAGAACTGTGAGAAATATCTCGCTCGTGCCAAAGAGCAACATTTTCTAACGCAGCAACAGCGTGTCCCCGTAGGATTCGCGCCATCCCGGTGAGTCGTTCTGAACGAATCGGGTTGCGCTTGTGAGGCATTGCTGAGGAGCCTTTTTGTCCTTTGGAGAAGAATTCTTCGACCTCTAGGACATCAGTTCTTTGCAGGTTGCGAATTTCAACAGCAAAGCGTTCAATTGTTGCTCCTAAAAGGGCAAACTGCTGTACATAATCAGCATGGCGATCGCGTGAAATTACCTGTGTTGAAGCCGTATCCGGTCGCAGCCCCAATTTCTGACAAGCGATCGCTTCAATTTTCGGGTCAATGTTGGCGTAGGTTCCTACTGCGCCCGATATTTTCCCAACCGCAATTTGTTGCTGGAGACGCACAAGGCGATCGCGATTCCGACACACTTCTGCTAACCAACCTGCCAACTTAAAACCAAAGGTTATCGGTTCAGCGTGAATTCCATGAGAACGACCAATCATCACCGTATCGCGATGCTTCTGGGCTTGGAAGCGAATCGCTTGACTAAGTTGCTCCAATCGTTCCAGGATAATGTCTAAACTTGCGACAAGTTGCAGAGCAAGAGCAGTATCCAAAACATCGGAACTTGTCAAACCCAAGTGGATGTAACGACCCGCATCGCCGACATACTCATTAACATTCGTAAGAAAGGCGATCATATCGTGGCGGACTTCCGCCTCAATTTCTAGCACCCGCTTGGGGTCAAAGTTCGCTTTCTGTTTAATTTCCTCAACTGCCGCCTCTGGAATTTCACCCAGTTCGGCTTGTGCCTCGCAAACGGCAATTTCTACCTGAAGCCAGGTTTTGAGCTTGTAGGTTTCCGTCCACAATTCGCCCATTTCGGGCAGGGTGTAGCGCTCGATCACTGCCTGTGTCGCAGAATACAACCGTCATATTGTACAACTCACTGTCAGTCTAAGTTCGACATCAGCGATCGCTTTTGAAGAACAGCCCTTAACTCTCCACGCTAACTAGCAGCTTAGGGTAGTGATTTCCGCCGAATTGGATAAAAGTCCCATGTTGTGAACTTCTATCATAGAGATAGACTAGCAAAAGTACTCATCCAAATTCGTGAATGTTCGACTTCAACGCATTATCTGAGTTTTCACGCGCTAACTGTATCGCCATTTGTGCATTTTTGGTTCCTGCCAATTTGCTCTTTACGATACGGACGGTAGTTTTCACAGGACTACACCGCCCTCAAGCTCAGGTGCGCCAAGCGGCTGTACTTGCCTGTATCCCGGCTTTGGTGATGGTACTGCATGTCTGGACTTGGTTAATGATTGGAGTAGTCATGGCTCCGACTTACATCCTGTTTTGGCTGGCAAGTACCTGTGTATGTCTTAATGTTTGGGCGATCGCACATCCCAAAAGTATGGCTAGTTTACTCAAAGCTGTACTTCTTCGGTTGCAAAAACATCTGAGTTTGGCACTTATCAACAGGTAGAAGTATAAATTCTTCCTGCTTTTTCTTCATACTCCTGATATAGCGAATGAGGATGCCAAAGAAGGCTGTAGGTCGGGTTAACGCCTCATGGATTCCTTAAACTTGATAGAACGTAGGAGTTGAGATGCATCCTCGCTCAACCCTTTTACCCGTTACCATCATTGCATTCTGTCAATTGTGCGGTACTGAATTGCTTCTGCAACGTGATGTGTTTTGAGTTCATCATCTCCTGCCAAATCAGCAATGGTACGCGCTACTTTCAGAATGCGATCGCTTGCTCTGGCAGATAGCCCCAATTTGCGAATTGCTCCTTCGAGCAAGTTCCGAGAGGTATCATCCAGTTGGCACCAAAGGCGTAGGTGATTACTCTGCATCTGGGCATTGCAACGAACCACTGAATCATTCTTGAACCGAGTTCGGGCGCGATCGCGTGCAGCTTGTACTCGTTCTCGCACAGGTGCCGACTCCTCCCCCGTTGGTTGTCGCGTAATCTCCTCCGGCTTCAAGCGATTCACCGCCACTTGCAGATCGATCCGATCCATCAAGGGACCTGAAAGCTTTGCCCAATATTGCTCTCTAGCCCTAGGTGAACAGGTGCAGCCTTGAATCGTATCGCCAAAATAGCCGCACGGACAAGGATTAGTACTGGCGACTAGGGTAAATTGAGCAGGAAATAGCACCGATTGACGGGTGCGGGAAATGGTGACGTGACCATCTTCTAGAGGTTGACGCAAGAACTCTAGTACATCACGTTTAAACTCTGTCAATTCGTCGGCAATTTTTATATAGCTTTTTTTTATAACTCCCTTGTAGTCTTGACTTGAATTGCGTAGCATTCAAATGAACGATAGCAGACCTGAAAGATTTTTGAATCTGTCAGTACTCAAGTTCCACCTACTAGTTTGTAATACTTAAGTACTTTACAAATTCGCTATAGTATGCAATGAACACGAATTACATATTTACCATATAATTGCTTTTCTGCCAAGGTGTAAGTCCAAGTAGATTTGTTGCTAGCAATAACTGACAAAGCCAAGACTTCTCTAAACGGAACCCCTCAGCCACATCTTGGTCATTTGATAGAGTTTTATCTAACTCGTACTAAGCGACCGCAACTGGGAACCGCTTCACTAGATTGGGCGGGTCATGGCACTCCCTACAGCAATTCGGGTGAGCCATGACAATTAATCAAAGGGAGCGCCAAGCCCTCCGCTGTCGCCGCCCAATCTTTCCCAGTAGCTAGTTAATGGTTGAGGCAAGGGTTAGATGGCTTGATGTAACTGCCCATGCTTCGCGTCAAGCGAATATTCCTACTCCATTAAGAATGCGCTCTGTGCTGCCTAGGATTCAATCTAAGCGGGGTCAGTTAGGGTTGGTGGCAGATACATCTATGAAGTTAGGGAACTGAGCAGTGCGTTGGGTTAGAGCGCACGTAGATTGGCTCGTTCTCTAAAGCGTTCAAGGACATGGCTAAAGAGTTTGATGTCCCCTTTGTGTGTCTGGCTTAAATCAATCGAAGTGTTGAGGGTCACACTAACAAGCGACCAACTATAACAGATATCAAGGGCAGTAGTGCATCAAGCAGGATATGGATTTATGTCTGCTCCTTTACCAAGATGAGTACTACAACTCAGACACGCCCAAAAAAGAAATCATGGAGGTGGCTGTTGCCAAGAACCGTAACAGTCCTACAGGGGTCTGTAAGGTGCTGTTTAACCCTTCGCTAGGACAGTTCCGCAACTTGATTGCTCATGATTCCTAATTGGCGTAGTCCTTAATGCTTTGTAGGGTGCAGCATTGTCTAGTTTGCGCTGACTAGGTAATTACTTCAGGAATTAGTAGCTGAGCCACAAGAGTTGATAGGTGAGGATGACTTAGGAGAAGTGGATGAAAGCCATCTCTACTTTGGTTTGTCAACGAAAAGAGAAAAAGTATAGGCTTAATAGTTAATCTGGTACCAAATTTCCGATGAAAGCATGTCAGTTTTGCAAGCAACGAATCGTAGGTTGGGTTAAGCGTTATCGAAGACCAACAGAAAAAACGAGAGTGTTGGGTTAAGGTATCAACCTAACCTAGAAAGGTGACCTACTTCGATGTCCTACTGCATTATTTTGTAAGAGTGTGATGACTAAAAAACTGAAAGTCGATTTTTATCAAATAGAATTACCAACTACATCTAATGTATCTTTTGAAGCCCTCTTGCAAAAAGCTATCCAAATACAAGAGCAAGCTCGTATTAAAATCATTCGTAGTTTTCCAATTAGATTACAGTCACTAGATTGTAATGATTTCAATGGTGAACAATTTTTTGAAGGAGAAATAATTCGCATACGTATGGAGGATGCTCCTGTTATAGCGAATCTCAAGGGAGGTCTTGAGGATATTCATCTCACAGATGACCAAGGAATTGGTGAGCAAACAGCGTTTCTATACCATCCAAAGACACGAATTTTACTAATTCATACTACGCAAACTGGAGTTTCGATTTCTCTTTTATTAGGATATTTTAAAGAAATTGGAGGTTTCAATGAACTCATTTATGGCAATGCAGTTATTCAATTAGATACTATGCAAAAGCTTGATACTATGCAATATTTTCGTAGGTTTGAAGTTCGTGTAGCGGGGCTTGAAAACGCTGAAGTTTTTAAAGATCAGAATCGCAGTATTGAAGAAATGGTTAAGCTTTCGGAAGAGTTTCGTGCGCCTGTTTTAGATATTAGTATGTCCATAGGATATAAAAAAAATAAATCCTTAGATCCCAATATTATTAAAAGTACGGTAAATTCATTAAGAAGTATGTTGGGCAGCAGGCATAAACAAATTAGCAAAATAAAAGTCTCTGGCGTTACTGAGGATGGAGAGTTGGTCTTGCTTGATTTTATTAAAGATAGAATGATTGAAGTTGTGGATATTAGTACTCAGAAGAATCAACGTAAGATTCCGTACTCTACTCGTCAACGAGCTATTCGCGAGGCTTGGAATCATCGTCAAGATGAATTACTCAAGATGTACTGCCCTCCAAAGCCTAGTCAGAACTTCTGAGTATGAGTGAAAAGAGTTTAATTACTCTGTAGTATGAAAAAGTTGCAGTTATAAGACAAAGCAGCCAAAAGCTAATTATCCAAGGATGCCAAACTTCTTTTTGATTGAAATTAACGATTAAGCCAAAAGCACTGCTGATTGCTAATGTAAAAGACCAATGTATAGCAGTCATAAAATAATCAATTAGTTTGTCGTAATAACCTCCGGATTTTAGTTGCTGAATTACTCGTTTGTTACCTATTGAAAGTAGTATTGATTGTGAAGTACCCAGAAAGCCAACTGTTATAGCGCAGATGTTTATTGCTGCGGAAAAGAGGTCTCTTATTGCGTTAGGAAGTGAATAGCTTTTCAGGAAGAGAAGGTAGATAAGTGCGGCTATGAAACCGAATATTATTGGATGCCATCTTTCTGCTAAAGCTTTTCTACTTCCTGTTAAGCTTCTTCTGCCTGTACTCATAATCCACCCACCCTTGCAGTTACAGTTAGCCAAAGCTACTAGTACCGCTACGCGGAAGTCATAAAGTCAAAAACCTTACAAAAGGAAGCTTTTCGTCTATTTTGCATGGTAGCTTTATTTCCACCGCACTGTACTAGAAAATATTTTCTCTAAGTTCTTTAATTTTTTTGTAAACTCAAAAAAGTACATGTGTACTATAACGCGCTATCTATATTGTACTATATATACAGTTGGTATCAAATTCTATTTACAGTAGCTTTACATAGAATCTACAAAACTTTGTAAGGTGCTGTTCAATCCTTCAGTAGAACAGTTCCATAACTTGTCATAACTTGGTTGTTTAGATTGCTACCAATTGCTGTAAAAATTGTAGAATTTTTGGCTCTTTACAAGATCAAAAAACTAATTCAATTGGTATCCAGCTAATGTATTCATATCGGAATTGAGTTAAAGGAATAATGAATTAGGTTGTAATCATTTTTAAAGTGAAGCTCTAACAATGTAGCATTAGCAAGTAGTTACAATATCTATTTATTTTTATCAGAAATCTGAGGATATTTCTCTTCTGCTTTTTCAACCCTAGTTTTATCCCACTCCTCTACTGTTGGTCTATACAACCAATGTTCTAACTTAGATTCATCAATATATCCTCTTAGTTCAGAATCAACCCAAATATGAAGCCGCTCAATGCATCCTATCTCTTTAGCAGCAGCTTCAATATATTCCCATTGCTGAATAAAGTTTTCCGCCCAGGACTTCTTAGTCATAATAGAACGAGCAAATTCTAAACCTGCTGCTAACATCCTTTTTCCATTAGTGCCACGAGCATTGATAGGTTCCCAAAAAATCACCTCTGGATTAAAACACATAATTTTCTCCAAGTGCTTCCTGAAAGCATCTAAAGTCATGCTGGGAGGAGTGGGAGCAATTGCAACATATAGCCGACATCCAGCTTCGTAACCTACAAGCATTGCTTTGTAACGTTCAGTAGGTAGAGGTGCAGAAGGTTCAATCTTACGAGAGAGTTCATCGTCTAAAAACGGTAGGCTCATACCAACTATTACATTGGGGCGATTAAGAGTCTCAATATCATTTACCCATAAAGGACTACGGGTGAGAATTCTAACTCTTTTGTTAGACTGTGAGAGAGCTTCAACAGCTCCACGAGTGACGCTTGCTGTTTGCTTGTTTTGGTAAGGATCAGTACCAGAACAAAGTAAAACTACACCTTTCCCTTCTGGTGTTTCACGCCAAGATTTTTTACGTGAGAGAATTTTCTCTAGTAAAGCTGGTATTTCTTCACGGACAAAAATATACTGTCCCCAATCTAGTTGTGGGTCAGTTACTCCTTTTTCTTTCAGTTGTGCTTGACGAGTCCGAATTGCGGGAGTTGAAGGTACATAACAGAAAGTACATCCATGCAAACACCCTGATGCAACATTTATCACGTAATCACATAATCCCTTTTTATTAAGCGCACTTTCTTGAAGAGGATTAACAATTTTTTCGGTGCCTTTTATGATAGACATTGTATCAAGTTACTCAATGTGAAGATTATAACTAATTATTAGGTAAAGGAAAATTCAATGGGTAAGAAAGAAGAGATTCTTTGGAGTGCTGATGGAACCCTTTTACTCGAACTGCAACCTCACACTAGAGCAAAACATCAACTACTAGCTGAATATATTAGAAACTGGATAGATACTCTTTGCTCCAATAATAGATGGCGTGAATCAAAAGTAACTTTAGTAGACGGCTTTTGTGGCGGTGGTTTATACAGAGATGGCAATAGTTTTTGGGAAGGCTCTCCCATCAAGATGATAAGAATGCTTGAAGAAGGATACAGAATGGTTAGAGAGGAAAGATCTAAACCTTACTATCACCTTCATTTTAAATTTATCTTTATAGATAAACAGAAAGAACACATAGATTGCTTAAGAAAGCAAATTATAGATGCAGGTCTAGGTCACTATTTAGACTCTGATAGATGCCAATTGATATGTAAAGAATTTGAAAAAGCAGTTGATGAATGTATTTCTCAAGCGAAAGGAGGACATTCTTTCTTCTTATTAGACCCATGTGGCATAGATGATGTAAGCATGAGTAGTATTAGAAAAATTATTGATCTTGGTAATTCAGAAATTCTTTGGACATATATGATTAAACATCTTTTGAGGTTGCTACCTCAAAGTAAAATAAATGATAAGGAAATAAAAAGAAGAGTTATACAAGATATTCTAGAAGCAGAAATGTATTATGACTATAAGCATTATAAGCAGCTCGAAAGCACTAAAAATATAACGGCTGCTCAACAGTATCTTAAAAATCAGTCTCTTCAGTTAATCAGAAACCAGGGAAGAATTAAGTACTTGTACCCTTTTGCACTAATGAAGGATAAAAATACAGTTTTATACTATTTAGTTCATTTAGCTAATGACCCAAAAGCAATAGAAGTGATGAAATATAGTACTTGGAAATATAATAATTTAGAGTACCGATATCACTATGATTGCTATGGTGTAGGATTTAGAACCCTTGAGTACTATGAAGAGAATTCAAAATTCTGTGATGTTGATGAGACTAATCTCAATATATGTCTTGAAGATTTGAGTAAAAAAATCTTACCTTTGATAGGTAATAGTGAAGATGGCTTAACACTTTCCGAAATTCAGGATAGAATTATTGAAGCTACTCCGGCGACATCTGAGCATTTAATTTTCTTGATTAATGAATTAAAAAAATTTAATGAAGTTGAAGTTATTAAGACCAACGGAAAGGATTTTAAAGGTTATAACATTGCTCCGAAATATCTAATTAGGAAGCCATGGCAGAGGACTTTATTTGATCTCAGATCAATCATTAGATAGTGACTGAGAAGTGTGAGTAGTAACGGTGCCATGCTCTCCATGTATTCCACTGAGCTGCCAATCTCCGATTTTTATACAGATTTCTATGACAAAGCTCCCTGGAAGCGCTTTGAGTATGGCACTCCGTCCAAGTCATTGGCAGATTGGGGTTGGGTGCAGCATATTCTGGCTTCGCTGAATGACCAGGGACGGGCGGGGGTTGTGTTAGATACGCAGGCGGTGTCCCGTGGTTCGAGTGTATGTTGTAACTATTCAATGTAATAGTATCAATAGCAATTTTTAAGAGGAGCTTTAGATGTCTGACGAGAACCTTATAGGGCTAGCAGCACTGATTGAGCAGGTAAAGCAGGAATTACTCGCGCCCTCCCTTGAAGGTGAGTCTGACATCCCTCTGTTGAGTGTGGATGAGGTGGAACTCGAACTCCAAGTAACGGTTAAGAAGGAAGGCAAGGGAGGAATAAAAATTTATGTTCTAGAGTTAGGTGGGGGAGGTAGTCGGGATGATGTACAAAAAGTGAAGGTTAAGCTTTCTCCTATTGTTAGCAAAGAAACTCTTTTGGGTCTGTACAAAAAACGCCATCCGGAACGCTTGAACGAACTGGTGGATACCAGTATTGAAGGAATCTTTAAAGGTGGTAGCGAGAACTTAAGCGAAGAGTTTTGAGCGCTGTAACCAACAAACTCATGGAACTATTTGAGTTATATCTCTCACCCATTGATGCTACTCGGTTCAAAGTCATCATAACTCAATCGCCAGCGGGTGAGGGGGAAGTGGAGTCAGCGCTACCGTTCTGTGACGGTTCTCAAGATTGGCGAATCACTCTGATCAAAACACTCGAAAGTGCCAGCTTCCGTTCGGAGAGCTTCGCCGGGGAAGGAGAAAAGGAGTGGATGGTCAAGGCTGAGATTTTGGCGGCTGACCGGACAACTTTCCATTTCGATTATCAAGCCAGGATTGGTAAAGCACTCTATCAAGCCCTGTTTCCCTCCGGTTCAAAGGTCGAGAGAGCGTTACATTCCTCACTGCGTCAAGCCGAAGAAAAAAACACCCAATTGCTCGTGCAGTTAAAGTTAGAAGCTGATGCAGTGCAGCGCTCCCGCCTATCCGATTACCCGTGGGAACTGCTGCATGATGGGCAGCGATTTTTATTACATCACCAGCTCGGTTTTTCTCGATACATTGCTCACGATACTGCACCACCTTCCTTATCCCCTTCTGAACAAGTCAATGTGCTGTTGGTGTCATCGGCAGCGTTTGACTCACAAATGGGACTCAAACGGCTCTCGAAACAGGAACAACAAGCGATTGGTAAAGGACTGGACAAGGCAAGCGATGCCGAACATATTTGTCTGAGGGAACTGGAATATCCCACCTTCAATGAACTAAGAACTTATCTCACCGAAAACCGAGGCAAGGAAGCACCCCATATTGTACACTTTGACGGACATGGTTTGTATGGCAAGCGCTGTCAGCAGTGCGGTGCCATGCATAAGGGAATCAAGGTAGAACGCTGTAAAAAAGAAGCTTGTCTTGCTCCATTGCCTGAGCCTCAAGGATATCTGGTGTTTGAGGATGAGGAGGGTGAAGCTGATTATATCAGTGCCAGAGAATTGGGAACACTGCTACACCAGATCCGTTTGAGCGACGGTACTCATCAAACTGGTGGAGTGGCTTTGGTGGTACTGAGTGCCTGTCAATCAGGTATGGCAGTAGATGGGGAATCAGTCTTTAATGGCACAGCGCAAAACTTAATTGGTCACTGCGTCCCGGCAGTGGTGGCGATGCAATACTCGGTCAGTGTCGAGGCAGCGACTTCGTTTGCCGAACAATTTTATCGGTCTTTGGGGCAAAAAGATTCTCTTAGTATAGCTGTCAACCAGGGACGAGAGGCGATGGGGACAGACGGCAATCAGTGGTATCGTCCGGTTCTCTACTTGCGCTGGCGAGACAATGAAGGTGGACAGCTCTTTTCCGCCTCAAGGTCGCCTTTCCCTATTGGTATTTTGTCGCAACACAATAGTCAGACCCAAATCAGTAACTTCACTGTACAACAGTCGTTCAAGACTGCTGCTTACTCTTATGAAAAGGGATTTACACTACCCAGTTATGGTGCAACTAAACAGGTTGCTCTCAAGAAAATATTCATTCAGTACATCAACCCGGAAATTTTGTCACTTTATGGTGTACTTCAAAATATCAGTAACTCTAAAATTTGTGAACAAGCATTAAGAATAACAAAGTATGCTCTTTTATTTTCAGATGATATTATCATTATGCCAGCGTCATATCTTTTTGAGAGTCCGTTCATCTATAAATTTCTTGAAAAACTCCAACCGCTGATAGCAGATGGTATATTGCATTTTGCAAGTCCCACTTCAAGCTGGCAGGAGTATCTAGACACCAAGCTAATAGAGTATCGTGATGAATTGTCACTGTATTCCAATTCCCAGAATCGAAAAGTTGCTGCTGGAATAAAAAAACTAAATCCACAATGGATTCCTAGAATCCAACGTTCTTCTGCACAAGACATAAGTAGCGCATGGAAAAAGGAGTTATATAAAGATACAGGAATATGGAAAAAAATTTTAGATAAAACAATACAAAAACATGGCTCAATCCCTCAAAAGTTAGATTTGGCTATTGACAATGTTCCGGAACGTTTAGATGGTAAAGCTTTTATTTATAAGTACGCTGTATCGCTTCTACCCGTGACATTTGAAGCTTCAGAGAATACCCAAATAGGAATGTTAATATCTCGCTCTTACTTAGAAAGCTATTTAGAAGAGTTTGATGCGATTATGTTTACTAATACGCCTTTAGGACAGTTAGATTGTGGCTTACAACAGTTTAGTACTGAAGGGAAACTTCGCACAATCTCCCTCCGTGCATTATTCTCATTCTTAAAGTCGATAAGGATTCAACAGTATATTGATAACTCTCTGGAATGGGAGGAATTAATTGAACTACGAGAAAACTTCAAGTTCCGCTGGTTGAAAAAGCAAATTTTAGAAAATACATTATGCCCAAATCACCCCTTAGAAAGGGTTATTATCAAATCTAATTATAGGTTGGATGACAGACCTTTAAACCCAGACCCTTTACAAGCTATTGATGAAATTCTTGAGCAGCTAATAGTTACATTAGAACCTTTCCTAACTTAATTGAGTATGCAACATTTTATCTGTATTGCAGGAAATGTGGGAGCTGGAAAGACAAGTCTGACTAAACTTTTAGCTCAAAGAATGGGCTGGAAACCGCTATTTGAACCTGTAGACCATAATCCCTACTTAATCGAGTTTTATCAAAACATGACTCGATGGAGTTTTCATTCAAACGTAGCTTTCCTATCACATCATGCACGTCAGCATTCTGAATCGTTAAGGACTAATACTCCAATAGTACAAGACCGCAGTATTTATGAACACGCGGAAATTTTCGCATACAATGCCTACCGACAAGGTTACATGACTAGTCGCGACTGGAATTTATATTGTACTTTATATGAAACATTCAAGAGTCTGCTACCCATCCCAGATCTATTAGTTTACCTTAGAGCGTCTGTATCTACTTTGATAAAGCGCGTTGCTCAACGCGATCTTTCCTTTGATCGTGTTACTAGCGTTGAATATATATCTCAATTAAATGAGCTATACGAAAACTGGATATCAAGAGCTGTTTCCTGTAAAATATTAACTTTGAACACTGAGAATTTAGATTTTGTAAACAATCATGAACATCTTGAAGCAGCAATTAGCAATATATTGAGTGTACTTCCTTCTAAATCACTCGATTAATTGTTAGTGTTATTGTCGAACTAGCTTCAGCTTTTTTGTATTAATCTCGATATTGTACATCCTAGATTAGAGAGGTTAAGTAGATGCTAGTAACAGTTTATTGTTCTGGTAGTATTCAGAAAGGTTCAGCAGATACAGGGAAGATATGTTGGACTGATGTAGAACGAACTATGGTAGCAAGAGCGGCATTACCTATAGAAGTAAGATTTTTAAATCCTGATGACCCAGTAGCTGATCTGGGCAACGTTACTGCTGTTTTTGGGCGAGATATGTATCAAATACAGTTTGCCAACTTTGTCATAGTGGATGCAAGACAACGCAGAGGTCTTGGAATAGGTACAGAGATGGTTATCTCAAAAATTTTAAGTAAGCCATTGATTGCTGTTGTGCCACCGAATACGAACTATCGCAAAGATCAGCTTAGCTATCGTGGTTCAGAGGTCAGGGACTATATTCATCCGCATCTCAAAAGTCTTGCGGATGCAGTTGTTGATGATTTTGAATCAGCAGGCGTTTGGATAAAGAATTATTTGGCTACACCAACTTCATTGAAAACTACTTCAGTAGTTTTTGATGCAATTGAAACATATAAGGTAGAAATGCTACCTAATGATAAGCCTATGCAGGAAATAGTAAAAGAAATAAAGTTGAACAAATAGAATAAAAATAACATATTAAGACATTGATACAATTTGCCTCTTGAAGAGGACAAAGGAGGATGACATGCCCCAATCATGGCTAGAACAGGAGGGTAGTTACATGAGGCTAATTCAAATTGATGGTATAGACAAGGCGTATATTATAGAAAACGCTGCTCTTGAGAAAATACTTTTTAATCGAAATCTTATTGGACTCGAATTTACTCAAGCTTGTGAAAATGCAACTAGAGCATTCTTACTTCATTTAGAACCAGAGCTAAGTCCTATATTTAATAATATAGCTGAATTAATGATTCTGACGAAAGGTATATACTATTGGATGCATAATGCTTATGCAATGGCTTTCAATCGCAATCTTGAGATTAATTTTTCATCTACAAATCGTCTTGAAGTCTCTGGTGACTCAGCCCGTATTACAGTACACTCATCTAACTTTGATGTACCTGTTCCAAACTTAATTATCGGAGACACAATTGCATCGGGAGCAACCATTTGTGCTGTTCTTTCAGAGTATTTGAAATTCAATGAGCTGAAAAAAATTTTTGTTTTTACTATGGTAGGTAGTAAGCAAGGTGGGCAGGTAATTGCTCAGTTTTGTAAATCCCACAATATCGATTTGACATTAGGTTATGGTTTAGCCGCCTTTGGATTAGCAGATAATGGATTCGATCTATCATTTTTGCACCCTGACACGGTTACTAGCGTAGAGTACCAAGAGCGTGCGCGGAAAGTGTTTGAAGGAAAGCCTGTGTCTTCTGCTGGATGGGACTTTGGGACACAAGCTCAAGCTCTACGTAAGTATAGGATGCTTTGTTGGATTGAAGCTAAATATTGGGGATTAGAGGATAGTAATGTATTTCAGGAGAAAGAACCCCCTGTTGATAGGCATCTTGTGGAAAAAGAACGTGCAGCATATGAGGATATATATGGAGACATATTCTAAAATTTATAAGCTTATTAATTAAACTCTGTTTTCCTTTAGATATGTAAGAACTTTATTTAAAATGAATTCTTTATTATGAGAAGCGGGTATACGTAGAAGACTGTAATTTGACTCAAAACTTTGAATGACTGGCTTAACGTTACTATTGAACCAACTAATCCTAGAGCGAATTGATTGAATTTGAGTGTCGTCCAGCCTTTGGATTAAAGAGCCACCACACATTGAGCAAACACTAGAATTATTCTCAGACGGATTTCCACAACTAGAGCATATTACTCTTTTTTGTAATCTCTCTTTTATCAAAGTTTCACATGCATCTAACCAAACTCCAGTGATTGTTTGATAGCTGAAATCTAATTCTGAAAGTAAATTCTCTAAGTTCGTTAACTGTACTGCATCCCTAGGATATCCATCAAAGACAATATTTTTCAAAGACTTTCCTGCTAGCTCTTCTTTAATCAAACTAACAACCAAACTGTAAGGTGTAGAGGTTCCTTTAAGAATTACCTCCTTCGCTACTTTAGTGTTTTCATTATTTTGATTTTCCTCTAAAAGCTTTCTAAGTAAGCAACCAATACTTACTTGAGTGAAGTTAGTTTGGGCTGATAAGCTTTTAACGAGGCTACTTTTTCCTGAGCCAGGTAATCCTAGAACAAATAATGCTGCTTTTTTAGATGAAAACATAAGTTATTTCTATATATAGCCAGTCTAAATCATTGGCGAAATCCTACTCTTTACTGGACAAGGCATTCATACATTTGCGTTCACAATTCATTTAGGCGACTATACGAACTGTTAGTAGCTTGGTCTTGGTTATCATCACTTAAGTAAATCTAAAGTGAAAGCAACAGCTTCATAATTAGATGTTTGTAATTGAAAGCGATAAATCCCAGTAACGATTAATCACCATAACTGGTGTTGTCTTACTTGACAAGTACTAAATATGTAATCTTTGACAAAAGCGCCAAAGGCGTTGCCCAACACTTTCAGGAAAACGTCGAACCCTTGGGCTTCAAAGCCTTTCTCGTAGCAGTAGACCGGGTAGCCTGCGTCCAAGACACCTAAATAATCAAGAACTGCTCTCTGGTTCATCCTCTACCTCAACACCGTAGTCAGTGAACAGACGAGCGATAGATATGTCTAGCGCTTTAGCTAGCTTCTCAACGTTCTCCAGAGAGGGATTTCGCCCCCCTCTCTCAATGTCCGAAATGTAGGTTTGATGAAGCTCAGCTCGTTCGGCAAGTTCCTCTTGAGACAAATCCAATTCTCGCCGCCGCCGCCTGAGGGCTTTCCCAAAACGCTTGTTAATCTCTGATGTTTTTTTTTGACTCACCGCCTGATTTTCAGGAAGTGCCAGCCGTGAGTCCATAGACAATGAGTTTAGTTTTATTGACTATAAGTTATAAAATGAGGGCAATCTGATTTCATAACTCACTATGCCTGGTACTCCCTCTCAGATATCGCCATTTGCATTATCAGTGGCTTATCAGCAAGGACTCCATGACTTTGCAGTCACAGATCTACTTATTCACTTACAAAACTTCTCTAGTCCCGAATTCGATAGCCAGCCAATCACTCAACCTGAATTAGAGATGGTTGCTGCTTTGTTGGTTGAACAGTTAGCGAATAATCTCGATTCTCATTTAGTTGCTGCCTATCTCAAGGCAATTCGCCAAGGAAACGAGGAAGTAGTCCCTGAACCAATAGATTTGGAATATCCTCAATCTACTGACCTTCCTGCCAACTTCCCAACTGCTGCTCCTTCTCCTCGCTTCATCTATGGCGATTGCTTACGTCTGTGTCCTGTCACTATTGATGGTCAGACAGAAAGCGAGACTGATACGGGACGTTGCATTGGGCGATACTATGCTTATGCTCCCCATCATTGCCACTGGATGTGGAAATATGTAATTTGGCTTGATAAGGATTCACTAAGTGCTTCTTGGTGTGTCGCCACAACGGCTTGGGAGGATGAACTTGAACCTGTAAGCCAAGAGGAGCCAGCATGACAAATGGACGCTCTTTTGGGGCACACGAACAAGAATTGCTTCAACGCTTTGCCGAGCGTCGTCCCCTGGCACTAACACCTCAACAACTAGCACAGAAGTGGACGGGCATTAGTCGTAACGAAATTGCCTTCGTGTGCCAAACCGATATATCGCGTGTCAATCACTGGTTGAGCCGAGGGCGAAGCTATGAGAAACCACGTCCCTACTACTCTCAAACCCTGGCACTATTTGATATCTTCTTGGAGTTTCACGAACAGCTTCCAGAGAGCTTGAAGAGTCGATATTGCTAGCGCAGAGCAACCGACTCTGCCCATCATCAAAAAGTTCTAGCGGCGTAAGTGTTTCAAGAAAGTTTACAGATTCAAGTAGTACTCTTGTTAAATCCTGCCTAGCATTTGCTAGATTGGTAGGAATTTTTCGTGTTTTACCATGAACACAGCTCAGCTCGGTGTCCGTATTCCTTCCAACCTCAACGAACGCTTGAGTGCGTTTATCTCTCAAACGGGTATGTCTAAAACTGAGGTAGTCATCAATGCCTTAGCGTCTTACATGGGATGTTCTTCTGAGATTTCGTTAACAGAGCGAATGACTAGCCTTGAAGCGAAGATGGCAATGCTAGAAACGTTGTCAAGGGAAGTTGACTAAGTTGGCTGTGGAAAAAGGTTGACTTTTTTGAATCTTATTGAGGAACTTATATTAAATGACAGACCCAGTCACCCTATCAGCAACAGTGATTGCCACTTTAGCTTTTACTAAAGCACTTGAGAAAACCGTTGAAAAATTTACTGAAGGCGCACTCGCCAAGATGGACGAGTTACGCAAGAAGATTTGGAATAAGTTGCAGGGTAATCCTAGAGCGGAAAACGCACTTACCGCAGTTGAGCAAGGCAACAAGGAAGAACTCCAACGGTTAGCCGTGTACTTGCAGGATGCGATGGAAGATGACCCGCACTTTGGCAATGAGGTACGGGCGTTGGCTCAAGAAATTAATGCGGGTAAGCTGCAAGATAACAGCCAAATGACCCAAAGCAACTACGACAACGCTCGTGGTTGGCAAACCAAAGTGGACGGAGGAACTGCATACATTGGCGAGATTCACTTTAATCAACCACCAACTTGACTAGAGCCGCCCAAATCGGAACGGGCAAAGTCGAATCCGCAAAGTAAGAATAAGCCAACCAGAAATTACAGCCAGCGCGACCCAAAAGCGGTGCTACTCAAGGCTGTCAAAATGCAGGTGGAGACACGGCTAGAGAGTTCCTTACACAATCGGGTTTATGTCATTCCGGATGCGGATACAAATCCTTCTCAGGTTGAGCATCCTTGGAACATTGACGTTAAATCGGGTTCTAAACCCAAGTTTCGCTTGCAAAAAAACACTAACATTATTACGGTATTTGACCAACCGGGGGTTGATGGCAGGTTACTGATTTTAGGCAAGCCTGGGGCTGGCAAAACTACCATGCTATTAGAGTTAGCCAAAGTCCTGGTGGAACGTGCGGCACAAGACTTAAGTGAACCCGTTCCTATTTTATTGTCCTTATCATCTTGGCAGAATGACCAACAAAGTATTGCCGATTGGATAGTAGCAGAGCTTAACTCAGGTAAATCTTACAAAGTTCGTCGAGATATCACTAAGCAATGGTTTGAAGACGGAGAGATTATTCTCCTATTGGACGGATTGGATGAACTAGCAGCAGAACGACAAGAACAGTGCGTTGTGAAACTTAATGAGTTTTTGCAACCGGGAACCTGGAGTAGTCCGCTAGTAGTTTGCTCTCGGATTGAAGAGTATCAGCTCTACCCAACTCAATTAGCATTGAATACGTCAGTTGAATTGCAACCCTTCAGCGAGGAACAAGTTCAAGAGTACCTGCGGCGTACAGATAACGACCAGCTTTGGAACAGTATAAAGGATGACTTAGAGTTAACAAAATTAGCCCAAACGCCATTTTTATTAAATGTGATAGTGCTTTCCTGTCAAAAACTATCGCAAGCTAAGTGGCAAGAGCTTGAGTCTTCAGAGGAACGCTTGAATTACTTGTTTGCTGCTTATGTTGAGGTGATGTTGGCAAGGAAGTATGAGAGGAAACGCCCTAGTCATGAAATAACTAAACGTTGGTTGGGCTGGCTAGCTCTTAAGTTAATCGAGCAAAATGAGACAGAGTTTTTTATTGAAAAAATGCAGCCAACGTGGCTGGAGGATAGGAGGCATGAACAAATTTATCGGCTGATTGTCAGGCTGATTGGAGGAATCAGAACATCTGAAATCCTTCAATTAAATTGGAAAACTTTTTGGTGGAAAGGGCTGATTGGAGCGCTGCTTGGAGCGCTGCTTGGAGGGCTGATTCTGGGGCTGAATGAAGGGCTGAATGAAGGGTTGAATGAAGGGCTGATTGTCGGGCTGATTGGAGCGCTGATTGGAGCGCTGCTTGGAGGGCTGGGTAGAGGGCTGATTGAAGGATTGAAGAGTTCAGAAATCGAAACAAGAACAAGTCCGAACCAAGGTATCCGCGCATCACTTAAAAATGCTGTAATTACCGGGCTGATTGGAGCGCTGAGTCTCGCGCTGATTGGAGGGCTGAGTTTCGGGCTGATGGGAGCGCTGATTGAGGGGCTGCGTTTCGGGCTGATGGGATGGCTGCGTTTCTGGCTGATGGAATGGCTGCGTTTCTGGCTAATTTTCGGGCTGATTTTCGGGCTTATCAATGGGGGGATAGCTTGTATCCAACATTTCAGCTTACGTCTTATCCTCTACAGCAATGGTCATATTCCCTGGAATTATGCTCGCTTCTTAGACTACGCTACTAACCGACTATTCCTGCAACGAGTAGGAGGCGGCTATCGCTTCATGCACGACCTCTTGCGTCAACACTTCGCCACTAACTATCGCTAATCCCTGATGAAGCAGGATAACAGAGATAACAGTAAAAATTGGCAAACCACTAATACAGGTGGAACCAATTACGTTGGCGAGATTCACTTTCACGGAAATGAGCAAAATTCACCGTTAACCCAACAAGAGTACCGCAACCGTCAGGCTTTACTTACTAAGGTCAAGAACTTTTGGGTCAAAGGTGTTTTAGAAAAATCTCTGTACAACCAAGTGCTGCTCGAACTGGGTTTGGAGGAACGACTTGATGCTGTTGCTAATCCTTGGAGTGTGGTTTTAGAAATTGAGGAGTCTTTGCATCAACCTCTCCCTGATGGGGCAAAGGTAATTGATATCTTTGAGCAAATAGGAGAAGGACGAACGCTGCTGATTTTAGGGGAACCAGGAGCCGGTAAAACTACAACTTTACTAGAACTAGCCTGCAATTTGATTGCTCGTGCAGAACAGGATGTCAATCACCTAATTCCGGTTATATTCAACCTCTCCTCTTGGGCTAATAAGCGGCAAAAAATTGCAGATTGGTTGATAGAAGAACTGAATACTAAGTATCAGGTTCCTAAAAAAATTGGACAGCATTGGGTTAACCAACAGCAACTACTCCTGCTATTAGATGGATTGGATGAAGTTCAGGCTGAACATCGAAACCAGTGTGTTTCTCAGATCAATGCATTTCATCAGGAGTATAGCCCTGAAATTATTGTTTGTAGTCGTATGAAAGACTACGAAAACCTCTCGAACCGTTTAAATTTTCAAGGTGCAGTTTATGTAAGGTCGCTCACCAAAGAACAAGTCTATCACTACCTAGCTAGTTTAAGTGCTGACCTGGTAGGATTGAGAGCTTTGCTTGAAAGGGATATGGTACTACAGGAGTTAGCCAAATCCCCCTTAATGCTTAATATTATGGTTATAGCTTACCAAGGAATAGCTGTTAAAGACTTGCCTAAAATAGACTTGGCGGAAGAACGTCGCTTGCAGCTATTCGATGCTTACGTTGAGCGGATGTTCAAACGACGTTTGGTTAGCCAACACTACTCAAAAGCACAAGTGATGCGTTGGTTGACTTGGCTAGCAAAGCGGATGAAACAAAAGTCTCAAACAATATTTTTAATTGAGAGGATGCAACCAAGTTGGCTACAAAATAAGAATCAAAAAATAAAATATCGAATTGGAACTGCACTAATTGCTGGGCTAAGTTTTGGATTGAGTTTTGGACTGCTTGGTCAGCTCATTTTTGGAATACGTGACGTTTGGCAATCTGGTTTACTTTATAGGTTGATTGACAGGTTGATTGACGGACTAATTATTGGAATAGTTGATGCGCTTGTTGTTGCGCTAGCATTAATTCTTGGACTCGTTAGAGAAAAGATCAAAACAGTTGAAACCCTGAAATGGTCTTGGAGGAAGGCAAGAAATGGTCTCCTATGTTGGATGATTCTTGGATTTACTTTGGGATTGATTGCTGGATTAACTATTGAGCTGATTGATAAATTCTTTTTTAGAACTGAGCTGGAGCAAATTGCTAAACCTGGTCTAGTAGAGATTGTTAGGCTATTTGATGGAGTTCTTGGGTTAATTGCAGGGCTGACTTATGGGCTGACCAATGGACTAGGTGGCTCGGAAATAGAGACAAAAACAATTCCTAACCAGGCTATCTGGATGTCAGCTATGAGTGCTAAGATTTTCGGGCTAGTTGGCGGGTTAATTGGTGGAATAGTTGGCGGGTTAAGTAGTGGGCTAGTTGGTGATTTAACTGTTGGAATAATTGATGGGCTGATTATTGGTTTGGTTGTTGGATTAATTGGTGGAGGTGGTTTAGCCTGCATAAAACATTTTACCTTGCGTCTTATCCTTTACTTCAATAATTACATCCCCTGGAACTATGCCTGCTTCCTTGACTACGCCGCAGAACGTATTTTCCTGCAAAAAGTTGGTGGTGGTTACATCTTCACCCATCGAATGCTGATGGAACACTTTGCCCAAATGGAACTTGAAGTTGAGCGCAAGTCCAGTTAGATGAACTCATGAAATTTATCAGGTAGACGTGAAAGATAATGAGTGAGCCGCAAATTCACGACCTTGGCATGACTGATACAGAGTATGCAACTCTTGCAGCAAAGGGTTATGAGCCTCTATTGGAGCTTCAAATCATAGCTATAGGTGAAGCCCCTTCTCAAGCCCGGAAACTGACAAAAGTTGTGGGATTGCTAAAGGACAAGCCACCAAAAACTGATGAGGAGTGGAGTGAGTTCATGACAGCCTGGGAAGATGCTTGTCAGGAAAGACCGTTGGAAGCATGAATTGATTCAACGATATTCCTCCAGGCTTTCATCCATCATCTAGAGCTAGCTACTTCTAAGATACAACCTTCATTCCATTCTTCTGATGTTAAGTCGAAGCGCAATCTATTTAAAAAGTCAATGTCTGAACAGCATAGACATTGACTAGCCATTGATGGGAGGCTAATTTTTGCTGTAATTATTTGGCATAAGCACATCCTCCCCTTAAATTCATGATTGATAAAGCTCATTTAGAAAATCAACTTACTCCTTATGCAAAGGCTCCAGTTTACTACCCAGACTCCCTTGACCCAATTTTCATTAAGTACATGAAAAAACAGCATAAGAAAATCGAAAAATCTTCCAATCCTATAGATTCATGGTTATATCTTATAGAAGGGAATATTAGAGTTATTTACACTGTATTGGTACAAAATAATATTCCTGCAATAGTTAAACACGGAAGTTTAGACTGGAGCAATAAAGGTGATTTTCCGCCTACTCTTACCCTTCATTGGTGGATAGATGTAGATCCATACCGCATTGATTATAGAGGAAGAGATTGGTATAGTTTCAATCCTTCAAGTAAACCCATAATTGAACAAGTTCCTTATGGTGTTTTTATTCCTAGTGATTTTCCTCTCGTTTCCTATAAATTTGAAAGAGTTGAAGAACTTCCTCCTTTGAGATTTAGATGAATACTTTAAATCCCTTAGTAATGTTACCTGGCACAAAGAAATGCTCAGCTTAATCTCATGGACGATATTCTGGTTCAGGTCGTCAAGCGTCCGCACGTCGCGGTTTATATTTCGTAACTTTATAAACGGCTAACTGACCGGAAATTATTTCTTAGTATTGAAGTTATCTACAAGGCAATGAACTGAATTTTGCATAATATTAGATAACGGAGTATTAAAGTGTCTCAAAAAATAACAGTAGCCATTATTCATGGTATTGGTACGGCAAACGAAGACTTTGTTGATGAAACGAAGCCTGATAAATTTGCTGGCGGCATTGCTAAACCACTAAAATCTCGGTTTGCAGCTTTAATGGGAGAAACGCTAGAGGATACAGATTCAAAACTAAAGATTAAGCCTGTGTACTGGGCACCAATTCTTCAACGTCCTCAAAATGAACTGTGGGATAGGCTAGAAGTTAAAAACTTAAGCAGCTTCTTTAAATTACGTGAATTTGTGTTTCACTCTTTAGCAGATAGTATTGGTTACCAGATTACTCCTTCAAAAAGAAATATCTATGATCAAGTACATGAGAAGTTTGCTGAAACTCTTCAAGAGCTAGCAAAAGATGGCGATGAAAAAGCTCCACTATGTATTATTGCTCATAGCCTCGGTTCCGTGATAGCGAGTAACTACATTTGGGATTTACAAAACAAGAAGGCAAATATAGAAATTGGCAATACATCCTTAGAGAAGGGAGAAACGTTTGCCTTGTTCTACACCTTTGGTAGCCAAATCGCTCTTTGGAGACTGCGATACGACGACTTTGGTACACCTATTACAGTCCCTTCACCGGAACTCTCAAAGCATTATCAAAACCTTAAAGGAGAGTGGCTTAATTTCTATGATAGGGATGATGTACTTGGATATCCTATCAAAAATATAAATGAAGAATACAAGAAAGTTGTTACCCGCGATATAGAAGTTAAGTCTGGCAATTTTCCCTCCGAATGGACACCTCTCTCTCATAATGGATATTGGACAGATAGTGAGGTTGTTGAACCGATTGCTCAAGGTCTTGTCAACGCATGGAAGAGTGCCTACCTGTAACATAGATACAATTGCTATTTAAACCTGAATATCATGGTATATAACCTTTAGCTAATAAGATTTAAACGCCAATTCAGTAGAGTGTAACGCTGTTGATCTTTGACCTGTCTAACAGCTAGGGTAATTGCTTTCTGTTGACCAACAATGACAGCTAACTGCTTTGCACGAGTTAATCCTGTGTAGAGTAAGTTACGGCTCAACATTGGGTAGTGCTGCATAAACATCGGCAGAATTACCACAGGATATTCCGAGCCTTGGCTTTTATGAATCGAAATGCTCCAGGCGAGAGCGAGTTCATTTAAGTCAGCGTAATCATAGCTTACCTGCCGCTCAGCAAACTCAACTGTAACTTCTTGTTCCTCTAAATCAATGTGAGAAATAACTCCCATATCACCGTTGAAGATCTCACGGTTGTAGTCGTTCTTTTTTTGAATCACACGGTCGCCTACCCGTAGAATTGTTCCACCTCTAACAATCTCTATCTTGGCTTTACTAGGTGGATTGATTAATTGTTGCAACACTATATTGAGATTCTTCGTTCCTACGTCCCCCCGTGTCATAGGACACAAGACCTGCACATCAGTAGCTGGATTAAAGCCTACATCGGGAATCAGGTTAGCTACTAATTTCTGAATAGCTTGTACACCCTCTAATGGCTCTGATGCCTCAAACCACAAACAATCAGACTGTGGTTCGTTAGAGATTGGTTCAAGAGTAGGGTACTGCCCTTGATTAATAGAGTGGGCATTTGTGATGATTTTACTGGTTTGGGCTTGGCGGAAGACTTGTGTAAGTCTTACTACAGGCACTCGCTCACTTATAATTAAATCTCGTAATACTTGACCGGGACCAACACTAGGCAACTGATCAATATCTCCTACCAGTAAAAGTTGAGCATCTTGGGAAATAGCCTTTAATAAGGAGTTAGCTAAAAACAAATCCATCATTGATGATTCATCAACCACAATAGCCTGTGCTGGAATAGGATTTTCCTGATTCCGTTTAAAGCTAAAGGTCTTCGGATCGAACTCCAATAGTCGATGCAGGGTTTTAGCCTCCATCCCTGTCATCTCGCTGAGACGCTGAGCAGCCCGTCCGGTGGGTGAAGCTAAAGCAATAGATTTGCCCATTGCTTTCCAAAGGGCAACAATGGTACGAGTGGTAAACGTCTTTCCTGTTCCAGGGCCACCTGTAAGAATTAGAATTCTTGAAGAGGCTGCTGTCTCTACAGCTTTCTGTTGCTGAGTTGAGAGTTCAATTCCTGTTTTCTCGATAAATCGCTCAATCCAGCGTTGAACACGATGTAAGTCTACTGTAACCGGAAGCTCTAGAAGTGACAGAAACCGTTTAGCCAGATGCTTCTCTGTGTGAAAGAATTCAGGTTTGTAGCAGAGCAACTGACTTTCATAACCACCAGCCTCATCCTCAATGACCAGTTCTTGTTCCTGTACCATCTGAGTTGTTAGCCTCAGAAATTGCTCTGGTTTGGGTTGATGGTCTGGAAGTGTTAACAGTTTCACTGCTGCTTTTACAAGTTCAGTTTGGGGTAGAAAACAATGTCCATTTTCAGAAGCTTCACCCAAGACATGAATGATTCCGCAACGGTATCGGAAGTCACAGTTGGGTGCGATTCCCATATTCCGAGCAATTGTATCGGATGTAATGAAGCCAATACCGTAGACATCCTTAGCTAATTGATATGGGTTTTCTGTAACAGTAGTAATCGAATTATCGCCGTACTGTTTGTAAATCTTTACTGCATAGGTAGTCGAAACCCCATGACTTTGAAGGAAAATCATGACTTCCTTGATAGCTTTCTGACTTTCCCAAGCACTCTGAATTAACTTAATTTTCTTTTTACCTATACCAGGTACTTCAATAAGACGGTGTATTTGATTTTCAATAATATCAAGAGTTTCTAATCCGAAATGGGCAACAACTCTTTTAGCCGTGACTGGTCCTACTCCCTTGATTAAACCACTACCTAGATACTTCTCAATACCCGTTAAAGTTGCTGGTTTTGTTTCTCGGTATCGGGTAACTTGGAATTGAGAACCATATTGAGGGTGGTCTTTCCAAAAACCAGTTAGTTGTAGTGTCTGACCAGATTGAATATTAGCGAAGCTGCCAACGATAGTAATTAGTTCACTGATTTGAGGAGCTTTTATACGAGCAACAGTGTAGCCAGAATCCTCAGAGTGGTAGGTCAAACGCTCCACTACTCCCTGAATATCTTCAGGCTGAGGTTGTTGTTGTGAAGGAGCTTGCTCACGCATTAATAATCTACATCTGGAATCTCAGGTTGTTTTGTAGCGTGTTTCTTTGCTTCGGCAAAATTCTTCTTTTCCTGAGAGCGTTCAGAAGCCTCCAGTTCAGTAACCCGATTAAAAAGACGTTGATTTTGTTTCTTTAACTCTTCATTTTCTACTTCAAGTGATTCTATTGCTAGGGATTTAGCTTGAAATTCTCTATTCTTGGTATTCAAACGCTTAATGTCTCTCTGTTGAGCTAAGATTTTCTCTCTCAACTCTGCCTCTGAAAACCCACCTACCTCCTTTAATAAGTTTCTTAAATCAAGATTCTCAGCTTCCAACTTTTCTACTGATTTCTTCTGCTTGGATTGTTCATCGAACTCATGTTTTTCTGAGGTGGTAGATTGCTCATCAGCTATGTTAGGTGTCCATTCTTCCTTGAGTGCTTTCATCAGACATGCTGCTAGGCTGCCAACGTCATGTATGCTGCGGTATTGCTCGAATGCCTCGATTGCCTTAAGTACAGCTTCTTGTGAATGCCGAGGAATCTCTTGGCGCAGTGTTGAGTTGAGCTTGATGCCAGTTTGCTTCAGCGCTGCTTCAATCTGGACAGACATATTTTGAACAGGCAGATTAACCACCTTTTCTTGGGATGCCTGGGATGCCTGTAGTGTTGCCCACAACTCCCGACTCTGTGTCCGCAAGCGCTCCACCTCGTCTTCTAAATCTACAACTCGTGCTACTTGGGCTAGCAGCTCTTTGTTAGCTCTGCGCTGCTCCTCAAGTTGTTGCTGCAAGCGACGGTTCAATAACCTTAACCGCTCTAGATCTTTAACTTCAGCGCTAAGCTGACGTACAGTGCGCGATTTTTTGGTAGATTCCTGTTGCTTCCGCTTCGCTATCTCTATTTCATACGCTAAGTGCTTGTTAACAAAACCGACACTAAAACCAGTACGTCGAGCAACTTCATTTTGACTGATGGTTACACCTTGAGCTAGCATCTCCTCAATAACATCGTGAGCAAGAGCGACCTTCTCCTCCCTTTCATTAGCAAACCGTTCCCGCACCTGCTGCCCATGACGGCTGCGTTCTGCTTCATCCCAATTGCGCTGAACTTGTCGTTGTATCTTCTCGCTCATTGCCTGACTCCAACGCTGCAATCATCTCCTCCAAAGCATTCATCAACTCTTGGTAACTATCGAGAATCTCTGAAGAACCATAATTAAACGCTACTTGCTCCTTAGTACGCAGTCGCTCAAGCTGAGATTTGTAGTGGGAAAGTTTATCGGCAGAGGCAATATGAAAACCACAAGTGTAGCAGCGTCCGAAGCGAGGGCAAAAATCCCGAAAGCTACAATACCCATATAAAGGCTCCCCATTAAGCATCGTCAATCCATCGAGTTCGTGTAATTCTGGGTTGTCCCGCAGGCTCTGAGGATTGCTGTCGTAGGCATAGTATTTCTTGTCCAAGTTCGCCATCACAGTAGCTACATCCAGTAACTCACCAGCAGGATAACGTGTGTAGTGACGTTTGGTAGTTGTTGCGTGGCGATGTTTAAGCCAGATGCGAACAAAATCTAAGCTGAAGCCGTTGCGAATGAGATGTGTTGCCCGTGAGGGACGCAGAATAGCTCCAGTGAATTTGGCTAATTTCCCGTTACTATCTTTGATCTCACAATGTTCGATGAGGTAGCGAATCATTCTAACCATTGGACCACACCCAGCTGTAATAAATGGCGGGCGTTTTACAGCTTTCATTCTTGGGTAGTTTGGGTAGCCAGTTTTGCCTACTCCCTGATAGTGACAAAATAGGTACGGATAATCTTCTCCGTGTAGTTTTTTAATGTAGTGCTGCTGCTGTTGGATAAGGTGGACAAGATCAGTGGTAATAGGCAGGCGATGCTCGTCGTTGGCTTTGTCTCGTTGAAATTTTATCCACCATGTACTACCGTCAGGGTCAAGGCTAATACAGTCTCTACCAGTGTTACAAAGTTCGCTAGGACGGGCACCAATCCAAAAACCTAGCATAAACATGAGCTGTATTGGTTCCGGTAGAATATGTATGTTATCCCGAATTGAGTCAAGCACAGAGTCTTCTAATGGATCGGGTTCGTCATAAAAGATTTTTGGAAAGTCAAAACTGGTAATGAGAGTAGGCGAGGTACTAAAATGTTGCTTAGTGTTCCCCCAATTGAGAAACATCTTTAGGGTAGACATTTCACCCGCTAGTGTATTCGTTGTTATCTTTCCTCGTTGTTTTGTCCAGTAAATTCCTAGCAAATCTCGATCAATTTTTTCCATTGACATTACGCACTGCTGCTGAAGAAAGCGCCCAAAAAAGCTCAATTTATTGGCATACAAATACAAAGATCTAATTTGAGAGCCTGTTTCAATGGCTGAGAGAATGTAAGTCTTTAACAACTTCTTAAACCAATCAGAACCACACCGACTGAAATTCAGAAATAGCGTAGTAAGTTTGTGTTCTTCAGTATTTGGAAAAAATTCTCGTATATCCCAAAAATCATCACTAAACTCCCAAGGGCGACGGGGAACAATTTGTCCCATCCTTCGCTGCATTCCAGCCTTCCAGGGCTGTCCTTCTCCTTTGAACTTTTGACCACAACCTAAACAGAGTAGTGAACGAACAACTTTCCCTTGTACGCAATACTCTGTCTTCAGCACTGCATTCTTTTTGTTACACTTTGGACATGCAACATCAGGTATATGTTCTAATCCTGGAGGGTCGTAGTAACGATGTATGACTTTACCGTTAAGGACAATCTCTCGAATTTCTCGTTTATCTTTTGAAAAGCCCTTGCCACAAGTTTTGCATGAACAAGGTTGGCTCGTATAGCCCTTGTTTATTCTAGGACTTCCTAATTTAACTGTATTGCAGCTACCGCATTTTGGGCAGTTCTCGCCAGCAGGCTGGGCAGGTGGTTTTAAGTAATTACTAGAGAAACTTTTCCCACAAAGATTGCACTTGTATCGTTGTACTTCTTTTCCATTTGAGAAAGTATGAAATCCTCTACTTGTAATATGGTTGCCACCGCAGGAAGGACAGCTATTCCCACTCGCATTAACAGGAATATGGGAAAAATACTCTTCCATGAACGAACGGCCACAGCTTTTGCATTTGTATTGTCGTACTCTACCATTTGAGCGGAGACGAAACCCATTTTTCCGGAATGTACTGTTACCACAGTGAGGACACGTTAAATTACTCATGAGTCAGCTTCTGATTCCCTTCGGCCCATAAACCAGCAACAATGGTGTTTAGGATAGAAATAAATTGACGCGCACTATGTGCCTTTCGGCTATCAGATTGTCCAGCTTCCAGACAATGCTCCAACAACTCTTGATTTCTCTCTCGTACCTGTAGCAATTGAGGCAGATGTTCATCGGCAAAACGGACATGTTCGCAGCCCAGACAGACATATTCAAACTCGCACTTTTCGTTGATTTTGGGTCGAGTGCAAAGTCCTAGTTCTACCTGTCTAGCTCCCCACTCTTTGCGAAGAAACTGGCTGTCCTGATCAGTAGGATAAATGGTATGTCGCCCATCCTTATCTACCAGTACCCGCTCGGTACGCTTCTCCTGTTCCTGTGGCGAAACACAAACATAAGAATCTTGCATATCAGGATTAGCATGTCGCAGCCCGTTCTGAATTTGATCTGGGCGTTTACCCATACGGTCAGCTATCGTTGCATAAGTGCGTCGATACATATGAGTAGTGACATGAGCTAGACTGCCGTCATTGGTACGAATATCATTCTTTTCAATAATCCTTGTTAACAGGTTGTTCAATTTTTCTCTTAGTTTTTTAGGCTGCTCCCTATGGTACTTGACATTGGGTGGCCAAGAATCTTGATGCTGAAATCCTTTTGTGCTCCAGACCCAATGAGAGAATAACCACGGGAAGTCTTCCCCAAACTCCTGGCGCACTAACACTTGTTGTTGCTTGACTAGGAAAACTAGTTCCTCAGGCAAGTCCTGTTCTTGTTTGCTGTTGTCCTGTTTTCCTGTGCAGAGTCGTATTCGTGGTACTCCTTCTCGCCATCTCAAACAATCTATAGGAATCTTAGAAATTTCGCTGATCCGAGTCCCTAATGCTGCATGGAGTTTGAACATGAGATATATCGGTTTATCCAATTGCTCTAGAGCTATATCAAGTTTGTGTTTAACCTCTTCAGGGATGATTTTGGGAGGCTTAGTTCGGTTTTGTCCTAAGTAACTTACTTGAAACTGGATACATCCTGATTGTCTTAGCACATAAAGCAATCCTGACAAACAGTGCACTTGAGACATAGACTTATCCTGTGCCCACTGCTGTACTATCTGAAGAGTTAACAAAGATGGCGTAACATAGCCCTGCTCAACTAGCCATTTACTGAAGTTATTGGTAGCAGAGAGTATATTTAACAAACGCGACAGACTCCACCGTCGATTCCCAACAGCAACCAACACTGACAGTTTTGTCAACTCTTTCAACCACGGCAATGAGATAGCCTTAAAGGATATAGTCCTAGACCCATTAAGTTGGGCATCCTCTGCAAGTGTCGGTAAGTCTTGCCGTATGTCCCAAATATCCCGCTCCAGCTTTGTGTCATTCAGATGAACATAAATCGGATTGTCAGGATGATTCAATACCTCGTACAGTTCAGTTTGTTGTAACGCCAGTATCATTTTATCTTCACTACTCTTTCGATTCCTTCCGCAAGTTCAGCTTCTGCAAAGGAGTGGTCGTAAACATCCAATGTTGTAGCGATAGACTGATGACCAAGCTGCCGCTGTACAGTCTTTGCTACTTCTAACTTGTCTTTACCTTTCTGCCGTCCCTCTCGAATGTTGTGAGTTGCATAGCCATGTCTAAACAAATGTGGATAGATCCGCTTCAAGTCAATACCAGTTTTCTTGTGTAACCGCTTCAGCAGCTTGTTAAGGTTCTGCGGTTCTAATGGTTTGCCATAGCTAGGTGAACCACGGTGAAGGACAACGAAGAGCATGTCGTGTCCCAACCGCTCAACGACTTCACGGGGATACTCTTGTTCGGTGTATTCCGTCAAGATTTCACAGAACTCTCGGTCTCGCAGGAGGTCTGCGATAGATAGCTCTCGTTCCTTCCCCTTTACATAGGCGTGATTTGGATTGTTCCGGCGTACTATTTTTATTGTTCGGGCAGTCCAATCCAAATCAGACTCGTGTACTCCTAGCAGTTCACCCCTACGCATCCCGGTATCTGCCAACAGCCAAAGGATCAGCTTGTCTCGTGCAGTGCTGCAAGCATCGATGAGGATACGCACCTGTTCAGAGGTTAGACAACCAGGAAACTGCTTGGATTCCTTATACCGCAGTTGCGTGGTTTCAGTGGGTGATTGCTTGATGTATCCTGCAAGCTTCCCCCTTTGCTTGGTTCTACGGGATGTGCGATACTTCCTCAGTTTCTTATCCTCAACAGTTCCAATGCTCGTATGGAAATCATAGAACTGTACTACTACGGTGATTGCAAGATTAACGGTGCGCTCGTTGCGACCAGCTAAGATTTCCCCTGATTTGGGAGAAACAGCCTTCCCATCCAATAGCAAGCCACCACTGAGATACCAATAACCGAACTCATCCAGTCGCGATGAACTAAAGTCGCGCCAGTCAATCACCTTTACCTCAAGGTATTTCCAGAATGCTTTGAGTTTTTCGGCATAGGTCTTAATCGTTCCAACGGCAGCTCTAGATCTTTGCTTTGAGCGCAGAAATCGCTCAACTGGCTTGATGAGCTGGTAGTTTTCATCCAATAAGTGCCACCGAACTAGCTCTTCCCCGTTGGAAAGTCGCTCTACAGATTCAAGAACTTTTGCTCCCATGAATAATATGAATAACTTGAATAGCTTACATGAGAGTGATATTACTACAAGACAGCTCCTGTTGTTGTTGTTTATGTGAATAGATAACTAATGTCTATAAAAAAGGAACAGAACGCCTCGGTGAGCAAGGGAAATTTCCCCTGGTCGCGGAAAGCTACCACCACCAACTAAAGAGGGTCCAGAAGCCGAGTGGTGGGGACTACGATAAGGCCGATCGCTTACTAATGTTCCTTTATCTTTCAATAACCCAGCAACGGAGTGGATTTGCGTCACTTCAAGGGCTTCTTCAAACGAGAGCGGGGGTAAAATTCCAGGTAGTCGTCGCGCCAGCATTGTTTTACCACTCCCAGGCGGTCCAACAAAAATCAAGTTGTGTCCCCCAGCCGCCGCAATTTCCAAAGCGCGTCGAGCGTGAGCCTGACCTTTAACATCTTTTAAATCGGGTCCAGTCAACTTGGAGTGAGCCAACTCCTGCAACCCATCAATCTGCATCGGTGAGTAACGCTCTGGCTCATTCAAAAAGTCAGCAACTTGCGATAAATCCTTAAACCCATAAACGGCTAACCCTTGGACAACGGCTGCTTCTCGCGCATTGTCAACGGGGACAACCAAACCAGCAATCCCCAACCGCGCTGCTGCTGCCGCAATTGGCAGTACCCCAGCAACGGGTCGCAAATTCCCATCCAGAGAAACTTCTCCTAAAAATAAATAATCTCCTAGCAACTCAGCACTCACTTGCTCGGATGCTGCCATAATTCCCACACTGATCGGTAAGTCAAAGCTTGGCCCCTCTTTCCGCAAGTCAGCAGGTGTCAAATTGATCACAATCTTCCGCATCGGAAAGGCAAAACCAGCGTTCTTTAGTGCCGCCTTCACCCGTTCTCGCGATTCTTGAACGGCTGTATCCGGTAAACCCACAACCACAATTCCCGGCAGTCCCCCGGAAACATCAACTTCAACGCCCACCTTCACGGCATCAATCCCTACAATAGAAGCACTCCAAACCCTTGCAAGCATATCTATATCCCTTGATACTTGACTTGTGAGTATAGTGCTTGCAATCTTGGCAATTTAACCGGGAAATTACTGTATTTAGTTTCTTCCCAGACGCTCACCACGTAGAATTGCACGTAGCAGCCTGAGTAACTGCAATCAATGCCATTTGGAAAGAGCAGCATGAGCGAAACTATCTTTAGCAAAATTATCCGTCACGAAATTCCAGCGGACATTGTTTATGAGGACGACTTAGTACTTGCCTTCAAAGACATTTCTCCTCAAGCACCTGTTCACATTCTCGTAATTCCCAAAAAGCCTATTCCTCAATTGGCGGCTGCCGAGTCGGAAGACCACGCCTTGATGGGACATCTCCTCTTAACCGTCAAGCGTGTTGCAGAGCAAGTCGGTCTGGAAGACGGCTATCGCGTTGTGATTAACAATGGTGTTGATGGCGGTCAAACCGTTGACCATCTACATTTACACATCTTGGGTGGACGCCACATGAAATGGCCACCCGGTTAAGGTAATGCCCAAAATCTGAAATTTCCTTTAAGAACTTTACAAAACGAAATAAAGGAGTTAAGGTATTTATACGCAGACATCAAACCTCTGCAAAAACATCAAAACAAAGCACTAATAAACCAAATGACAACCACATTACAGCGCGAACGCAGCGCATCCGTGTGGGAACGGTTCTGCAACTGGGTAACCAGCACCGACAACCGCCTGTATGTAGGCTGGTTCGGAGTGTTGATGATTCCTACCCTGCTTGCCGCCACCACCTGCTTCATCATCGCCTTCATCGCTGCCCCTCCCGTAGACATCGATGGTATCCGCGAACCTGTTGCTGGTTCTTTACTCTACGGAAACAACATCATCTCTGGTGCCGTTGTTCCTTCCTCCAATGCTATCGGCTTACACTTCTACCCCATTTGGGAAGCTGCATCTCTTGACGAGTGGCTCTACAACGGTGGTCCTTACCAGCTAGTAATCTTCCACTTCCTCATCGGCGTATTTTGCTACATGGGACGTGAGTGGGAACTCTCCTACCGCCTCGGTATGCGTCCTTGGATTGCCGTAGCTTACAGCGCTCCTGTTGCTGCTGCAACAGCAGTATTCCTCATCTACCCAATTGGACAAGGTTCCTTCTCAGACGGAATGCCCTTGGGAATCAGTGGAACATTCAACTTCATGTTCGTGTTCCAAGCTGAGCACAACATCCTGATGCACCCATTCCACCAGTTAGGTGTAGCTGGTGTGTTCGGCGGTTCACTCTTCAGTGCCATGCACGGTTCCTTGGTAACCAGCTCACTGGTACGTGAGACAACCGAGACCGAATCTCAGAACTACGGTTACAAGTTTGGACAAGAAGAAGAGACTTACAACATCGTTGCGGCTCACGGCTACTTCGGTCGCTTAATCTTCCAATACGCTTCATTCAACAACAGCCGCAGCTTGCACTTCTTCCTCGCGGCTTGGCCAGTGATTGGAATCTGGTTCACGGCTCTGGGTATCAGCACGATGGCGTTCAACCTGAACGGCTTCAACTTCAACCAGTCGGTCATCGATTCTCAGGGTCGTGTGATTGGCACCTGGGCGGATGTGTTGAACCGCGCCAACCTGGGTATGGAAGTGATGCACGAGCGCAATGCTCACAACTTCCCCTTAGACCTAGCTGCTGGTGAAGCGACTCCTGTTGCGCTGACAGCTCCAGTTATCAACGGCTAATTCTTAGCACCTAGATAACGAATAAAGCGCTCTCCAAAAGAGGGCGCTTTTTGTTTTTGTGCTTGGTTGGGAAACAGGGATGCTATGTTGCGATCGCGTTTCATCCACATCGCAGTCAAACACAACCACTAATTGAGCTTCAGGCATGAGGCGACGAAGTACCTGTAAATGTCCCTCAGCATCAGAGCGTGTACGACAACGATCTACAACTTTCCGCTGCATATTGGGAAGCAAACGAACTACTAACCACCCGATAAGGCGATCTTTTTTAGGTGCTGTGGGTGCGATCGCATCTCCCGTCTGCCTGATCGGTTGCGCTAAATTGTCGATAAATCCATTGTGGGCAACCTCCTAAAGAATATGGAACCGGGAAATCAAAGGCGTGTTCTTGCCTCTAGTGCTGTCTTAGTTAGTCTATTTCTGGCGGGTGCCAGTTTTGCCCAAAATCCACAACCATCGTCTCCTAGCGCAGTTGCATCGCCCACGGGGAAAGCTTCTCCATCACTACAGCCTGCGGCTACAAGTAACCCAACTGCTTCACCTACAGCAAAAGCCTCTCCGTCATCAACACCTACTCCAAGATTCTTGCAACGCACTGAAGGCAACTGGATTGCATGGTCTGGCGTAATTATAGTTGCCCTTATCACTGGTGGAATTACGTTGTTTACGTTGCGAAAAAACCACCAGTTGGAACGGGACAAAATGCAAATGACAAGGGAGTTGGAGGAGTTGAAGCATGAGCATACAGTAAAACTGAAAACTTGGGAAGCAGAACAACAGAAACAACGGCAAGTAGAAGAGGCGGCAGCAGCAGCAAATCGGGAGGAGGAAGCTAAGGCTAAACAGGCACGGACTGCCCAAGAGTGCGCTGAAGCTTATCGACGCAGCCTGATTAAGACACTCTCTAACCTGAAGATTCTGGAAATGTCCAGTCCTCTTCACTTGGAGGACATCTACGTGCAGGTGCGAGTGCGGGAAGAAGAACCTCTGCGCTATGCCAAAGAGGAGGAGATGGCACCACTAGCAGTAGGAGAACCCACAGAACTGCTACAGCACTCCCAGATACGCTCGGCGGAATGGGCAACTAAAGCCATGTCACCGGAAGACGCCTTAGCCAGATTGCGACGAATGGTAGTGCTGGGCGATCCGGGGGCTGGTAAAACTACGATGTTGCGCTATCTGGCTCTGAGAGTGGCTAAAGGGGAGCTGTCAAACTTGCCTGAATTGCCAGTCTACGTTGAATTGTGGCGCTTTGTGGACAGCAAAATGGACAGCCTGCTCGATTTCGTTGCCTCAGACTGGGCTGAACGCTACGGCTTCCGGGAGGCTCGCTCCTACCTTCAGGAACAGTTGGAGCAGGGAAAAGCCGCCTTATTGTTGGATGGACTCGACGAGGTGCTGGCTGGCGCTACCCTTGAAGAGGCTAAAGACGTTTACAAGCAGGTTATTGATGAGGTAAATCGCTTGGATAGCCTATTCCTTGAGGCTCCCATCGCACTAACTTGTCGCAAAGCTGGCTGGCATAGGGGATTGACAGCATTTCAGACTTTAGAAGTGCTGGATTTTAGCTGGAAGCAGATTCAGGATTTTGTCAATAACTGGTTTAAAGCAGATACCGCCAAGGCTCAAGGACTACAGCAAGCACTGGCAGGAAATTTGCGGATGCAGACGCTGGCAGCAAACCCACTTATCTTGGCTCTGATTGCAATTGTCTACCAGAAAGACCTGGAATTACCGGAGCGTCGCGCTGAGCTATATAGTCGCTGCCTGGAAGTCTTGCTTAGAGAGTGGGATACTCATCGAAACATCAAGCGATGCACCCAGTTCACGACAGATCGAAAACTCAACCTCTTGAAAGAAGTAGCTTGGCATTTTCACCAGTCAGGGAAACGCTACTTCCCTGAAGCTGAATTGCTGCAACTGGTTGCCGATTTTCTACCTGCCATCAATATTCCTCCAGAAGAGAGGCAAGCGATCCTAGATGAAATTGCCACCCAATATGGTTTGCTAAAGGTGCAAGCTCATAGCTGGTATGGGTTTCTGCATTTAACGTTCCAAGAGTACCTGGCTGCTCTCGCTGCCAATGACAGAGGTACAGACGGAATCCAAACAGTTGTCGCTCATCGCCACGAGCCTTGGTGGGAAGAAGTCATCCTGCTGTTAGCTGGATGCATGGCAGATGCAACACCACTACTGTTGGGCATCTTAGGGCGTTCAATTGAATTGCCGCCTGAAGACGTAGACAGGCTAGTGTCTACAGAGGAACATCTAGCTGCAAATGATGACCTTTTCGACAGTGATTTACTCTTGGCGGCACGTTGTTTAGTAGGCACTCCTGTTATTAGGATGCGAGGTTTGAGAGAGCGCATCATTGCCGAGGTAAAAAATCTGCTTCAAACCTCAGCATACAAGCTTGATTGGGATCGGGCAGCTCAAGTCTTGGTGGAGATTGGCAACACAGATCTAATTGATGAGCTGCTGGAGATGCTCATTCCTGTAGGAAGGACTGAGCTAGAGAGACAGAGAAATGTTGTTGCATTAATGGAGAAGCGCTTTAGCATTGCCTCTGCCTGTGGGCAACATGGCGATCAAAATGTAGCTGAGCGCTTGCTGAACCTTTTGAAGAGGAGCGTAGAACCTGATGGACAGGTACTTGGGCGTATCTCATATGCACTAGCTGAGTTAAGAGCTAGCAACGCTGTTCCTCAGCTACTTACTATGTTCAATGCTGCGACAGAGCAATGGACTCAGATACAGTTGGCTACGGCTTTGTTTGAATTAGGGGAAAAATCCATAGTTCCTAAGCTGATAGATACGCTAACTGACGAGGATTGCTATGACGCTGAAAAAATTACAATCCTTGAGTTGATAGGCAATTCAGGTGACAAGTCTGTTGCTCCTAAATTACTACAGATGCTATTGACAGAAACCACTAACACCAGCATAAAGCCAGCGATCGCTCAGGCTCTGAGAGACTTAAAAGATTCATCATTAGTAAGTTCCATTTTGGAACAACTTCAAGATGAAACTCTAGATTGGGAGATTCGGTGGTTGTTGACAGAATCCTTGGAAGGTCTGCAAGAAAGTGCTATGACTTCATTAAGGAAAATGCTGGAAAACCAAAATATTGCCAAGCGCGTCCGAGCGGGCATAGCTGCAACTCTAGGAACTTGGGGAGAACAAGAGAGTATCAAATGCCTACGCGAGGCAATACAAAGCCAGGTCGTTCCTCCTAACTTGTGTTTGGGAAACTCTAATTGGATTGGCTATGTTTGGCGACGGATAACTCGTACTCTCAAAAGCTTGGGAGATAACTCTGTATTGCCAGCACTAGTGAGAGCATTGGAGCAGACTACAGCTAACTGGAGAGAAGAGGGCTTGTCATCCCCGTGGTTTATACGTGATGAGATCAACAGACTCTTCACTTGGACAACAAAATATAATGCATCTGTCTGTGAGGCAAAGGGCATTATCTTTGCTACCTTGGAATACGAGCCTGATGTAATTGCTCAGCAAGTGCTAGGGATTTTGCGTCAACAGACTTCACGCTCATTTCAAGATGAACTTCTAGACACTCTGCCGAAACTTGCTACCAAGTCGTTGGTGCCTGAGTTATTGCATCTACTAGCAGAGCGTGGGACGTACACAGCCCCGTACAAGACATGGGTTTCTGTAGTCAAGGTAATTGGTGAATTAGCCGATGACTGTGAGACAGTCACAGCATTGCTCGAAGTGGGTTCATCGCTGAGCAGCCAAGAGGAAAGCTATTTGGAACCTGCAATTTACCAAGCGCTCTATTCAGTTAGCCGCAGGGCTAGGGTGCGGGTGGGTCGTGACGAGCAGATAGAAGAATTAAAAACTCAGACCACACATTAAAGTCGAAGTATATACTTTGAAAACTAGCTATTAGGCTGTTGAACTTTTTTGGAAGTGCGTTGCGAGAGCAAGCGCAACAACAGCATTACCCAATTAGCGATCGCACTCACTACTGATTCCTCCCTAACTTGCCAGTTGTACGATTAAAGAAAAATAAAGCAATTCGAGGAGTCCATGACGCTAACACAGGTTTGGGGGTCTCTGCTCATCTTTACCGTCTGTCCGCTTCTCGGTGGACTCCCCCTGATTTCCTGGATTACTTATGCTCTAACCCGGCGACGGCTAGCAAAAGTTGGTACTGGCAATGTTTCAGTCTCAGCCGCCTTTTACCATGGTGGGCGCTGGGTTGGCATATTGGCTGTGTTATCGGAGGCAGCTAAAGGAATTGCCGCCGTTTTACTAGCGCGTTACTTCTTTCCCACTGAACCCACATGGGAGTTGATTGCTCTAATTGCTTTAGTCATGGGTCGTTACCAACTCGGCAAAGGAGCAGGTACAACTAATGTTGTCTGGGGCATCATAGCTCATGACTGGGTTGCAGCATTGTTTGTATTTTTAATTGGTGGAGTTGGCTTTACTATTTTCCGCGATCGCACTAGCGGACGTTTCGGTGTCCTTATTTTATTACCCTTAATCTTGGCACTCTTACACCCCCAAGACCCTGCCCGAATTGTTGCCGCGATCACATTGGGTGGAGTACTGGCTTGGATTTATCAAAAAATTCCCGATGATTTAGACCTTCCATCAAAGGAAGGAAAGGCAGAATCTCAAAAAGTGTTTCGTTTTTTTCGAGGCGATCGAACCATTATTTCTCTTGACTCTAAGCTAGATTCCAGCAAAGTTGGACAAAAAGCAGCTACTCTATCTCAACTCAAGGGGTGGGGTTACTCAGTCGCGACTGGATGGGTACTACCACCCGGAGATGACCCAGACCCATTGATCAAATACCTCCCCGTATCTGACTTTGAACCTTTAGTCGTGCGTTCTTCCGCAATTGGGGAAGACTCCGAGGAAGCATCAGCAGCAGGACAATATCGAAGCATTTTGAATGTTACCAGTAGACCTGCATTGCAAGAAGCAATTACTCAAGTCTTGGCTTCCTACCATGACCCTACCGCCGTTCAGTATCGGCGTGACTTGCTCCTGCGGAATCCCTCTAAAGCTAAGCGAGTCCAAAGCAAATCGCCAGAAGACTCAATGGCAGTGCTGATTCAAAAACAAGTCCAAGGCGTTTTTTCGGGTGTTGCCTTCAGCCGTGACCCAATCTCCCAACAAGGTGATGCAGTAGTAATTGAGGGGTTACCAGGAGACGCAACAAGGGTGGTATCCGGTCGAGTCACACCAGACCATTACCGAGTGTATCTTCAGGAATCAAAACTCCAGGGCAATGGAGATTCCTCCACTAGCCCCGACTCACCCGTACCCAGTGCCCAAATTGAAGGAAGTGGTGATTTACCCCCGGCATTAATTCAGGAAGTAGCTGTTCTAGCACGTCAGTTGGAAGACCGCTACCACGGCATTCCTCAAGATATTGAATGGAGTTATGACGGTCAGCAGTTGTGGTTACTGCAAGCACGACCGATAACTACCCTACAACCGATTTGGACACGCAAGATTGCGGCGGAGGTCATTCCTGGTTTGATTCGACCCCTCACTTGGTCGATTAATCGTCCCCTTACTTGTGGCGTGTGGGGAGAGATTTTTACCGTTGTTTTAGGGACAAGAGCGCACGGATTGGATTTTAATGAAACAGCGACACTGCACTATTCCCGTGCCTACTTCAATGCCACACTACTAGGGCAGATTTTTCGGCGCATGGGTTTGCCACCGGAAAGCCTGGAATTTTTGACCAGGGGAGCAAAGTTTTCTAAGCCACCGACCCGTTCTACTCTGCAAAATCTGCCGGGGTTATTGCGGCTGTTGGGTCGAGAATGGAGTTTAGAAACAGATTTTGAGTCGGATTACCAAAAGCAATTTGCTCCTATCCTCAGCCAACTGACAACTCAATCTGTATCTATCTTGTCTCCAACCGCAATCCTAGAACGAGTAGACGGAATTTTGGAGCAGTTGAAGCGAGCAACCTACTACAGTATTCTTGCTCCTCTAAGTCTTTCACTTCGGCAAGCAATATTGCGGGTTCAGGATACGGAATTGGATAATAGCCAGACACCGGAGGTTGCCAGTTTGCGATCGCTTACGCAACTGGCAGATGATACTCGCCACTTACTACGCCATTCACCCGATGTTTATGAAAGTGGGGCAGCTCTCTTTGCTACTCTGGCAGAAATCCCAGATGGTCAAAGCATTTTGGAGCAGTTTGACCAGTTTCTTGACCACTATGGTTACCTCAGCGAAGTCGCAACCGATATTGCTGTTCCCACCTGGAAAGAAGACCCCCGACCTGTTCGGCAATTATTCACTCAGCTTCTTTCTTATCCACCACCTCCGTCAGCACAACCAACTGACCAGAGTTGGAAAGCACAGTTAGTACAGGCACGACTAAACCTTAAAGGTCGAGTCACAGAGATTTATTCGCAGTTGTTGGCACACCTACGCTACAGCTTTGTCGCTTTAGAAACAACCTGGCGACAATCAGGTTTATTATCCGAAGCTGGAGATATTTTTTTCTTGGAGTTCTCAGAAATTCGTCGTCTTATTGCTGATGCAGACCAGGAACTGCGAGAACAACTGCCTCAAATCGTGGAAAAAAGGCGATCGCAACTTGAACAGCACCGCAAACTCGCCAGTGTACCTTCTCTGTTTTATGGCAATGAGCCTCCCTCTCCCCTTACCGTCTCCGCCTCATCCCACTCAGCTCAACAACTGCAAGGAATTGGTGCCAGTGCTGGGCAAGTAGAGGGCTTAGTTAAGGTTCTGACTAACTTGCAATCTGTTACCCACATTGACCGACAAACTATTCTTGTCGTGCCTTACACAGATTCTGGTTGGGCACCACTACTAGCGCGTGCTGGCGGTTTAATCGCTGAAGTTGGTGGACGTCTTTCTCATGGTGCAATTGTGGCGCGTGAATATGGCATTCCAGCCGTGATGGATATCCAGAACGCTACCCAACTTCTACAAGATGGTCAGCGAGTGCGGATTGATGGTCAGCGAGGTATTGTCGAAATCTTGTAACTCAAGATTTCGGGTTGTTTACTACAGCACTGATTCTAGGTGCAGCAGAGGGAACGCTCTTAAGCCAACGATAGCCAACGATTTGTAGAAAAGCGATCGATCTTCTTCCTCTTCAATCAATCTGTAAGGATAGCTTAAGTTAAATAAACTTCTTTAAACAACTCTCGCCTTCTTTCAAAAGTCCTGCTAACTTAAAGATAGGCACATAAAGAAATCGGTATTCAGGGCTGTGCCTCCCACCCTGAGCCTCTTACAGCTTACTTTAACTTGGTAGTAGAGATTAGAAGCGGACGGCGCGTGTTTTAACAGATTGGTGAAAATTTCCCAAAGCTTGAACTCAGCAATGAGGCTAGCAAAACTGTTAAAACAGAGAGCCAAACCACCCTTGAAAACTAGGAATGGAGGAATACACAAGTCTGATTAGTTGAAGCTGTGAGCATCTGTAAACCTTAGTTGGATTTTTTGTTGAATAAGTCTAAGCGTGAACTCGGTACCTTTACCGAGTTCACTGAGTTTTTAGGGGTAGTTGATTCACTGGTATTCTCAAAGGTAACGCTTCAATTTGTGCTTAGCTGTAATCTGTCTTCAATATCAGATTTTTTCAAACTGTAGAGTACATCTAAAAAGTGCATCTGTAAGCTACCAGGACCAGCCGCTTTTTCTGCCGCCAGCTCACCAGCAATTCCCATCACTGCCATAGCATGAGCTGCTGCGATTAAGCTATCTGAATTGACGGCTAGAAACGCTCCGATTATCGCTGTTGAGGTACAACCCATACCGGTCACTTTTGCCATCAGGGGATGACCATTTTCTAGCTTTATGACTTGGTTAGCCTTGATAATATAATCTTTGGCTCCACTAATTACTACCGTACATTTATAAGATTGAGAGAGTCTCTTTGCTGCCGCTACAGCCGCTTCCGATTCTTGGGTACTATCGACACCTTTAGAGACAGCTTCTGTTCCCAAAATTGCAGAAACTTCAGAAGCATTACCTCGAATCACAATTGGTGGAACTAGTTCAAAAAGTTTCTGAGTTGTTGCTGTTCGATAAGTAGTAGCGCCAACACCAACAGGGTCAAAAACAATTGGTTTGTTAAGTTTTTGAGCAAAAAGCATTGCCTTTTGCATCGCTTTTATCCAGGCTTCACTCAACGTACCTATATTGATGACCAATGCGCTGGAAATCCTCACTAAATCTTCTACCTCTTCTATAGCGTGTGCCATGATGGGTGAAGCTCCTAATGCTAAAAGAGCATTTGCAGTATTATTCATCACAACATAGTTGGTGATGTTATGGATGAGAGGATTAGTTTGTCGAATTGCTTGGAGGTCATCCCAAATGGTATCTGGGTTAATGTTCATGGGTAGTAATAGTTTTTAGTGCCAGCCTCGTAAGTTTTTGTGTACGCAAGCTAGATACCACATATAATCATCAAGCTTGTATTCATTAGCAGCTTTAAGGATGTAAAAACGCGATCGCAAAGTGCTGCTGCTTTCAGGAGATTGCTCTAAATCTTTTGCTGCTTCATAGTACAAACCAATGTAGAGATGGCTGTAAAACCTGCCATGTCTGCCATATTTCTTGCCCGTAGCAAGGACATCCTCTGGAGTACAATTTCCCGCATACAGGTCATACACGCTATTCATAATCGGTCGTGGGTCATTCTTCACGGCTAACAAGACTTGTCGCGCCTCTACCGTACCCTTAAGTTGAGCGATACAGAGATACCGCCAGATGGTTTCCTCCACATCTTGAGCATTCACATTTAAATCCAACTCAAACTGTGCTGCGCCTTCCTCAAATCTTTCGGCATAGTAGTACGATAGTCCGCGCTGCCACAGATAAGGTGAGACAGTTGGGTCAAGCTTCTCTGCTTGGTCAAAATCTTGAATGGATTCTGAAACATTAGCGAGTTTGAAGTTGACCATGCCTCGTCGAATGTAAGCTTTAGGGTCATTCGGGTAATTTCGGATGACCTCGTTCCACCGTGCGAGTTCCTGTTCGAGGGAAATTGAAAAAGCCATGAACTCAATAGTTCCAAGTAGGATAGACAAGTAATATGCACATTTGCCTAAACTGCTAGTTTATATGGAATTAGAGGGACGCTATCAACAAATTCAAAACAAGCTTGAAGAACTTTCAGATTTTTCTGTTGATTCACTAACTCGTTCTCGTAATCTTTTCCATTTAGAAACAAAACAAGTTATTCCGAGAAGATTTGAAGTCTGGACTCTTGTTGTTGGGCTACCTCTACCAAATCAGTTAACCCAAAGTTTTCAAACTATTGCTCAGCAGATAACTGAAAGATTTCCAGCGAATACCCGATTTTACAAGGTTCTTCCCCAAAATTATCATTGGGAACTTTTCATTGTCAAACGACCGGATGAAGACGTTACAGAGGATTGTCTACGAAAAACTCCAGATGTTTTGAGAGAAATGTTGAGTAATCAACCTTGTTGTAGAATCTCCTATCGAGGATTCTTGATCACAACCGATGGGACAATCATCGTCAAAGGTTATGGAGAATTTGATGAATTGCGCGATCGCCTTCGCAAGACACTCCCTTGGGCATCGTTGCAGCAATCGAATCTTGGGCATATTTCTTTAGGACGCATTCTCGATCCAGTTGGCTATCAGTGTTTTACTGAACTTAAAGATTTCGTTCGGACTTCAGAAAATGAGGTTTATGGAGAAATTGAAGTCAGTGACGTTAAATACATTCACGAAAGCCAGTGGTATATGGAAGATAGAGAAGTTGTTGCTGTTTTACCATTAGGAACTTTATGTCACTGAATCTTAAAGAAAATAGGACTGACTTAAGAAAAATCATCACACCGATTGCCCTTTGTGCAGGGAGTTTTGGGGAGGCACTCCGTCCCCCACCGGAGATGAGAGTGAGGAGGGGGTTTGGGGGAAGCCCCCCAAGCAGGGTTTTTCTACAAACGACAATTTTTCGCTTAAGTCAGTGCCATTCATCTTAAAGGAGCAATAGTTCAAAAATGCGATCGCTTAATGGCTTTCCGCCAACACATTAAATTGCTCCTCATTAATCCGACCCGCTTGATACAACGTTTCGGTAATTTCAGAAATGGTTAATACTGAATGCGCCTGATAGCCATTGGCTTTCAACCTATCCTTGACTCCTTGTTCATGATCCATAAACACCACAATATCCTTGACCTTTAATCCAGCCGATTTAAGCTTGTCTGCGCCTTCCATTACACTTTTGCCACTAATAAGAATGTCATCAACCACCACTACTGTTTCCCCAGGATGGAAGTTGCCTTCAATCACGCGGCGAGTCCCGTGTGCCTTGACCTCCTTGCGGGGAAAAATCATTGGGTGATTGAGGCGCAAAGCTAAACCAGTTGCCGTTGGCAATGAACCATAGGGAATACCAGCGATGCGGTCAAAGTTGAGAGTTTTGAGAATATCCGCGTAGGCGCTTAAGATTTGATGGAAGATTTGTGGGTTAGAGATGATTTTACGCAGGTCAACGTAGTAGGGAAATGTCGCCCCTGAGGCTTGGACGTATTCCCCAAACAAAATGCAACCGATATCATAGAGTTGCAAAATCAAATCTTGATAAGGATGCTGATTGAGCAAACAAACATCAGGCATCCATAAATCACAGGTAGACCCTTCTCGAATAATCTGGTTTCTAGTTTGGTTGACGGATTGACGTAGCGAGTCAATTTGTTCGGCTGGATGTTCGCCAACTAACATATCTATGGGAACTGGGATAAGCAGACCATCGCCATCTGTATTTAAACCTGCTGTCAGGATTTGATTGAGGTCGCTGCCGCCTTCTGCCCAAATGCTACGTGCTAGGATAACTCGTTCGGGAGCCTCGGCACGAATCCGTGCTAAAACCTCTACATTAGTGGTTCCCACTTCTAGCCCTAATTGTTCGGGAGTTCCCCAGGTTTTAGCTTCCTTCACCACTTGTAAGTAAAACGGAGAGTCAATTGTGGGATACTGCTGTAATGCGATCGCTGCCTGATTAGAAGTACAGCACAGGACAAATACAGCTTTATTCGGGTGAACTAAAAAGGATGCAACATGGTCTTGTCCAGCATAAGGACTTAGGGTAATGGCATCGACTTGCCAGTCTTCAAAAACAGTTCGAGCAAAGACAGTGCTAGTGTTGAGGTCACCATGCTTTGCATCCAAAATAATTGGGATATGGGAAGGGATAGCCTCTAGAGTCTTGTGCAGTAGTTCTAGTCCTGCGGAACCCAACGCTTGATAAAAACCGAGAGTCGGTTTATAAGCGCAGACTAAATCAGCGGTTTGAGCGATTTGGAATTGCAGCCAGTCCCACAAGCTATCAATGATGCTGATTTTACTGCCTGATTCACAGTATCGCTTCGGCATCATTTCTGGATTTGGATCGAGTCCCACAAACAGCAAGCTCTGATTTTGGGCGATCGCTAAATTCAGTTTCTCAGAAAAGTTCATCTGTCTTCACGGCAGGATAACTCATCCTATCGTTTAGTAGGGGGGTGAGGAAAGCGTTGGTAGTTAGGTTAAGAATACCGTTTTTGTTTTCAACCCCTGAAGATGGTTCAAGCACTCCGTTATTCTGTGGAGAGGTGAAAATTGATGCAGAAAATCGATACCACGCCATCCCGCGCACTCGACCCAGCCAAGAGTGACTGGAATTTTGTTGAAGTCTGGATTGACCCGATGCTTTCTCCTCCCTACATCTTGTTATTAGTAGGTGATCCATCCGGGAGGTGCCTTGTACATGATCCGGCTGAGGATTATAAAGTCGTGTTCAGTAGTGCAACTTATGATGAAGCTCAAACATGGTTGTTAGAGGATGAATATGAGCCAGTTGAAGGGCGGCTCTCAGCGTCAGAGTTGTAGGCAACCCTAAGTCAATCTTCATCGCGGCAACGTCGAGTCTGCCATGCTTTTCGGCTCAATACCGATGAGCCAATCCGTATTGATTAAAATCAGCAGAATCAGTGTGACAATCGCAACAAGTGCAACAGTATTGCTAAACGTCTTCCTGACATCGCGCTTACAGGCGTTGGCGCAACTCTCGAATGGCAACTCCAGTGCCACGCTCCTTTGCAGCTTCTAAGCATTGAGCTACAATCGCCTGCAAATCAACGTCAGGAAAGTAGCGACTAGTAGCTTGTAGTTGGTATTTGCTGTCCTGTAAACCGTAGATGGCAAGTTGGTTTCGTTTTAGCAACCAGACCTCTGGCACTTGATACAGGGCATAATCGTTAGCATCGGTGTAGGTAGTGACATCAATTTCAATCACGAGATCAGGAGACGGATCGGTACCCCACTCTAAGCGATCGCGCCCAACTACCGCTTGCCAGTTGTCGATGTAGAAGCAGTAATCTGGTTCTATACCACCTTCTTCTGGCAACTCCATTGTAATGGGAGTGAAAGCTTCATAGTTGCAGTTGGAGGCATCGAGTAGAGCAGTAACTACATTAGCGACCAAATGGGCATCACGTCCATGTTTGGGTAGAGGGGACATCAGCAAGATTTCTCCAGAACGGTACTTGAGCCGAGGAATAGATGAATCTCCCCGGCTTTCACATAAAGTAAGATAGTCTTGCCAGGAACCCAGCATCCGCACAACCATCCCTGGTGCTAGCTGAATTTTGTCGCGTGAAATGAGAGCGTACATGAAGATTACTTCCCCGTGAAAACTCCTGCGATCTACAACTATATTGCAGCTTGACGAAGGCAGAGGGCAGGAGGCAGATGGCAGGAGGCAGATGGCAGGAGGTAGATGGCAGAAGGGACGAAAGGGAAGAAAAAGTTTAGTTATGGGTCAAAAGTCCAGTTTAAAGAGAATTAGTACAAGAAAAGTTTTTATCACAACGCCACAAGACTTCATAGTTTAAGCCCACGTTGAAAAAGGTGGGAACCTTCTACCTTCTACCCTCTGCCTTCTGCCTTTTGCTGCATCTTCATCGCGGCAACGTCGAGTCTGCCAAGGCTTTAGGCTCAATCCCAATTAGCCATGCGGCAATGATTAAAATTGGAAGAATCAGTGTGATAATTGCAACAAGCGCTACAGTGTTGCTAAATGTTTTCCTTGATTTGATAGGTTGAGCGACTCTAAATTCATCAAATTTCACAACCTCTGATTGTGGATCGAGTGTGTTGAAGCGATAACTGCTGACTGTACCTGTACCTGTGTCTAAGATGCTAAACGCTGAGACTTCGTTACTCGCTATATAAGGTAGTGGCTGGTTGTCTTCTCCCACAAGTGGGGCAAGCGTTGGCATTATGGGTTGAAGACCATTTGGGTCACCTATTGCTGCATAGTCTGCCTGATTGCCAGTTGGTAGCGATCGCTTTTTGTCACCTGTGAAAGCACCATAGGTATTACCAACATTCGATGTCTCCAAGAAGTGTGTCCCATTCGGACTGATAAAGCGGTTCCAGACGTGCGAGTGTCCATAGAATACCAGTTGCACACCCGACGCCTCCAGCAGTGGCACCACATCACGAATAATGTAATCCGCCTCCTTAGGGTACTCATAACGTACTGCTTTGACTGTCCCGTCTGGATTCCGCTCAATGATCTGTACGGGGTCTGTATAAGCTGGAACAATGTTGTCACCCAAAGAATGAGGGGGATGATGAAACATCACGATTTTGTACTTGGCTTGCTGGAACGCTTCGCTGTTGAGTTCTTCGGCTAGCCAGTTATATTGGGCACTACCCTGACTCACTGGTTCAAAGATATGCTGTCCATATCCCCACTCCAGCGGATTGTTTAAGTCTTTTTCTCGTTCGCGATACCTGCCTCTAGCATCAGCATCTAAGCTGGGTGTTCTCCAGATATTAGTGATGTACAGGACAACCAAGCGGATGTCCCCGAAGGTCACGGCATAGTAGTTCTGTCCCTTCGGATTATCTTGGGGTAGTGAGAAAATCTCGTTGTAGGTGTCGGTATTAAAGGAATTGTTTTTCAGCCAAAATTCGCGCAAGTTTGGGTTGTTGCTGGTATTCCATTCCTTGGCATTTTTTTGATAGATGTCTTGGGCAATAGCACGAGGGAAAGGGTCGTTAAACTGTTCGTTTAAGTTGCTAACCTTGTCCAAACGCCCCATTACCTCATGGTTGCCAGTTGCTGTAAATAGTGGGGCATATTGAATCAGCGCACCGCCTGTGTAGGAGGCTTTGACACCATCCTTGTCTAGTTTGTAGTTCGCACGACCTTGAAGAGTGGGAAAGAAAGCGCCACCGCGATTGTCATCAAACCATTCCGAGGCGCGATCGGGAACGTTAACCAAGTCACCTGCGAAGAAAATGGCATCGACTTTCCCGATGGTTTGAGCAACTTTCTGAATATTTGCCGTTGTCATCGGCATCAGTTGATGATCAGAGGTCAGTAAAATTTTCAGTGGTGTCTGTGAGGTTGGTGTAGGCGCAAGGGTAAATTGGCGACTGCTTACACTTTGTCCATTGTCCTGCACACTCGTTACTTGATAGGGAACGCGATCGCTAGGACTTAAATCTGTCACTTCTGCCTCATGACGCCAGATGTCCCGCATCGTTGGCTGTTTGTAAATCTGACTATCTTCTGTCTGTTCCCCTACTTTTGATAACTGATCTTCGCGAGTGCGGCTGAGTTTGGTTGTTGTTGCGATCTCACTACGGGTGAGTCCCTGTCCATAGGCAACACTATGGCGGGAACCCTCAAATTCCGTAAACCATACCACTCGTACTGAAGTCTCTGTTGGCAGCTGCAAAAATGGGTCAGTTAGCAACTGGGGCGCAGATGTCATAGTTGGCTGCCTGGTAAGTAGTACAACAATTGGGGCAAGGGCAATGAAGACAAGACATACAGCCGCAATGAGGAGAGAACGACTGATTGGACGTTTGACCATTTCTTGTCTTCCAAAAAAAAAGGCACATCGTTGTTCGCACTCTAGCAATTCAGAGATACGATGTCATGTCTTTTGGAATACACTTCCTTGTTTTAGTGTTCCGAGGAAACATTACTAACCCTACTATTAAAAATCGCACCTGCTTTGAAGTAGAGGTGCGATTAGGAATTATTGAAGATTTAGTGAAATGGTTGGATTAAATTTTTCTGTTTTTAAAGATTAAGGTTCAATTAACTTACAACCCTAAACAATGATTACTTTAGATTTCAACTCTTGTTCATCAATCGCCCTCAACCGTTTAACCATTAAGGCAGTAATCAATGAGTGATAGCCTGCCTATTCACCCTTCTCAAGCGAAGTTTATACAAGTACTACGTCAGCCGTCAGCTTTACAGAAGCAGAAATAGTTTGCTCGTCAGAGACTGCTACCTCAGTGCTACCAAGTGAGCAATTTACAGAAAACGCCTCTTTTAGTATCAGCTTTTCATCCTGTAAAATCTCTTCAATGCTTTCCCAAGATGGTGTAAACAGGGGTAAGGCTAAAGAACACGCTTTCCAGTTTCCCCTAACCGATACACCGAGTTGCTGACACGTCCCTCCACGTCGTCCCTCGACATCGTAATGGCGGCAATACCGGCAGGCAGAAGTTGGAAAATTTAATGTCTTCATTGGAGTTATTCTCAGGAATTATCTTCATCTCCTCTTCACATTCAATTCTCCTACTTCCTGATTTAGGAGTTTAGAGCTAGCAAACATTGAGCCTGTCTAGGTTAGAGTGATCCCCGAAGTAAATAATAGTTTTAGATTTTCTTTATTTTTCTGTTATACACAGATACATTTTTGTTTAAGAAAAGACACAATTTTAACTATGCCTCTGAAGAAAGACGCTGTTTTATCCGTAAACATTATGGGGATCAAGCTAAAACACAAGGAAATATGTATAGCAAGTTACTAAAGTTTTGGCAAGTAATTGGGTTAAAACCAATGGTTAGTAAAAAAATGGAGTACGAACAATTTTTAGAGAAACTTGCTTTCATCTTGCCAAATCAGTCAGGAGCGCAACCTTACCAATCCTTTACCTTTACTGCACAAAGGCTACAAACCGTCCAGCGCTGAGTTCTCCAAGCGGTATGGGGCACTGGTATTGGGGGCAAAGTGGACTGGATAGCCGAGCATTCAGCTTCTTCAAAATTGAACGACGCTTAAATTTCAGGTTTTGTGCCCAAGCCGAGCTAGACGTGACAACAGAAAGAACATCTCTAGAGAACGAGTGCGATCGCCTCTGCTGCGCCACTGCATTACCCGCGATTTCAGCCAGCCGCGAATTAAGTATTGAAGTTGTTTTGGTTCTTGCCACTGCGGCTGATTTTCGACCGAACCTAATATATTATTGAGAGATTTCAGCCTAAATCCTGTTTATACTCATCCAGGAGCCTTATCGTTTGGAGCAATCTCATATGATGGCAGCGCATCTACACTAAATCCTAGACCAATAGCAAAAAGCCAGTTTTCTTCTTATCTTCATTGGATCACAACCCAAAAGCCATTAAAAAACTGACAGCGAGCGTCACGCAAGAGAAACTCCTTTGCAGGATTTGAATCAAAAACTTAACCCTAAAGCCCTCCTCATGAGCCAAAACACCCCCGTTGAATCCTCACGCCCCTCAATCAATCCCACCTTGCAAGCTGCTCTGGGCAGTTTTGATGTACAGCTAGAAGAAGAACTAGCACGTTACCGACGTCAACGCTCAGGGCGTCCAATCACACCGACTCGTGGTTTAGGTCGTAACCAAAGCCGTAAACCCATTGAGTTGATTCCGGTTGATAAGGGAGGAGAGCAAACTCCGCCGCTACCAGCATCGAGGAGGCTTCCTCCCTCGCAATTGATGCCATTTCCCCTAACATTAGGTAATCAGACACCAGATGCTGCCCCTCCAAAGGAGACACAAGACGAGCCAATAGCTCAACAGAATGCCAACTCACAACAGACAACGCCACAAAATGCCTCATCCCTGACAACTGAGGGAAGCGCGAATGAGCAACTTACTCCTCCTAGGGAACCAGCCGATATTGAAGGCGATTTAGCCAATTTTGCCGCTGAGCCAGCACAGCCAGAAGATTATCTGGAATCCTCAGAACAATTGCTGCGGAGTCTGGGGGAAGAAGAAGCCGATATTCATCAGCCAAGAAAGCGTTTTACGGATAGGTTGCTGACTCCATTGGGGGTTGGCTCAGTGTTGCTGTTACTGCTTTCAAGCGCTACAGTTGCCTACATCATTACAAATCCCTCTACCCTCGGTATTCTGGGTTTCAATAAATCCGCCGAGAAAAAGACAGCAACCATAGCTCAAAGCCCAACACAGACAACAGTAACGAACAGCGAAGTAGCGAAAGAGACACCCCTTGTGAAGGGTCCTGATTTGGCTTCTGATGAATTCGTTGACGTGAATATCAGTAACCTCAGTCAATTAGAAGCTAGTCCGCCACCAACACCTTCAGCAGCCCCGATTCCCCCACTTCCCGATTTGCCTAGTCCTGTGACGACACCAGTTGCTCCTAGCGCTGTTCCTAGCCCAGTGCCTCCTCGACGTTCTTCAGATTTATCTTCAACACTGCTACCACCTGCTGCACAGTCGGGAGTTGTGCCGCCGCCACTATCCGTTGTACCCGTACCAACATCACCCACATCTGTACCACAAGCAAGAACACAAAGTTCTGTGGCACCTGCATCACCGTCTGTAACGCAGCAGCCAGAAGCGTCTCCTTCTCAAGTACAAGTAGCAGCTAACGCCACACCATCTAAGGATAATTACTACTACGTGTTGCTCAACGATGGTAGTGAGAGTGCGCTACAGCAAGCCCGGACAATTGTTCCAGATGCCTATACGCGGGACTTCCCACAAGGTACTCGTGTACAGATGGGAGCCTTTAAGGTTGAAGCCGAGGCAAAAAGTCTGATTGCTCAACTCCAGCAGCAAGGAATTTCTGCCTCGATTTATCGTCCCTAGATGTAGTAGGGTGCGTTATTTAACGCACCCCACAAGTAGATTCGCTGCGTAAGTCCTATAGGAGTTATGCCGTTAATCAGTGACAGCCTGATTCGGTCGCAGGGGTTTGGCAAGCTCAAGCCCGTATAGCAGAGCATCCATGGGAAATTCAGGGGTTTGAAGCTATCAACTTGAGTAATTCATCCAAAAGTTAAACGGGGTCTTGACCCTGAGATACCATGATGTTAAAGATTCCCCCGACCCGCAACGTGAATGGAGAGCTGCCATGGGATTGATCGATCGCATTATGCGAGTGATTCGCGCCAACCTCAACAGTCTAGTTGGGCAAGCGGAAGATCCAGAGAAAGTTCTGGAGCAAGCTGTAGAAGATATGCAGCAGGATTTGATCCAGCTGCGGCAGGCTGTGGCGCAGGCGATCGCGACCCAAAAACGCACGGAACGACAAGCCTCTCAAGCTGAATCGACAGCGCAGGAGTGGTACAACCGCGCTCAACTAGCACTCTCCAATAGCGATGAAAACCTGGCACGGGAAGCTCTAACGCGACGGAAATCCTACCAAGAGACAGCAAAAGCAATGCGATCGCAGCTATTGCAAGAAGCGGATGTTGTCACCAAGCTGAAGGAAAATATGCGGGCGTTAGAAGGTAAAATCTCCGAGGCAAAAACCAAAAAAGACTTATATATTGCCAGAGCACGCTCCGCTCAAGCGTCCCAAAAAATCAACGAAATGCTGGGCAATGTGGGAACGGGTAATGCCTTAAGTGCCTTTGAACGGATGGAAGAAAAAGTGATGCAGATCGAAGCTCAGTCCGAAGCACTAGAAGAATTGGGAAGCAATGAACTCGAAAAACGATATGCCGCTCTAGAAGCTGGCAGTGAGGTTGATAATGAGCTAGCCGCACTGAAAGCCAACCTGAAGGCAGGCACAGAACCCGCAAAATTACCGTCTAATCAGGCATCATCCGTTAAAAATCCTGAAATTGATGGAGAACTTGAAAAACTGCGTTCCGAAACTGATGGGGCTTGATGAAGAAAGCAGGGGAAGCCGGAGGAAAAGATAATGGCATCTCCCGTTGGGGGAATCTTCTCAAACTCACTTAGTGCTTTGCCGTTGACACTTTGAGAAATTGGTTAGTATCTGGCACTTTTCATCTAGAAGTTTTTAAACTGGATTAAACAGCGTCCTGTTTTGATAGCTTGGGTATGAGTGTTTTAAATGATTCAAAGAAGCGCTTTAGACTTGAGACGGGACATCCATTGCTTAAACCTCAGCCCAACCACAGCAGACTGACGCAAAGCGAGTCTGCTTTACACCTACTTTATACATTCCGAGAGGATAGACAAGCGTCATGGGATTATTTGATCGCCTTAGCAGAGTCGTCAGAGCCAATTTAAACGATGTGGTTAGTAAGGCTGAAGATCCAGAAAAGATTCTGGAGCAAGCGATTATTGATATGCAAGAAGACCTGATTCAACTGCGTCAAGCGGTTGCTAGGGCAATTGCTACTCAAAAACGCACTGAGCAGCAATACAACAAAAACCAAACAGAAGCCAACAACTGGCAGCAACGCGCTCAACTAGCACTCCAAAAAGGAGATGAAAACCTGGCGCGTGAAGCACTGACTCGTAAGAAAGCGAATGCCGAAACCGCGGGTTCACTCAAAGGTCAGTTGGAGCAGCAGAGTGGTCAGGTGGACACCCTGAAGCGGAATCTAATTGCTCTTGAAAGCAAAATTTCCGAAGCCAAGACCAAGAAAGATATGCTCAAGGCACGGGCGAGTGCTGCCAAAGCCAACGAGCAACTGCAAAACGCTGTTGGGCGTTTAGGCACCAGTACCGCAATGGGTGCCTTTGAGCGGATGGAAGAAAAAGTCATGGAATTGGAAGCTCGTTCTCAGGCAGCCTATGAATTGACGGGAAATGACTTAGAACAGCAATTTGCCCAACTAGAATCCGGTAGCGATGTTGATGATGAGTTGACAGCGATGAAAGCGCAGTTGTCAGGCGGTTCCGTTTCACAGCAAGCTTTGCCAGCCTCTGAAGAGAAAACAACCACCTCCTCAGATTCAGCCGTTGATGCGGAATTGGAAGCACTCCGAAAGCAAATCGACAACATCTAGGTGTTAGCGATCTCGTCATAACGCTTCCTGCAATCAAACACCTTGTTGAGACTTCACTGACTTAAGCGGAAAGGTCGCCCTTTCCGCTTATTACAATATTTGATTGTTTAGACATATCGCTTAATAAAAAAACCTAAAGTTCAACTTATTGACGAGGAACCGACAAGCTATCCTGACCAAAGGACGCAACTACCTCAAGTTCGCAAACAGGAAGCTCTGGAGTGTAATTGCAGGTATAGGTTGCTAGACGTTCTCCCTGCTGGTTGAAAACTCTGACATCGTACTCATAATCTCTAGCAACCGTGCCGAAATTATTAACAAAGCGATAGCGTCCTAAATAGTCAAGAAGAGTCCAGAGTTGAGCGTTAACGACCATATCTATCCTCTTCTCATCTTGGTACGCTATCCAGTTGTTAATGAGCTTGCCACCAACCACATTGAACTGTTCCTTTGCCCACCAAAGGCTGGGAATTGCGACTTCAGTTGCAGAGATAGTATTTGCCGTGATTAAATCACGTCCTGGAGGTGGGGCATCCAGCTCTAGTAACTCTAATTCCAAAGGTTCCGAAGCAGGCTTTGGTGCTAAGGGCGTTTGAGCCAATGCTAGCTGAGGGATGAAAACTGTCAGGATACTCAACATTAGGAGCAATACAGTACGCTGGCTCCATCTTGAGTGAAGAAGTGGGGTTGACCTTTCCCTGTTTAACCCGTTTTCTCTGCATTCATTTTTTTTTAACGAAAAGCTCATACTCCTGCCTCAAATTGCTGAAGCACTCCCCGTTGCCGTCTTTACAGTGCTAACTTCCAATTTATGACATGACAGCCCTTTAATTGTTCCGCTTCAGGGAGTAACCAACAAGGGAGGTGGGGAAGTAGGAATGAAGTGCAAATTGCTACAAGTTCGTTCTTCAAACCGATATATAGAACCCATTTGAGATCTTGAGAAGAGGCTGAAAGCCTTTTAATCATTAGCCTAATGAAGCAAAGGTTGATTTTGGTTGTGGCATTGGCTAGGGTTCGCTCAAAGTTCTTAACGAGGATCTGGA
>JAESFV010000130.1_pt1 | contig 125722 bp, 123 predicted proteins | sample 9269471 | NCBI WGS metagenome assembly JAESFV01 (sample SAMN14502647, study PRJNA617108) | algae metagenome | isolation source: Symplocastrum torsivum CPER-KK1 and co-occurring heterotrophs from... | place: USA: Central Plains Experimental Range, Colorado | collected 2001-01-01
CGGCCCAAAAAATCCGGCGCGGTCCAATCGGGAGATAGATAAACGTATTTTCGTTGGCCAAGCCGGCCCCAATGAACAACGGCCGATCCGAGGTGAAAAACTCCGGCATATCTGGATCGGTCTCGATCGTGAACCAATGCAGATTATTCAGCGTCTTCCCGATGTTCTGATGATTTACGAGTCTCGGGAATAGGCTCATTGACATCTCGGATATCTGAACAGACAGGGCTGATCGGACAGAAGTCTCAGAAGTTAGGATGTCATCTCCCGTCTTATCAGAAAAATTTCTGGCAATATTAGGAACTAAAGCATCCCATCGCCGCTCATATGACGATTTAAAGGCCGCTAGATCGTCAGGCATTCGCATCATCAACGACATCAGAAAAAGCGACCAAGAGCTACGAAGTTCTAGGGATCGTTTTATATCCTTATGGTCGCACTCTAGTAGCTCCAGAGCAAGTGCAGCACGTGTATCGACGGGCTTCATAAACTCCTCTTCAACCCTCTGCATTGTTTCGGGTGGAAGGCCGTCGATTGCGTATAATCCGGAATGATATCCTGTGCCGGAAGGGGCGGTTCTTCGGGGCTTGACCTTAGAACCATAAGGCCGAGAAAACTCGACCAGCTTCTCGTCACCAGGCTGCTGAGCCCATCGTTTGAGGTAGAACACCGGGAGATAATGGTGCTTCTTTGGCTTGCCGTCGCTCATGCTAACGCGAGCCGCCAAATGACGAAGCGGCAAAGTCGCCTAGCTGCCAGTTGGCCGAGAACAGGAGATGCTTGGGGAAGGGTATTAGCCATCCACAATCCGCAGCGGCATCCATGTCAGCCCCCTAGCTCCTTCCTCAACCACACCCCAGGCCCTTCGCCGTTCTCGGCGACGAAGATGACGCTCCCGTCATCCATCTGAATATTCACCGCGGTGAAATCGCTCGATTTCCGAGGCGTTAAAGATACGCGACGCCGTTTTGATAGTTGCTGTTCTCTGCTGCTCTGGATCGAGTTGGCTCCATGCCCGCGCGGCCTCTTCAAGGGTCGAGCACTCTATCTGACGGTTATCTAGTATGAGCACAGCTTGCTGAGCTGCATCGACGAAAATCTTGTCCTGGTCGATCATAATTTGTCCCTAAGGCGAACACCGGGGCCATTGCCGTTCTGGTCGATGAAGATCACGCCGGCTCCCTCAAAAGCCTGCCTCAACGCTGCCAACGTCGGGCCATGTGCACCGCTTCCCGCCTCCAGGCGTGTAATCGTATTCCGGTGCACGCCGGATCGCTCGGCCAGATCGCGAACAGACCACTGCAGAGCGGCTCGCGCCATTCGAATTTGGGCGCTTGTCACAATATTGTTCCTGTGGCATACCTTGTGCGTCAAACACCAAATGGTGCATTTCGCACCGTACCACAGGAGCACGCGCATGGACAGCCATGCCCGCGAACGGGAGAAGTGCGTCACGCGGCCCGGCAGCCGTGCGGCTGAGGGCTCCTAGCCGGATGGGCGTGGTGCGTTCGGATAAGCGCACGCTGGGCATCCGGGGCCGCGCGTCCGTCAAGGCGCGCTGGACTTCCTGCCCGGCTTGGAACGCACCCCGCCCGCCATCGGCCGGAGCCTCGCCCCGGCGGGTGCGTGCCTCTGGCCTCCGCGCGCTGATCTTGGCCAGCGCGCCGGAGGGCACCGCACCCGCCACAGGCTGAGGCCCCGGCCCGGAGGGGCGTGGCGCGGCCGGCCGGCCCGCGCTGGGATTCCTGGGCAGCGCGGTGCGCGCCACGCCCCTTCGTCATCGAACCTGCCGGCGACGCCCGCCGGCCTTTCAACCTTCCCACCATTGAGGAGCACGCGCATGGACAGCCATGTTCGCGAACGGGAGAGCATTGTTCCCAGCCGACGCCAGGCGCTTTGCCTTGGCGCGGCGCTTGTGAGCGTGCCGGCGGGCGTTCTGGCGCTGGTGGCGCCGGCCCCAAGCCTTGCGGCGCCGGTCCCGCTTGCCCCCGCCGACCCGCTGCAGCGCGCCCGTGCGGCGTGGCTGGCCTTCGCGGCCGCCATGGATGAGCTGGCGGCGCCGGGCGATGGCTGGATGCTGCAGGGCGCCGGCGCCCGGCGTGCGGCGCATGGGCGGCCGGCCGAGGCCTGGGTCTATGCCAGCCGCCTGACCTATGAGTGGCAGGCCGATCCACGCTTGCAACGCGGCGGCTTCCTCGACGAGCGCGCCGAGCCGATCGACCTTTGGCGCAAACCCCGCGTCTCCCAGCCGGAGGAGCGGACATGAGCACGCAATCCATGATCATGGCACGCCTCGCCCCCAACCGGCGCCAGGCCCTCGCCCTCGGCGCGGCTTTGGTCGCGGTGCCGACGGGTGCCGTTGCGATGGCGGCGGCGCCCGATCCGATCTTCGCCCGTATCGCCTGGCATAAGCGGCTGATGGAGCCGGTGCGCGCCTGCCCCGCCGTGACGGAGGAGGACGAAGACCGGCTCGCCGAACTGGTCCGCACCGCCGACCATGGTTATGCCCAGATGCTGGGGACGGCGCCCAGCTCGCTCGCCGGCCTCTATGCCCTCGTTTCCTATGTCGAAGGCTCCGGCCAGGGCGGCGTGCGCCGCGACCTGCCGCTCGGCACGCAGGAGACGGACGACGGCGTGACCTATGAGGACCTGTTCCTCGCCGCGCTGCGCCGCTCGCTTGCCCTGCTGTGCGGGGAGGACCGGCCATGAACGCCCATACCCGCGAGTTCGTGATGGTGGAGCGCCAGCGCCTGCGCGAGCGGGCCGAGCGCACGATCGAGGCGCTGATCGGCCTGCTCGACGAGCTGGACGGCGACCCGGACGAGGAAGACGGCGGCGAAGCCGAAGACGAGATCGACCACCCGGCGGAATGGAGGCTGTGATGGACCGGCGAACGCTTCTCCTCGCCGCCGGCCCGTTGCTGGTCGCCACGCCTGCGCGGTGCCTCACGGCCCAGCCCGATCATGATCCGGCGCTGCGCCTGGCGCAGGAATGGCTGGCGGCAAAGGCGATGATCGACGGCCGCCCCGACCTCTCGGATGCGGAGGTGGACCGGCTCTGCGATGTCACTGAGGCGGCAGAGGACCGCCTGCTGGTGACGCCCGCGACCTCGCCCGCCGGCGCGCTGGCCTGCCTGCAGATGATCGAGGCGAGCGCGAGTCGTCAGGAGAGAAGCGGCACATGGTTCTCCGCAGACCAGATCGCGGCGCTGATGGCGGGGGCGCGGGCCCTGCTGGCGGCGGCGTAGGCGCGGCGGGGAGCGGGTGGCGGATGGAGTGAGGGCAAGCCCCCGCTAGCCGGAACGATAAACTCTTCTCACTCTTGACGGCGCATTGAGAATGATGAACTATCATCGCTATGAACGCACAAGAGCCCCGCTATACCGCCGCCGTTGCCTGCGCCGTCGTCGGCGTTGCCGCTCCCACTCTGCGCGCCTGGCGCAACAACAACGGCCTGCTCGACAACCCCGACCGCCAGAACAAATGGCACCGCTTCTCCCTCGCCGATCTTTGCGTGATCCGCTTCGTTGCCCAGGCGACCAAGGGCGGGCTCTCGGCCGAGGCGGCTGTGACCTTCGGCAAGCTGCTCTGGCTGGCCTTCGCGATGCTGCTGGATGGCGAGGAACACTCCCCGTTCGCACTGATCACCGACGAGCAGTGCGCCTTCATGGGCCCGGCCAACACCATCGCCGACTACATCGCCCAGCGCCGGCCGAAGCGCGGCGAGGTTTCGCTCTTTGTCGACCTGAGCGAGATCGCGGCCTTCGTCATGGAGCGTATCGCCGAGGTGGACGGCAAGCCGGCGGCTGGGGAGGCCAAATGATGTTCCCGGCCGCGCTCTCCCGTCTCATGAACCGGCTGCGCTCGCGCTCCTATGAGGGCGCGGCGACGAGCCGGCGTGCGACGGGCTGGGGCGCGATGCGCCACCAGCACGGCGCGGCGCAGGCGGCCCGTGCCCCGATGGCCCAGCGTGCCCGCTTTCTCGTCGCCAACAGCCCGCACGCGGCGGCCGGCAAGGCGGCCCATGTCAGCAGCCTTGTCGGCACCGGCATCGTGCCGGCCGTGACCGGCGCGCTGGCGGCGCGCTGGACGGCGTGGACGGATGAGGCGGACGCCGACGGCCTGATGGACTTCTATGGCCTCACCGCCCTGATGGTCGGCGGCATGGTGGTGGATGGCGAGGCGCTGGCGCTGCTGATCGCCACCCCGGCCGGCCTGCGTATCCGCGTGCTCGATCCCGACCAGCTGGACGCCTCGCTCACCCGCCCGCTGGCCAATGGCGGGCGCATCGTCAATGGCGTCGAGTTCGATGTGTTCGGCTCCCGCGTCGCCTACTGGATCGTCAAGGAGCGCCCCGAGATCGGCCTCGGTCTCAACCTCCAGCCGGTGCGGGTGCCGGCGGAGGATGTGGTGCATCTGTTCCGCCCCGACTTCCCCGGCCAGGTGCGCGGCGTCTCGTGGTTCGCCCCGGCGATCCTGCGGCTGGCCGAGCATGACGAGTGGCACGGCGCCCAGCTCACCCGCCAGAAGGTCGGCGCGCTGCTCGCCGGCCTCATCACCACCAATGACGGCACCGCGCCCTTTGGCGGCGAAGCGCAGGGCGAAGCGCTGATCGGCTCGCTGGAGCCGGGCGCCATGGTGGTGCTGCCGCCGGGCAAGGATGTGACCTTCTCCAACCCGCCGGCGATCGCGCAGGAGGCCAACGACTTCGCCCGCATCACCTTGCACGAGATCGCCGCCGCGCTCGGCCTGCCCTATGAGGTGCTGACCGGGGACCTCTCCAGCGTCAACTATTCCTCGATCCGCGCCGGCCTCGTCGAGTGGCGCCGCCGGGTGGAGATGATCCAGCACAATGTCATCGTGTTCCAGGCGCTGCGCCCGATCTGGCGCCGCTGGGCGATGATCGAGAGCCTGCAGGGCCGCCTTGCCGCCCGCCCGCAGGAGCTGCTCCCGGTGCGCTGGATCACCCCGAAGCAGCAATGGGTGGACCCGGCCAAGGACGTGCAGGCGGAGATCGAGGCGATCAATGCCGGGCTGATGAGCCGGCGCGAGGCGGTTGCCGCGCGCGGCATGGATGTCGGCGCGCTCGACGCCGAGATCGCCGCCGACAAGGCCCGCGAGGCGAGCCTCGGCCTGACCTTCACCGCGCCTGCCAAGGCGGCCCCTGCCGCCGCGGCGGCGATCGAGGAGACCGTGGCATGAACGCCCCCACCGAGATCCTCACCCGCCGCGCGCCGCTCCCCGCCTCCAGCTGGGATGCCGACAGCCAGACCTTCGAGGCCGTGCTCTCCACCGGCGCGGCTGTCGAGCGCTGGGACGTGCGCGGCCCCTATGACGAGATTCTCCTCCTGTCGCAGCCGGCGTGGCCCGCCCGCGTGCCCCTGCTCGACAGCCACGGAAGGGAGAGCGTGGACCGCCAGCTCGGGAACGTCGACACGCTGCGCGTGGTCGGCGGGGACCTCCTCGGGCGCGCCACGCTCTCCCGCCACAACCCCCGCTCCCAGCGCATCGCCGCCGAGCTGTCGGACGGTGCCACCTTCGGCATCTCCATCGGCTACGGCGTCGAGCGCTGGTCCGAGCGCACCAATGCGAAGACCGGCCGCCGCGAGAAGGTGGCCGAGCGCTTCACCCTGATCGAGGCCAGCCTCGTCGTTGTCCCCGCCGACCCGCATGCAGGCATCAGGAGCCACGACATGACGGTCAGCACCGAGCCGGCGCCCGCGCCCGCTCCCTCCGCCCAGCCCCTCAACCCGCCGGCCGCTGCAGAGCGGGCGGCGATCAACATGGAGATCCGTTCCATCGCCAACGTCGCCGGCCTCGACCAGGGCTGGATCGACAGCCAGATCGACGCCAACGCCACCACCGACGCCGCCCGTGGCGCCGCCTTCGCCGCCATGCAGGCCCGCAGCGCCCCGCTGCAGACCTTCCACCCGACGGTGGCGACGGTCACGAACGATCACGCCGACCCGGCGGCGATCCGCTCCGCCATGGGCGAGGCTCTCGCCCATCGCCTTGCCCCCGGCCGGGTGAAGCTGGAGGGGCGCTCGCGCGCCTATGCCGGCTTCCGCATGCTGGACATGATCGGTGACCTCGCCCAGGCGCGCGGCGAACGCCTCAACCTGCGCGACCAGAACGCGCTCATGGAGCGCGCCGTCGGCGCCCATTCCACCAGCGACTTCCCCCTGCTGCTGGCGGACGCGGCCAACAAGGCCCTGCTCGCCAACTACGCCGCCGCCGAGCCGACCTATCGCCTTATCGCCGCCCGGCGGTCCTTTACCGACTTCCGCGATCATTCCTTCCTGCGCATCGGCGACTTTCCGACCTTCCAGGAGACCAATGAGGCGGGTGAGCTGAAGTACGGCACGCTCTCCGAGAACCGCGAGAAGGTGCGGGCGAAGGAGCTGAATGCCGGCATCGCCATCGGCCGCCGCGCCCTCATCAATGACGACCTGTCGGCGCTGGCGGACTTCTCCTCCATGATCGCCATCCGCGCCGCCAGCGACGAGAACGCCCGCGTCTACGGCCTGCTCGCCGCCAATGCCGCTCTCTCCGACGGCAAGGCGCTGTTCCACGCCGACCACGGCAACAAGGCCACCACCGGCGCCGCTCTCTCGGTGGCCTCGGTTGCCCTCGCCGTCGCCTCCCTGCGCAAGCAGAAGAGCCTCGACGGGGTGCCGCTCAACCTTGCCCCCCGCTTCCTCGTGGTCGGGCCGGACACCGAGCTTGCCGCCCGCCAGGTGCTCGCCGCCATCACCGCCGCCAAGGCGGGCGACGTGAACCCGTGGGCCGGCACGATGGAGCTGGTGGTCGACGCCAACATCACCGGCGCCGGCTGGTACGTCATGGCGGACCCCGCTGCGGCGCCCAGCCTCGTCTATGGCTACGTCTCCGGCGCTGAGGGGCCGCAGATCCGCACCGAGATCGACTTCGACACCCGCGCCGTCAAGGTCGCCGCCGGGCTCGACTTCGGCTGCGGCGTCATCGACTTCCGTGGCCTCTACAAGAACGAGGGCGCGTGATGGCGGACCTCTCCACCCTGCACGAGCGTCTCGACGCCCTCCGCGCCATGCGCGCGGAGGGCACCAGCCGCGTGCGCTTCTCCGACGGTCGCGAGGTGACCTATCGCACCGATGCCGAGTTCGCCGCCGCCATCGCCGACCTCGAACGCCAGATTGCCGGGGCAAATGCCCCGGCGAAGGTCGTCTATCTCGCAACAAGCAAAGGGCTCTGACGATGGCGCGCACGGGAGCCAAGCACACTCAGGCAGACATCGCTCGCGCTCTGCGCGCGCTGAAACAGGCGGGCATGCAGAAGGAGTCTCAGGTGGAGGCTCGCCCCGACGGAACGATCGTGATCGCGCCGTTGGACAAGAAGCACACGGGCGCCGCTCATGCTGCTGAGCCCGAGCACGACATCGTGCTGTGAGGTAGGGCATGCCGAAGAAACGCCCCCCTTTCCTTCATCGCGAGCGCTCGCGGCACGGGATCCCGGTTTGGTACGTCCGCCGGGATCACGGGCCGCGCATTCGCCTGCGCGCCGAGTATGATTCGGCTGAGTTCTGGGAGGAGTACAAGGCGGCTCTCGCGGGCACCGCGCCGGCGAAGAAGGGCGGGCGGCCGGGCTCGCTCGAATGGGCAATCACCCGCTACCGTGCCAGCTCGGCTTGGGCGGCGCTGGCGCCCGCGACGCGCCGGCAGCGGGAGAACATCTTCCACCAGGTCGAGAAGACCGCCGGCAAGGAGCTTCTTTCGCAGATCACCCAGAAGGTCATCATTGCGGGCCGCGAGCGCCGCTCGGCGCACCCGCATGCCGCGAACAACTTCCTGAAGGCAATGCGCGGCTTCTTCGACTGGGCTGCCGGTGACGGCAATCTCGTGAAGGACAATCCCTGCATCGGCGTGAAGCTGCTCAAGGGCAGCAATGACGATGTGGGCTTCCACACATGGAATGAGGACGAGCTTGCCCGGTTCGAGGCCAAGTGGCCGGTGGGAACCCGCCAGCGCCTCGCCTTCGACATCCTCCTCTATACCGGCCTGCGCCGGGGCGACGCCGTGAAGCTGGGCCGCCAGCACGTTCAGGACGGGCTGATTACGCTGCGGACGGAGAAGACGGGCGAGCCGGTCACGCTGCCGATCCTTGAACCGCTGGCGCACTCCATCGCGGCGACGACGACGGGCGACCTGACCTTCCTCGTGACGGAGCGCGGCCAGCCCTTCGTCAAGGAGAGCTTCGGCAACTGGTTTCGTCAGGCCTGCACGGCGGCGAAGTGCCAGGGCTCGGCTCATGGCCTTCGCAAGGCGGGCGCGACGCGGGCGGCGGAAAATGGAGCGACGGAGCGTCAGCTGATGGCGCTGTTCGGCTGGTCGACGAACAAGATGGCGGCGCTTTACACGCGCACGGCCGAGAAAAAGCGGCTGGCGACGGATGCTGCCCAGCTTTTGCTGCGGAAACAGCCCGAGAACAAAAACGCCCGCACCTTCTCTCGAAGTGCGGGCGCAAAGCCTAAAACCTCAGAAAAATCACGAGGTTAGAAAATGAGTGGTGCCCAGGAGAGGACTCGAACCTCCACGGTGTTACCCACACGGACCTGAACCGTGCGCGTCTACCAATTCCGCCACCTGGGCATGTGCCTTGCGGCACGGCGGCGAGAGATAGTCGTGTGGACTCCCTCTTGTCAACGCACCTTTCGCCCGAGATGCCACGAAGCGGTGGAAATCTCCCTCGCCCTGTCCCGCGCAGGTCCCGCGCCGGCCCCAGCCGCGCCGCGCGCCGGCCTTTGGGGGCGGTGCGCGCAAAAGCCCGGCGTGCCGGCGCGCGCGGACGCTGGACGCTGCCGCAGCGGCGCGCTAATCGTCGTGGCATGCCAATGCCGGGCCGGGAGACGTCACATGGTCGACACCACGAGGGAATTGCCGCTGGAGAGCGAGGCCGCGCTGGTGCGCCGCGCCGCGCCGATGGAACGGCTGGTGACGGTCTATGGCGGCTCGGGCTTTGTCGGCCGCCATGTGGTGCGCGCGCTGGCGCGGCTGGGCTGGCGGGTGCGGGTGGCGGTGCGCCGGCCCGATCTCGCCGGCCATCTCCAGCCGCTGGGCGCGGTGGGGCAGATCATCCCCGTCCAGGCCAATCTGCGCTACCCCGCCTCGGTGCTGCGGGCGGCGGAAGGCGCGGAGGTGGTGATCAACCTCGTCGGCGTGCTGCATGAGAGCGGCCGCCAGAGCTTCGAGGCGGTGCACGCCTTCGGCGCCAAGCAGGTGGCGCTGGCGGCCCGGGAAGTCGGCGCGCGGCTGATCCACGCCTCTGCCATCGGCGCCAGCGCCGATTCCGACGCCTTCTATGCCCGCAGCAAGGCGGCGGGCGAGGCGGCGGCGCTGGAGACGGTGCCCGGCGCCGTGGTGATGCGCCCGTCCATCGTGTTCGGGCCGGAGGATGATTTCTTCAACCGCTTCGCCGCCATGGCGCGGCTTTCCCCGGCGCTGCCGCTGATCGGCGGCGGCGGAACCCGCTTCCAGCCGGTGTTCGTCGGCGATGTCGCCGACGCCTTCGCCAAGGCGGTGGACGGGCAGGCGCTGCCGGGCACGGTCTATGAGCTGGGCGGGCCGGAAGTGAAGACCTTCAAGCAGCTGATGGAACTGCTGCTGGCCGAGATCGACCGCAAGCGCCTGCTGGTGCCGATGCCGTCGGGGCTGGCCTCGTTCAATGCCCGCCTGCTCGAAATGCTGCCGAACCCGCTGCTCACCCGCGACCAGGTGCGGCTGCTCGGCTATGACAATGTGGTGTCGGAGGCTGCCAAGGCCGAGGGGCGCACGCTCGAAGGGCTGGGCATTGCGCCCACCGCGCTCGGCGCCATCCTGCCCGGCTATCTCTGGCGCTACCGCAAGGCCGGCCAGTTCTCCCGGCCGGAAGCGGCCTGATCCTCCTATACGGGGCATAGAAAAGCCGCCGACGCACCCGCGCCGGCGGCTTTTTCATGCGTCCCGGCTTGCCTCAGCCCACCAGCGCCAGCGCCACCAGCCCGGCGCCGCCCACGCCGATGCGCCACCAGCCGAAGGGGGCGAAGCCGTGGCGGGAGACGAAGGCGATGAGGCTGCGCACCACCGCCAGCGCGGCAATGAAGGCGGCAATGAAGCCGACCACGATCAGGGCCGTGTCGTCGGCATTGAGCGCGTCGTGATTCTTGTAGAGGTCATAGGCGAAGGCGCCGGTCATGGTCGGCAAGGCGAGGAAGAACGAGAATTCCGCCGCCGCCGGCTTGCTGGCCCCCAGCAGCAGCCCGCCGACAATGGTGGAGCCCGAGCGCGACACGCCGGGAATCATGGCGAGGCACTGGATGAAGCCGATCTTCAGCGCCAGCTTCGGCGGGAAGGCCATGGCGTCCTCATAGACCGGCTTCATCTTCAGCGTATCGACCCACAGCAGCACGATGCCGCCGAGAATCAGCATGATGCAGATCAGCGCCGGCGTTTCAAACAGCACCTCCTTGATGAAGCCATGGGCGAAGGCGCCGATCACCGCCGCCGGCAGGAAGGCGACGAGGATGCCGAGGACGAAGTTGCGCGAGCGCGGGCTCGACGGCAGTGTCAGCAGCACCTTCAGGAATCGCTGGAAATAGACCACGACAAGGGCGAGAATCGCGCCGAGCTGGATGACGACCTCGAACACCTTGCCTTCGCTTTCGAAGCCGAGGAAATGGCCGGCCAGCAGGATATGGCCGGTGGAGGAGACGGGCAGGAACTCGGTAAAGCCTTCCAGCAGGCCGAGAAGGAAGGCTTCGAGCAAGGTGCCGAACGACATGAGGCGCTTTCCGTGGGAGAGGGTGTGCGTGGAGGCGGGCGGTGCCGCTGGCGCGGCGCGGGCGCATCCTGTCCGCTTCGCCCCGCCCGCGCAACGTGACGCTGTGGCAGGTGGCGCGCAGGGCTTGGCGCCAGCCGCCGGAAATAAAGGAGCGTTGCCGTAGGCGCCGAGCTACGGCAGACATGAATCCGCCTCAACTGGCGGGTTCCCTCAGCTTTGGTCGGCGTTGCCGTAAAACGGCGGCGTTTGGGGAGTTTTCAATGAAAAGTCTGGTGGCGGGCGCCCTGCTGTGGCTGGCGCTTGCGGGGGCCGCGGTGGCGCAGGACCGCGGTTATGTGACGACGAATGTCAATTTGCGGGCCGGGCCCGGCACGGATTACCCGGTGGTGGTCGTGCTGGGCGAGGGGGCGCCGCTCACCATTTTCGGCTGCCTCAGCGACTATAGCTGGTGCGACGTGGCGGTGGACGATGTGCGCGGCTGGGTCGCGGCAGCCTATATCGAAACCGATTATCGCGGCCGGCGCGTGGAATTCTACGATTACGCGCCCACCATCGGCGTGCCGATCGTTGCTTTCAGCTTCAATGATTACTGGGGAACCTATTATCGCGGCCGGCCCTGGTATTCGACCTATGACCGCTGGGGTCCGCCCTACCGGCCGGGCCCCTATCCCGGGCCGCGTCCGGGACCGGGACCGGGCTGGGGCCCGCCGCCTCCGGGCGGCTGGGGTCCTCCGCCTCCCGGAGGGTGGGGTCCCCGTCCGCCAAACTGGGGGCCGGGCCATCCTGGTTGGGGCGGCCCAGGCAAGCCGGGCGGACCTGGTGGTCCCGGCTGGGGTGGACCGGGCAAGCCCGGTGGGCCGGGCAATCCGGGTGGCCCCGGCTGGGGCGGCCCAGGCAAGCCGGGTGGTCCCGGTGGACCGGGCAATCCGGGTGGCCCCGGCTGGGGCGGTCCTGGCAAGCCGGGTGGTCCCGGAGGTCCGGGCGGACCCGGTGGTCCCGGCTGGGGCGGTCCCGGCAAGCCGGGCGGTCCCGGTGGACCGGGTAATCCGGGTGGTCCCGGCTGGGGCGGTCCCGGCAAGCCGGGCGGTCCCGGAGGTCCGGGCAATCCGGGTGGCCCTGGCTGGGGCGGTCCTGGCAAGCCGGGCGGTCCCGGAGGTCCGGGCGGACCTGGTGGTCCCGGCTGGGGCGGCCCGGGCAAGCCGGGCGGTCCAGGTAATCCCGGCAATCCCGGGCGTCCGGGCGGTCCGGGTAATCCCGGCGGCCCGGGTTGGGGTGGTCCGGGGGGGGCGGGAGGCCCCAATGCCGGCCGTCCGCCGGGTGGTGGCCGTCCTGAGCAGGGGCGTCCCCCTGGTGGCGGTCGTCCCGAGCAGGGCCGTCCGCCGCAGCAGGGGCAGAAGCCCAGTCAGGTGCGGGGCCCCTGCATCAAGGGCTCCCCCAACTGCGCCAATTGAGGGCCGGCGCGGGGCGCCCGGCGGCTTCCGCCGGGTCCGCGCTGCCGCGCAGAGCGGCGCGATGCCCGGGGAATACGGCCGGGCATCACTGTCGCACCCTTGAAATAATCGCGCCGCTCCTGTAGAGGGTGCGGCCTTCAAGAACCGCCCGGCTACAAGGGCTGCCGTGGCGGTTCGAACGCTCACACTAGATTGGGCCGGGACATCCCCTCGCGGGAGCGCCGCCGGCCGTGGAGATCGAGCCAAATGCCCAAGATGAAGACCAAGTCCGGAGCGAAGAAGCGCTTCAAGCTCTCCGGAACCGGCAAGGTGATCATGGCCCAGGCCAATAAGCGCCATGGCATGATCAAGCGCACCAACAAGCAGATCCGCGACCAGCGTGGCACCACGGTCATGTCCGAGCGTGATGCCTTCAACGTTCGCAAGTTCTTTCTGCCCAACGGCTGACGCCAGCCTTAGCCAGTCCCAGGAGAAATTCCCATGGCACGTGTCAAGCGCGGCGTAACTTCTCACGCCAAGCACAAAAAGGTGCTCAAGGCGGCGAAGGGCTATTATGGCCGCCGCAAGAACACCATCCGCATCGCCAAGCAGGCCGTCGAGAAGGCGCAGCAATACGCCTATCGCGACCGTAAGGTTAAGAAGCGCAATTTCCGCGCGCTCTGGATCCAGCGTATCAACGCCGCGACCCGCGAGCTCGGCTTCACCTATGGCCGCTTTATCGACGGTCTCAGCAAGGCCGGGATCGAAGTCGACCGCAAGGTGCTCTCGGATATCGCCATCCACGAGCCCGCCGCCTTCGCGGCGCTGGTCGAGCAGGCCAAGGCGGCGCTTGAGAGCGCCGCAGCGGAAAAGCAGGCCGCCTGATCTTTCGGCAGTGCCGAGACCAAAATCGAGAAGCCCCGCGCGCGAGCGTTGGGGCTTTTCGCGTTGGTGTAGCTCGGCTAAGACACCGCGAGTCAGGTGCTGTCATCCTCTCGCGCCGTCATCCTGAGGTGCCCCGCGCAAGCGGGGCCTCGAAGGATGTCGTCCCAGATGAACATCCTTCGAGGCTCACTGCGTTCGCACCTCAGGATGACGGCAGGCGGGCGGAGGTCATGGCTTCCGTTCCGCCTCTTCCCTTCTGTCCACATCGCATTGCCGTCGAGGTCGATTCATGTCCGTTGCCGCCCTTCCCGATCTCGACGCGCTGGAACGCGAGCTGACCGCCGGCATTGCGGCGGCGGCCGACGAGCCGGCGCTGGAGACGATCCGCGTCGCCGCGCTCGGCAAGAAGGGCTCGGTTTCCGAGCTGCTGAAGAGCCTGGGCAGCATGAGCCCCGATGAGCGCAAGAGCGCCGGCCCGGCGATCAACGGCCTGCGCGACCGGCTCAATGAGGCGCTGGGCGCCCGCCGTGCCGAACTCAAGGCCGTCGCGCTGGCCAAGCGCCTGGAGACCGAGCGCGTCGACGTCACCCTGCCGGTGCGCGAGACGCCGGCGGAGCAGGGCCGCCTGCACCCGATCAGCCAGGTGATCGACGAACTCACCGCCATCTTCGCCGATATGGGCTTCGCGGTGGCGGAAGGGCCCGACATCGAGGACGACTTCCACAATTTCACCGCGCTGAACTTTCCCGAGGGGCACCCGGCGCGCGAGATGCACGACACCTTCTACCTGCCGACACGCGAGGACGGTTCGCGCCTCGTGCTGCGCACCCACACCTCGCCGGTGCAGGTGCGCACCATGCTGGCCAACAAGCCGCCGATCCGCGTCATCTGCCCCGGCCGCACCTATCGCTCGGACAGCGACCAGACCCACACGCCGATGTTCCACCAGGTGGAAGGGCTGGTCATCGACAAGGGCTCCAATCTCGGCCACCTGAAGTGGATTCTCGAAGAGTTCTGCAAGGCGTTCTTCGAGGTGGACAATGTGAAGATGCGGTTCCGCCCGTCCTTCTTCCCCTTCACCGAGCCGTCGATGGAGGTCGACATCCAGTGCGACCGCTCGCGCCCGGGCGAGATTCGCTTCGGCGAGGGCTCGGACTGGCTGGAGATTCTCGGCTGCGGCATGGTGCACCCGAATGTGCTGAGGAATTGCGGGCTGGACCCGGACGAGTATCAGGGCTTCGCCTGGGGCATGGGCATCGACCGCATCGCCATGCTCAAATACGGCATGCCTGATCTGCGCGCCTTCTTCGAGGCGGATGCACGCTGGCTCGCCCATTACGGCTTTCGCCCGCTCGACTTCCCGACACTGGCGGGAGGGCTGAGCGCGTGAGCAAGGCACCCGTCTGGTCGACCGAACGACTCACGGCAATGGAGACGGCGCAGCTCAAGCAGCTGCTCGCCAATGCGCAGGCGCGCGGCGCCGACGAGCTGGCGGCGCAGTGCGAAGAGGTTCTGGCCACGCGCGGCCCGGTGAAGAAGCCGTCGTCTTCCTCGTCGTCGTCCTCGACCTCCTCGTCCGGCAAGCGCGCCGCGCGGGACTATGTCGCGGTGTTCCATTTCGTCTGCGAGAATGACCGCGGCGTCAGCACCGATGGCGAGGGCTTCTTCTGGACCGGCTCCTGGGTCGTGCCCGAGGACGAGGTCATCAAGAGCATGAATGCGGGCGGCAAGCTGGCGCTGCACGGCTCGCGCGCCGACAGGTCCTATCGCCAGGGCAAGATCCTCGACTATCGCAAGAGCGATGGCGATTCGGCGAAGAAGCGGAATATCGGCTTCGAGTTTCTGGTGGCCGCCGACGACGTGCCCCTTGCCTGGCCCGGCGGCGGGACGGGCGAGAAGGGCTATAGCTGGGCCAGCCACGCCCAGAGCAAATGAACGAGCGGAACGGTAGGGCACTCCCATGAAATTCACCCTCTCCTGGCTGCGCGAGCACCTTTCCGGCGACTATTCGCTCGACGACGTGACCGGCGCGCTCAACCGCATCGGGCTGGAAGTCGAAGGCGTCGAGGACAAGGCGGCGAAGCTGCGCGGCTTCACCATCGCCTATGTCGTCTCCGCCGTTCAGCACCCCAATGCCGACAAGCTGCGCGTGTGCATGGTCGACACCGGCGCCGGCGATCCGGTGCAGGTGGTGTGCGGCGCGCCGAACGCCCGCACCGGCATGAAGAGCGTGTTCTCCCCGCCCGGCACCTATATTCCCGGCAAGGACATGACGCTCGGCATCGGCACCATTCGCGGCGTCGAGAGCCGGGGCATGCTGTGCTCGGCCGCCGAGCTGCAGCTCTCGGAAGACCATGACGGCATTCTCGACCTCCCCGAGGATGCCCCCCTTGGCGCGACCTATGTCGACTGGATCGGCCTTGACGACCCGGTGATCGAGATCGCGGTGACGCCGAACCGGGCCGATGCGCTCGGCGTGCACGGCATTGCCCGCGACCTCGCCGCCGCCGGCCTCGGCACGCTGGTCGAGGACGAGATCGCCCCGGTGCCGGGCAGCTTCCCGTGCCCGGTGTCGGTGACGATCGCGGATGACGCGCCATGCCCGGCCTTCGCGCTGCGGCTGGTGCGCGGGGTGAAGAACGGCCCCTCGCCGGATTGGCTGCAGGCCAAGCTGCGGGCCATCGGCCTGCGCCCGATCAATGCGCTGGTGGACATCACCAACCTTCTGACCTTCGACCAGAACCGCCCGCTGCATGTGTTCGACGCCGCCAAGGTGCAGGGCAACCTCGTCGTGCGCCGCGCCAAGGCGGGCGAGAGCCTGCTGGCGCTCGACGGCAAGACCTATGCGCTTGATGAGACCATGTGCGTCATCGCCGACGACCGGGCGGTGGAATCGCTCGCCGGCGTGATGGGCGGCGAGGAATCGGGCTGCGACGAGGCGACCGTCGACGTGCTGGTCGAATCCGCGCTGTGGGAGCCGATCAACATCGCCCAGACCGGCCGCAAGCTGGGGCTGAACTCGGATGCGCGCTTCCGCTTCGAGCGCGGCATCGACCCGGCCTTCACCCTGCCGGGGCTGGAGCTGGCGACGAAACTGATTCTCGATTTGTGCGGCGGCGAGCCGTCCGAGGTGGTGCTGGCCGGGACGATCCCGGACACCACGCGGGTGATCGCGTTTCCGCTCGCCCTGACCGAAAAGCTGACCGGGCTGGTGGCTGAGGATGACGAGCAGGTGGCGATCCTGCGCCGGCTCGGCTTCTCCGTCGAAGGCACGGGCGGCACGGTAGAGGTGACGCCGCCCAGCTGGCGCGGCGATATCGAGGGCAAGGCCGATCTGGTGGAAGAGGTGATCCGCATCGCCGGCCTCGACCGCGTGCCCTCGCTTCCCTTCCCGCGCGACGAGACCGCCCGCAAGCCGGTGCTGACCACGCTGCAGCTGCGCACCCGCAAGGGCAAGCGGGCGCTGGCGGCGCGCGGGCTGGTGGAGGCCGTCACCTGGTCCTTCGTGCCGAAGGCGCAGGCGGAACTGTTCGGCGGCGGCAGCGCGGCGCTGGCGCTGGCCAACCCGATCGCCGCCGACCTCTCCGACATGCGCCCCAGCCTGCTGCCGGGCCTTGTCCGCGCGGCGCAGGCCAATGCCGATCGCGGTTTCGGTGATGTGGCGCTGTTCGAGCTGGGCCAGGTGTTCAAGGGCGACCGGCCGCAGGACCAGTTCATCGCCGCCACCGGGCTGCGCCGCGCCAGCGCCAAGCCTTCGGGCGCCGGGCGGCACTGGGCCGGCAATGCGGGCGCGGTCGATGCGTTCGACGCCAAGGCGGATGCGCTGGCGCTGCTCGCCGCCTGCGGCGCGCCGGTGGCCAATCTGCAGATCTCGACCGATGCCCCGGAATGGTTCCACCCCGGCCGCTCCGGCACGTTCCGGCTCGGGCCCAATGTGATCGGCCATTTCGGCGAGCTGCACCCCTCGGTGCTGGAGGCGCTGGACGCGGCCGGGGACGGCAAGGCGCCGCTGGTCGGCTTCGAGATCCTGCTCGACCGCATTCCCGAGCCGAAGGCCAAGGCGACGCGGGTCAAGCCGCTGCTGGAGCTTGCCGCCTTCCAGCCGGTGGAACGCGACTTCGCTTTCGTCGTGCCGCGCCATGTGGCGGCGGGCGACATGGTGAAGGCGGCTGCCGGCGTCGAACGCAAGCTGATCACCGGCGTGAATGTGTTCGACCTCTATGAGGGACCGGGGATTGACGCCGACAAGAAGTCGGTGGCGCTCTCTGTGACGCTGCAGCCGCGCGAGAAGACGCTGACCGATGCCGAGATCGACGCGGTGGCAGCCAGGATCGTCGCCGAAGTGACGAAGAAGACCGGCGCCACGCTGCGCGGCTGAGGCGAGGGGCGCTATCCCCCGGGCCTGGCCCGGGGATACACGGCTCGTTTCGGTCCGCTCGGAAATCCTCGAGGGCCGGGCCAGGCCCGGTCCGGACGGTGGTGGAGAGCCACCGGTCCCGCCCCCGTGAGGGGGCGGGTGCGGGTCAGCTGGCCCGGTCGCGGCAGTACTTGACCACGGTGGCATCGAAGCTGCCCGGTCGGGCCATCACTTCGGCGCACTGTTCGCCTTTTTGCCTGCTATCGGTCTTGGACGAGGAGTTGCCCGGCGTCGTTCCGGTCGTGCCGCCCGGCGTTTCGGTAGCGGGCGTTTCGGTGTCGGGGGTTTCTCCGCCGGGAGTCTCGCCACCGGGAGTTTCGCCGCCCGGAGTCCCGCCCGGAGTCCCGCCCGGAGTCTCGCCGCCCGGAGTTTCCCCACCCCCACCGGGAGTCTCGCCGCCGCCACCGGGCGTGCCGCCATCACCACCACCGGGGGTGTCGCCGCCGTCACCGCCCGGGGAGCCATTGTCGCCGCCATCGGAACCGCCACCGGGCGATCCGCCGCCGCTGTGCCCGCCGCCGCCGCCACCACTGGAACCACCATCGCCGGAGCCGCCGCCCGTTGCGTAAGCGGGAACCGCCACCATCAGGCAGGCGGTAAGCATGCCAACGCCGATGAGGCGGGCGTTAAGTCGGATAATATTCTTCTGTATATTCTGCACGTGATGCTCACAAGGAAAGACGCGTTCAGTAAATCTTCAGCATCATCCGTGCAGATAACAAGGTAAGTCTGAATTTAGTTTCAAAATATATCGTCGACAGTAGTGAATTATATTACATAATTTGGACGGAACGTTCCGTAAGCACGGAACTGTTTTCGATGGTGGAATGATATTCCGGGCTATTCGTCCGTCGCGCCTTACGCCGGCCCGTCGCCGAACAGGCGCAGCGCCCGGGCGGCGGCGGCCTCGCCGGAGGCGAAGGCGCCGCCCAGCGTGCCCCAGCCGCTGACCGGCACATACTCGCCGGCGAGGAAGATCCGGTTCTGCACCGTGTCGGCAAAGACGCGGCGCTGCGCGCCCTGGCCGGGCAGGGCGGCACTGAGCGCGCCGCGGATCAGCGGGTCCTGCCCCCAGTTCGAGGCCACGACCTCCGACACCACCGCCTCCGCCGTGGGGAAATTCGCCCGTAGCCAGTCGCGCGCCAGCGGCAGCGCCGCCGCCGCGCCCTTTTCGGCAATGCTGCGCGCGGGCGCGTCGCCAAAGGTGAGGACATGCAGGTCGCTGCCATGGATCCGGCCGCGCAGCAAGGCGGGCGGGGCGGTGCCGGCCGCCGTCAGCACCGCTTCATTGGGCTGCAGCGCCAGCGGATTGCCGGGAAGCAGGAACGCCACCTGTTCGACATGACCGGCGGGAATCGCCCGCAGCGCTGTGACGAGGCGCGCCGGCAGGCCGGGATTGAAGCGAATCGCTCCGGCTGCCAGCACCGGCGCCGGCACCGCCAGCACGATGGCGCGGGCCCGGATCGGCGTGCGCTGCCCGCGCACCGAAACGCTGTGGAAGCGCCCGCCATGGGTGACGAGCGTGACCGGCGCGTCCTTCTGCACATTGAGCCAGGCGCCGAGGCCCTCCATCAGCGTGCCGATCCCGGCCGGGCTGGTGGTGTCGTCCGGCGGGGCGTCGCGGCGGGCGAGATCGAGCGCGGAGAGGGTGGCGAGCGATCGCCCGCAGCCCAGCGGGCCGAGGAACTGCGCCACCGTGGCGGCCCAGGGGCCATTCGCTCCGGGCATGCCCTTGGCCGGCGGCGGCGCGTTGGCGAGCGCCTGCGCGGCGGCGACATCCTTGCCGCCATCGACCGATGTCAGCATGTCGCGCCGCGCCGTGCCGAGCGCGGATGCGAAGGCGTCATAGGCGCTCTCGCGCACCTCGCGGCCATGGGCGAACAGGCGGCGCCCGGAGGGCAGGGCGATCAGCGGCTGCCCCGCGCCCTGCGCGCTGGCGGCGAGCGTGCCTTCGCTGCGGGCAAAGCCCCCCGCGCCGAGATCGACCCTGAGCCCGAAGGCATCTTCGGTGCGGGCCCGGCCGCCCAGCCGCGGCGAGGCCTCCAGCAGCACATAGGAGCGCTTGGCCTCGGCAATGCGCCGTGCCGCGGCGATGCCGGCGGCGCCACCGCCGATGATGACGACATCGACATCGCTCGCGCCGGTCTGGGCGAGGGCGGGCGCGGGCAGCAGCGCGGCGGAGGCGGCGGCGAGGAAATGGCGGCGGTTCAGCGTGCCGGGGGGGCGCGGTCGGGTCATGCGGCAAGCACTCAAGCGGTGAGGCGCGCAGGCTAGCACGCCCGGCCCACCGGGCGAAGCTGCGGCGCCACGGATCGGCCCGCGCGTGCCGATGCCGGCTAAGCGCTTGGCGTGAATCATGTTTTGTTCAGGGGAGAACGAATCGGGACTCACGGGTCGATGCAGGAAAGCAAGGGCGTTGATCGCCCGCGCCGGCGGCCGACCTTGCGTCATTGCCTTGAGAGATGGGGCGGCGCGCCCTACTTACGTGCGGTCGTCAGGGGGAGTTTTCATGCTGCGGGACGCGATCACGGCTTTCGGGCAGACCTTTTCGCCGGCCTATCGCCGGGTGCTGCTGCGCTCCGTCGGCCTCGCCATCGGTCTGTTGGTCGCGCTGGGCATCGGCGCGCATTACGCGCTGACCTATTTCGTGACGCTGGATCTGCGCTGGGCGGAGATCACGGTCGATATCCTCGCCGCCTTCGGCATCTTCATCGGCGCGATCTTCCTCGTCCCGCCCGTGACCTCGCTGGTGGCCGGGCTTTTTCTCGACGATGTCGCCGCGCAGGTGGAGCGCACCGATTTCCCGCTGGAGCCGGAAGGCCAGGCGCTGCCGATCGGCCGCTCGCTGGTGCTGACGCTGAAATTCTTCGGCGTGATGCTGGCGGTGAATCTCGTCGCGCTGCTGCTGCTGCTGGTGCCGGGGGTGAACCTCGTCGTGTTCTATGTCGCCAATGGCTATCTGCTCGGGCGGGAATATTTCCAGCTGGCGGCGATGCGCTACCGCAGCGAGGACGAGGTGGCGCTGCTGCGCCGGCACCATGGCGTCGGCGTCTTTCTCGGCGGGCTGGTGATCGCCGCCGTGGTGTCGGTGCCGATCCTCAACCTGATCACCCCGGTCTTCGCCACCATCTTCATGGTGCGGCTGCACAAGCGGCTCTCCCGGCAGGGGTGAGGCTCAGGCCGGGGTCTTCTCCGGCCAGCGGCACAGATCGGCGATCAGGCAGCGCGGGCAATCGGGCTTGAGCGCCTTGCAGACATAGCGCCCGTGCAGAATCAGCCAGTGATGGGCGTGCAGCAGGAAGCGCGCGGGAATCGTCCGCTCCAGCCCCAGTTCCACCTCCAGCGGCGTCTTGCCCGGCGCCAGCCCGGTGCGGTTGGCGATGCGGAACAGATGGGTGTCGACGGCGATGGTCGGCAGGCCGAAGGCGATGTTGAGCACGACATTGGCGGTCTTGCGGCCGACGCCGGGCAGCGTCTCCAGCGCCGCGCGGTCGGCCGGCACCTGCCCGCCATGCTCCGCCAGCAGAAGGCGGGAGAGCTCGACCACGTTCTTCGCCTTGCCGCGATAGAGGCCGAGGGTGCGGATGTGCTGGGCCACGCCCTCCTCGCCCAGCGCCACCATCGCCTGCGGGGTCGGGGCGGCTTTGAACAGGCCGCGCGTCGCCTTGTTGACCCCGACATCGGTCGCCTGCGCCGAGAGCACCACCGCGACCAGCAGGGTGAACGGGTCGTGATAGTCGAGTTCGCCCTCCGGGTGCGGGTTGGCGGCCTCGAAGCGGGCGAAGGCGGTGGCGATCTCGGCCGGCGTCCACGGGCGGAAGGCCCCGCCGATGGCGGCCGCCGCCGCATTGGCCACCGCGCGCCGGCGGGCGGGGCGGGTGGCGGCCTGCGCCTCCAGCGCCGCCCGAGCGGGGCCGGTCTTGGACGTGCTCGCCTTCGGCCTGTCGACCTTGGCCTTGCTGACCTTGACCTTGGCGCCGTCGGGCGGCTTTTCCGCGGCCTTGGCGCGGCGCGCGGCGGCGCCGTCGCGCGGATCCACCTCGGCCGCCGGCCGCGTTCGTGGGCGCGCGTTACGACGCACCGAATCCTTGTCCTCATCCGCCATTTTCGACCTATAATGCCCGCCCATGAGCGCTGCCAATACCGCTTCCCCGAATGAGAGCGCCGGCTTCGACGAGCCGGAACTGTTTTCCGTGCGCTACCAGCCCCATCGCTCGCTCGGGCCGCGCGGCTTTCTGGTGGTGATGTGCATCGTCGGCGGCATCAGTTTTGTCTGCGGCCTTGCCTTCCTGATGATGGGGGCATGGCCGGTGTTCGGCCTGTTCGGGCTCGACGTCCTCGCCATCTGGTGGGGTTTCCGGCTGAATTTCCGCGCCGCCCGCGCCTGCGAGGAAATCACCGTGACGCCGAGCGTCATCCGGCTGCGCCATGTCGCGGCGGATGGCACCGAGTACCGGGAGGAGCTGAACCCGCTCTGGACCCGGCTGACCTGCGACGAGATCGAGGATTTCGGCGTGCAGCGTCTGGCGCTGGAGATGCGTGGCCGGCCCTATGTGGTTGGCAGCTTCCTGCACACGGCGCAGCGCGAGGAACTGGCGGAGAACCTGGCGCGGGCGCTGGCCGAGGCCAAGCGCGGGGTGGCGCGCTCGGTGGTCTGACGGTTCCGTCGAAATCGGGTGGCCCGGGGCTGGCGGGCGTGGTCGGATGCAGCCAGCTTGAGGAGAACGCCCGTGCTCGCGCCCAATCTCGACGCCGCCCACCCCTTGGAAATCGCCGCCGCCGATTATGAGATCGTGCGCCGCGCGGTGGAATATGTGAATCTGCGCTTCCGCGACCAGCCGGAGGTGGAGGAGATCGCCCGCGCCTCCGGCGTCCACCCGCGCGCGCTGACCGAGCTGTTCCGTCGCTGGTGCGGGCTGACGCCGAAGGACTTCCTGCAAGCGGTGACGATCGACGCCGCCCGGCGGGTGCTGACCGAATCCGACAATGTGCTGGACGCTGCCTATGAGCTCGGCCTGTCCGGGCCGGGGCGGCTGCACGATCTGTTCGTGGTGCATGAATCGATGTCGCCCGGCGAATGGAAGACCGGCGGCGCCGGGCTGGTGGTGCGCTACGGCTTCCACGCCTCGCCCTTCGGCAGCGCCCTCGCCATGGTGACGCCGCGCGGCCTGTGCGGCCTCGCCTTCGCCGATGAGGGCGAGGAGGACGCGGCGCTGGCCGATATGCGCCGGCGCTGGCCCAATGCGATCTATATCGAGGACCCGGTGGCCACTGCCCCCTATGCGGCGCGCATCTTCGATCGCGGCGCCTGGAGCCCGGACGATCCGCTGCGCATCGTCTTCATCGGCACCGATTTCGAGGTGAAGGTGTGGGAGACGCTAATGCGCATTCCGCTCGGCAAGGCCACCACCTATTCCAGCATCGCGCAATGCGTGGAGAAGCCGAAGGCCGCCCGCGCCATCGGTGCGGCGGTGGGCAAGAACCCGATCTCCTTCGTGGTGCCGTGCCATCGCGTGCTCGGCAAGAATGGCGATCTCACCGGCTATCACTGGGGCCTGACGCGCAAGCGCGCCATTCTCGGCTGGGAGGCGGGGCAGCTGTGCAAGGAATGGGGCGGGAGCTGAGCGCCCGCGCGGGCTAGATCATTTCACTGTTTCATTGAAACGGTGGAATGATCTAATTCGTTGTTTTGTCGCGTTTTCTTCACGCGAACCGGTATCCACTTCGCTCGAAAACGCTCTAACGCTGCCCGGCGATGGCCGGATGGCAGGCTTCGGGCAGCGGGAACAGCGCGTCATAGGCCCAGTTGAACGCGAAGGCGTAGACCAGGAAGAACACGGTCAAGGCGAGGTCCATCAGGAAGGCCTCGACCAGCCCGACGCCGAGATACCAGGCGACGAAGGGCACCAGCACAAGCACGAGGCCAGCCTCGAACAGAAGGGCGTGTACGACGCGCAGCCCCAGCGTCTTGCGCACCGAGCCGCGCAGCCGCGCCAGCGCATGGTCGAAGCCGAGATTGAACACATAGTTCCAGCTGGCGGCGATCAGCGCCGCGCCGGCGCCGATGGCGCCCATGTCGAACATCGGCACGCCGAACACCCACGCCCCGAGCGGGGTGATGAGCGACAGGGCGATGATCTCGAAGCTGATGACGTGGCGAATGCGATCGGCGGTGCCGCGCATGACGGTTCTCCCCTTCATGTCGGGCCGTCCCGCGTGGGTTCCCGGGAGGGGGGAAGCCGTCTTCACATCGCTCATATGGGTCTGCTTCCGTCTGCGGCAAGGCCGGCCGGCGACGCGCGCCGGCCGGGAGGCAAGCCGGCGATCAGCCGGCAAGGTCAGCCCGCGAGGCAAGCCGGAAAGGTCAGCCGGCAAGGTCGGTGATGCTCTCCACCGTCGAATCCGCCTTCAGCCGGTAGATAACAGGCGCGCCGGTGGCGAGTTCGCGATGGGTGATGGTCTCGGGCGTGTGCTTCTCCAGCACCATGATCAGCGCCCGCAGCGAATTGCCATGGGCGGCGACCAGAACCCGGTTGCCCTGCAGCACCTTCGGCAGGATCTCGGTGACGTAATAGGGCAGGGTGCGGGCCACCGTGTCCTTCAGGCTCTCGCCGCCGGGCGGGGGCACGTCATAGGAGCGGCGCCAGAGATGCACCTGCTCCTCGCCCCATTTGACCCTTGCATCATCCTTGTTGAGGCCGGACAGATCGCCATAGTCGCGCTCGTTCAGCGCCAGGTTCCTGACGACAGGCAGGTCGGTCTGGCCGAGCTCGACCATCGCGAGGTCCAGCGTCTTCTGCGCCCGCGAGAGCTGCGAGGTGAAGGCGATGTCGAACTGGTAGCCCTCCGCCTTCAGCCGCGCGCCGGCTTTCTTCGCTTCCTCGACGCCCAGCGCGGTGAGGTCCGGGTCGCGCCAGCCGGTGAACAGGTTCTTGAGGTTCCACTCGCTCTGGCCGTGGCGCACGAGGACGAGAAGGCGTTCGGACATCGGGTCGTTCTCCGGGTCGATCAGAAGTCGGTGAGGCCGAGGACATCGGTCATGGAATAGAGGCCGGGCTTGCGCCCGCGCGCCCAGCGGGCGGCGGCCAGCGCCCCGCGGGCGAAGATGCCGCGATCCTCGGCCTTGTGGGCGAGTTCGATCCGCTCGCCGGCGCCGGCGAAGATCACATTGTGCTCGCCCACCACGGTGCCGCCGCGCAGGGTGGCGAAGCCGATATCGCCCGGCTGGCGCGGGCCGGTGAGGCCGTGGCGGGTGAACACGCCATTCTCCGCCAGCGTGACCCCGCGCCCCTGCGCGGCGGCCTCGCCCAGCAGCAAGGCGGTGCCGGAGGGGGCGTCGATCTTGCGGTTATGGTGCATCTCGACGATTTCGATGTCGAAATCCTGATCGAGCGTGCGCGCCACGCGCCGCACCAGCGCGGAGAGCAGGTTGACGCCGAGGCTCATATTGCCCGAGCGGACGATGGCGGCATGGCGGGCGGCGGCGTCGATGCGCGCCTCCTCCTCCGGCGAAAAGCCTGTTGTGCCGATGACATGCGCGATGCGCGCCTGCGCGGCGAAGGCGGCATAGGCGACGCTGGCGGCGGGGATGGTGAAGTCGATCACCCCGTCGGCGGCGGCGAACAGCGTCAGCGGATCGTCCGACACGTTGAGGCCGAGCGGCGGCAGGCCGGCGAGCTCGCCCGCGTCGCGGCCGAGGAATTCGCTGCCGGGCTGGTCCACGGCCCCGACCAGCAGGAGATCGGGCGCCTCGCTGATGGCGCGCACCAGCACCCGGCCCATGCGGCCCGAGGCCCCGACGACGACGAGCCGCATCTGCGTCATGAACGCCAACTCCCTGTTTGCACGCGCGGTATAGCGGCGTTCACCCGCCACGAAAAGTGCGCGATCACGTTACATTCTTCGCCTCGGGACACCCAGCGTCTTGACGCCTGCGCGGGGCCCCTGTACAGGTCGCGCAACTTTACGAAGGAGCGGCGCCGCAATGCGCAAGAATATTACCCTTATCGTAGGACGGCGCGTCGCCGCGGAGTTGGCCTAACGGCTGCTCCGCTCAACGGTGACGCGCGGAAATGGCCCCTGACGGGGCCTTTTGATTTTCTGGCACTCCCTCGACCCTTCCGCAAACGACGCAAGAGACGACGAGCGTAAAAAGGAACAAGACCATGATGCGCGAGATGACCGGCGCCGAAATGGTGATGCAGGCCCTGATCGATCAGGGTGTCGAGCACATGTTCGGCTATCCCGGCGGCGCGGTGCTGCCGATCTATGACGCCATGTTCCACCAGAACCAGGTGAAGCACATTCTCGTGCGGCACGAGCAGGGTGCGGTGCACATGGCGGAGGGCTATGCCCGCTCCTCCGGCAAGGTGGGCGTGGTGCTCGTCACATCAGGCCCCGGCGCCACCAATGCCGTGACCGGCCTGACCGACGCGCTGCTCGATTCCATTCCGCTGGTCTGCATCACCGGCCAGGTGCCGACCCATCTGATCGGCTCGGACGCCTTCCAGGAGTGCGACACGGTCGGCATCACCCGGCCCTGCACCAAGCACAACTACCTCGTCCGCGACATTAACGACCTCGCCCGCGTCATGCACGAGGCGTTCTATGTCGCCCAGAACGGCCGCCCGGGCCCCGTCGTCGTCGACATCCCGAAGGACGTGCAGTTCGCCAAGGGCATGTATGTCGGGCCGGAGAACATCCAGCACCGCACCTATCAGCCGCGGCTGAAGGGCGACCCGGAGAAGATCAAGACGGCGGTCGAGATGCTGGCCAAGGCCAAGCGGCCGATCCTCTACACCGGCGGCGGCGTGATCAATTCCGGCCCCGAGGCGAGCCGCCTGCTGCGCGAATTCGCCCGGCTGTCCGGCTATCCCGTCACCTCGACGCTGATGGGCCTCGGCGCCTTCCCGGCCTCCGACCGGCAGTGGCTGGGCATGCTGGGCATGCATGGCACCTATGAAGCCAACATGGCGATGCATGATTGCGACGTCATGCTGTGCGTCGGCGCGCGCTTCGACGACCGCATCACCGGCCGCCTCGACGCCTTCTCGCCCGGCTCGAAGAAGATCCACATCGATATCGACCCGTCCTCGATCAACAAGAACGTCAAGGTCGACCTGCCGATCATCGGCGATGTGAAGCATGTGCTGGAAGACATGCTCACCGTCTGGCGCGGCATGAAGGCCGAGCCGGACCGGCGGGCGCTTGCCGGCTGGTGGAGCCAGATCGACAAGTGGCGCGCCCGCAAGTCGCTGGCCTTCCAGCGTTCGGACAGCATCATCAAGCCGCAGCAGGCGATCAAGGCGCTGTACGACCAGGTGAAGGACAAGGACGTCTACATCACCACCGAGGTCGGCCAGCACCAGATGTGGGCGGCGCAGCACTTCCACTTCGAGGAGCCGAACCGCTGGATGACCTCCGGCGGCCTCGGCACCATGGGCTATGGCCTGCCGGCGGCGATCGGCGTGCAGGTGGCCCATCCCGACAGCCTGGTGATCGACATTGCCGGCGAGGCCTCGATCCAGATGTGCCTGCAGGAAATGTCGACCGCGCTGCAGTTCGACCTGCCGGTGAAGATCTTCGTGCTCAACAACGAATATATGGGCATGGTGCGGCAGTGGCAGGACCTGCTGCATGGCGGGCGCTACTCGCACTCCTATTCGGAATCGCTGCCGGACTTCGTCAAGCTGGCGGAGGCCTATGGCGGCGTCGGCATTCGCTGCGCCAACCCGGCCGATCTCGACGGGGCGATCCACGAGATGATCAACGTCAACCGCCCGGTGCTGTTCGACTGCCTCGTCGACAAGACCGAGAACGTGCTGCCGATGATCCCCTCGGGCAAGCCGCACAACGAGATGATCATGCCCGATCATCCCGAGGCGCTGGACGAGGCCATCGACGAGGAAGGCAAGATGCTGGTGTGAGGCGGGTTTTCGCCGCCTTCGCTTCCTTCCCTCATCCCCGGGCTCGACCCGGGGACCCAGTGTCCGGGTGAAGCCGACGTCTGGGTGGCCGGGTCAAGCCCGGCCATGAGGAATGATGGATCTTTCGCTTTTCAGCAGCCCCCTTTTCAGAGTGCCCCATGCCTCCCGTCATCGAGCCTGCCGAGCGCCACACCCTGTCCATGCTGGTCGACAACGAGCCGGGCGTTCTCGCCCGCATCGTCGGCCTGTTTTCCGGGCGCGGCTATAATATCGACAGCCTGACCGTCTCCGAGGTCAGCCATGCCTCGCACCTCTCGCGCATCACCGTCGTGACCACAGGTGCGCCGCCGATCATCGAGCAGATCAAGAGCCAGCTTGACCGCCTCGTGCCGGTGCACCGGGTGGTCGACCTCACCGTCGCCGGCAAGTCGGTGGAGCGCGAGCTGGCGCTGATCAAGGTGCGCGGCAAGGGTGACCTGCGCCAGGAAGCGCTGCTGATCGCCGACAGCTTCCGCGCCCGCACGGTCGACACCACGCTGGAGAGCTTCGTGTTCGAGATCACCGGCAAGCCGGAGAAGATCGACCAGTTCGTCTCGCTGCTGGAGCCGCTCGGCCTGGTCGAGGTCTCGCGCACCGGCGTCGCCGCCATCGGTCGCGGCGCCGAGGGCATGTGAACGACAGGCGCGGCGGCCCGGCCTGCCGCGCCGCCGCCTTCAGCCGGCGAAGCCGCCGGAGGTGAGGAAGGCGTGTTCTTCCTCCGTCATCGCGCGGCCCAGCACCGGGTTGCGGTGCGGGAAGCGGCCGAAATCGCGGATGATGTCGTGGTGGATGACGGCGTGGTGCACGCCCTCCTCATCGCCCGCCGCTTCGCAGAGCGCGACGCAGCGCTGCTGGTCGGCCAGCTCCTCTGAATGCATGAACGGCACGTAGAAGAAGCGCCGCTCCGGCAGATCGAAGGCACGGTCGAAGCCGCGCGCAATGGCGGCATCCGCCACTGTGCGCGCCTGTGCGTCGGTGGCGAAGGCCTGTTCCGAGCCGCGGAACAGGTTGCGCGGGAACTGGTCGAGCAGCAGGATCAGCGCGTAGCAGCCCTCCGCCGTCTCCTCCCAGTCCGTCAGCGTGCCGGCGGCGGCCGCCTCATAGGCGGCGAGGAAGCGGGCGCGGATGGCGGCGTCAAAGGCGTCGTCCTTGGCGAACCAGCGTTCCGGCCCGGCCTCGCGCCAGAACGCGATGATGTCGTCGGCGGTGGGCAGGCTCATGTTCGGCAGCGGCATGGCGGGGGCTCCGTTTTCTGTCGACGGTCCCGGATAGGACGGCGCGCGGGCTAAAGTCGAGCCCCACGCCTGTGCTGCGCTGCACACGAACGCTTGGCCTGTCCGGTCAAGCCGTGTGAAGATGGTGGTTCGCGGGGTGCGTCGCGGCGCCTCGCGCCGTCGCCATGCGGGAGCGACGGAGGCGTGGGAAACGTGAGCGAGCGTGCAGGCGCGGTGCCGGCGGCGGCAGCAGGCAAGCCCCTGTGGCTGATGGCGGCGCCGTTCATCTTCCTCCTGTTGTGGTCGGGCGGCTTCGCTGTCGGCAAGATCGGCATCCTCTCCACCGGCCCCTTCACCCTGCTGGCGATGCGCTATGGGCTGGTGCTGGTGGTGCTGCTGCCGCTGCTGGCCTGGTTCCGCCCGGCGCTGCCCCGCACGCGGCGGGAATGGCTGAACCTGTTCATCGTCGGCTTCCTGATCCAGGTGCTGTATTTCGATTTGAGCTATTTCGCCTTCCGCTATGGCATTTCGGCCGGGGCGCTGGCGCTGATCGTTTCGATGCAGCCGATCGTGGTCGGCCTCGCCGCGCCGGTCTTTGCCGGCGAGCGGGTCGGCCTGCTGCGCTGGGGCGGGCTGCTGCTCGGCCTGGCCGGGGCGGGGCTGGTGATCGTCTCGCGCGCCGCCATCGAGGTCACGTCCCCCGGCGTCATCCTGCTGGCGGTCGGGGCGCTGCTCGCCATGTCCACCGCCTCGCTCTACGAGAAGCGCCACGGCATCGCCCAGCACCCGCTGGTCACCAACTGCGTGCAATATGCCGTCGGCTTCGTGTTCACCCTGCCGCTGGCGCTGCTGCTCGATGACGGCCATGTCGACTGGTCGGTCCCCTTCGTGGCGGCGCTGGCCTATCTGGTGATCGGCAATTCGCTGATCGCCATCTCACTCTATCTCGCCATGATCCGCGCCGGCGAGGTGGCGAAGGTCTCGGCGCTGTTCTTCCTGGTGCCCCCCTGTTCGGCGCTGATCGCGTTCTTTCTGCTCGGCGAAGAGATGCCGCTGCTCGCCTGGGCCGGCATGGCGCTGGCGGCGTCCGGCGTCGCGCTGGCCTCGGCGCAGCCCCTGACATGGCGGGCCCGCCTCGCCGCCCTTCGCCGCCGCTGATGGGGGGGACACCGCCGGGCCGCTTGCGGAGCGGCGGGCGCTGCTGTACGAGAACCGTAACGTACGGTACGGACCTTTTCCGCCCATGGCTTTACCCCCGGATACGCAGGACGAGACGCTGACGGAGCGCCAGCAGGCGGTCCTCGACGCCGTGCTCGCGCTGATGGTGGAGCAGGGCGGCGAGCTGACGATGAACGCGGTGGCGCGCCGCGCCTCCTGCTCCAAGGAAAGCCTGTACAAATGGTTCGGCGACCGCGACGGGCTGCTGACCGCGACCGTGCGCTGGCAGGCCTCCAAGGTCCGCACCGGCAATTATGACCGCACCCGGCTCGACGCGCTCGCCCTGCGCGACAGCTTCATCCGGTTCGCGGCCAACTGGCTCGGGGTGATTTCCAGCCCGACCTCGATCGCGCTCAACCGCTTCGCCATCGCGCAGGCCGGCGCGCGCGCGCCGGGGGGCGGCCTTGGTGCCATCATGCTGGCCAATGGCCGCTTCGCCATCGGCGCCCGGCTGAAGCCGGTGCTGGAGGCCGGCCGCGAGGCGGGGCTGATCGACTTCGACGACACCGAGACCGCCTTTCGCAGCTTTATCGGCCTAGTCGGCCGCGACGTGCAGATCCGCCTGCTGCTCGGCGACACGCTCAGCCTGACGCCGGCGGAGATCGAGCGCGACGCCGCCCGCGCCACCGACCAGTTCCTCGCCCTCTACGGCACGGCCAACGCCGCGCCGGCCTGCCAAAAAACCAACGCATGACACAAGGAGACACCCATGCGCGTTTATTACGACCGCGACGCCGACGTTAACCTGATCAAGGGCAAGAAGGTCGCCATCATCGGCTATGGCTCGCAGGGCCGCGCCCATGCGCTGAACCTCAAGGAATCCGGCGTCAAGGACATCGCCATCGGCCTGAAGCCCGGCTCGGCGACCGCCAAGAAGGTCGAGGCCGACGGCCTCAAGGTGATGACCGTTGCCGAGGTGGCCAAGTGGGCCGACCTGATGATGATGGCCACCCCGGACGAGCTGCAGGCCGACATCTACCGCGACGAGATCGCCCCCAACATCCGTGACGGCGCCGCCATCGCCTTCGCCCACGGCCTCAACGTGCATTTCGGCCTGATCGAGCCGAAGGCCTCCGTCGACGTGGTGATGATCGCCCCCAAGGGCCCCGGCCACACCGTGCGCGGCGAATACCAGAAGGGCGGCGGCGTGCCCTGCCTCGTCGCCGTGCACCAGGACGCCTCGGGCAATGCGCTCGACCTCGGCCTCAGCTACGCCTGTGGCGTCGGCGGCGGCCGCTCGGGCATCATCGAGACCACCTTCAAGGAAGAGTGCGAGACCGACCTGTTCGGCGAGCAGGTGGTGCTGTGCGGCGGCCTGGTCGAGCTGATCCGCGCTGGCTTCGAGACGCTGGTGGAAGCCGGCTACGCCCCGGAGATGGCCTATTTCGAGTGCCTGCACGAGGTGAAGCTGATCGTCGACCTCATCTATGAGGGCGGCATCGCCAACATGAACTACTCGATCTCCAACACCGCCGAGTGGGGCGAATATGTCTCCGGCCCGCGCATCATCACCGCCGAGACCAAGGCCGAGATGAAGCGCGTGCTCACCGACATCCAGACCGGCAAGTTCACCTCCGACTGGATGCAGGAATACAAGGCCGGCGCCTCGCGCTTCAAGGGCATCCGCCGCCTGAATGACAGCCACCAGATCGAGCAGGTCGGCGAAAAGCTGCGCGGCATGATGCCGTGGATCGGCGCCAACAAGCTGGTCGACAAGTCGAAGAACTGATCCACGCGATTCGTCCCGGACTCGGCCCATGCTGTGATGCATCTTCGCGATCAGCACGAGTCGTGAGAGTGCCATGGGCGAGACGGACGATTTCGAGTGGGACGACGACAAGGATGCGGCGAACCGTGCCAAGCACGGTTTGCCGCTCCGTTTGGGCGAATTCATCTTCGATGGGCGCCCGCGCTTCGAGCCGTCCTTCCCGCGAATGGTCGGCGGCGAGCCCCGCTATGTCGCCATGGCCGATCTGGCCGGGCGTGTGATACTCTGCGTGTATGTCTGGAGGGGACGCCGTCGGCGCCTTATATCCGTCAGGCGTGCGCACCGGAGCGAGAGACGTGTCTTCGCACAAGCCATCGAAGGAATCTGAGCGACTATTGCAGGGGTTCGACTGGTCGAAGGTCGATGCGCTGACGGACGAGCAGATCATCGCGGCGGCCAAGGCCGACCCCGACAGCGTCATGCCCACCGAGGCCGAGCTCGCGGAATTTGATCTGGTGCTTCCCGCCAAGGCGCGGCGGGAGAGGGCGGAGGCGCTAAAGGCGCGGGCCGGGCAGGCAGGCGGCGACAAGCCACCGAAGGAAGCGGCCGAATAGGCGCCCGCGCGGCGCACCAAAGCAAAGGGCGGCCTTTCGGCCGCCCTTGTTTTTTGATCGGTCGCCAGAGCGCCCCCGCCTCACGCTGCCGCCTTCAGCCCCGGCTCATTGGCCTTCTGGCCCTTGTGGTAGACCACATAGACATAGACCGGGATGTCGAGCTCGCTCAGATGCCGCTCGATCAGCGGCTTCACCTCGGCCCAGTCCAGCCCGCCGACGCCGGTGGCGAGGCGCGGCAAGGCGATGCTGGCGAGGCCTTCCTCGGCGACATGGCGCGCCAGCGCCTTCAGCGCGTGGCCGACATTCTCGGTCGTCGCCCGGCCGGGCCGGCCGAGCGCGTTTTCCGCCGCTTCCTGCGTCAGCAGATTGACGATGCGCGCCGCGCCGCCCTCTTCCGCCACGCCGCTCCACACCCAGAGCCCGCCGGCCTTGGGGTTCTCGATGCGGCAGAAATGGCGGAAATCCTTCGCCAGCGAGGGATAGCGCTCGCGCAGCGCCAGAGCGAGGCCGGTGTCGAAATGATCGTTCGGCGCCACGCCATGGGCGATCGCGGCGGCGCCGCTCAGCAGGATGTCGCCTTCCACTTCGTGGATCTTGGCCATTGGGGTTCCTTCCTCGGCTGCGTTGGTTGCGCCCTGTGTCGGGGAAGCCGGGCCCGGTGTCGTTGAGGAAACGCAAGCCGGTTCGCGCGCGCCGGCTCAGTAGCCCAGCGCCTTCACCGCCGCGGCGCCGGGGCCGAGGATCACCAGCGCCCACAGCATGGCCGAGGTGAGGTTCACCATCTGGAACTGGAACGGCGGCATGGCGAACATGCCGGCGATCAGCGGCACGATGGCGCGCAGCGGGCCGGAGAAGCGGCCGAAGAACACGCCCCAGATACCGTAGCGCAGGAAGAAGCGCTCGCCGCGCGCCAGCCCTCCGGCGAAGCGGTTGAGCGGCCAGCGCTGGCGGGCGCTGCCCTTCAGGCGGAAGCCGATCCAGTAGGACACGCTGTCGCCCAGCGCCGCGCCCGCCGCCGTTGCCGCCCAGACCGGCAGGAGCGGCACCCCGCCGGCGGCGATGAGCGGGGAGAGGCCGAGCAGGACGAAGGTGGCGGGAATGAAGAGCGAGACGATGACCAGCGATTCGCAGAAGGCGAGCAGGAAGGCGACATAGGGCGCGTAATGGGCGTGCGCCTCGACGAAGGCGATCACGTCGCGGGCATAGGCGTGAAATTCCGGCACGCGGCTAGAGCCGGTCGCGCAGGGCGAAATAGCTCATGCCGGCCACCAGCAGCGGCCAGCGCATCAGCGGCCCGCCGGGGAAGGCCGGCACCGGCAGGCGCGCCAAAAGGTCGAACTCGCCGAGCTGGCCCCGCACCGCCTCGCCCAGCAGCTTGCCGAAATAGGGCGCCAGCATCACCCCCTGGCCGGAATAGCCGGCGGCGGTGAGCACGCGCGGCGAGAGCTTCCGCACGAAGGGCAGGCGGGTCATGGTGATGCCGAGAATTCCGCCCCAGCCATAGTCGATGCTGACATCGGCGAGTTGGGGGAAGATCTTCAGCATGTAGGGGCGCACGAACGCGCCGGGGTTGGGCCGCAGCCCGCGCTTGTAGCTCTCGCCGCCGCCGAACAGCAGGCGGCCATCGCCGGAGAGCCGGTAGTAATTGACGACGAAGCGGCTGTCGGCCACCGCCGCGCCGTTGGAAATGATCTCCCGCGCGCGTTCGCCGAGCGGCGCGGTGGCGGCGATGTAGTTGGCGATCGGCATCACATGGGTATCGACCCGGCGGTCGAGCCCGTCCTGCAGCCCGTCGCCGCATTCCAGCACCCAATCCGCCTCCACCGAGCCGGAGGCGGTGATGACGCGCACCTTCGCACCTTCCTCGATGCGCAGCGCGCGGGAGCGCTCATAGAGCCGGGCCCCGGCCCGCCGCGCCGCCTCGGCGAGCCCGAGCGCGAGGTTGAGCGGGTGCAGATGGCCGCCGCCATGGTCGATCATGCCGCCGTGATAGGCCTCCGACCCGACCATTTCCCGCAACTCCTCGCGGGTCAGCGGCGCGGCGTGGGGGTAGTCGTAGACCTCGTTGAGCTTTCGGGCATAGGCGTGGCTATGGGCGACATAGCCGGGCTTGTGGTCGGCGACGATGAGGCCGGGGCGGACGTCGCAGTCGATGGCGTGGCGCGTGATGAGATCATGCAGCAGCGCCTTGGCGTCCTCCGCCATCCGCCACAGCGCCTTGGCATCGTCGAGGCCGACACGGGCCTCCAGCCAGTCCTGGTCACGGCGCTGGCCGGTGTGGATCTGCCCGCCATTGCGGCCCGAGGCGCCCGAGCCGACGCGCCCGGCTTCCAGCAGCACCACGTCGAGCCCGGCCTCGGCCATGTGCAGCGCCGCCGACAGTCCGGTATAGCCGCCGCCGATGACGCAGACATCCGCCCGCGCCCCGCCCTGCAGCGGGGGGAGGGGGGAGGAGCGGTTCGCCGTGGCGGCGTACCAGCTCGTGGGGTGATCGCTCTGGGAGGTCATGCTCACTCAACTCTCGCCATCATCGCCGCGCGAACAGCCGCTCGATATCGGCGAGCGCCAAAGTGACGAAGGTCGGCCGGCCATGATTGCACTGGGCGGCGTTGGGCGTGTCTTCCATTTCGCGCAGCAGGGCGTTCATCTCCTCCACCCGCAGCCGGCGGCCGGCGCGGACCGAACCGTGGCAGGCCATGGTGGCGGCGATATGGAGAAGCCGGCGCTCCAGCGGCAGCGCGTCGTCCCATTCCGCCGCGTGCTCGGCGAGTTCGCGCAGCAGGGCGGTGATGTCGGCATCACCGAGCAGCGCCGGCACCTCGCGCACCAGCAGCGCGCCGGGGCCGAAGGGTTCGATCACCAGACCGAGCTTTTCCAGCGCCGGCGCCCGTTCCGCCAGCCGCGCCGCCTCGGAGGGGTCAAGCTCGACCACCAGCGGCACCAGCAGCATCTGCCGGGCAAGCCCGTCGCGCGCCATCGCGGCCTTTAGCTTCTCATAGACGATGCGCTCATGGGCGGCGTGCTGGTCGATCACCACCACCCCGTCGCGGGTCTGGGCGATGATGTAGGTCTCGTGCAATTGCGCCCGGGCGGCGCCGAGCGGGCGCTCCAGCGCCTCCGGCGCGGCGGGAGCGGCATTGGCGCGGGCATCGGCCGAGGGGGCGAGGGCGAGGCCGAGGTCGCCGCCGAAGCCGCCATCGACGCCGCGCCCGTCAGCGCCCGGCAGGTCGAAATCGAAGCGCGACGGTGCCTCGCGCAAGCCGGCCTCGGTCGGCGCGCTGCCGGCAAACCCTTCCGGCGCCGCCCAGGAGCGCGACCAGTCGTAATTTCCCGGCCGCGCCTCGGGCCGGTAATCGGTCGAGAAGTCGCGCCGGGCGAACTGGGTCAGCCGGTCGGCGGCGGTGGAGGTGGTGCGCGGCACCCCTGAGGTGAGCGCGTCAGTGAGGGTGCGGACGATCAGCGCGCGGATATTGCCGGCGTCGCGAAAGCGCACCTCGGTCTTGGCGGGATGGACGTTCACATCCACCTCGCGCGGGTCGAGGTCGAGGAACAGCGCCGTCACCGGGTGGCGGTCGGAAGGCAGCAGGTCGGCGTAAGCGGCGCGGATGGCGCCGATCAGCACCTTGTCCCGCACCGGGCGGCCATTGACGAACAGATATTGCGACAGTGAATTGGCCTTGGAATAGGTCGGCAGGCCGGCCAGGCCCGACAGCCGCGCGCCCTCGCGCAGCCCTTCGACATCGAGCGCGTTGCCGCCGGCTTCCTGCCCCAGCACATCGGCGATGCGGGCGCGCCGCCCGGCCGGGTCGCGCGCGCGGGCGGGCCAGGTGAGGGGCGGGCGATCGTCGGTGACGAGGGTGAAGCCGACCTCGGGCCGGGCGAGCGCGAGGCGCTTGACCGCATCCACCGCCGCTGCTGTCTCCGCCCGTTCGGATTTGAGGAATTTCAGCCGCGCCGGGGTGGCGAAGAACAGGTCGCGCACCTCCACCCGCGTGCCGAAGCCGAGCGCGGCCGGGCGCACCGGGGATTTCACCCCGCCCTCGACGCGGATCTCGACGGCGCTGTCGGCCTCGCGCGGCCGGCTGGTGATCGACAGCCGCGCCACCGAACCGATGGAGGGCAAAGCCTCGCCGCGAAAGCCGAGCGTGTGGATGGCGAGCAGGTCCTCGCCATCAAGCTTGGACGTGGCGTGGCGCTCTACTGCAAGGGCGAGCTCCTCGGCGTTCATGCCGCAGCCATCATCGGTGACGCGCATCAGCCGGCGGCCGCCGCCATCAATGATGATCTCGACCCGGCTGGCGCCGGCATCGAGCGCGTTCTCGACAATCTCCTTCAGCGCCGCCGCCGGGCGCTCGACCACCTCGCCCGCGGCGATGCGGTCGACCAGGGTGGAAGGGAGAAGGCGCAGCGGCATGAGGGGACCGGGAACGATTCGGGGGCGATAGCGGCCGGACTATAGCAGGCGCGCGGCACGCGCGCCCGAATCCGCTCCTGTTGGTACTGTTGCCCTGTGGGGCTTTCGTCGTCCTGAGGCGCCCGCCGAAGCCGGGCCTCGAAGGACGTCTTCGGCGTCGGCCAGGGCCTGCGTGCTTCGAGGCCGGCCGATGGCCGGCACCTCAGCATGACGGGCCCTATCCAGTGTTGCCCGGCGCAGTCCACACCGCCCCTCACGCCCGGGCGTGTCGTGGGCACCCAGGTCTTCACCGTTGGCGCCGTCGGGAGTCTGGGTCCCCGGGTCACGCCCGGGGATGAGGGGAGCGTTCCTAGTGAGGCCTCCGCCTACCCCGCCGCCGCCAGCCGCTCGGCCTTCTGGCGCTCGATTTCCTGCCGCTTGGTCATGATCGAGACGATGATCACCACCACGGTGACGATGGCGATCAGGATGGTGCAGGCGGCGTTGATTTCCGGCGTCACGCCGAGCCGCACCTGTGAGTAGATCCGCATCGGCAGGGTGGTGGCGCCGGGGCCGGTGGTGAAGCTGGCGATGACGAGGTCATCCAGCGACAGAGTGAAGGCCAGCATCCAGCCGGAAATCACCGCCGGCAGGATGATCGGCAGGGTGATGACGAAGAAGGTGCGGAACGGCGTGCAGCCAAGATCGAGCGCCGCCTCTTCCAGCGAGCGGTCGAAGGTGACGAGGCGCGACTGCACCACCACCGAGACGAAGCACAGGGTGAAGGTGATGTGCGCCAGCGTGATGGTCCAGAAGCCGCGGTCGATGTCGACCGCGACGAAGAGCAGCAGCAGCGACAGGCCGGTGATCACTTCCGGCATCACCAGCGGCGCATAGACCATGCCGGAGAACAGGGTGCGGCCGGTGAAGCGGCCGTAGCGGGTCAGCGTGATCGCCGCCAGCGTGCCCAGCACGGTCGCCACCGTGGCGGTGAGGAAGGCGACGCGCAGCGTCACCCAGGCGGCATCCAGCAATTGCTGGTTCTGGAACAGCTGCCAGTACCAGTGGGTGGAGAAGCCCGCCCACACCGTGACCATCCGCGAGGCGTTGAAGGAGTAGATCACCAACAGGACGATGGGGATGTAGAGGAAGGCGAACCCCAGCGCGATCGAGGTGACGTTGAACCAGGAGAGTCCCTTGCGCATCAGCGTCTCTCCACTTCGCGGGCCTGAAGGTTCTGGTAGAAGACGATCGGGATCACCAGCACCAGCAGCAGCAGCACCGCCACCGCCGAGGACACGGTCCAGGAGCGGTTCACCGAGAATTCGGTCCACAGCACCTTGCCGATCATCAGCGTGTCCGAGCCGCCGAGCAGATCGGGAATGACGAACTCGCCCACCGCCGGAATGAAGCAGAGCAGGCACCCGGCGAACACGCCCGGTAGCGAGAGCGGCCAGGTGATCTTCCAGAACGCCGCGAAGGGCGGGCAGCCGAGATCGGCGGCGGCCTCGAGCAGCGTCTCGTCCATCTTTTCCAGCGCCGCGTAGAGCGGCAGGATCATGAAGGGCAGGTAGGAATAGACGATGCCGATATAGACCGCCGTGTCGGTATTGAGGATCTGAAGCGGCGCGTCGCGGTTGATGATGCCGAGCGCGAACAGCATCTGGTTCAGCAGCCCCTCGGGCGAGAGGATGCCGATCCAGGCATAGACGCGGATCAGGAACGAGGTCCAGAACGGCAGGATCACCAGCATCAGCAGCGTCGGGCGGATCGATTTCGGCGCCCGCGCCATGCCATAGGCGATCGGGTAGCCCACCAGCAGCAGCAGCAGGGTGGAGATGCCGGCGATCCAGAGGCTGGAGCCGTAGGCCTCGATGAACTCATTGTCCCAGGAGAGCACATAGCCGTAATTCTCAAACGAGAGTTCGGCGAAGGCCTCCTTGAACGCCGCCCAGCCTTCCGCCAGATCGAAGGTCGGGAAATAGGGCGGCTGGGCGATGGCGTCCTGCGACAGGCTGATCTTGAAGACGATCAGGAACGGGACGAGGAACAGCGCCAGCAGCCACAGATACGGAACGGCGAGGACCAGCCATCGCCCGGTCGCCTTGCTTGCCATCGGGGCCTCCTCAGCTGGTCAGGACCACGCCGGCATCGGGCGAGAAGTACACATAGACCTTGTCGTCCCAGGTGATGGGGCGCTCGACCATGCGGGTGAGGTTGGGCTTGGCGGCCTTGACCCGGACGCCGCCGGGCAGCTCGACATGGTAGATCGAGAGGTCGCCGAGATAGCCGATGTCCCAGATCTCGCCCTGGACGCAATTGACGTTGGTGTCGGCCGGCGGATCCAACTCGACCCGCATCTTTTCCGGCCGCAGGGCGATGGCGACGCTGTCGCCGGGCTTGGCGGCGCGGAAGCGCCGCTCCGGCGCCGCCACCGGGCGCAGCGTCACCATGCCGGGCTCGACCGTCTCGACCGTGGCGTCGAGAATGTTCACGTCGCCGACGAAATCGGCGACATAGCGCGAATTGGGGTGCTCGTAGATCACCGCCGGCTGGTCGACCTGCACCAGTCGGCCCTGGTTCATGACCGCGATACGGTCGGCCACCGTCATCGCCTCTTCCTGGTCGTGGGTGACGATCAGGAAGGTCATGCCGAGCTCCATCTGGATGTCCATGAGCTCGAACTGGGTCTCCTCGCGCAGCTTCTTGTCGAGCGCGCCGAGCGGCTCGTCCAGCAGCAGCACCTTGGGCCGCTTGGCCAGCGAGCGGGCGAGCGCGACGCGCTGGCGCTGGCCGCCGGAAAGCTGGTGCGGCTTGCGCTTGGCGAATTTCTCCAGCTTGACCAGCTTGAGCATTTCCTCGACCCGGGCGTCGATCGCGCCCTTTTCCATCCGGTCCTGCTTCAGGCCGAAGGCGATGTTGTCCCACACGGTCATATGCGGGAACAGCGCATAGGACTGGAACATCATGTTGGTCTGCCGCTTGTAGGGCGGCGTGCCGACGAGGTCCTGCCCGGCCAGGGTGATCTGACCTTCGGTCGGGTCCTCGAAGCCGGCGAGCATGCGCATCAGCGTGGTCTTGCCGCAGCCGGACGGGCCGAGCAGGGCGAAGAATTCGCGCTCATAGATGTCGAGGGAGAGGTTGTCGACCGCCACGAACTCGCCGAAGCGCTTGGTGACATTCTGGTAGCGGATCAGCGGGACGGCCTGCGGGTCGTTCCAGGGAGCGAATGTGCGGCGGATGCCGCCAATGGTCTTCTGCGTCTTTTCGGCGACGCCGGTGCTCATGCTGACTGATCCCGTTTCCCCCGCCGGCTATGTCGGCAGGTAGACGCTAACCGTCTTCTCGTGACGGCTCAACGGCAGAATGCGAACAATTTTACCATGCCTTGAAAGGTGGCGACGCGGCGCCGCCTTGACGGCCATAAGCGGGGCGTGATTGCCTCTGGCGGCGCAGAAAGCGCATCAGGAAGGCAATCATGGCCAAGAAGAAGCGTTCCGACAAGGACGCGGTCGACAATCCCCGCGGTGTGGCGTCCCTCGCCGAAGCTAAGGCGTGGATGGGCGCGCGCGGCATTACCGAGATCGAATGCGCCGTCCCGGACCTTGCCGGGGTGGGGCGTGGCAAGATCATGCCGGTGTCCAAGTTCCTCTCGGGCCCGACGATGAACCTGCCGCTCAGCGTGTTTTTCCAGACCATCTCCGGCGACTACCCGCCCTATGACAACCTCGTCGATTCGGTGGTGGTGGACAGCGATCTGGTGATGGAGCCGGATTTCTCCACCCTGGCCATCGTGCCCTGGGCGCAGGACCCGACCGCCCAGATCATCCACGACGCCTATCACCGCGACGGCCGTCCGGTGGAGCTGGCGCCGCGGCAGGTGCTGAAGAACGTGGTCGATCTCTACGCCAAGAAGGGCTGGAAGGCCGTGGTGGCGCCGGAGATCGAGTTCTACCTGGTCGAGCCCAATATCGACGCCGACTACCCGCTGAAGCCGCCGATCGGCCGCTCGGGCCGGCCGGAAATCGGCCGCCAGTCCTATTCGATCCAGGCGGTGAACGAGTTCGACGCCCTGTTCGAGGACATGTACGATTATTCCGAGGCGCAGGGCCTGGAGATCGACACGCTGATCCATGAGGACGGCGCGGCGCAGATGGAAATCAACCTGCTGCACGGCGATCCCATCGTGCTCGCCGACCAGGTGTATCTGTTCAAGCGGACGATCCGCGAGGCGGCGCTGCAGCACAAGATCTACGCCACCTTCATGGCCAAGCCGATCGCCGACGAGCCGGGCTCGGCCATGCACATCCACCAGTCGATCGTCGATGGCGAGACGGGCAAGAACATCTTCTCCGACTCGGATGGCGACCCGACGCCGGAGTTCTTCTCCTTCATCGCCGGCCAGCAGCGCTATCTGCCGGCTGTCATGTCGATCCTCGCGCCTTACGTGAACTCCTATCGCCGGCTGACGCGCGATTCGATGGCGCCGATCAACGTGCAGTGGGGCTATGACAACCGCACCGCCGGCCTGCGCATTCCGCCCTCCTCGCCGGCGGCGCGGCGGGTGGAGAACCGGGTGCCGTCCTCCGACGCCAACCCCTATCTTGTGATCGCCGCCTCGCTCGCCTGCGGCTATCTCGGCATGGTGGAAGGGCTGCGCCCGACCGAGCCGCTCGAAGCCGACGCCAAGGGCCTCGACTTCGAGCTGCCGCGCGGCCTGCTCGAGGCGGTGGCGGCGATGCAGCATTCCGAGGAGATCGCCACCGTGCTCGGGCCATCCTTCGTGAAGACCTATACGGCGGTGAAGCAGACCGAGTTCGACACCTTCATGCGGGTGATCTCGCCCTGGGAGCGGGAATATCTGCTGCTGAACGTGTGAGGCGCGGCCCCCTCCCCGCCGGGGAGGGGGCCGTTATCGCCAGCGTGCGTCGAGGCCGGCCTTGCGGCCGGCACCTCAGCATGACGAAGGGCGTGACGGGCAAGCCCAGCCTGCACGCCATCATTCTGAGGTGCGAGCGCAGCGAGCCTCGAAGGAGGCCGCCCAGGTTCCAGAACCGCGGGGATCACGTTTCCAACGGCCTCGACCGCTCACGCCTCGACCTTCTCCTCCGCCAGAATCTCCCGCACGCGCGGGATCACCTTGGTGCCGTAGAGCTCGATGGCGCGCATCATCCGCGCGTGGGAGAGCGGGCCGGCGCTGTATTTCAGGTCGAAGCGCTGGAGGCCGAGCGTCTTCGCCGTCTTCGCGATCTTGCGCGCCACGGTTTCCGGCGATCCAAGATAGAGCGAGCCATGCGCGATCTCGTGCTCGAAGGCGTCGCGGCCATAGGCCGGCCAGCCGCGCTCAGCGCCGATGCGGTCATGCATGCGCTTGTAGTCGGCATAGAACTCCTCGCGCGCCTGCGCATCGGTCTCGGCGATATAGCCGTGCGAATGCACGCCGACCGGCAGCTTTTCCCCGCCGAACTGGCCCACCGCCTTGTGGTAGAGCTCGACATAAGGGGCGAACCGGGCCGGGTTGCCGCCGATGATGGCCAGCATCATCGGCAGGCCGTAGCGTGCCGCCCGCACCACTGATTCCGGTGAGCCGCCCACACCGATCCAGGTCTTCAGCGTGCCGGACTCCACCAGCGGATAGACGTGCTGGCCCTTGAGCGGCGGGCGCAGATTACCTTGCCAGCTGACACCCTCGGGCGAGCCATTGTCGCGCAGCAGCGCGGCGAACAGGTCGAGCTTCTCGGTGAACAGCGCCTCGTAGTCCTGCAGGTCGAAACCGAACAGCGGGAAGGATTCGGTGAAGGAGCCGCGCCCGAGAATGACCTCCGCCCGGCCGTTCGACAGTGCATCCACCGTGGCGAAGCGCTGGAACACGCGGATCGGGTCGTCGGAGGACAGCACGGTGACAGCCGAGCCGAGGCGGATGCGCTGTGTGCGCGTGGCGATGCCGGCCAGCACCAGTTCCGGCGCCGAGACGGCGAAATCGTCGCGATGATGCTCACCCACGCCGAAGAAATCGATGCCGACCTCGTCGGCCAGAACCGCCTCCTCCACCAGATCGCGGATCACCTGCGCGTGGGAGAGTGCGTTGCCGTCGGCGCCTGACGTGACGTCGCCGAAGGTGTCGAGGCCGAGTTCGAGAAGCTGTGCCATGGGAGAGGGTCCGCTTGTCTCCGGCATCGTGCCGGCGCTCCCCATATGGACCGGACGCGGCGGGCATGCACCCCCGTCGCTGCAAGGACGGGATTTCGCTTTCGCAAACACGTGCAGGCAGAAAAAAAGCCCGCTGGACCAGCCAGCGGGCTTCAAGTCGGCGACACGAGGGGGTCGATGTCGCCGTAGACTCGGTCGGCCTGGTGTGGCCGCGAAGGGGTGGCGGGCATGATCAGCCGCAGGAGACGGTATCGTCGCGGCGCGGGGTGACAGGCATATGGCTGGCGGTGCCGTCGCGGCGGGATTCCTCACGCGCGTTCTGCGCCGCATCCTGGCGGGCGGCCTCGCGCAGCGCCTCGCGCATGGTCATGCGGCGGGCGGCGCGGCGTTCCACCGCACGCACCACGAGCAGGGCGGTCGGGTCCTGCCAGAGCGGGCCGGACGAGGCGTCGAGCACATCGCCACGGGTGAGGCCGATGTCGCGCAGCATGCGATCGTCGAACCCGCCGAGCTGGGCGAGATGGCGCCGGCGGGCGACCGCCTTGATGAACTGGATGGAACCCATGACAACGGCGATCAGCAGACCGCTCGCCGCGGTACCGAACGAGGAGAACGCGGTTCTCCGAACTTCGCCAACATACGACATCGTAACCTCCATGTGCCGGCCGCGCAGCGACGACGTTGGGCTTTCTGATCGCGGGAAGGCGCTGGAGCCACCCGATATCGACATCATCCGTTCGCGGCGGGATCGTTATGGCGGAGGGCAATCAATCACACTAGCGAATGTTTATGATCGCTGATATCATCAACGTTGATGATAGGCCGTCGTGAGGGCTCCGATGAGCGTGTTGCTGGACATTGATCAATTAAGAACATTCATCGCAATCGCTGAAACCGGCAGTTTCACGAAAGCGGCTGACGTGGTGCACAAGACCCAGTCGGCGGTGTCGATGCAGATGAAGCGGCTGGAGGAGCGGGTCGGCCGGGCCATCTTCGCCCGCGATGGGCGCGCCTCGCGCCTCACCGACGAGGGCGACCGGCTGCTCGATTATGCCCGCCGCATCGTCAAGCTGAACATCGAGGCGATGGCCAGCCTCGCCTCGGCCGAATTGTCGGGCCGGGTGCGGCTCGGCGTGCCGGACGACTATGCCGACCGCTACCTCCCCGAGATCATGGCGCGGTTTTCCGCCACCCATCCCAATGTCGAGCTGACCGTGGTCTGCGATCCCTCGACCGATCTCATCGACCGCATCGACACCGGCGATCTCGACCTCGCCATCATTACCGATTGCGAGACGATGAATCGCGAGACCGAGATCATCCGCCGCGAGCAATTGCTCTGGGTCGGCTCCACCCGCCATTCGCTGCATCTGGAAACCCCGGTGCCGCTGGCGCTGGGGCGGCAGACCTGCAATTGGCGGCAGGAGGCGATCTCGATGCTGCAATCCGCCGACCGGCCGTTCCGCATCCTCTACACCTCGTCCAACTCGACCGCGGTCTCGGCGGCGGTGCTGGCCGGGCTCGCCATCTCGGTGCTGCCGGAATCGGGCCTGCGCCCGGGCATGCGGGTGCTGGGGCCCTCCGACGGCTTTCCGACGCTGGCGCCCTGCCGCATCGGCCTGCTGCGCAACCGGCACGAGGCCTCGCCGCTGGCCGATGCGCTGGCCCATCACATCGTGCAGGGGCTCGACAATATTTCCGAGACGGCGATCGCGGCGGAGTAGGCCCTCCCCCGCGCGTGCCTCTGCCTCAATAGGCGTCTTCGACGAACACCGGCTCGACCGAGCGGTTCCACGCGCCTTCATAGCGCGCCAGCAGCAGCTCGGCCGGGGTCTTACCGGCGGCCAGGCTGGCCTCCAGCGGAGCGAGGAAGCGGCTCTCGTCGCGGCCCTGGCTGTCGCGATAGTCGCGGCGGACAAGGCCGGCGCGGGCGATCTCGACCACGTCGCGCGCCAGATCCAGCATCGAGCGGCCGGCGATCTCCGCCTTGAAGCCGAGCCGGGGCACGTCGTCGCGCAGCTTCTGCCGCTCCTCGGCGCTCCAGCCCTTGGCGAGGTCCCAGGCGGCGTCGAGGCTGGTAGTGTCGTAATAGAGCCCGGTCCACAGCGCCGGCAGGGCGCACAGATTGCGCCACGGCCCGCCATCGGCGCCGCGCATTTCGAGGTAACGCTTCAGCCGCACCTCCGGGAAGATGGTGGAGAGGTGGTTGGCCCAGTCGGAGACGGTGGCGCTTTCGCCCGGCACGGCCGGATGCCGGCCGGCGAGCAGGTCGCGGAAGGACGAGCCGGCGACGTCGATATAGGCATCGCCGCGCTTGATGAAGTACATCGGCACGTCGAGCGCGTAGTCGACATAACGCTCGAAGCTCATGCCGTCCTCGAAGGCGAAGGGCAGCATGCCGGCGCGGTTATTGTCGGTGTCGCGCCAGATTTCCGAGCGGAAGGAGAGGAAGCCGTTCGGCTTGCCTTCGGTGAAGGGTGAATTGGCGAACAGCGCGGTGGCCACCGGCTGCAGCGCGAGGCCGACGCGCAGCTTCTTCACCATGTCCGCCTCGGAGGCGAAATCGAGGTTCACCTGCACGGTGCAGGTGCGGAACATCATGTCGAGGCCATGCGTGCCGACCTTCGGCATGTAGTTCGACATGATCTTGTAGCGCCCCTTGGGCATTACGGGCGTTTCCGCCAGCGTCCATTTCGGGCTCATGCCGAGGCCGAGGAAGCCGAAGCCCAGCGGCGTCGCCACCTCGCGCACCTGGTCGAGATGGCTGTTCACCTCGGCGCAGGTCTCGTGAATGGTGATCAGCGGCGCGCCTGACAGTTCGAACTGCCCGCCCGGCTCCAGCGAGATCGCCCCGCCGCCGACCGTGTCGGCGAGGCCGATAATGGTCTCGCCTTCCATGATCGGTTCCCAGCAATTCAGCGCCTGCATGCCTTCCAGCAGGGCGCGGATGCCATTGGCGCCTTCATAGGGCACCGGCTCATGGCCCTTCAGCGTGAAGGGAAATTTCTCGTGCTCGGTGCCGATGCGGAATTTCGACGGCGCCTTGCTGCCCGCTTCAAACCAGGCGACGAGTTCGTCGCGGCTTTCGATGGGCTGCGTGTCGATCTGGTCTCGCGCCATAGGGAACTCCGGCCGGCATGCTGGGCGCGCGACCATACACAGGCGCAGGGCCGGCGCAAATCACGGTAACTACCGACCGAAAATGGAGATTGCGGCGCCGCAAACGGCCCTTCAACCTGCCGCTGCGTTCGCCCGAATCCGCCCCCTATTGGGCCGAGGCGTGCGTGAGCCAGGTATTTACCGCCTTCAGCCCTTCCGCGCGATTGCCAGTGCGGTGCGCGGCTTCCTGAAAGACGGCGATCTGGATGTCGGCGCTGGTGCCACTGCGGATGATGGTACGCAGATGTTCCAGCTCCGCCCGCCCGCCGAGCGCGTCGGCATCATCGGTCAGCTGGTCGATCAGACGCTCCACCGCCTGCGCGACCGGCACCGCCTCGCGGGTGTGGCGATCGACGAAGCTGCCATGGATGCCGTAGCGCTGGGCCCGCCACTTGTTCTCCACCGCGATGGCGCGGTCGACCGCGTCGATGCCGGCATTGAGCTTCGGATTGCGCACGAGATGGCGCACCAGGGCCCGGTACAGCGCGGCGATGGCGACCGAATCCTCCACCCGCGTGCAGCTGTCGGGCGCGCGCAGTTCGAGCGTGGGCTGCTTCTCCGAGGGGCGGATGGTCCACCACACATAGCTCGAATCGCGGATCGCCCGCGCCGCCACCAGCGCGTCGATATAGTCCTGGTAATCCCTAGCGCTCTCGAACAGTTCCGGCAGGCCGGTGCGGGGCAGCTCGTCATAGGCGGCGAGGCGATAGCCCATCAGGCCGGTGCGGCGGGATTCCCAGAACGGCGAGGAGGTGGAGAGCGCCACGAAGACCGGGAGATAGGGCAGGATGCGGCGCATCACGTCGATGCGCTGGTCGGCGTCCGGCAGTTCCACATGCACATGCATGCCGCACAGCAGGTTGCGCTCGCCCGGCATCTGCAGGTCGTGCATCAGCCCGTCATCGCGCTGGGTCGGGGGGCGCTTGCCGCTCTGCCAGCTGGCGGTGGGGTGGGTGCCGGCGGCGATGAAGGCGAGGTCGAACCCCGCGCTCACCTCGGCGAGGCTACGGCGCAGGCCGTGCAGCTCCCGCCGTGCGTCGGCGGCGGCGCGGTGCGGGCGGGTCATCACCTCGATCTGGGCGTGCAGCCTCTCGCCGCTGACGCCGGGGCCGAGCGCCGCGCGCACCGCTCCCATATAGGCGGTCGGCATCCGCCGCAGGGCGCTTTTGCTCGCCGTGTCGACGATGAAATACTCTTCCTCGATGCCGATGCGGTACTCTTCCGTGCTGGTCCCGGGCATGGCGTCCTCCCCGCATTCATTCCAGATCGCGCGTCGCATCACAGCTTAGCCGGCAGAGAATCAGCTTGCTTGGCGGCGGGGTGAGGGATGATGGAAAAGTAAGACCGTAATGTGACCTTTCAAAAGTGCGGGTAAATGAGAATATAACGTGTATTTACTCTAATTGAGATGATGGTTTTTATTTATTTGTTGCAAATCTATGCCGGCTTCTGTGTTGTTGCAGCGGGGTGCGCGGTCAGCGCGCGGCCTGCCGGGCGGCTTCGACCAGAGCGAGTGCCGCCACGGCGGCGGTGTCGGCGCGCAAGATGCGCGGGCCGAGCGACAGCACCACGGCGCCCGGACGGGTGGCCAGCAGGCGGCGCTCCTCGTCGGCAAAGCCGCCTTCCGGGCCGATCAGCACCGCGAGCGGGCCGGCGATGGCGGCGCGCAGGGGCGCGAGCGGGTCGGCCTGCGGCGCCGCCTCGTCGCAGAACACCAGCACCCGCTCGGGCGGCAGATCGGCGAGCCAGCGTGGCAGCGTGACCGGCTCCAGCACGTCGGGCGGGGTGAGGATGCCGCATTGCTCGGCGGCCTCGATGACATTGGCGCGCATGCGCTCGGTGTTGACGCGCGTCGCCTGGGTGCGGCGGGTCATCACAGGCACCAGCCGGCCGGCGCCCATCTCCACCGCCTTCTGCACCATATAGTCGAGCCGCGCATGCTTGAGCGGGGCGAACACATAGTCGAGATCGGGCGGCGGGGTCTGGCGCCGCAACAGGGCCTCGCAGCGCAGCAGCACCTCGCGCCGCCCGCCCGCCTCGCGCACCGCGCGCCACTCGCCATCGCGGCCGTTGAACAGATGAAGGTGCTCGCCCACCGCCAGCCGGATCACGTCGGAGACATAATGCGCCCGGTCGCGGTCGAGACTGACCTGCGCACCCTCGGTGAGCGCGTCGTCGACGAACAGCCTCTGGGCACGGAAATCATAGGGTTCGGCGGTGGAATCGGTGGGAGCGCGGGTCATGGGTCGATTTTTGTCCGGAATTTGCAGGCAATATCGCGTGCGCCGTGATGTTGCCCAATCTTTCATGCCTCTGTATCACGCTTGGTCAATGACACGGCACCGATCGACCTCCTGATGAGAGATTGGCCTTTGAACAGTCACCCGATGCGCCTGCGGGCGGGCTCCGCGCTGGCGACCCTGGCGGGCCTCGCGCTTGTCGGCCTCCTGGGCACCCTTCCGGCCGGCGCGCAGTGGATCGGCGCCCCTGGCGGCTCGACCGACGGCGTCTCTTCGGGCGCGGTGACGATTGCGCCGGCGCCGCAGGCGGAATTGCCGGCCGCGCAGCCGGCACCGGGCTTCAGCCCGGGTGTCGCCCCGGGCTACTCGCCCGGTATTGGCGCTCCCGGTATTGGCGCCGCCCCCGGGGTGAGCGCGCCGCAGCAGGCGGGCCCGGACGCCGCCAATTGCCATGGCCGGATCGCCGAGCTGCGCGAGGATCTCGAAAAGCGCGGCGGCGCGCTCCAGTCGGCGTCGAAGAAGAAGCTCTCGCCGAGCGAGCTGTGTCCGATGTTCCGCAGCTTCGCCAGCGCGCAGCAGGCGTTCTATTCCTTCCTCAACACCAACAAGGCCAAATGCGGCGTGCCGGACGACGTGCTGGCGAAGTTCAAGGAGAACGTCACCTCGGTGAATTCGACGCGCAACCGCGTCTGCGAGGTGGCCAAGCTGCAGGAGAGCGGCGGCGGCGCCGGCCCCGGCGGCCCGCCCCCGCAGGGCTCGGTGTCGGCAGGCCTCGGCCTGTCGACCGGGCTGCCGACGATGGAGGCTCCTCCGGGCGGCGTGTTCGACACGCTCGGTGGCGACGCGCTGCGCTGAGGCGATGACCACCGCCGCGCCGTCTCCCGTCGCGCCGGCCCCGGCCGATTCGTCCGGCAATTGGGTCGATCGCTACGCCCCCGCCGCGCTGCGGCCCTTTCTCCGCCTCGCCCGGGCCGATCGGCCGATTGGCAGCTGGCTCCTGCTGATTCCCTGCTGGTGGTCGCTGGCGCTCGCCCTGCGGGTGCAGGCGGAAAGCGGCGTCGCTGCCTATGGGCAGGCGGCGGCCTGGGCGGCGCTGTTCACCCTCGGCGCGGTGGCGATGCGCGGCGCCGGCTGCACCTGGAACGACATTCTCGACCGCGACATTGACGGGAGGGTGGAGCGCACCCGCTCGCGTCCGCTGCCGGCCGGGCAGGTGACGCTGACGGGCGCGGTGCTGTTTCTCGCCCTTCAGTGCCTGGTGGGGCTGGTGGTGCTGCTCTGCCTGCCGGGCTTCGCCATCGGGGTGGCGCTCTCCTCGCTCGGGCTGGTGGTGGTCTATCCGCTGATGAAGCGGGTGATGTGGATTCCCCAGCTGGTGCTCGGCCTCGCCTTCTCCTGGGGCGCGCTGATGGGCTTCGCCGTGCTGCTGGAGGCGCTGCCGCCGGCGGCCCTGCTGCTCTATGCCGGGGCGGTGCTGTGGGTGGTGGGCTATGACACCATCTATGCCCATCAGGACCGCGAGGACGACGCCATTGTCGGGGTGAAATCCTCCGCCCTGCTGTTCGCCGGCCAGACACGCAAATGGCTGGTCGGGCTTTATGGCGCGTCGGTGGGGCTGTTCGTTCTCGCTCTGGTGAGCGCCGGGGCCGGGCCGCTGGCCTGGGGCGGGCTCGGCCTGTTCGCCGTGCACCTCGTCACGCAGGTGTGGCGGCTCGACATTGACGACCGGGCGCTGTGCCTGCGCCTCTTCCGCTCCAACCGCGATGCCGGGCTGATCCTGCTCGCCGGCCTCCTCGCCGACGCACTGCTGGCCTGAGCGCCCGCCCGGCCCGCGCGCCTGCGGGAGGTTGCTGCGGCGGGGCAGGTGGTGCTAAGCAGCGCAAACCTTTCAGAACCCACGGTTCCCATGAGCATCCGCCTGCATCGCGGCGATCTTGTCGATCTCGCCCGCTATACCCCCGACAAGGCCCCCTTCGTCGCCATCGACACCGAGACGCTCGGCCTCAAGCCGCACCGCGACCGGCTGTGCGTGGTGCAGCTGTCCCCGGGCGACGGCACCGCCGATGTGGTGCAGATTCCCGCCGGGGCGGGGCCGGGCAGCGCGCCGAACCTGGAACGCCTGCTCACCGACCCGCGCAGCGTGAAGCTGTTTCATTATGCCCGCTTCGATGTGGCGGTGCTCGGCAAGACCTTCGACCTCACCGTCTCGCCGGTGTGGTGCACCAAGATCGCCTCGCGGCTGACCCGCACCTATACCGACCGGCATGGGCTGAAGGAGTTGGTGCGCGAACTGCTCGGCATCGACCTGTCGAAGCAGCAGCAGAGCTCGGACTGGGCGGCCGAGGAGCTGAGCGACGCGCAGCTGCACTACGCCGCCTCCGACGTGCTGCACCTGCACGCGCTGCAGGCCCGTCTCGCCGCCATGCTGGCGCGCGAGGGGCGCGGCGAGCTGGCGCAAGCCTGCTTCGAATTCCTGCCCACCCGCGCCAAGCTCGACCTCGCGGGATGGCCGGACGAGGATATTTTCGCGCATATGTGAGCGTGCCGCCTGACAATCGCCGGCTTCTCGGGCGAGTGGCAAGCATGCGGCCGCTCCGGCTTGCGCCTTTGGCCGGAAGCCGCCATCTTGAGCGGCGGCCAGGGTGCGGAGGCGGCCGTCAGCCGGGGATGAACCGTCGCGCATGAACAAGCATGTCGAACCCCCCGTTTCGCGGGGCGCGAAAGCGAGCGAGCCGGTGGAGCGCCGCGCGCCGACGCGCGCCTCCGCTCCGGGCGGCTCGCGTGGCCCCTCGCAGGCCCAGCTGTTCAAGAACGCGCGGCGTCACAGCCGCCGGGTGCGTTTCTTTCGCGTCGCCCTGCCGCTCGGCGTGGTGCTGGCGCTCGGCGCCACGGTGGCGGTCAATTATCTCGATCCCTTCACCCTCGCCGTCGACCTGCCCTTCGATCTCGGGCGGGTGTCGCTGTCGGGCACGCAGGTGAAGATGGAATTTCCCCGCCTGCATGGCTTCACCGCCGATAATCGCGGCTACAACGTTTCCGCCTTTTCCGCCTCGCAGGACCTGACGCATCCCAACCGCATCACCCTCGACAAGATCGAGGCCAAGCTGGAGCTGGCGGACAAGGGCTGGGCCAACCTCACCGCCATCGGCGGCAGCTACGACACCGAGACCGAGAATCTCACCCTGGATGGCGGCGTGACCTTCGACACCTCCTCCGGCTATGGCGGGCGGCTGAAGGAGGCCTCGATCGACATCAAGGGCGGCACGATGGTGTCGAACAGCCCGGTCGAGCTGACCTATCTCGACGGCAAGCTGACCGCCGACACGCTGGAAGTGTCGCAGAAGGATTCGCGCGCGCTTCTGGTCGGCAATGTGCAGCTGGACTTCAAGATGCCCGCAGCCGACGCGCCTCCCGCCGGCAAGGCTGCGCCGGCGCCGGCGGTCGAGGCCGGCGCCGCCGGCACACATCCGTGACCCTGCCCTCATTGAACCCTCGGCGCGGGGCGGCTAGACATGTCGGCATGAACATGCCCCTCGCTTTCACCCGCGCCGGCCTTGCCGCCCTTGTCGTCGCTGCTGGCCTCGGCCCGCTGGCCCCGGCCGCCCGGGCGCAAGGCAACAACGTCCCGAACGCCCTGCAGGGCTTCGCGGCGAATCGCGACGCGCCGATCCGGATCAACGCCAACAGCCTGGAAGTACGCGACCAGCAGAAGCAGGCGGTGTTCAGCGGCAATGTGGTGGTGCAGCAGGGCGACACCACGATGCGTTGCAAGGAACTGGTGGTTTTCTACGACGGCAAGGAAACGGGCGGCAAGGAAACGGGCGGCAAGGAGGCGGCGGCGCCGTCCGGCGACGCGCTGGCCGCCGGCAGCCCGATCAACTCCTCCGCCATCCGCCGGCTGGAAATCAACGGCTCGGTGGTCGTGACCACCAAGGAACAGACCGCCACCGGCGACCAGGGCGTGTTCGAGACCAAGGCGAACACCATCACCCTCACCGGCAACCCCGTCGTGCTCACCTCCGGGCCGAACGTCATTCGCGGCAAGAAGCTGACCGTCGACCTGACCAGCGGGCTGTCGCGCTTCGATGGCGGGCGCATTGAAAGCCTGATCGTGCCCAACAGCATGGGCAGCGGCGGCGGCCTGCCCGGGGCCAAGCCGGCCGCGCCGGCCGCCAAGCCCAAGCCGGCGCCGTAAGCGCCTGCGGGGGCGGCTCGCTCCCCTTGCGAGCCCTGGCGACGCCCGGCCGAGCGATCCCCGGCGCTGCGGGTTTTCGCCCGGATGTCATGGGTATGCAAACACCCGTTTCCGGGTTTCGCCTGACTCTGCCCCCATTTCGGCCCGGTTCTTGCATCGCGATTTGCCAGCGGCGCGCCGAACGTTTATCACCTTCCGGGTGGTGATCTCACCACGGAGGGTGCGCGTGGGACTTTTCTCGACGATCGTCGGACGGGGCAAAACAGCGTCGCAGCGTTCCGGGTCCGCGTCCGCGCCGGTGCGCGGCTTCGGCAGCCATGACGAGGCGGCGCCCAGCGCCGACGACATCGAGGCCCGTTTCCAGGCCGATTTCGAAGCGGCGCTGGCGGCGGATCTGCGCGCGCCGCGCGAGGCGCCGGCGGTGATGCCGGCTTCCGCCCGCACGGCCGAGTCGGGCCCGGCCATGTCCGCCGTGACGGCGTTCCGCACGCCCGAGCCGACGGTGGGCGAACAGCGCATGCTGAACGCGGTCGGCCTCGCCAAGAGCTATGGCGGCCGGCAGGTAGTGCGCGGGGCGAGCCTGCATGTGCGGCGCGGCGAGGCGGTGGGCCTGCTGGGGCCGAACGGCGCCGGCAAGACCACCATTTTCTACATGATCACCGGCCTCGTGAAGGCCGATGCCGGCCGCATCGAGCTCGACGGCCACGACGTGACCCACCTGCCGATGTACCGCCGCGCCCGCCTCGGCGTCGGCTACCTGCCGCAGGAAGCCTCGATCTTTCGCGGCCTGTCGGTGGAAAACAACATCCGCGCGGTGCTGGAGGTGGTGGAGCCGAACCGGCGTGAGCGGGAGCGCCAGCTCAACGAGCTGCTGGAAGAGTTCCGCGTCACCCATGTGCGCAAATCGCCCTCGATCGCCCTGTCCGGTGGCGAGCGGCGGCGGGTGGAAATCGCCCGCGCGCTGGCCTCGCGCCCGACCTTCATGCTGCTGGACGAGCCCTTCGCCGGCATCGACCCGATCGCGGTCGGCGACATCCAGGCGCTGGTGCGCCAGCTCACCGAGCGCGGCATCGGCGTGCTGATCACCGACCACAATGTGCGCGAGACGCTGGGCCTGATCGACCGCGCCTACATCATCCACTCCGGTTCCGTGCTGATGGAAGGCTCGCCCGAGGAAATCGTGGCGAGCGAGGAAGTCCGCCGCCTCTATCTCGGCGAGGAGTTCCGTCTGTAGCATGGACCGCTCCCCGCCCACCGCTGTTGCCGCCGCCCGTGGAGAGTGCGCGCCATGTCGCTAGGTCCGCGTCTCGAATTCCGCCAGACCCAGTCGCTGGTGATGACGCCGCAGCTGATGCAGGCGATCAAGCTGCTGCAGCTCTCCAATCTCGATCTGGTGGCCTATGTCGAGGCGGAGCTGGAGCGCAACCCACTGCTTGAGCGCCAGACCGAGCCCGAGGGCGAGCGGGCCGGCACGGGGGAGGGCGAGGCCGAGGCCGGCGCGGTGCGCGAGCGCACCAGCGATGCCGATCTCGACCCGAGGGCGGAAGCCGCCGGCGAACGCGACATGCGCGACGAACGCGACGGCCGCGACGAGCGGGTGTCGGACTGGCTGGAAGAGCGGCTCGACACCAGCCGCAGCGCCATCGAGGACCGCCTCGACACCAGCATGGAGAACGTCTTTCCCGACGATACCGGCCGCGAGCCGGTGGCCCCGCAGCCCAGCGGCGAAGGGCCCTCCTATTCCGAATGGACCGGGACGGGCGGCGGTGGGCAGGACGCCGAGGGCTACAATCTCGAAGCCTTCGTCTCGGCGGAGACCTCGCTGGCCGACCATCTGGAAGCCCAGCTGGTGCTGGCGGTCAGCGATCCGGTCGAGCGCCTCATCGGCCTCAACCTCATCGACCTGATCGACGAGGCCGGCTATCTCGCCGCCGACCTTGCCGGCGTCGCCGAGCGGCTCGGCGCCCCGCTGGCGACGGTGGAGAAGGTGCTGGCCGTGGTGCAGACCTTCGACCCGCCCGGCATCGGCGCCCGCTCGCTGGCCGAGTGCCTGGCCATCCAGCTGCGCGAGCGCAACCGCTACGATCCCTGCATGGCGGCCTTGCTCGCCCATCTCGAATTGCTGGCCCGGCGTGAATTCGGCACGCTCAAGCGCGTGTGCGGCGTCGACGACGAGGATCTGGCCGAGATGGTCGGCGAAATCCGCCGGCTGAACCCCAAGCCGGGCCTCGCCTTCGGCTCCGGGATCATCCAGCCGGTGGTGCCGGATGTGTTCGTGCGCGGGGCGACCGACAACTGGCTGGTCGAGCTGAATTCCGAGACCCTGCCGCGGGTGCTGGTCAACCAGGCCTATTATTCCCGGGTGCAGAAAATCACCCGCAACGAGCGCGAAAAGGCCTTTCTCTCCGACTGCATGCAGACGGCGACCTGGCTCACCCGCTCGCTGGACCAGCGCGCCCGCACCATTCTCAAGGTGGCGACCGAGATCGTGCGCCAGCAGGACGCTTTCCTCTCGCTCGGCGTGCAGCATCTGCGGCCGCTGAACCTGCGCATGGTGGCCGACGCCATCGGCATGCACGAATCCACCGTCTCGCGCGTGACGTCCAACAAATACATGTCGACGCCGCGCGGAATCTTCGAGATGAAGTATTTCTTCTCGTCCTCCATTTCGTCCTCCGATGGCGGCGAGGCGCATTCGGCGGAATCGGTGCGCTTCCGCATCAAGCAGATGATCGAGGCGGAGAGCCCGGACGACGTGCTGTCCGACGATACGCTGGTGCAGCGCCTGCGCGAGGCGGGCATCGACATTGCCCGCCGCACGGTGGCGAAATATCGCGAGGCGATGCGGATTCCCTCCTCCGTGCAGCGCCGGCGCGAGAAGCAGGCGGCGGCCGCCGCCGGCTGAACAGGCTGGCACGGGGGCGCGAGGCGGGTTTCAAAGCGGCTTCACACAAGCTTCACACACGCTGTCCACCGCTTCTCGTTGACACTTTCCTTCGCGGCTCATACCTCTTAGTGGCACCGGCCGGGCATGTTAGGGAGTTCGGGCAGGGCGAGGGGCGATTTCGCGAACGCTTCCCGACCCGCCCCAGCAGAAGGACTAGTCACGATGCCGCTGCGGGTTTCAGGAAAAAATCTCGACGTGGGCGAAGCTCTCAGGCAGCGCGTTTCCGATCGCGTCGCCGGGGCGATGGACAAGTACTTCGACGGTGGCTGGTCCGGCCACGTCACCGTGGCCCGCGAGGGTTCTGGCTATCGCGCGGACTGCGCACTGCATCTCGACAGCGGGACGGTGCTGCAGGCCCATGCGGACGCGCAGGACCCCTATGCCAGCGCCGATGCCGCCGTGGAGCGGATCGAGACGCGGCTGCGGCGCTACAAGAGCCGGGTCAAGCGCCGCGCCGGCAATGGCGAGGGCGCGAGCGAGCCCGCCCCGCGCGGCGAGACCGTTCCGCTCACCGTCTTCTCGGCGCCCGACCACGAGGACACCGAGCCCAGCGAGGGCTGGTGCCCGACCGTGGTCGCCGAGGCGACGGCCAACCTGCCGCGCCTCTCGGTGAGCAACGCCGTTCTCGAACTCGACTTCACCGGCGCCACCGCCCTGGTGTTCCGCCATGCCGGCCATGGCCGTATCAACGTCGTCTACCGGCGCGGCGACGGTCATGTCGGCTGGGTGGACCCGCCGGCCAACGCTCTGGCGGACGAAATCCATTGATCACCCTGCCTCATGGGAAGCGCGCGGCCGCTGGAGCGGCTCGCGCGCTTCGTCTCGCCCCGACCCGGATCGCCACGCCGCGGATCGTCTCATGGCTCTGAACGACATACTGGCCCCATCCGCCGTGTTCCCGACCCTCAAGGTCGGCAGCAAGAAGCAGGCGCTGCAGGAGCTTTCCGCCCATGCGGCGGCCTTGCTGAAGCGCGATGAGCGCGAGATCTTCGAGACGCTGAACCAGCGCGAGCGCCTCGGCTCCACCGGCGTGGGCAACGGCATCGCCATTCCGCACGGCAAGCTGGCGAAGATGGACAAGCTGTTCGGCATGTTCGCCCGGCTGGAGCGGCCGATCGACTTCGAGGCGCTGGACGGCGAGCCGGTCGACCTCATCTTCCTGCTGCTGGCGCCGGAGGCGGCGGGGGCCGATCATCTCAAGGCGTTGGCGCGGGTGGCCCGGCTGCTGCGCGACCCCGAGACCGCCCGCAAGCTGCGCCATTGCCGCGACGCGCAGGCGATCCACACGCTACTGACCGGAACGGCGGCCACCGACGCGGCGTAGAACGCCGGCGGCGTCGGCCTATGCCGGACAAGATGCGGGCGGGTGATGACTTTCCCCGCCCCGCGCCCTACCTCAACAGGGTCAGACGTCAGGAGCCTCGCCATGCCCGAAACCCTTCCCGCCAGCCTCGCCCTTTCCGCCGGCCAGTGCCGGGCCGCGCGCGCCCTGCTGGGCTGGAGCGTCGCCGAGCTGGCCGAAAAGGCGCGGGTGACGCCGGCCTGGCTGGAGGCCTTCGAGCGCGGCGGGGAGACGGTGGACGATTTTGACCCCGGCGAGGCGGGGCGGGTGCTGCGGGCGCTGGAGGAGGCGGGCGTCGAACTGCTCGCCCCGGGCCAGGCCAGCACTGGCGGCGGGCCGGGCCTGCGCATCCGCCAGCAGGGCGGCTATATCCCGGCCGAGCAGCTTTCTTCCGCCAATGATGGCTGACCCGCGCGCGTCATCCCGGCCGGCCCGCAGGGCCGATCCGGGATCGTTCGCGGGGATGATGGAGCGTCCCGGCTCAGCGTCGCGGCCGGGGTGAGTCCATCCTGTCTTTCTACGGCGTGATCGCCACCTTCAGCACGCCGTCGCGCTGGTGCGAGAACAGGTCGTAGGCGGCTTCGATGTCGTCCAGCTTGAAGCGATGCGTGACCAGCGGCTTCAGGTCCACCCGGCCGGAGGCGATGACGTCGATCAGCCGGCGCATGCGCTCCTTGCCGCCGGGGCAGAGCGTGGTGACGATCTTGTTGTCGCCCAGCCCGGCGGAGAAGGCGCCGAGCGGAATGGTCAGGTCGGTGGAATAGACCCCGAGCGAGGACAGCGTGCCGCCGGGCCGCAGCACCTTCAGCGCGCTGGCGAACGTGTTCTGGGTGCCCAGCGCCTCGATGGCGACATCGACGCCGCGCCCGTCGGTCAGCGCCATGATCTGTTCGACCACGTCGCCCTGCTTGAAGTCCACCACATCGCTGCAGCCGAGCTGGCGGGCGATGGCGAGCCGCTCGGGCACGGTGTCGACACCGATGATGCGGGTGGCGCCCTTGAGCTTGGCGCCGGCCACCGCGCACAGGCCGATCGGGCCGAGCGCGAACACCGCCACGATGTCGCCGATCTGCACCGCGCCGCTTTCGGCGCCGGAGAAGCCGGTGGACATGATGTCCGGGCACATCAGCACTTCCTCGTCGGAGAGCGCGTCCGGCACCGGGGCGAGATTGGCGAGGGCGTCGGGCACCAGCACATATTCGGCCTGGGCGCCGTCGATGGTGTTGCCGAACTTCCAGCCGCCCATCGGCTTGAAGCCGTGCTTCATGCCGGGCCCGTCCTGCGAGCCGCAGCCGCACAGGCAGGCATAGGAATAGCCTGAGGGGGTGATGGCGCCGGCAATCACCCGCTGGCCCTCGGCATAGCCCGTCACCTGCGAGCCGAGCTTCTCGATGATGCCCACCGGCTCATGGCCGATGGTGAGGCCGCGGGCGACCGGATACTCGCCCTTGAGGATGTGCACATCGGTGCCGCAGATGGTGGTGGTGGTGATGCGCACCAGCGCGTCGAGCGGCCCGACATCGGGCATTGGCTTCTCGTCGAGAACGATTCGGCCGGGTTCGACGAAGATGGCGGCTTTCATCTTGGGCATGGCACTCTCCTGCGGTTGACGCGCGCGATCCTCGCGCGGTCGACAGGGGGCGGCCATGACAGGGGTCAAAAGCCGGCGATCTAACCCTGCAGGGCGTTAACGCGCCAACCCGCAGGAAGATGCCTCAGCGTATGCCGCGCTCGGCCATCAGCCGGATCACCGCCGCCCTGAGGTCGCCGATGCCGAAGCCTTCGCGGCTGGAGGTCGGGAAGACGATGGGAAAGGCCGCCGGGCGCCGGGCAAGGCCGGCCTGCGTCTCCGCCACCCGTTCCGCCAGCTCGTCCGCCCGCAGCTGGTCGGCCTTGGTCAGCACGACCGCATAGGAGACGGCGGCCTTGTCGAGCCCGTCCAGCACCTCGCGGTCGATCGGCTTCAACCCGTGGCGGGAATCGATCAGCACGAAGACACGGGCGAGATTGGCCCGCCCGCGCAGGTAAGCGTGGACGGTGGCGGTCCAGGCGTCGACCTTGTCCTTCGGCGCCTTGGCGAAGCCGTAGCCCGGCATGTCGACCAGGGTCAGCTCCGGCCCAAGGCCGAAGAAGATCAGTTCCTGCGTACGCCCCGGCGTCACCGAGGTGCGGGCCAGCGCCTTGCGCCCGGTCAGCGCGTTGACCAGACTCGACTTGCCGACATTGGAGCGGCCGGCAAAGGCGATCTCGATCGAGCGCATCGGCGGCAGCGTCGCGATGGTGGGCGCCGCCGTGAGGAAGGTCCACTCGCCGGCAAAGAGGCGCCGCCCGGCTTCGATCTCATCGGCCGTGAAGGCCGACGCAGCAGACGTATCGTCGGCCTGTTCCATGGCGTTCAAAGTCCCCGCATCAGCCGGCCTTCGGCTTCTTCGTGCGGACAAATATGCTCTTCACATTGTCCCACAATTCCACCTTCACGCCGTTCTTGCGCATGATGATCGACTGCTGCAGCACGGAGAGCGTGTTGTTCCATGCCCAGTAGATGACGAGGCCGGAGGCGAACGAGGCCAGCATGAAGGTGAAGACCAGCGGCATCCAGTCGAAGATCATCTTCTGCGTCGGGTCCGGCGGGGCCGGGTTCAGCTTCATCTGCGCCCACATGGTGATGCCCATGATGATCGGCCAGACGCCGAGCATGAGGAAGTGGCCGATGACCGGCACCGTGCCGGGATCCCACGGGATGAGGCCGAACAGGTTGAAGATGGTCGTCGGGTCGGGGGCGGAGAGATCGCGGATCCAGCCGAAGAACGGCGCGTGCCGCATTTCGATGGTGACGAACAGCACCTTGTAGAGGGCGAAGAAGACCGGGATCTGGATCAGGATCGGAAGGCAGCCCGCGACCGGGTTGATCTTTTCCTTCTTGTAGATCGCCATCATCTCCTGCTGGAGCTTGACGCGGTCGTCGCCATAGCGCTCGCGCAGCGCCGCGATCTCCGGCTGCACCGCCTTCATCTTCGCCATCGAGGCGTAGCTCTTGTTGGCGAGCGGGAAGAAGATGCCCTTGAGCAGAACGGTGACGACGAGGATGGCGACGCCGAAATTGCCGACGAAGCGATAGATCCAGTCGATCACCAGGAACAGCGGCTTGGTGATGAAATAGAACCAGCCCCAGTCGATCAGCAGGTCGAAGCGGTCGATATTGTACTGGGCCTGGTAGCCGTCGACCAGCTGCACCACCTTGGCGCCGGCGAACAGGCGGCCATCGGTGGAAGCCTTGGCGCCGGGCGCCACGGTGACGGCATCGCCGAGGAAATCGGTCTGGTAGGTCAGGTCATTGCCGGTCTGCGCGGCGGAGAACCGGGCCTGCACCTTCTCGGCCGAGCCGGGGATGATGGTCGCGGCCCAATATTTGTCGGTGATGCCGAGCCAGCCGCCGACCGAGGGGAAGGTCTGGCTGCGCGATTCGGCGATGGCGCTGTACTTGATCTCGTGCAGCCCGCCCTCGGAGGTAACGCCGATCAGGCCCTCATGCAGGATGTAGTAGCCGAGCGTGTGCGGCGTGCCGTGGCGCGACACCAGCGCATAGGGGTGCAGCGCGACCGGCTCGGCGGTGGTGTTGTCCACCTCATCAAGCACATGGAACATGTAGTTGGCATCGATGGAGAGGGTGCGGCGGAAGGTGAGGCCGGCACCATTGTCCCAGGTCAGCACAACAGGCGTCTCGGGGGTGAGGCGCGCACCTTCCGGGGCGGTCCACAGCGTGTCACCGGCCGGCACCGCGACATTGGCGCCCGCACCCGGCACCCAGCCGAATTCGGCATAGAACGGGTTCGGCCCGCCCGAGGGCGAGAGCAGCACGATGATCGGGCTGCTGTTGTCGACGGTCTCGTGGTAGCCCTTCAGCGACAGGTCGTCGATGCGCCCGCCACGCAGGGCGAGGGAGCCGATGACGCTCGGCGTCTCGATGGCGATGCGCGGCGTGCGGGCCAGCGCCTCGGCCCGGGTCATCGCCCGCGGCGCGGTACCGGCGGCGGTGGGGGCCGCGGTGCCGGGCGCGGGAGCCTGCGAACCGGCCTCGCTGCCGGCCTGTCCCGGCGCGGCGGCCTGCTGGGCGGCCTGGCGCTGCTGCTCCATCTGCGGCACGCCGGAGAAGAACTGCCAGGCAATGAGCACCGCCATCGACATGACGATGGCGAGGATCATATTGCGGTTTTCGGACGTCATGGCAGGGGCTCTCCGTCGGCGCGCGGCGGGCTCTGCGCGGGCTCGCGCGCAGGCTTCGGCGGGCGCCGGCTTCCTGAGTGAAGGCGGGCGATTCCCCGCTCTATGTCGTGGATGAGGGCGGTAAAAGGCGTGCCGAGCGCGGCGCGCCGGGCGACGATCACATAGTCGAAACCGTCCTTGGCCGCGCGTGGCAAGGCGTCGCGGGCCGCCGCGCGCAGGCGCCGACGGATGCGGTTTCGCACCACGGCATTGCCGTGTTTCTTGGTGACAGTAAGGCCGATGCGGGCCGGCGCCTCATCGGCGCGGTCGCGGCCCTGAAGCAGCAGTGGCCCGGAATTGGCGCGCAGCGCGGAGGCTGCGGCCACAAAGTCCTTGCGCTTGACGAGCCGGTCCATGATAGGGCGCCGATCCTCAGGCAACAGAGGGGCGCGCCCCAGCCATGTGGGGTCGAAAGGCTAGGTCAGGCCGAGAGGCGCTTGCGGCCATGGGCACGGCGCAGATTGATGATCTTGCGGCCGGTGCGGGTCGCCATGCGCGCACGGAAGCCGTGCCGACGGGCGCGCACGAGCTTGCTCGGTTGATAAGTGCGCTTCACGGGTGTTTCTCCGCTTGTTCGATCTGCCGCCCTGATGCCGGACGTTTCCCGTTCCGGCACGCCACGGAACCAGCCGGGGCGAAAATCGCAGATGCGGGAAGCAACCCAACGGCGGGGCAGCCGTGGTTGGGCGGCTTATAGGGGGCACTCCTGCCCAAGTCAATGCGCCAATCCCGGTTGCATCAAGCAATCCCCTTCTGCGCCACGCTCCTCTGCCGCTTCCGCCGGGGCACACGCAGCGGGCCCTGCCGTGCCGCAGGCCAACGCGGCAGCCTGACGCAAAAGCGTTGCCATCGGGGCGCCTCTGGCAACGGCCCGCGCCCGCCTTACATGAATGTGATCGGGCGCGGGAGGCGGGTCGGGGAGGGGGAAAGGCCTGCGCTTTCCTGATCCGGCGTCGTTTCCCTGCCGTAATCCTCCCATCCGATGGCGCGCGCGCCGGGCCCGAGAGGGCCGGGGCGCGGGAGCGGAAGAAACGTTGTTTGGCATGAAGAAGCGTTCGCAAGCCGGGACCGATGGTGTCGCCGTGCCCGCCGTTACGGCGGGCGGCACCGACTCGCGTCCGGGCGGCGGGGGGCTGCCGTCGGGGACGACGGGGTTCGGCGGCACGGACGGGACCGCCGCGCCACGGCTTTGCGAGGGGCGCGGTTTCCATCTCGGCCTGTCGGGCAAGCTGCTGGCCTTCACCCTTGCCTTCGTGCTGCTGGCGGAGGTGCTGATTCTGGTGCCGGCGGTTGCCGCCTTCCGGCTCAACTGGCTGTCCGACCGTCTCGCTTCCGCCCGTACCGCTGCCCTGGTGCTCGACGCGGCGCCGGATGGCATGATCTCGCCGCAGCTGACGCAGGAACTGCTGCGCAGCGTCGGCGCCATCACCGTGGCGCTCAAGCGTGACAATACCCGCCGGCTGCTGGCCTCCTCCGACATGCCGCCGGAAGTCGACCACCACGCCGATGTGCGTGATGTCGGGCCGTGGCAGGCGGTGCGGGAGGCGTTCGACACGCTGCTTTCGCCGGATGGAAGGGTGATCCGCGCCGTCGGCAACCCGCCGCGCGGCGAGGGTTTCGTCGAAATCGTCATCAGCGAAACGCCGCTGCGCAAGGCGATGCTGCGCTTCACCGGCAATGTGCTGCTGGTGTCGCTGGTGATCGCCGCCCTTACCGGCGCGCTGGTCTATCTCGGCCTCGCCTGGATGTTCGTGCGGCCGATGCGCCGCCTCACCCAGCGCATGGTCGCCTTCCGCCTCAACCCGGCCCTGCCGGTGCTGGACGTCGACGACGACCGGCGGCTGGACGAAATCGGCCAGGCCGAGCGCGAGCTCACCACCATGCAGCGCCAGATCGCCGAGACGCTGCAGCAGAAGAACCATCTCGCCGCGCTGGGCCTCGCCGTGTCGAAGATCAACCACGACCTGCGCAATCTTCTGGCTTCGGTGCAGCTGATTTCCGACCGCCTCGCCGACATACGCGACCCGGCGGTGCAGCGCTTCGCCCCCAAGCTGGAAGCGGCGCTCGACCGCGCCATCGCCTATTGCGAGCACACGCTCGCCTACGGCAAGGCGCAGGAGCCCCCGCCCGAGCGGCGCATGGTGGCGCTCGCCCCGCTGGTGGCGGAAGTGCGCGACACGCTGGGCCTCGGCGCGGGGGAGGACGGCACCGGCATCGGCTTTGTCGAATCGATCGACCGCGACCTGATGGTCGATGCCGATCCGGACCAGCTTTTTCGCGTGCTGCTCAATCTCTGCCGCAACGCGGTGGAGGCGCTGCGTGCCCGCGCGCCCAACGACGTCGCCCGCGACCAGATCCGCATCACCGGGCGGCGCGAGGGCGCCATCGCCGTCATCGAGGTCGCCGATACCGGCCCGGGCGTGCCCGCGCGGGCACAGGCGCATCTGTTCGAGGCGTTCCAGGGCTCGGTGAGCCGGGGCGGCACCGGGCTCGGCCTCGCCATCGCCGCCGAGCTGATGCAGGCCCATGGCGGCGATGTGCAGCTGGTCCCCGGCACGATCGGCGCTACCTTCCAGCTGCGGGTGCCGGATCGCCCGGTCGATCTCGACGCCCATCGGGTGCTGCGCTCCTACGGGTGAGGGGCGGCCGGGGGCCCCTTGCCGCGAAAGGACGCGATTTGAAACACTCCACTATGGTCAGCCCTGCGCCCGCCATCCTCAGCCGGCGGCGCCTTCTGGGCGCGCTGGCGGTGTCGGTTCCGCTGATGGCGGTGCCCGCCCTGGCCCAGCCCCAGCTCGCCACCCCGGTGATTCCCGGCGCGCCGGGCGCGACGCCCACAGACGTGACCATCGAGGGCCGCACCCTCCTTGTCGACGGCCAGCCCTTCGCGGTGCGCGGCGTCGCCGGCGACGGGCCGCTGGCGCTGCTGCCGGGCCTTGGCGCCACCACCGTGCGCAGCTATGGCGAGGACCCCGGCCCGCTGCTCGACGAGGCCGGCAAGCTCGGGCTGAAGGTGATCGCCGGCCTCTGGGTCGGCCAGCCCCGCCAGGGCGCCGACTACACCGACGCCGCCTTCCGCGCCCGCCAGCTGGCCGAGCTGGAAGCGGTGGTGACGAAGTACCGCGACCATCCCGCGCTGCTGATGTGGGGCATCGGTAATGAGGTGGAGGTCGATCTCGACGACGATTCGGCGGTCTGGCCTGTCATCGAGGAGGTGGCCGCGATGGTCGCCCGCGTCGATGCCCGGCACCCGCCGCTGGCCGTGCTGGCCGAGACCGGCAGCGACAAGGTGGAGACGCTGCGCAAGGCGGCCCCCAGCATCAGGGTGCTCGGCCTGAACTCCTATGGCGACGCGCTCTATTCCGCGGTCGAGCGGGCGCGCAAGCAGGGTTGGGACGGGCCGATCATCATCACCGAGCTCGGGGCGCTCGGCCAGTGGCAGGCCGCGCACGCGCCCTGGGGCGCGCCCTTCGAGCCGAGCTCGACCCAGAAGGCGATCCAGCTGCGCCGCTATCTCGCCGCGCTGGAGGAGCAGGGGGCGGGCACCATTCTTTTCCTCTGGGGCCAGAAGCAGGAGGTGACGCCGAGCTGGCACAGCCTGCTGCTGCCCGACGGCGTGTGGCTGGAGGCGGCGGAAGCGATGGCGCAGGCCTGGGGCGGCCAGCCGCCGGGCGGCAACCAGGCGCCGCGGATCGCTTCGCTGCGGGTGGCGGGGGAGCCGAGCGCGCCCTTCGCCCGCTGGAGCGCGGACGAGGAGGGCGCCTTCACCCTCGATGCCATCGAGCCCGATGGCGACCTGATGGAGGTGCGCTGGTTCGTCATGGCGGAAAGCGACGACCGCGGCATTGGCGGCGACGCCGAGCAGGTGCCGGCGCTTTTCCCCGATTCGGTGCGCCAGAGCGGGCCGACCGGCGCCCGGCTCTCCGGCCTCAAGCCGGGCCATTACCGCATCTTCGTCGAGCTGCGCGACGGCAAGGGCGCCGGCGCCACCGCCAACATGCCGTTCGAGGTGCAGTAAGGACCGCGCCTGACGCCGGCGGGGCGCCGGGGCCTGGCTGGCGATGCCCGGCCAATGGCGCCTGGCCGGCGCGGCCCGGTCGGCCGAGGCTCTCGGCGGAGGATCCCGGCCAAGACTCCCGGCCAAGACTCCCGGCCAAGAATCTCGGCCAAGAATCTCGGCCAAGAATCTCGGCTCGGCCAAGACTCCGGGCTGGGGATCTCGGCCGAGAGCCTTGGAGGCAAAGGCTTCGCACGGCCATGGCTCGGGACGACGGCGTGGGACGTCGACGCGCGGAGGACGACGGGCGGCCGCACGTTTTGGAGGGGGCAAGCCCCTGGCCCGCCGCTCTTCTCCTGGCGCGGCGGACCTCGGGCGTCAGCGCCCGGGGGCGCGGCGAGCCTGTGGCAAGCCGTGTGGCAAGCCTGTGGATAGTGCGCTTCGTTTGCACGGCGTCTTGCAATGCGCACGCAAACGGGGTAGCAGACGGGCCCTCGCGGTTGGTTATCACTCGTTGCCGACCCGCCGCGAACAGGCTTCCTCCTTTATCGGCAGGAAGCCGGGCGCCCGTAGCTCAGCTGGATAGAGCACCAGACTACGAATCTGGGGGTCAGGAGTTCGAATCTCTTCGGGCGCGCCATTACTTAGCATCGGACTGAGCCTCCCGTTTGGCAGTCTGTTTTGCAAACTCCGTTTCCAGAACGTTCTCCAGCTTGGCAATTGCGCTGTCGACCATGGTCGGCGCCTTGCTGCTCGCTCGGACGGTCAATGACGAACAGCTGTCGAAGCGCTTCCTCGACGCGGCGGGCGAGAGTGTGCTGGCTGCGTCACCACCGGGCGACAGCCGGTCTTGACCGCGCCGATGACGGTATGAGCGGGCATGCGCCGCGGCCGGCGGGCGCTGACGGCCGCGCCAACCGAAGCCGCCCATACTCCCCCCCCTAACCGTCAGGCCTTGCCCTTCAGGAATTGAGCGGTGATGTCGGCAACGCGCTGGCCGAGATAAGCCGCCGTGCGCAGGTCGCTGTCGGGGGGCGTGACATCTGCCGGCGCGTCGTCCGACTGCGCCATCGCACCGAGCCAGCTACCGAGGCGGTTGAGGTCCTCCTGGCTCTTGCCGGGGAAGAGATCGAGTCCCACCCAGATCATGCCGTGCTGAGCGGCGAACAGCGCCAGCGAGACCAGCGAGTTCAGCTTGTCCCCGTGCAGAGCGCCGGAATTGGTGAAACCGGCGGCGATCTTGTTGCGCCACGTCTGCGGTCTCCAGGCGGTCCTGGTCGCCTCTTCCATGAACTGCTTCAGGCGGGCCGATATGAGCCCGTTATAGGTCGGCGAACCGAAGATGATGGCATGGCTCGCCGCCAGTGCCGCCCAGTCGACGGGGCTGTCGGCGACGGGAAACAACGTGGCTTCGGCGCCTGGAACGCGGGTCACACCCTCAGCAACGTGGCGCGCCAGACTGGCGGTGTGGCCGTAGCCGCTGTCAAAGACGATGGCGATTTTCATGGCGACATCCTGGATGGGAATGAACGGTGCTTGGTGACGGACAGCGCGGGCGCGTCTGCGATGCAGGGCGCCCGCGCGCTCAGTTGGCGACGGCGGGAAGACCCAGGCGGCGGCGCAGTTCGGGGGCTGTCAGATGTGCCCGCCAGCCGGGTCCGCCCTGCTCGAAGACCCGCGCCGCGGCGAGGTTGCCGACGATCACCGGATCACAGCCGGCGTCGATGACGAGGCCGGCGCCGACCTGAAGGGCGTCCTGATCATCGCTGGCGATCGGCATGCCGATCCGTCCGGCGGAACGGCTGCCCGAGGCTTCGATCACCCCGGCATCGACGCAGCTGAAGGCGCGCGCGGTACGGGCCCCGGCCAGATATTTCGCCATGGTCTCGGCGACGCCGTTTGCCCGCGCCTCATCCACCAGCGCACCGCTTGCGTTCCACAGCGGCGGGTTGCAGGCATCCAGCACCACTTTTCCGGCAATGGACGCCCTCAAGTCATGCCCGAGCTGGGGCACCGCCGCAAAGGGGACGGCGAAGAGGAGAACCGTGCCATAGGCGGCGGTCGCGGGAGGTAGAGCGACTGAAGCACGGGGACCGAGCCGGCGCGCCATGGGCTCCAGCTCTTCGGGATGACGCGATGAAAACATGACCTCGTGGCCAGCCTTGACCCAGAGTTCTCCGACCGTGCCACCGAGCGAGCCGGCGCCGATCACGCCGATGCGCATGGGCGGGAGGGCGCAGACTTGTCGCGGGCCGACGAGAGATGCCGCAGCGAACGTGCCAACGACCCCAAGGAATGTGCGACGTGAGATGGACATGGGCCGTCTTCCTTTCGAGGGACCAGCGGTTTCAATCTAGGGTTGGAGAGGCGCGCAGAACCCGGCCGGTGTCGTGGAGGCGCCAGGTCCCGACCAACCGACCACCGCCTGGCCGGTCTCCCGGCGCCGGTGCGCGTGCGCAAGTGCCAGACTCAGTCCGAGCCAGATCAGCGAGAGCGGGACGGCGATGATGGCGACCTGCGACAAGGTCACCCCGAGCCCCATCAGGCCGGCATAGCTCCAGCTCGCGACCTGATCGCCGCCGCGATAGACGACGGTGTCAATGAAGCTCTTGGCCTTGTAGCGGTCCTCGCGCGCGCTGGCGGTGAACAACACCTCCCGTGTCGGCCGGGCGAGCGCGAAATTGCTTACCCGTCGTGCCACCTGCATAGCCATGAACACGCCGACCGTGGGATAGGCCGCCAGCAAGGTGAACCCGACCAGGCTGACGAGCGGCAGGGCACAGAGCGTGGCCGCGATACCCAGCCACCCGATCAGCCGGCCGGTGAGGAAGAGCTGCAGAAGCAGGGTGATGGCGTTCACATAGAGGTCGATCGAGGCGAAGAAAGCGGTGCGGGCCGCGCGATCGGGAAAGGTCTCGGCGGCGATGCTCGCCTGTTGGAAATAGAGGAAGGTCGACGTGACCGAATAGAACAGGATGAACAGGGCGAGCCCGAGCAAATAGGGCGAGCGGAAAGTGTGCACCACGCCGGCGAAGACGCCGCCCCCAACAGGCTCATGCGGGTCCTCCGCGAGGGGTGGGCGGGCAAACCCATTGCCGACCCGCGAGAGCCGGCGCGAGGCGAATATCGCGACCTCGATCAGGAGGATCGAGACCGTCATCAAACCGCTCCGGCCGATCACCTCGACCAGACCGGCGGTAAGCGCCGACCCTAGCAAGCCACCAAGGGTTGCTCCGGCCGCCACGATGCCGAAGAGTCTCTTCCCCTGCTCACCATCGAATACATCGACGGTGAACGACCAAAAGATCGATACGACGAAAAGATTGAATACCGAGACCCAGATGAAGAAGGCCCGGCCGATCCAGGCCTCCTGCTCCGGGGTGGCGAAGGCGAGCAGCACCGTGAAGACAAGAAGATTGGCACTGAAGAAGCGGTAGGCGATGGCGATGAAGCGCTCACGCGGAAGTCGGCGCACCGCATAGGCGAAGAGCGGGCTTGCCGCGAGCATGGCCAGTAGCGTGCCGGTGAACAGCCAGGGCAGCTGGTCGACACCGCCGGCCGTCCCAAGTTCGTCGCGGATTGGCCGCAAAACGTAATAGGCGAGGAAAATCGAGATCACGTAGAGCAGCGACCAGCCCAGTGCCGGTAGCTCCTCCGGCCGCGCGCCCGTGACGCGCCGCATCAATGGCAACATGCGGTCCTCCGCTTGTCGTGACTGGCGAGCCGCCTCCTCCTGTTCGCTCAGGCCGGAAAAGCGCGGTCGAGATCGGCCAGATCCCGTTCGCTGAGCACCAGCCCAAGCGCGGCCGCGTTCTCGCGGATATGGTCGGCGGAGCCGGACTCAGGGATCGAAATCGTCTTCCCGTTGCGCATCGTCCAGGCGATGGCGACGGCAGCCGGAGCCACGCCGTGGCGGGTGGCAACCTGCGCCACGGCCGGATCGCGCAGAATGCCGCCATGGCCTGTGCCCAGCGGTGAGTGAGCCATCAGCGGCACGTTGTTCGCCACGCTCCAGGGGATCAGGTCCGCCTCGATGCCGCGGTCGGTCAAATTGTAGCGCACCTGATTGACGGCACAGGCGCGCCCCTGTTCGACGCGGAACAGCTCTTCCATGTCGGAGACACCGAAATTCGAGACGCCCCAACGACGGATCCTGCCTTCCGCCCGCAAGGACTCGAACGTGTCGACGACGAGATCCAGACGGCTCAGGCCGCCGCGCCAGTGCAGCAGATAGAGGTCGATGTAATCCGTGTTCAGGCGCGCCAGGCTGTCGGCGCAGGCCCCGCGGAGCGAGTCGGCCCGATTCGCATTTGTCGGCAGAACCTTGGAGACGAGGAACACCTTCTCCCGCTGCCCGGCGATGACGCGACCTATCATCACCTCCGACATGCCGCTGCCGTACATTTCAGCGGTGTCGATCAATGTCATGCCCAGGGAAAGGCCGGTCCGCAACGCGGCCTGCTCCTGCTCGGCCGGCCGGCGGCCCTGCGCAAGACGCCACGAGCCCATCCCCAGGGCGGGAGCCGAGCCCCCGCCAGGAAGCGCGACCTGCCGTGTCCGGGAAGTCCTGGCAGGTTGAGCGATAGCCGGCGCCAATGACACCGCTGGCACGGCCCCGGTGACGAGCCCCGCGGCCGATAGCGCCGCGAAGTGCCGGCGTGTCAGGTGGATCATGTGAGTGCCCGTGAAATGGCCCATGTCGCTTGGCGGGGCATGGGGGTTCATCCGGCAGGACGCGCGGGGCGCGTCCTGCCGGGAGGGGGAGACGGATGAAGCGGGAGCCTTGAGGCAGGCGATCCCGCCGTCAGGCGGCCAGATTCTGGTTGAAGAAGCTGGTGAGCTTGGCGAAGGGGATCAGGTCGACGCGATCATAAAGATCGACATGGCCGGCACCCGGTACCCAGACCAGTTCCTTGGGTTCGGCCGCCCGCGTGTAGGCGTCCTGGCTGAATTCACGCGAATGCGCCTGATCACCGCTGATGAACAGCATCGGACGCGGCGAGATCGTCTCGATGTCGTTGAACGGGTAGAAGTTCATGAACTTCACATTGCTCGTTACCGTCGGCTTCGTCGTCCTCTGCGGGGACGCGCCGGCCGGTGTGAACTCACCGCGCGGTGTGCGATAGAAGTCGTAGAATTCGCGCTGGATCGGATGAGTATCGGCGCTGAGCACCAGATCGGTGCCACCGGCGACCGCGACTTCGCCTCCGGCAAATTCGACATAACGCTGCTCGGCGGCGGCGGCGATGATCTCTTTGCGCTGTTCCAGGGTGAGCGAATGGTTGAGCGCGTTGCGGTTGGCCGATCCCATGTCGTACATGGAGACCGTCGCCACGGCGCGCAGGCGAGGATCGATCTTGGCGGCGCTGACGGCGAAGCTGCCGCTGCCGCAGATGCCGAGAACGCCGATGCGGTTGCGATCGACGAAGGGCTGGGTGCCGAGATAATCGGCCGCGGCGCTGAAGGCCTCGGCATAGAGGTCCGGCGACACCATGTTGCGCGGCTGCCCGGCGCTCTCACCCCAGAAGGGCAGATCGATGGCCAGCGTCACGAAGCCCTGTTCCGCCAACTTGGTCGCGTAGAGGTTGGAGCTCTGCTCCTTCACCGCGCCCATGGGATGGCCGACGATGATGGCCGGGTTGCGCGCGTTCCGGTTTAGCTCCTTCGGAGCGAACAGGTTTCCGACAACGTCCATTTGATACTGGCTCTTGAAGGTGACCTTCTCAAGCGTGACCTTGTCGCTGGTGTAGAAATTCGCCGCGCCTCGCGACATGTCTTGCGCGCGGGCCGAGGACGTGTCCAGGAGAGACATCATGCCGACGGTGGCCATGCCCACGCCGGCCATTTTGAGCAAGTCGCGACGGTCAATCGTGTCGCCCGTTGTGTTCCTCGTAGCGGTCTTGTCTGTTGCGTGTCGATCCATAGCAGCCTCCTTTGCGAGCCTTGGGCGGCTCTGCCTGCCGGACAAAGTGGCGCGAGGCGGACGCGGAAGGTAGGCCTATGAATTGGCTAGAAGTTATGAGTCCACCTCATCAATCGATTGATTGGCGTTTAACGGTGGCCTGCTGAAATTCGGCAACCGGCGACGTTATGTCCGATGGCGCAGGGCGTCCAGCAAAGCGACGAAGGCCGGCGAGGACTGACGTCGGCTGGGGTAATAGAGATAGAAGCCGTCCCAAAAGGCGCACCAGTCCTCCAGCACGCGGAGGAGCTGCCCCGCGCGGATATGGTCGCGGGCGATCTCCTCGGGGACAAAGGCAAGGCCTGCGCCAGCAAGCGCCGCATCCAGGACATGGAAGATGTTGTTGAAGGCCAACTGGCCATCGACCCGGATCTTCAGCTCGCGACCGTCCTTCTCGAACTCCCAGGCCCACAGGCCGCCGGAGGTCTGGAAACGGTAGTTGATGCAGCGGTGCTGGACGAGATCCTGCGGGTGTACCGGGGCCGGATGCTCCGCAAAATAGGCGGGGGTTCCGACCACGGCGAAGCGGAAATCGGGGCCGATGCGGGCCGAGATCATATCCTTGGCGAGTTGTTCGCCCATGCGTACGCCGGCATCGTAGCGCTCGGTAACGATGTCGGTGAGGCCATTGTCGAGCATCAACTCGACCTTGATATCCGGGTATCTGGGCAGGAATTTCTGCAGCTTGGGCCAGAGTGTACTGCTGATGGCATAGTCGGACGCGCTGATGCGGATGGTCCCCGCGGGGGTGTCGCGCAGATCGTTCAGCGCATCGACCTGGGCTTCGATCTCGTCAAAATGCGGCCCTATGCCTTGCAGCAGGCGCTCGCCGGCCTCGGTCGGCGAGACGGCGCGGGTGGTACGCGTGAGCAGGCGAACGCCGAGCCGAGCTTCGAGCTGGCGGATCGTGTGACTGAGGGCCGACTGCGACACCCCCATGCGCGAGGCCGCCCGCGTGAAACTGCGTTCGCGAGCGACAGCGATGAAGGCCAGAAGGTCATTGATGTTCTCGCGCGCCATCCATGATCACCTCTCATAAGAACAGGTCGATTATATCGTAAGAACAAAGGGCCGATAGGTGCCGCTCGGCATCGAACGCCACTCCTCCCGTCACGACTTCATCAACTCTCTCTCGAAGCGACGATGCGAACCCCATGATAGCGACGCGTACGATTGATGAATCGCCCTCATGTCTCCATGCGGCAGCCCACCGCTAACCGACGCCCGGCAGTCTCGCTACCTTACCGTCAGACACGGCGGATAAGTGCCATGTCGTGGGCTGCCATACGCCCGTGAATGGAACAGTGATCATGGTCATGACGCGCAGAATGGTGCTGGGAGCCTGTGTGGTCGGTATGTCCGCGCGCGCCATTGGCGCGTCTGGGCCCGCGTGGGGCCAGACAGCGGAGAAGCCGTTCATGAAAGTCGAATTTGCCTTCAGCGGACAGGTGTTCACCGCGACGCTGCTCGACAACCCGTCAGCGCGCGACTTCGCCTCGTTGCTGCCGCTTACTCTCAAGATCGACGACTACTCGACCAATGAGAAGATCGCCTATCTGCCGCGCAAGCTCACAGAGGCAGGCAGCGGCGCCTTCGGCAATGAGGTGCCTGGCGATCTGGCCTATTACGCGCCCTGGGGCAATCTCGTCTTCTACCATGCCGGCTATCACTATTCACAGGGGCTGATCCGCCTTGGCCGGCTCGACGGCGGGATCAAGCCGTTGCTGACACGCGGGCAATTCCCGCTCACCGCGAAGCTCGTCGGGTAACGCACGGTTTCCGTAGGCCCGCTTTGGCCCCAGCGAGGACGAGATGGACGTCGCCGACGCCACCTTCCGCGAGCCAACCTCCCACGTCGCTCCCGCCGTTTTTCCGTCCCTCCGGGTTCACCGGCGCGGGGCTGACTGCCGCCCAGTGCGCCGCCCGGCACGAAGGCCGGACGTCGAGCATTCAGGCGCTCTGACGCTGCCATTCATGAGCGTGGCTCATGGGGGCAAGCGGGGTGTGCACCTAATCTGGCAGTCCAGCGGCTGGTAGAATTAGACCAAATGGAAACCGCGAAATGGCCAGCGACGGCGCTGCCTTCCCCAGCGTTGTGACAGCCTGCAGGCACATAATTTCCGTTTCCAGCGGCCTTTTACAGGAGATTGACGGTGGAAATAACCATTAACGGGCAGCAGCATCAGCTGGATATAGAGCCCGATACCCCGTTGCTCTGGGTGCTGCGCGACGAACTCGGCATGACCGGCACCAAATATGGATGCGGCCTTGCCCAGTGTAGCGCCTGCACCGTGCTGGTCGACGGTCAGGCTACGCGTTCCTGCGTGACGCCGGTCGAGGCGGTCGCGGGCAGCCAGATCATGACCATCGAGGCGGTGACGCAGGATCCGGTGGGTCAGAAGGTGGTCGAGGCGTGGGTGTCGCAGCAGGTCGCGCAATGCGGCTACTGCCAGTCCGGCCAGGTTATGGCGGCCACCGCGCTGCTCAAGCAGACCCCCAAGCCGAGCGATGAGGACATCGCTGCGGCCATGATCAATCTCTGCCGCTGCGGCACCTATAACGCGATCGCCGCGGCCGTCCGGCACGCGGCGCAGGCCTGAGGAGCGGCGCGATGAATGAAATGAGCCCACCCCTCAAGGCGGCGGTCCGCAAGCCTGACGTCCTGCCCCTCAACCTCTCGCGGCGCAGCTTCCTCGGCGCTTCGCTCGGCGCCCTGGTGCTGGGCGTCGCCCTGCCAGCGGGCGGACGCGCTTTCGCGCAGGAGGCCGCGCCCGCGATCGTGCCGGGCACGCGGGTCAACGCCTATATCCAGATCCAGCCGGACAGCACGGTGCTGTTCCGCAGTGCCTTCATCGAGGGCGGCCAGGGCATTTTCACCGCCATGGCGCAGATCGTCGGCGAGGAACTTGACGTCGATCCCACGCAGTTCGTCGTGGAAGGCGCGCCTCCCGGCCCGGACTACACGCTGATCGGCGGCTACCGCTTCACCGGCGGCAGCATGTCGGTGCGTATGAGCTACGAGACCATGCGCAAGCTCGGCGCCGCCGCGCGCCGGATGCTGCTCCAGGCTGCCGCCACCCAACTCGGCGTGCCGCTGACGGAACTCTCGACGCAGCCCGGCCGGGTGATCCACGCCGCCTCGAACCGCTCGATCCCCTATGGCGATCTCGCGACGGCGGCCGCCGCCTTGCCGGTGCCGACGGACGTCCCCCTTCGCTCGCGCGAGGATTTCCGCTGGATCGGCAAGCCGGTCGCCCGCATCGACATTCGCGACAAATCGACCGGCAAGGCACACTATGCCATCGACCTGAAGGTGGATGGCATGCTCTACGGCGCCGTCCAGCATGGCGTTCGTCTCGGCATGGAACCTGGCGCCCTCGCCAATGAGGATCAGGTCAAGGCGATGCCGGGCGTCCACTCCGTGCACCGCCTGCCCGGCGCGGTCGCCGTGCTGGCCAATAGCTGGTGGCGGGCGCGGCGCGCCGTGGAGACCCTTCAGATCACCTGGACCGAGGCCGCTCCCGGCAGCACGGTCCGGGTCATGCCGGCGGACTACTCCTCGGAGAAGCACCTCGCCGACCTCAAGGTGCGCACCGGCGACGGCCTCGCCTTCGAGACCCATGGCGAGGTCGGCCCGGCACTGGCGGGAGCTGCTCGGATCGTCGAGGCAAACTTCGATGCCCCGCATCTCGCCCATGCCCAGCTGGAGCCGCCCTCGGCCATTGCCCGCTTCAACGCGGACGGCACGCTGGAGGTGTGGGCGCCCAACCAGGCGCCGGAGATGTTCCAGGCCGACGCGGCCAAAGTGGCCGGCATCACGCCTGACAAGGTCATCATCCACTCGCCGATTCTCGGCGGCTTCTTCGGTCGGCACTTCCTCTATCAGACCGCCAATCCCTACCAGCAGGCGATCATGCTCGCCAAGGCGACAGGTCGGCCGGTGAAGCTGCTCTGGACACGGGAAGAGGAGTTCCTGCGCGACGCGCTGCGGCCGATGAGCGTCGCCCGCTTCCGCGCCGGCCTCGACGCCAGTGGCCTGCCGGTCGCGCTGAGCGCGGTGGCGGTCGGGGAGGGTGCCACCGGCCGCTGGTTTGGGCGGACGGTGGACAAGGTGGACAGTTCAGCCGTGGAAGGCATTGCCGGCAAGGTCTACGCGATCCCGAACCGCCGGGTCGGCCATATCCATGTCGATGATCCCGCGATCATCGGCTTCTGGCGCTCGGTCGGCCATTCGATGAACGACTTCTTCTACGAGACCTTCTTCGACGAGATGGCCGATGCCGGCAAGCAGGATCCCTATGAGCTGCGCCGGCGACTGCTCGCCGACAGCCCGCGCCATCGCAGCCTGATCGAGGCGGTCGCCGCGCTTTCCGGCGGCTGGAAGCGCGGTCCCTACACCGCTGAGGACGGCACGCGCCGGGCGCGCGGCGTCGCCATGGCCTCGCCCTTCGGCAGCGAGGTCGCGACCATCGCCGAGGTGTCGCTCAAGGACGGCGAGGTTGTCGTCCACGATGTATGGGTGGCGATCGATCCGGGCAGCATCGTCAATCCGGCGATCATCGAGGCGCAGGTGAATTCGGCGGTCGCACTTGGTCTCTCCTCGGCCCTGCTCGAAGAGGTGATCTACGAGAACGGCGTGCCGCGCGCCCGCAACTATGACGGCTACCCGATCCTGCCGCCGGACCGGATGCCGAAGGTGCATGTGCGCATCGTCGAGAGCGGCGCACCCATGGGCGGCATCGGCGAACCGGGCCTGCCGGGAGTGCCGCCGGCGGTGGTGAACGCCGCCTCGGTCCTGACCGGCAAGAGGATCCGCAGCCTGCCGCTCTCGCGCACGAGCCTGGCCGACGCGGCAGGCTGACGACCTCAACGTTTCGGTGCCACCGCCCCCCCCGCAGCCCGGCACCGGGAGCAGCCGCCCCTCACCGCGACGAGGTGGCGGCTGCAGCATTTTCGGGGTCGGGTTAGGGAGTTGGCCAGCGGCTGTTCGGACCCCTCGGCCCGTGTTCCCTGAACCTGACAAACAGAAACCCGCCGGATCACCGATCCGGCGGGCTTTCGTTCGGCTCATGACGGGATGAAAAGGCTTCACGGCCAGCGCCTTGGACCGTGAATGCGGTGCTCCTTCAGGACGGGGCGAGAGCGGCCCGCTGCGCCGTCTTCGCGGCGAGCCAGGCGGCGATCACCAGCAGCACGGCGGCGGCCCCGAATGTCGCCTGATAGCCGCTGGCATCGAACAGCACGCCGCCGACCGTCGCGCCGATGGTGATGGCGAGCTGGACCACCGCGACCATCAGCCCGCCGCCGGCTTCCGCGTCGCGCGGCATGGTGCGCGACAGCCAGGTCCACCAGCCGACCGGCGCCGAGGTCGCAAGCAGGCCCCACACGCCCAGCAGGGCGGCGGTCACCAGGAGTGACGTGCCGAAGCCTATCAATGCCGCCGCGATCACCGCCATGATGGCAGGGATGACGATAAGGGTGCGGTAAAGGTCGCTCCTCACAAAGCGTTCGATCAATAGGGTGCCGATGAAGCCGGTCACACCGATCAGCAGCAGGATGAGCGACAGCGCGGACAGATCAACCCGCGTCACGGTCTCAAGGAAGGGTCGCAGATAGGTGAACAGCGCGAACTGGCCCATGAAGAACACGCTGACCGCCGCCATGCCCAGGCACACCGCCGGCCGCCGCAGCAGGTAGAAGACATGACCGGAGGTGGCGCGTCCTTCGGTCTTCATTGAGGGCAGGCTGATGAACTGCCAGATGAAGACCACCACGGCGACCGGGACAACGCAGAAAAAGGCGCCGCGCCAGCCGATAATTCCGCCAAGAAAGCTGCCCAGCGGAGCCGCGACCACGGTTGCCAGGGCATTTCCGCCATTGAGAATGGCGAGCGCCCTCGGCACCTGTTGTTCCGGCACAAGCCGCATCGCGGTCGCTGCCGACAGGGACCAGAAGCCGCCGATGACGATGCCGATCAGCGCGCGCCCGATCATGAACACCGTATAGGTCGGCGCGGTCGCCACAATCACTCCCGAGGCGATCATCAGGCCGGTTAGCGCGAGCAGCAGGATCTTGCGATCGAGACGACCGGCGATGGTGGTGATGAACAGGCTCGTGATGACGGCGAACGCGCCGGAAACCGAGATGGCCTGCCCGGCCTGCCCTTCGCTGATGTGCAGTTCCACGGCGATGGGGGTCAGCAGGCTGACCGGCATGAATTCAGAGGCGATCAGCGTGAAGACGCATAGCGAGAGAGCGCAGACGCCCCCCCAGGAGGCGGTAGGCGCCTCACTGTCGCGGATATCGGAAGTGTCTTGAACCAGCATGGTGGATTGCCCGAACGCTATGGCGGGCAAAGCGCCCGCCCGTCAGCACCCCGCATGGCTGCGAGCGCTCACGGTCTGACCAACAGGGAATGGAGCGGCCGGGTAGTTTGCCTGAATGGCCCGTCGAGACGGGCTTGTATGGGGCCCGGCCGATCCGTTGATTCACCCTAACGGCCCGCCGGTTATCGATAAGGGATCTCATTTCGGATGATCTGATGAGGACAATTCATAAGTCGGATGAGCTTGCCGACTCCCTCACTCATGAGCAGAACTCATGACCGCTAGCGGATTGCTCGACTATCCATGGGAGAGCAGCGCCCCATATGAATGGAACGAGGCTGCGCGCCTGCATGGGCGGCGCTGGAACGCCGCATGGCAGCAGTCCCGTCAGGGCGGCCCGATGGAGCGAAGAGCGAATGTTACGTCATATCGGCGCATGGGTATCGGCGCTGCTGGTCGGCGCCACGCTGAACGCGCCGCCCGGCACGGCGGCGAGCATCAATGCTGGTGAGCGTGGCGCCATCCCGACGCGTCCCTTCACCGTGACGAATGTCGCGTCCTTCGACACGCCGTGGTCGCTCGCCTTCCTGCCGGACGGACGCCTGCTTGTCACCGAGAAGCCGGGCAACCTGTTTCTGGTGACGCAGGACGGCGCCAAGCAGCCGGTCGCGAATGTGCCGGCCGTTTCCGCTACGGGACAGAACGGGCTGCTGGATGTGGCGCTCGCACCCGACTTTGCCGCCAGCGCGGGGATCTATCTGACCTATGTCGAGCCGGCCGGCACGGGCGACCGGCTGGTTCTGGCGCGTGCCGTGCTGTCCCAGCAAGGTGACGGCGCCGCGCTCTCCAGCCTCGCGGTCATCTGGCGTCAGACTCCGGGTGGAGGCGGCGGTCAGCCCGGCGGCGTGATCGCCATCGACCCCCAGCAACAGCATCTGTTCCTCGCCGTCGGCGACCGGATGCAGCCGACAACGGCGCAGGATCCCGCCAGCGCCCGCGGAAAGGTGCTCCGCCTGAATCTCGACGGCTCGGTACCCGCGGATAATCCCTATGCCGGAGAGCGCGGCGTGCCTGCGCTTACCTGGAGCACCGGGCATCGCAATCCCTATGGCATTGCCTTTGCCTCCGACGGCCGGCTGTGGCTGCACGAAATGGGGCCGCGCGGCGGCGACGAATTCAACTTGATCGAAGCGCGCCGCAATTATGGCTGGCCCTTCGTGTCGAATGGCGACAATTACAGCGGCTCGCCCATTCCGCGCCATGCCACCCGGCCCGAATTCGCGGCTCCGGCCGTCTACTGGACACCCGTGATCGCCCCCGCTGGTCTTGCCTTCTATCAGGGGAGCCTGTTTCCGCAGTGGCGGGGTTCCGCTCTGATCGGCGGGCTGAGGGTGAGATCACTCGTGCGTGTCGCCTTTGATGCGCAGGGGCAGCCCGACGAAGTCGAGCGCTGGGACATGGGTGCACGCATTCGCGATGTCGCCGTGGCTCCTGATGGAGCCGTATGGCTCGTTGAGGATGCCGATCCTGGCCGGCTCATGCGCCTCACACCCGCTCGCTAGCGCCGGGCATCCACATCGGCCGTTACCTGGCTGCATAGGGCGACAAGAATCTACAGGAGAGTACCATGAAGACCATCGGATACGCCGCGCGGTCCACCACATCTGATCTGTCCCCCTACGACTTCGAGCGTCGGGACCTGCGACCAAACGACGTGGCGATGGAGGTGCTTTACTGCGGCGTCTGCCATTCAGATTTGCATCAGGCGCGCAATGACTGGGGCTGGAGCCAATACCCGCTGGTGCCTGGCCACGAGATCATCGGCCGCGTGACCGCCGTCGGGAACGAGGTCAAGAATTATTCGGTCGGCGACCATGTAGCGGTCGGCTGTCTGGTGGATTCCTGCCAGAGCTGCGACCAGTGCCGGAAGGGGCTGGAACAGCTCTGCCGCAAGATGCCGGTGCAGACCTATAGCGACACCGAGCGGTTCTCCTGCGAGCCGACCACGCCCACCCAGGGCGGCTATTCCAAGCATCTGGTGACGCGCGAGGAATTCGTTCTGCGCGTGCCGGAAGGGCTGGACCTTGCCAAGGCCGCGCCGCTGCTCTGCGCCGGCATCACCACCTATTCGCCGCTGCGCACCTGGAATGTCGGGCCGGGCAGCCGGGTGGCCGTGGTGGGTCTGGGCGGGCTCGGCCATATGGCGGTCAAGCTTGCGGCGGCCATGGGCGCCGACGTGACCGTGCTGAGCCGCACCAAGGATAAGGAAGCCGACGCGCTGGCGCTCGGCGCCGATCGTCTCCTCGTGTCGAGCGATACGGAGGCCATGGCCCAGGCGGCCAGCAGCTTCGATCTCATCATCGACACCGTGCCGGTCAAGCACGATATCAACCCCTATGTGCCGCTGCTCGATGTCGACTCGACGCTGGTGCTGGTTGGCCAGATCGGCCCGCTGGCTGAGCCGAGCACCGTGCCGCTGCTGCTCGGCCGGCGCCGCATCGCCGGCTCGCCGATTGGCGGTATGGCGGAAACGCAGGAGATGCTGAACTTCTGTGCCAAGGCCGGCGTTCTCCCCGATGTCGAAATGATCCGCATGGATGAGATCAACACCGCGTTCGAGCGGTTGGAAAAGTCCGATGTGCGCTATCGTTTCGTCATCGACATGGCCACGCTGCCGGCCCCGGTCGCGGCCTGATATCTGTTTCCCGACCGCCGGCGGGCCATCGCCGGCGGTTCCTTCGCCCGAGGTGTGCCCGTGAAGCCCTATGTCGTCTGCCTTATGGAAACCTCGCTCGATGGGCGCCTGCACCCGAGCCGCTTCACCGCCAGCCCGCAGGGTGGCCGCGCCGATTGGGGCCGGCTCTATGAGCAGGTCCACGGCACGCTGAAAGCCGACGCCTGGCTGGTCGGGCGCGTCACCATGGCCGAGATGGCCAAGGGTGTGCCGCATCCGCCGGCGAATGTCGGCACGGTGGCGCGCCCGCTCCATGTCGCGGCGAGGGCGCCAAGCTATGCCATCGCGCTCGATCCTTCCGGCAAGGTGCACTTCAAGGGATCAAGCGTCGGCGGCGACCCTGCCATCGCCCTGCTGGGCCGGGATGTGCCGGACAGCCACCTTGCCGAACTCGCGGCCGATGGCGTTTCCTACATCGTCGCCGAGGGCGATGAGATCGACCTCGCCGCGACGTTGGAGATTCTGGCGCGGGAGTTCGGCATCCAGCGCCTTGCGGTCGAGGGCGGGGCGCGCGCCAATGGCGCCTTCTTTGCCGCCGGCCTCGTCGACGAGTTCAGCGTGCTCATCGCCCCTGCGCTCGATGCCCGGCCAGACAGCGAGGCCATCGTCGACTCCGGCCCGGACGGGCTCGCGGGCAAGGTGACGCTGTCGCTCCTCGCCGCCGAGACGCTCGATCACGGCGTGGTGCATCTTCGCTACGCGGTGAAACCCGCCTAAAGCAGTCTTCGCGAACACGGGTTCACCGAAACTGCTTTAGATCGTTGTTTTTACGCATTTTCCTTACGCGATCCGGAATCCGAGTCGCTCGAAAATGCTCTAGCATCGCCTCATGACCCACACCTGCGACATCGCCATCATCGGGGCGGGAGCGGCCGGCATCGGTGCCGCCCGGCAGCTGGCCGGTCGTGGCCTGTCGGTTGCCGTGCTGGAGGCCCTGCCGCGCCTTGGCGGGCGTGCCTCGACCGTCCTGACGCGCGGCCTGCCGCTCGATCTCGGCTGCGGCTGGCTGCATTCGGCCGACCGCAACCCGTGGACACGGATCGCCGAGACCGCCGGTTTCGTCGTGGAGCGTCGGCGCAGTGCCTGGGACCAGCAATTCGGCGACCTCGGGGGGGCCCCGGCCGACTGGGAAGCGGCCGGCGCGGCTTTTGACGCCTGGAGCCGGCGCATCGTCGAGGAACCGCCGGCCAGCGACCGGGCCATTGACGCGGTGGCGCCTGGCGAGCGCTGGCTCGCCTATCTCCAGGCTTTGAGCGGCTATATCAGCGGCGACGAACTGGAGCGCATCTCGGCTGCCGACTATGTCGCCTATGACGGCGCCTCTACCTCCATCAACTGGCGCCTGCCGGCGGGCTACGGCACGTTGATCGCTTCCCGCTTCCCTGCCGATGTGACGCTGCACCCGGCGATGCCGGTGGAGCGGCTCGACATCAACGGACCGGGCGTCGAACTCGTCACCCCGCGCGGCACGCTGCGCTGCCGGGCGGCGATCATCACCGTCTCCACTCACGTGCTTGCCGGTACGGCGATCCGCTGGCCGGCCGCGCTCGACGCCTGGCGCGAGGCGGCGGCGCATCTGCCGCTCGGCTGCAACGAGAAGCTCTTTCTGGAGATCGTCGGTCCTTCGCCCTTCGAGGCGGAGACCCATGTCCATGGCGATCTCCATGACCCGGCCTCCGGTACCTATTACATCCGTCCCTTCAACCGGCCCGTCATCGAATGCTTCCTCGGCGGCGCCGGCGCCCGCGGCGTCCTTGCGGCGGGAACGGACGCCGCCTTCGCCAATGCCGTCGACCAGCTCGTGCGTCTCTTCGGCGCGGATGTGCGCCGCGCGCTGCGACCGGCTCTCGCCTCCGCCTGGGGCGCGACGCCCACGATCGGCGGGGGCTACAGCCATGCCGTGCCCGGCCACCGAAGCGCGCGCGCCCGGTTGGCGAGTCCCTATGAGGATCGGTTATTCTTCGCCGGCGAGGCGACGCATCCCACGGACTTCTCGACCGCACATGGCGCGCTGCTGAGTGGAATTCGCGCCGCAGACGAGGTGGCAGAAGCCTTCAGTCGTGAGCGGTAATAGATACCGCCCATCGTAATTGCTTCCGAAGTCCCACTTCCGATACTTCGTCGGCCTCGGTCAATAACGATAAGTTCGTAGTGGGATTGATGAATCTCCCACATAGCGCCATGCGAGAGAGTCTGGCTAATCCCTCCTCATCCCTCTGCGTAAGCTTCAGCCTTCTAAGGCCTGCGTGGCGCTCGCCACCGTCCGGCCCCGACGATAGCGAACCTTGCCGGAGACAGGATGTCCTCTCGATTCCTCGCCGTACTTGCCTGCTCGACTCTCGCCCTTGCGGTGCTCGCCCCTCCGGCCGGCGCACAGGACGCGGCGACCGGAGAACGCCTGTTCCGCACACGTTGCGCCTCGTGCCATTCCCTTGAGGCCGGACAGAACCGCATCGGCCCCAGCCTGAACGGCGTCATCGGACGCAAGGCGGGAAGTGTCGAGGGCGCACGCTATTCGGCCGGCCTGCGCGACCTCGGCATCACCTGGGACGCGGCGCAGCTCGACACCTTTCTCGCCAATCCCCGCGCCATGGTGAAGGGGAGCACCATGACGATCTCGGTGACGAGTGCCGCCGACCGCGCAGCGCTCACGGCTTATCTGCAGAGTCCGCCGCAGACCAACTGACCCGCCCCATCACCTCAGCCGGGAGTGCACGATGGCCAAGCTCAACGTCAACGGAAAGCTCGTCGAGATCGAGGTCGAGGATGACACGCCACTGCTGTGGGCCATTCGCGACCATGTCGGCCTGACCGGAACGAAATATGGCTGCGGCGTCGCCCAGTGCGGCGCCTGCACGGTCCATGTCGACGGCGTCGCCACGCGCTCCTGCGCGCTTCCGGTAAGCACCGTCACCGAGGACCAGAAGATCGTCACGATCGAGGGACTCGGGGCGCAGGGCCCGCATCCCGTGCAGCAGGTTTGGGCCGAACTTGACGTCGCCCAGTGCGGCTACTGCCAGGTCGGCATGATCATGGCCACTTCATCGCTGCTCGCGCAGAATCCGAACCCAAGCGATGAGGATATCCGTGCCGAGATCAGCAATATCTGCCGCTGCGGAACCTACACGCGCGTGCTGGCGGGCGTGAAGCTCGCCGCCACGCGCATGGCCGCGAACCGCGGTTGAGGGGGAGCACACCATGAGCGCGACGCTATCGGCTTCGAATGCCAACCGTCAGGCGCGTGTCTCGCGCCGTAAATTCCTCGGAGGTGCCGCGGCTGCTGCCGGCGCCTTCACCTTCGGCTTTACCTTTCCCCTGCCGTTCGGCGCCGTGGCGCAGACGACGGTGCGGGAGGTCAATGCCTGGGTCGTGATCCAGCCCGACGAGACGGTCATCATCCGGGTCGCCCGTATCGAGATGGGACAGGGCGCGCTCACCGGCCTCGTCCAGCTCGTGGCCGAGGAGCTCGACTGCGATTGGGACAAGGTCCGCTACGAGATGGTCAATCCCGCGGCCAACAAGGCCCGCGGCATGGTGTGGAAAGCGCAGCAGACCGGCGGCTCGCGCTCCATCCGCGGCTCGCATGACTATCTGCGGCTCGGCGGTGCGCAGGCGCGCGCCGTGCTGATCGAGGCCGCCGCCCGAAGCTGGAGTGTGCCGTCCGGGGAATGCCGCGCCACCAAGGGCGTTATCAGCCACACCCCCAGCGGACGTTCCACCACCTATGGCGCCATCGCCCCGAGCGCCAACGGCATCACGCCGCCCGCCGACATCGCGCTGAAGGATCCGAAGGACTGGACCATCGCCGGCCAGCCGCTGAAGCGCATCGACACGATGGACAAGCTGGACGGCTCGCTTGTCTACGGCATGGACATCCGGATGCCGGGAATGGTGGTCGCGATTCCCAAGGCCTGCCCCGTCCATGGCGGCAAGCTTCGCAGCTTCGACGCCGCGGCGGTTTCCGGCATGCGCGGCGTCAAGCAGGTTCTCAAGGTCGACGACGAGACGGTGGCGGTGGTCGCCGACACGTTCTGGCGTGCCAAGACCGCGCTCGACGCTCTGCCCATTGAATGGGACGAAGGCGATAACGCGAAGGTCTCCAGCGACACCATTTCGACCATGCTGCGTGAGGCCCTTGCGGCCCCCGAGGCTTTCGTCGGCAACCGCGCCGGTGATGCCCACGCTGTTCTGTCGCGTGCGCCGCGGATCATCGAGGCGGATTACGGCTTCCCCTATCAGAACCACGCGCCGATGGAAGTGATCAGCGCGACCGTGCGCTGGACGCCGGAGCGGTGCGAGGCGTGGGTGCCGACGCAGGCGCCGGATGTGGCGCTGACCGCCGTGGTGAACGCCGCCGGCCTCGCGCCCGAAGCCTGCGACGTGCATGTGATGCGGATCGGCGGAAGCTTCGGTCGGCGCCTGTCGGGCGAATATGTGCGGATGGCGACGCTGATCGCCAAGACGATGCCCGGCACGCCCGTGAAGATGATGTGGACCCGGGAGGAGGACATGCTCCAGGGGCGGTTCCACCCGGTGACGCAGGCCCGGTTCCGCGCCTCGCTCGATCCGCAGGGCAATGTCGAGGCGCTGCACATGCGCATCGCCGGCCAGTCGATCGCCAGCTTCGCGGCTCCCCAGATCATGACGAGCAACGGCGACCCGCTTGTCTATCAGGGCCTGCTGCCCGACAGCCCGGAAGGGCATCTCGGCTACACCATCCCCAACGTGCTGATCGAATTCGCCATGCGCAACCCGCACATCCGCCCGGGTTTCTGGCGCGGCGTGAATCTCAATCAGAACGCCGTTTACATGGAATGCTTCATCGACGAGATGGCCGCCGCCGCGGGGCAGGATCCGCTCGCCTTCCGGCGGAAACTGATGCGCAATCATCCCAAGCATCTCGCCGTGCTGGAAGCGGCGGCCAAGCGCATCGGCTGGGACACGCCTCCCGCGCCGGGCCGCGCGCGCGGGGTGGCCCAGATCATGGGGTTCGGCAGCTATGTCGCCGCCGCTGCGGAAGTCTCCGTCACCAATGGCCAGCTGAAGATGCACCGCATCGTGGCCGCGACGGACCCCGGCCATGTGGTGAACCCGCAGCAGGTGGAGGCCCAGGTCGGCGGTTCTTTCGTCTACGGGCTCTCCGCCATGATCCATGGCGAATGCACGGTGAAGGACGGGCGGATCGAGCAGGAGAACTTCGACACGTACAACGTGCTGCGGCTCGACGAGATGCCGGAGGTGGAGGTGATCTCCATGCCGTCCGGGGGCTTCTGGGGCGGAGTCGGCGAGCCGACCATCGCAGTGGCGGCACCGGCCGTGCTGAACGCCATCTTCGCCGCCACGGGCAAGCGGGTGCGCCAGCTTCCGCTGAAAAATGCCGATCTCAACCTGAGCTGATCCTGCGACCGCAGGCCATCGCTCGCATCGGCCCGTCGGGACGATCGCCGACCTATCGCCGATGCGGGCCTTCCGGAGCCTTCATGATGAAAAAAACCGCTGCCAGTCTTGCCCTGTCCGCCCTCGCCACCACCGCTGTCGCTGCCGAGGAGGTGCGCCCGGCACGAGTGGCACCCGAGGCGGTCTATCAGGTCGCCCCGGGCCTGGGGCAGTTCACCGACGATGTGCTGTTCGGCGAGGTCTGGGTGCGCGATGCCCTCAAACCGCGTGACCGCAGCCTCGTCACCGTGACGGCGCTCATCGCCACCGGCAAGACCGCCCAGATCGGTGTCCACGCCGCCCGCGCCCTCGACAATGGCGTGACGCCGGCGGAACTCGGCGAGGTCATCACTCAACTCGCCTTCTATTCGGGGTGGCCGAACGCGATCTCGGCCGTGACCGAGGTCAAGCGCGTCTATGACGAGCGCGGAATCGGATCTGTGGCTGCGAGCGGCAGCGCGCCGGTGGAACTGGAGGCTGCGGCGGAAGCCGCCCGCAAGGCGGCCGTCGACACCGCCATCGCACCGACAGCGCCAGAACTGGCTGAACTCACCAATCGGGTGCTGTTCGGCGATCTGTGGCAGCGTGCCGAGCTTGCCCCGCGCGACCGCAGCCTCGTCACCATGGCGGCGCTGATCGCCATCGGCCAGCCCGAGCAGCTTCCCTTCCACGCCAATCGGGCAATGGATAACGGGTTGACGCGCGACGAGGTCGCCGAGACGGTGGCCCATCTCGGTTTCTACGCCGGATGGCCGCGCGCCGTATCGGCGGTGGCCGTACTGCAACGTGTTTTCGACAGCCGCACCGCCGCGACGGCGCAGCCGGCAGCCGCTGCCGATGCGGATCTCAAGATCGTCCGCGCCAAGAATGCGCCCTCGACACCGGGACCGTCGGCCTACTTCACCGGTGACGTCCGCGTCTCCGGCAATTTCCGCGGCGATGCGCCGGCGCGCGTGAGCGGCGCGACGGTGAACTTCACGGCGGGTGCCCGCACGGCGTGGCACACGCACCCTCTGGGCCAGACGCTGTTCATCATTTCCGGGCGCGGCCGGGTTCAGAAAGAAGGCGGGCCGATCCAGGAGGTAGTGCCCGGCGATCTGGTCTGGATTCCGCCGAATGTGCGCCACTGGCACGGGGCCAGCGCCGATCAGGCCATGTCACATCTGGCCGTGGCCGAGGAACTCGACGGCAAGGTGGTCACCTGGATGGAGAAGGTGACAGATGCGACGGGTCCAGATGAATAAGGTCAGCGCACCCTTATGAGAGGCCTCCTACGAGGCTAAAGCGCCGTTCAGGGCTTGCTTCGCGCGCAGTCGTGGCGCTCGGCACTAACGAGGCGGTGGTGACTCTACACTTGCAGTCCGGAAGATCCCGCCTCTACGGAATTACTGCGCGCCATCTTCGGCAACGGCCGCGCCGAGCCCCTGGTCTTTGACAATCCCCTCCAGTGACGCGAATCCTATCAGTGTGTCTATGTTGCCCGCAACGCGGGCGGACATGCTTGATGGGGTTGGTATCGCTGACGATCTAGAGGGACGGCGGGAGAGGGAGGGGGGAGAGGGAGGGGGGATGTCGCGGTGCGCGCGCCCGTAGGTCTCAGGACACGCGCATGACTGCACCTGTGTCGAGCCGTTTCACGTAATCCACCACGCGGCCGTTCCAATGATAAGCGAAATGCGCGCCCTGCGTCGGGATCGGTACGACATCGGCCCAGAACACGGCGATGCAGTGTCCATGGGAATACCGTACGCTTGGCCACGTGACACCGTTCGACCCCTCGGCCCGTCGCGCCGCACCAAATACCTGGGACGCCGTGTAATCATTCGGGTCCAGCAAGTCGGTGCTGCCTGTTGCGTCGTCCAACTCGGCATCGACCGAGCCGATCAGCTCCCGGAACTGTGACGTCCACCCGGGCGGCTCGTCGGTGGCGAGCATCATTCGCCTATGGTGGTGAATGGTTTCAGCGATAGCCACTTCGGTGCAGTCGCCTGCGTAATAGATACCGAACGAGCCGTCAGTGAAGCGGCCCGGCCGTAGGGGTGAGCGGTGGACGAAGGGCGCCATAACCCAACTGGCGCCGGGCCCGGTTATGCGGCGGGCCGCGGGTACCTTGGCGAGATCGCCTATGCTCTCGCGGATACGCGGATTGAACTTGGCTTCAGCTGAGGCGAGCGCCTCCCAGTCGGCCGGATCCGCAATATCCTCGAACAGATCGATGGGCGGATGAATCGAACGTATGATGCGGACGGTACGTGGCCAAACCACGCGGCGGACGCGCACGGTCACCATGCACCGCGCTCAGCGTCGAGATAGGCCCGCAGGTCGATCAGATCGGTAATCTCGCCACGCATCATGATGTCGAGCGCGCCTCGCCCGTCGAAGTTTGCATTCGGCTTGCGAATCCAAGCATAGCCCCGCGCGGGATCGCTGAAGAGGTAACGAAGCCCCTTATGGATGCCCATCAGGATGGCCATGCGGGCGCGCAAGTCGCGGTCGATCCGCCCGATACTGCCCTCCTTCCAGCGAGCCCAGGTGCGCTGAGCCATATCGCCTAGCAGGGTTCGGGCCTCAATGTCGCTCAGTTGCCACGCCCGAAACAGGTTCACCGTCGCGCGCGCAAGAGCGGCCGCTTCCGCATCCGTGATCGCCGGGAGGTCGGGTCGGGAAGCGGTCGGCTGGATCGTGGCGAACTGCATGGCGAAACCTCATTGGCATGAAAATAATCATTAAATGCCATTTGGCAAGGTGGAGGCGATTGAAGGTTCGCAAGCCACAGTCACGCCGCTATGCGGGAGGCTGCTATTGCTCGCGGCGCCGCCCCCGGACCGAGCCAGGAGCGAACTGTCTGGTCCTTGCAGGTCAGTTCGCCAATCGATCCGAACATCGTGTCGCTGATCGCCTGCTGTTGGGTCCGAAGATGATGCTCAAGCAGCGTGTGCCGAGAAATGTAGCCGGCACGCACTCCCGGAATGGCGTGGTTCATCAACAAGCGGGCGTCAAACTCGGAGACTCCGGCTGATGTAGCGAGCGTCCGGAAGGTCTGACGTAGATCGTTACCCCACTTCGCCAGAACGCGCCGTGCCTCCTTCTGCTCGGCGAGATGTCCACTGTCACTCTCTGCTGGGAACAGCCATTGCGTGGCCTCACGCGGATAGAGATGCCGACCAAACCGCATCTGACCTGCCACGGCTTTGTCAGCCAGTGACGATTAGAGCCTCGGCGGTTTCTGCGCGGGATTGCGCGGTGGTGATGAGACTGGCGGCGTAGGAAGCCGGCCGGATGTATCCGAGCGCTGAGTGAGGACGTCGCAGGTTGTCGTCGTCAACCCATGCCGCGATTTTCGTTCGTGCATGATCGAGCCCGAAGAACAGGCATTCATTGAGCAGCTCGTCGCGCATTCGGCCGTTAAGACTCTCGCAGAAGCTGTTTTGCATGGGCTTGCCCGGCGCGATGAAGGGCCAGATGATGTGGTTGTCCTGCGCCCAGGCGAGCACGGCATTTGAGGTGAACTCGGTGCCGCGATCGGAGACGATCATACCTGGCTTGCCCCGCCGCCCGGCTCACCGCCGGCAGGTCGTCCGCCCGGCCTTGCGCCCTCATTCCTCGCGGAAGGCGCGCATCAGCTGGTCCTGCAGCGGCTTGAGGAAATAGGAAATCGCCAGACGCGGCTCAGTGTGGATGAACACTTCCACCGGCATGCCGGGCACCAGTTGGAGCCCGCCGAGCTTCGCCACCGAGACCGGGTCGAGGGCGATCCGTGCCGTGTACCAGCTTTCGCCGCTGGCCGCGTCGACCAGCACGTCGGCGGAGACCTGCGCCACCGTGCCGGCCAGCTCGGGCGTGGTGCGCTGGTTGAAGGCGGTGAGCCGCAGCACCGCCGGCTCGCCGGTGTGGACCTGGTCGATGTCGCGCGGGCGCAGCCGCATCTCGGCCACCAGCGCGTCGGAACTCGGCACGATCTGCATCAGTGTTTCGCCCGGCGCGACGACACCGCCGAGCGTGTGCACGGCGAGGTCGTGGACGATGCCGGCCTGCGGGGCGTGCACCTCCATTCCCTGCAACCGCTCGAAGGCGGCGATCCGCTGCTCGGCAAGCTGGGCCAGCCGGAAGTCGATCTCGCGCAGGCTGGCCATCGCCTCGGCCTGGCGCTGCTGGTCGATCTCGATGATCGCAAGTTCCGTCTCGGCGATGCGGGCCTCGGCGCGGGCGATCTCGGCGACGAACTGGCCATGTTCGCCGGTGAGCTGGGCACGCAGCCGGCTCAGTTCCGCCACCTGGCCGAGGGTGGCAAGCTCCTTGCCGTGCAGCGTGGTGACGCTCTCCAGCTCGCGCGCGTTCCAGGCGAGTTCCTCGGTCTTGGCGTCCCGGCGCTCGGCCAGCCCCTCGACCTCGCGGTGGATCTGGGCGATGCGCGCCTCAAGCTGGCGCTTCTGCCCGGCGCCGAGGTCGCGGCGGGCCTTGAACAGCGACTGCTCGGCCGCGACGAGGGCCGCGGCGCGGCCGGAGGGATCATCGGCTGGCTGCAATTCCTCGGGAACGGCGAGGCCCGCCGCGCCATCGCGCTCGCCGATGAGCCGCATGCGCCGGGCGACCAGATGCCGGATCTGGTCTTCGACGATGGCGAGGTTGGCGCGCGTCAGCGTGTCATCGAGCCGGACCAGCACTTCCCCTGCGGCCACCCGGTCGCCGTCGCGCACGGTGATGGCGCCGACCACGCCGCCGTCGCGCGTCTGCACCTTCTTCACCCGGCCGTCCACTTCCAGCGTGCCGTTGCCGATCACCGCGCCGGCGAGTTCCGTCGTCGCCGCCCAGCCGCCGAGGCCGCCGATGAGCAGGGCAATGACGCCGAAGCCCAGCGCCAGCTCGCGCCGGATCGCGCGGGCGGCGGGCGAGGCGGCGGCCGGAACAGGTGTTTCGGGGGAGGTGAAGGCGGACATGGGCTACTCCACCGGCATCTTCAGCCGCGCGAGGACCTCGGCCCGCGGCCCGAGATCGGCGACCCGGCCCTCCTTCAGGATCAGCAGCTGGTCGAGCGTGCCGAGCAGCTGCGTGCGGTGGGCGATGGCGACGACGATGGCCCCGGCCGCGCGCGCGGACATAATGGCGGCGGCGAGCGCGGTCTCGCCTTCCCGGTCGAGATTGGCATTGGGCTCGTCGAGCACGATCAGGAAGGGCGTGCGGTAGAGTGCGCGGGCGAGGCCGATGCGCTGGCGCTGCCCGGCGGAAAGCGCCATGCCGTCAAGCCCGATCCGCGTGTCATAGCCGTCGGGAAAATGCAGGATCATCTCGTGGCAATGGGCATTGCGGGCCGCCGCCAGCACCTCCTGCGCCGGCGCCCCGGGTTCGAAGCGGGCGATGTTCTCCGCCACCGTGCCGTCGAACAGCTCCACATCCTGCGGGAGATAGCCGATATGGCGGCCAAGGGCCTCCGGCCGCCACTGCTTCAGCTCGGCGCCGTCGAGCCGGATAGTGCCGCGCAGGCAGGGCCAGCTTCCCACCAGCGCCCGGGCGAGGCTCGACTTTCCCGAGCCGCTCGGCCCGGCGATGCCAAGGCCCTGCCCCGCCTCCAGCCGGAAGCTCGCCTCCCGCACCACCGGCTGTGCCACGCCCGGCGGCGCGACGGCGATGTGCTCCACCGCGAGGCTGGCCGCGGGCGCCGGCAGGGCCAGCTTCTCGGCATCGGGGGGCCGCGCGAGCTGGGTCTCCAGCCGGGCGCGGGCCTGCCGCGCGGCAATGAAGCCGCGCCAATTGGCGATCGCCTGCTCGACCGGGGCCAGCGCCCGGGCGGTGACGATGGAGGCCGCGATCATCACGCCCGGCGAAAGCTGCTGGCGGATCACCAGATAGGCGCCAAGACCGAGCACCGCCGATTGCAGCGCCAGCCGCAGCGCCCGGGTGAGGCCGCCATGCAGCCCGGCAATGTCGGCCAGGCGCAGGCGGAGCCGCGCATGCTCGTCATTGATCCGGTTCCAGCCCGCGGCATAGGCCGGGGCCATGCCCATGGCGCGCAGCACCTCGGCATTGCGCCGTCCCGCCTCCAGCCGGTCCTGGCGGCGGATGGCGAGGCCGGCGCTCTCGCGCACGGGCGCGCGCATCGCCCACTCGCTGGCAAGCGTGCTGGCCATCAGCAGCAGCGAGCCGGCCACTGCCAGCCAGCCCAGCCAGGGGTGAAAGGCGAAGACCAGGGCGAGATAGACCGGCAGCCAGGGCAGGTCGCACAGCGCCACCGGCCCCGGGCCGGCGAGAAAGCCGCGGATCTGGTCGAGGTCGCCCACCGGCCGGGCCGCCGCGCCCGGCGGCGCGGCCAGCGGCAGCTCCAGCGCCAGCCGGAAGCTGGCGGAGCCGAGCCTCTCGTCGATCCGCTCGCCGATCCGGGCGAGCACCCGGCTGCGCAGGATTTCGATGAGGCCGAGGCAGGCATAGAGCCCCATCACCAGCACGCCCAGCGCCACCAGCGTCGGCACGCTGCCGCTGGTCAGCACCCGGTCATAGATGAGGATCATGAACAGCGGGCCGGTGAGCATGAGCAAATTGCTCACCCCGCTCAGCACCCCGACGCCCAGAAAGGCGCCGCGCACCTCGCGCAGCGCCTGCGCCACCGGGGTCCCGCCACGGGCGGACACGTCACTCACGCTCGGTTCCGCAGCTCAGCTCTGGCGTTCTGGCACGGCGAGGCGGAGGCGATGGCCGGAGACTGCGGGTAGGCGCATTCATGGGGCGGCGGCTCGCGGAGAGTGAACGGAACGCGGTGCGCGGATGAAACACCTTGGCGTGATGACACTCCCGCCGCCGCGCCGGCCTCTCCCGCAACCACCCCACTATATGCTACCTCTCTTCCGTTCTCATCAAGGGAGTTCTCCGATGAGCCCGACATCCAGCCTCGATCGTGCCGGCCAGGACGCCACCTCCGGGGCCGCGCCCTCCGGCGGCGCCAGCATGGGAAGCGGCGGCGACGACCGGCCATCGGAGAATATCAGCATCGATTTCGGCAGGATCGACGACAAGGCCAGCGGTGTGCAGGACGGTGTGCAGGACACCGGCAATGGCGGCGACCGGCCGACCGAAGAGATCGGCTTCAGCTTCACCAAGCCGCCTGAGCCGACGCCGGCCGTCGCCTCGTCGCCGGCGAGCGGCGCGGCGAGCCTTGACAACGACGGCGACCGGCCTTCCGAGAACATCAGCCTCAGCTTTAACAGGATCGACGACAAAACCAGCGATGCGCAGGGCCATGGCAGCGGCGGCGACGACCGGCCCTCCGAGAACATCAGCCTCAGCTTTAACAGGATCGACGACAAAACCAGCGATGCGCAGGTGCATGGCAGCGGCGGCGCGGATGATTTCGTGCTTGAGCCCGGCACCGCCGGCGCGGAAGGATCGTCCGGCCTGCTGGATTTCTCCGGTATCGGCGATAAGGGTCTCGCAGAGGCTGAGGAGTCCCTGGCCTTCGACAGTGCCTCCGCACCGCAGCCGGGCGGCGACAGCGCCGCCCTCACGACCTTCGAGGCCGCGCATGCGGACCCGACCGGCGACCGCATCGAGGACATCGTCGCCGCCCCGCGGCCGGTGGCCGACGATTTCATCGCCTAGAGCCCTTTCCGAGCGGGCGGAGCTCGGGCGCGGCGTGCCTGATCAGGCCCTGGCCGCCGCCACGTCACGCCGGCGATCGAGCGTGTTGTCGACCGCCGGGGATGGCTTGCCTGCACAGTGGCCGGGGCGGCGCCTGTAGCCGATCTGCGCCCGGATCAAACTCCCGGGCCCGCCCGCTCATTCTCCGCCGGTGTCGGGAATGGTGAGCAGCTGCCCGCACGCCTTGCAATGCACCGCATCGGGCTCATGGCGCATCAGCGCGCAGCTCGGACAACGGAACGAGACCTTGTAGGGGCGGAACAGCGCTTGGGCGAGCCGCACGAAAAGCGAGATCCCAACGATCATCGTGACGATCGCGGTCAGCTTGCCGGCCGGGCCAGGAAGCGTGATGTCGCCGAAACCCGTCGTCGTGATGGTGGCGACGGTGAAGTAGAGCGCGTCGATCCACCCCTCCATGCCTGAGCCCGGCCGGGCGAAGACCGTGTAGATAAAGCCGGTAATGACGAACAGGCAGGTGACGAGGTTGATGCCGGCGCGGCCGACATCCTCCCATTCGCCATAGCCGCGTCGGCGAAGCGCGCGCCAGAAGATGTCCTTCTGCGACATCGACCACAGCCGCAGGATCCGCAGGAAACCCAGATTCGCCAGCCAGAGCGGCGCGAGCAGCGTGGCGAGGACGACCAGATCGACCCAGACCACGGGCTGCCGAAGCCAGCGCCCGAAATGGACCGACGAGATCGCCCTCGCCGAGAGATCGGCGGCAAGCAGCAGGGCGACGGCGTAGTCGATCCACAGATAACCCCGCCAGTGCTGAAGCACCGGCCCCAGAATGAAGAAGCCGACGATGACGAGGTCGATGCTGGCGACCGCCCATTGGAAGCGGGTCGCCCGCCGGTCAGTTCCCGCATAGAGCTCGCGCAGGCCCCGGCGCCATCCGGAACGGGTGGCCGTGCCGTCGTCGGGGTCGTGTGCGTGCTGGCGCTGCGCATCCAGCAGCGCGGCCACCGTCGGCCCCGCGCCGTGTGCCCGATGACCGTTCGCCTCGCCGCCCGGGGGGGCCGTCGTTCCGCTGGTGCCCGTCGCGCGCTCCATGAATCCCCCGGTGCATCCCCCGGTGTGCATCCGCCGGTGTCGATGCGAAGACCATAGCGCAGCCGCGATCCGGGTGCGCCGGATCATGCCACCGACAGAACGCCTGCTATTGATAGAGCGCGCGCATCTCCCGGAAGGAGATCAGCTGCCGCTGTCGCTCGTCCCACAGCGTCAGCCGCACGCAGCCGAAACTCTCCCAGAGCGTCAGCCGCCCGACATCGCGCAGTTCCGGATGGTCGCGCAGCACTTCCGGCAGGCGGTAATAGGGAATGCGGGCGCAGAGGTGATGCACATGGTGCATGCCGATATTGGCGCTGAACCAGCGCAGAACGGCTGGCAGGTCGTAATGCGACGAGCCGTGCAGCGCCGCCTCGTGGAATTCCCAGCTCTCATTGTCGTCCCAGTGCGTGCCCTCGAACTGGTGCTGGACATAGAACAGCCAGACCCCCGCGGCCGCGCCCAGGATGACGATCGGCAGGTGAACCAGCAGGAACGGCCCGATGCCGAAAGCCCACATCAGCAGTCCCGCCGCGACGGCGATGCCGAGATTGGTCGTCATCGTGCTCACCCACGGCGTCCAGCCCTTGCGGGTGAAGCCGACGGGCAGGCGGCTCTCCAGCAGAAAGACGTAGATCGGGCCGATGCCGAACATCACCAGCGGGTGGCGGTACAGGCGATAGCGCAGCCGCCCCCAGCGCGAGCGCGCCAGATATTCGTCCACCGTCAGCGTGTCGATGTCGCCAATGCCGCGGCGGTCGAGATTGCCGGCACTGGCGTGGTGAATCGCATGGGCGCGCCGCCAGTGGTCATAGGGCGTCATCGTCAGCACGCCGATCACCCGGCCGGTCCAGTCATTGCCGCGCCGATTGCCGAAGAACGAGCCGTGGCCGCAATCGTGCTGGATCATGAACAGGCGCACCAGCAGCCCGGCCGCCGGGAGGATGAGGAGCGCGTACAGCCAGAACTGATCCAGTTTCAAAGCCGTCAGCATCGCGGCCCAGGCAAGGGCAAAGGGCACGGCGGTGATGAGAAGTTCGCGGACGCTGCGGCGCGGATCGGACTGGCGGTAGTCGTTCAGCCGGCGCGCCCAGCTTCTCGCATCGGCCTTCGCGAGCGCGCGTTCACCTTGCATCAACATCTGCATCTCCGTCTCTACGCACCTCGATCGCGCGTAAACCGGGCGGCTCGTCGATGTTCGTGGGGTGAGGCCGCGCGTTCGGCACGGCGAAGGACGCATTGAAGCACGGAACGGTGTTGAAAATGCGCGGCAGCCGTCACTTTGTCGCTCGCGGCTGCCCGATGGCGCAAAAGAGGTGTGAATTAGGGCGGCGATCGGACCCCGGCTCTCTGCGGAGTTTACGTTCTGAATCAAGGAGTTAAGGCGTTTATCGCCGGGGTCCGATCGCCGCGCCTATTCCCACGCAGTGCCCGCTGAAACCTCCGCAAACCCGCGCCAGGCGATCAGCCGCGGGCCTCGTCCTTGCGGCCGGACTCGAACAGGAACCAGGTGCGGCGCTCGGTCTCGTCGATCCAGTTCTCGATCAGGCTGGCGCTGGCGACATCGCCGTGCTCGTCGCACAGCGCGTGGGTGGCGCGCAGGAAGCCCGTGAGCGCGACATTGTCGCTGCGCAGTTCGGCGAGCATGTCCTGGGCGGTGACGAAATCGGCGTCGTTGTCCTCAATCCGCGACAGGCGGGCAATATGGCCGACCGAGCGCAGCGTCGTGCCGCCCAGCTTGCGCACGCGTTCCGCCAGTGCGTCGGTCATGGCGAAGATCTGGTCGGCCTGCTCGTCGAGCATCAGGTGATAGTCGCGGAAATGCGGGCCCGACAGGTGCCAGTGGAAGTTCTTGGTCTTCATGTAGAGCGTGAACACATCGGCCAGCAGGGTGGTCATGGCGGCGGCGAGGTCGGCCACGGCGTTGGAAGGCAGCGAGGTGGGGGTGGTCAGCGGTGCAAGCCGGCGCTTCTTGGTGGCTTCGATATCCATGACAGGCTCCATAAAGTGGATTCGGGGTTGCGGTCTTTGAGACATGGCAAGGCGGAGCATGCGCCGCGAAAGGGCGCGCGTCTTGCCAGCTTGAACGGTCGGGTCGTGCAGGCGCGCGCGCCTAATGGGGGCGAGGCCGGCTTTTGAGCGCTTCGAACACGAAGCCCATGATGGCGTCGAACGGCTTGGCAAGGAAACCGACGGCCCCGGCCTCCTGCGCCCGCCGTCGCACCCGCTCCTCGGGAAAGCTGGTGATGAAGATGACCGGCAAGCCCGCGCCACGCGCGCGCAGAACATCGAACAGCTCGATGCCGCTCATGTCAGGCATCTGAACGTCGGTGATCAGGCAATGGGCCTGCGGCATGCTCGACGAGGCGAGAAAGGCTCCTGCCGAAGCAAAAACGCTCGTCCTGAAGCCGAAAGAGCGGATAAGGCTTTCGATGGCCACGCGCACCGATTCATCATCATCGATGATGGCGATCATCGGAACGTCAGACACGGGATTTCCCTTTCGCGGTCAAAGCGGCACGCCTTGGCGCGTCCCGATGACAATGGCGCGAAAGATCCGAAATTCACATTATACGGAGGTTTGGAATTCAGGCCTTTGTGATGCCAAGGCCGAGCGTTTCCGCCATGCGCACCAGATCCGCCAGGGATTTCGCGTTCATTTTGCGCATCACATGGCCGCGATGAATCTTCACGGTGATTTCCGACAGATTGATCTGAGCCGCCACCTGCTTGTTCATCAGCCCGGAGGTCACAAGCGACATCACCTCCTTCTCGCGCGCGGTCAGCGACTGGTAGAGGGCGCGGATGTCGGTCGAGGCCTTGTCGGCCTCGCTCTGCCGGCGGTCGTTCTCCAACGCCGTCGCCACGGCGTCCAGCATGTCCTGATCGCGGAACGGCTTGGTCAGGAAGTCGACCGCGCCGGCCTTCATCGCCCGCACCGTCATCGGAATATCGCCATGCCCCGTCATGAAGATGATCGGCATGTTCATCGGCGATGACGCGATCTGCGACTGGAAGTCGAGCCCGCTGACGCCCGGCAGGCGAATGTCCAGCACCAGGCAGCGCGGCGCGGCGGGGGGCTTGGCGGCGAGCAGTTCGGCGGCCGATCCATACAGCTCGACGCGCAGCCCGACCGAGCGGAACAGGCTGCTGAGCGCCTCGCGCAGCGCCTCGTCATCATCGACCACAATCACCGTGGGCGCAGGAGGAGCGGCGGGCGTGCGGCTGGAGGACGACGTGGACATCACGGCACCTGTTCCTTCAGTGCGGGCAGTTTGACGGTGAAGCTCATCCCATGGTCGGCATTGGCCGCGAAGGAAATGCGGCCGCCATGGGCTTCGATGATGGAGCGGCAGATCGACAGCCCCATGCCAAGCCCTTCCTTCTTCGTGCTGTAAAAGGCGGTGAAGAGCTGGCTCGCGCTCTCCGGGTCGACGCCGATGCCGGTGTCGCGCACCTCAAGCAGGGCGCTGCACTCCCCACCGCCCTCGCGGGCCTCGCGCGTGGCGATCGACAGCGTGTGGGTGCGTCCCGAGACGCTGGCCATGGCCTGTATGGCGTTCATCAGCAGATTGATGACGACCTGCTGAAGCTGCACGCGATCGCCTGAAATGTCGGGCAGCGCGGCCTTGAGGTCGAGCCCGACGCTGACGCTGTGCGACGCAGCTTCCCGCTCCACCAGCGCCAGCGCGTCCTCGACGACGTCGTTCAGATTGACCGGCATGTGATCGGGGTCGGCACGGCGGGCCAGCGCCCGCAGGCGGGCGATCACGTTGCTGGCGCGCTTGCCATTGCTGATGATGCGCTCCACCGAGGCGCGGGCTTCGCCAAGGTCCGGCACCTCGCGCCCGAGCCAGCGCAGGCATGCTTCGCCATTGGTGACGACGGCGGCGAGCGGCTGGTTGACCTCGTGAGCGATGGAGGCGGTGAGTTCGCCCATGGTCGCGACCCGCGTCGCGTGCGCCAGCTCGGTCTGGGCCTTTTGCAGCATCGCTTCCGAGCGTTTGCGTTCGGTGATGTCGTTATTCGTCTCCATCACCGCCACGGGCCGGCCCGCCTTGTCCATCTGCAACGACCATCGACTGAGAACGGTCACCTGCGTGCCGTCGCGCTTGAAGTGCGTGAGCTCGCCGGCCCATTGGCGGTCCGCCAGCAGCGTGGCCTGGATACTGGCCGGCGGGACCGGAAACCGGGTGCGCAGCAGGTTGGCGGCCATCTGGCCAAGCGCTTCCGCCCGGCTCCAGCCATAGAGCTCTTCCGCACCCTGGTTCCAATAGGTGATCCGGTCGGCCAGATCGCGCACGAAGATGGCGTCATGGGTGAGGTTCAGCAGGTTGGCCTGCTCGCGCAGCGCTGACGTCACCTGCTGGTTTCGCAGGGTCAGGAGACTGGTGATGGTGATGGCGGAGAGGCTCACGCCCAACCGGACCAGCGCCGAGCTTTCCCAATCATGCTGGTGCACGATCAGGAAGCTGATGCTGGTAAGGGCGATGCACCCGCCGGAGACCGCCAGCACGCCGCGTCGCCCGACGAAGTGGGCCGACGGCATGATGACCGCGACGTAGAGAACGGCAATCGCGGTGTCGAGCGGCGTGAGCGTATCGACGGCAAAGATCGGTGCGGCCATGATGATCGCGATGATCGGGAAGAAAAAAGGAGAAGCTGCGCCGTTCTCCCCGCGCGTACCTTTTATAGCCACGTGCTCCCCCTTGCTGCCGCCGCTGTACTCAGCTCGTCATGACGCATCGTCATATCGCGCATGACGGTTCAACCCGCCAAGTAGAGCTTTCTCTTTCGCACGGTCTAGAACAGAAGCCCGAAACGGGCGTTTCCCCTGGTGGGCGAGCGCAGGTCCACGCACCCGGCCGCGCCCCTGCGTGTGGTCGGCCGCGTCGGCATGCGTGGCGCGGCCACGAGATATACCAAAGTATGAAGGTTGGCATCCAAGAGCATATTGAATGAAACGCTCGTACAATTTTGCATAGCGGGGATGCGTCTACTCTCAACTCATCGAATTGCCTGATGATCTTGAGAGGAATTCAGATGCATTCCCCAGTCGCCACCACATCAGTAAACGGCGTGTATTGCCAGGCCAGTGAGCGCCTTCAGGAAGCAGATGGCGAGATCAACGCCATTGACCGCAATGCGCGGGTCCGGTCGGCCCTGCCGAAATGGCGCCTCAAGCGCGTCATCGAATATGTGAACATGAATCTCGCCGAGCGTGTCAGCCTCGCCGACATGGCCGGCGCGGCCGGGCTCAGCCGGATGCACTTCGCCGCCCAGTTCAGGGTCGCGACCGGGCTGCGTCCGCACGACTTCCTCCTGCGCCGCCGCATCGAGCTGGCGCAGGAACTGCTCGCCGGCACCAACCAGCGCATCATCGACATCGCCATGGCGGCCGGTTTCCAGACGCAGGCGCATTTCACCACCGTGTTCAAGCGCCTTGTCGGCGACACGCCGCGCCAGTGGCGCGTGGCGGCGGCGCGTCAGTCCAATGCCGTGAAGCCGCGCCACCGTCCGCTTGCGGAACACGCGCCGCGCGCCAGCCTCGGGCTGGTGGCGGGCATCTGGGAAGGCTCGGCAAAGGCGGTCCCGCCGCGCTACGGCGTCGCGAACTAGCTGGCGGCGACGTCGCCTCCATGGCCCCGCCCTCGCTCCCGATCGGAGGCGGGCGCGGCTTCCGTCCCCGACCCGGTGCCCCGGCCCGGTGCCCCGACCCGGAACCTCGGGCCGATCCGCCCTCATTCCATTCCTGCCGTCGGCTTGCCGCATCCTGCGGGGGCGCGGCCACTCCTGGAGAACTGCCATGACCAGCTATGTCACCACCAAGGACGGCGTCGAGATCTTCTTCAAGGACTGGGGTCCGAAGGACGCCCAGCCCATCGTCTTCCATCACGGCTGGCCGCTGTCCTCGGACGATTGGGACGCGCAGATGCTGTATTTCCTCGGCGAAGGCTTCCGCGTCGTCGCCAGTGACCGTCGCGGCCATGGCCGCTCGGCGCAGGTGAGCGAGGGCCACGACATGGACCACTACGCCGCCGACGTCTCCGCCGTGGTCGAGCATCTCGACCTGAAGAACGCCGTCCATATCGGCCATTCCACCGGCGGCGGCCAGGTCGCGCGCTATGTCGCCAAATTCGGCCTGCCGCAGGGCCGCGTCGCCAAGGCGGTGCTGGTCGCCTCCGTGCCGCCGATCATGCTGAAGACCGACGCCTATCCCGGCGGCCTGCCGATCGAGGTGTTCGACGGCTTCCGTTCGGCGCTGGCCGCCAATCGCGCCCAGTTCTACGTCGATGTCGCCTCTGGCCCGTTCTACGGCTTCAACCGCGACGGCGCCAAGGTCGCGCAGGGCGTGATCGACAATTGGTGGCGCCAGGGCATGGCCGGCAGCGCCAAGGCGCATTACGAGGGCATCAAGGCCTTTTCCGAGACCGACCAGACCGCCGACCTCAAGGCGATGACGGTGCCGACCCTCGTGCTGCAGGGCGATGACGACCAGATCGTCCCCCACAAGAACGCCAGCGCGCTGCAGGCGGAACTGCTGCCGAACCCCACGCTGAAGGTCTATCCCGGCTTCCCGCACGGCATGCTGACCACCCATGCCGACGTCATCAACCCGGACATCCTCGCCTTCATCAAGGGCTGAGCGATCGGCTGACCGTCTTGCCAATCTGCGGCGGTGCCTTGACGGGCATCGCCGCTTTTGTCTGGCGGCAAGCGTCCGAACCAGGTTGCAAGGCGGGCTCAGCGCAGCATGGCCGGCAGGTTCTGCGCCATGAAGTCGACGAAGGCGGCGAGCTTGACGGGAAAGCCGGGGCCGCCGGGCCACACGGCGGAAACCGCGCGCTGATTGGCCGTCTGGTCGGCAAGAAGCGGCCGCAGCGCGCCGCTTTCAATGTGCTCGTCGGCCCAAAAACTTGGCAGGCAGGCAATGCCCATCCCGTCCAGCGTGGCCATCAGCAGCAGCGCATAATGGTCGGCGACCAGCTTGTTCGACAGCCCGGCATTCACATGCGCCTTGTCCGGCCCGAGCGGCCAATTGTCGATGCGCCGGCTGGAGACGTTCCGATTGCGCAGGCAGGCGTGGCCGAGAAGATCCTCGATCGTCTGCGGAACGCCGCGCCGTTCGAGATAGGCCGGCGCCGCCACCAGCCGCAGGCTGAACACGCCGAGCCGCCGGGTGAGCAGGCGCGAATCCTGCAGCGGGCCGATGCGCAGAACGACATCATAGCCCTCCTCGACCAGATCGACGATCCGATTGGTGTAGCTGACGTCCAGGTCGATGTCGGGAAAGCGCGCCATGAACTGGAGGAAAACCCGGTTCCAGCGGTCGCTCACCACGGGGGCGCTGACGCGCAGCTTTCCACTTGGCGTCGCGTGGACGCTCGACAGGCGGGCTTCCGCCGAGGCGAGCTCCGCCATGATGCGGCGGCAATGGTCGAGAAACACGACGCCTTCCGGCGTCAGCCCGATGCTGCGGTTGTTGCGATGAAACAGCCGGATACCCATGCGCGCTTCCAGCCGGACGATGGCCTTGCCAATGGCCGAGGCGGTCACGCCGAGAACGCGGCCCGCCGCCGCATAGCTCCCGGAATCATTCACCTGAACGAATACTGAGATACCATCCAGCTTGTTCATGCGGAATTCTTGTCCGCATCATCCGGCATCCGATCCCGGTTTCGCATGCTCATCAAACTACCTAGCCTCCTGCGTCCGCCGGCGGATGAAAGAACTGGGACGATGCCACCAAGCAAAGGCGAGTTGACGATAGGACAGGGCCGTTTCGGCGAGCGCATCATCAAGCATCCAGACATGGCCGGGTCCCCGATTGCCGGGATCGTCGTGGCCGGTCTGGCGCCCTGGCAGCAGCGTCGCGCCACGGACATGATGCAGGCGCGGCTCGGCGGCCCGCTCACGATCAAGGAGATCGCGCGCGCCTGTCAGATCACGCCCAGCCATTTCGCACGCGCCTTTCGCGGCACCTTCGGCCGCGCACCGTATCGCTATCTGACCGATCTCAGGATCACCGAGGCCAAGCGGCAGATGATGGAGACCGATCTGCCGCTGACGACCATCGCCATGATGTGCGGCTTCACCGATCAAAGCCATTTCACCCGCGTGTTCCGGCGCCTGGTCGGCACGAGTCCCGGCCTGTGGCGGCAATCCCCCAGGAAATAGGCCCGGCGGCGTCCGGCGGGCATCATGGCGGCTACTCCCGCATGGCGCAATTGGCGGTGGCGGGCGCCCCCGCGAAGCGGTCCGCCAGCCAGCGAACCGCCGTGTCGGCGCCCCGGCGCGCGGCGGTGCCGTGGTCGACCCCCGCCATCTCGACATAGCGGACATGCCGGCCCGTCGCGCACAGATGCTTGACGTAGCGCCGGGTGATCGGCGCCTCGACGATCGGGTCCGCCCCGCCTTGCAGCATCAGGATCGGCACGTCGCGCTGCGTCTCGGGCGTGCTGTTGCGCGCGATCAGGCGGCCCCAGACGGTGGCATCGCCGGGCTCGGCGGCGAGAAAGCCGCTGCGCTGGAAGCCGAGACTGTCGAGCCCGAGCTGAAGGTCTTCGACCGGACCGAGGCTGCAGACCTGCGCAATGGCATCAATGGCCGCTATCGCTTGCCGGTCGGCGATTTTGTCGATCGGCGCACCGTAGAAGCGCTGCCATGACCAGATGGCATAGGAGGCAATGACCCGCCCCGCCGCCGTTTCGGCGTCGGCGCGCAGGAGCCGGCGAAGCTGCGTCGGGGCCGATACGGCGGCGCTGCCGACCAAAGTCAGTTCCGGGGCGTAGCTGCCGGCAATCGAGGCGACGAACAGGGCGCCATGCCCGCCCTGGGAAAAGCCCCAGGCGGCATAGCGCGGGCCCGCATCCGCCTGGGGCAACTCCCGCACGGCACGCACCGCGTCGATCATCGCGCGGGCGGTGCTGACGCCGTCGAGATAGGGGTGAACACCGGCCGAGCCGAGGCCGGGATAATCGGCGGCGACCACGCAGTGCCGTTGGCGAGCATCTGCGTGAGCCCCAGCGTCGCCCCGATCGCCCGTTCCACATTGAGCGATGGCGCACAGTCACGGGCGACGCCGGTCGTGCCATGCCCCCATGAAACGACGGGGCGCCCCGAGGCTGGGGCCGGACCATCGGGAATGATGGCAAGGCCGGAGACGATGACCGGCGCGTTCCGGGAAGTGCGCGAGCGGTAGAGAATGCGGTAGACCGAGCCATAGCGGTAGAAGCCCGGCACGGGCGTCGCCGCCACCAGCACGCCGCGCCGGGGCGCGGCCTTATCGGAGGCGAAGGCCGCCGCGCTCGGCAGCGACAGGAGAACCGACAGCGCCGCCGCCATGCAGAGGCGGAAAACCTGCTTCCGTGCCATCGTGGCCTCTCACTTTCCGTCCGTTGAAACGCATCGACAGGACAACGCCGCGTCAGGAGCCGACAGGACCGCCATAGGCGCCGTGCTCGTGAACGGTCTTGCCGCGAAACACCCAATAGGCGTGGGCCTGATAGGCGAGCACGATCGGGATGATGACCGCGACCCCCACGGCGAGGAAGGCGAGCGATTGCGGGTCGGACATGCCGTCCCACACCGTGACGTGGCGCGGCACGAGATAGGGCCAGAGGCTGACGATGAGCCCGATCAGCCCGAGCGCGAACAGGGCCAGCGCGAGCAGGAAGGTGCGGGCCTGCGCGCCTTCCCAGATCCCGCGCCAGAGCGCGATGATGACGGCGAGCGTCACCAGCGGCACGGGCGCGAGCAGGGCGAGATTGGGAAAGGCGAACCAGCGCGCCGCCACCTCCGGCACGCTCCAGGCGCTCCAGGCGCTCACCAGCGCCATCATCGCGGCGGTGAGGATGAGCGCGGCATGGGCGATCTCGCGGGCGAAGACCTGCGTCGCGCCGTCGGTCTTCCAGATCAGCCAGCCGGCGCCGATCAGCGCGTAGCCGCCGATGAGGCCGGCCCCGCACAGCACGCCGAGCAGGCTGAGGAAGCTGAACGGCCCGCCGGCGAACATGCCGTTTTCCACCGGCACGCCATTGATCAGCCCGCCGAGGATCAGCCCCTGGCAAAAGGTGGCCAGTACCGAGCCGGCGAAGAAGGCGATATCCCAGACCAGGCGGAAGCGCGTCGCCTGCAGGCGGAAGCCGAACGCCACGCCGCGGAAGATCAGCGCGAACAGCATGAACATGATCGGCAGGTAGAAAGCCGGCAGCAGAATATAGTAGCCGGCGGGAAAGGCGGCGAACAGCAGCGTGCCACCCATGACAAGCCAGGTCTCGTTGCCGTCCCACACCGGCTCGATCGAGGCCATCATCAGGTCGCGGTCGGCCTCGCGCGGGGCGGCGAGGAACAGGATGCCGACGCCGAGGTCGAGCCCGTCGGCGAGCACATAGACCGTGACGCAGAACACGGCGACGGCGGCGAAGACCAGCGGCACAGTGTCCGCCTGCAGAAGTTCGGTCATGGTCAGGCCCTCGCTGGGTCGGTGCCGCGCGCGGGCGACGGGACGGGAGACGTGGTGAAGGCGCCGAGCGTGCTGCGCTCCATGCCGGGATGCTCGCGCGTCGGCGGCGATGTATCGATCGGCCCCTTCAGGGCGACCCGCCCGGCGAACCACAGGAAGGCCAGCAGCAGCACATTGTAGACGGCGAAGAAGATGAGCAGGCTGGTCGTCACCGCCCCGGCCGCGACCGGCGCGGCGGCATCCGCCGTGCGCAGCGCGCCATAGATGATCCAGGGCTGCCGCCCCGCCTCCGTCACCGTCCAGCCGGCCAGCACCGCGAGGAAGCCGAGCGGCGTGGTCGCCATGGTAAGGATCTGGAACCAGCGGGCGGTGAACAGATTTCCGCGCAGCCGCAGCACGAAGCCGGTGAGCGCGGTCGCCAGCAGCACCACGCCGATGCCGGCCATGAGGCGGAAGGCGAAGAACACCACCGGCACATAGGGCTGGTCCGCCGGCGGCACCGCCTTCAGCCCCTGCACCTCGCCATCCCAGCTATGGGTGAGGTAGAGGCTGGCGAGGTGGGGAATGTCGATGGCGTAGAGGTTCTTCTGCGCCGCCATGTCCGGCCAGGCGATCACCGTCATCGCCGGCCCCTTGGTGGTCTCCCACAGGCCCTCCATCGCCGCGAGCTTGGTCGGCTGCTCGACCATGGTGTTGCGGCCATGCATGTCGCCGATGACGATTTGCAGCGGCGCCAGCACCAGCGCCAGCCACAGCGCCATCGAGAACCCCGTGCGCGAGGCCGCCACATGCTGGCCGCGCCAGAGATGGAACGCCGAGACGCCAGCGATGACAAAGGAGCAGGTCAGGAAGCTCGCGCACACCATATGGGCGAGGCGATAGGGGAAGGACGCGGTGAAGATCACGTCCCACCAGCTCACCACATGATAGATGCCCTGCGCATCGGCGACCGCGCCGGCCGGGGTCTGCATCCAGCTATTGGCGGCGATGATCCAGGTGGACGAGATCAGCGCGCCCATCGCCACCATCAGGCAGGCGAAGACATGCGCGCCCTTCGACACCCGCCCTTCGCCAAACAGCATGATGCCGATGAAGCCCGCCTCCAGGAAGAAGGCGGTCATCGTCTCATAGGCGAACAGCGGCCCCAGCACATTGGCGACCGAGCGCGAGAAGCCGGCCCAGTTGGTGCCGATCTCGTAGCTCAGCACGATGCCGGTGACGACGCCCATGCCGAAGCCGAGCGCGAACAGCCGCATCCAGAACCGCATCAGGTCGCGATAGACCGGCTTGCCGGTGCGCCACCACAAAGCGCTGAGCACGGTGACGAACCAGGCGGTGCCGATGGTCAGCGTCGGCCACAATATGTGGAAGCCGATGGTGAAGGCGAATTGCAGGCGTGACAGGGCGACCGCGTCCATCTCACTGCGCTCCCGGCTGGGTGGTGGTCTTCACGAGGCGCACCGGCACCCCCTTCGAGGAGGGGGTGAAGCTCTGCGGGTCATGCGCGTAGAGCGGCACCAGCGGGTTGGTCTCGGGGTAATAGGCGGCGCAGCTGCCATCAGGGAAGCTGTAGGGCACGACCCTGAAGCCGCGCACCGCCCGCGCGACGCCGTCCTGCGACAGGGTGAGGATGTCGACCCGGTCATCGGCCTTCAGGCCGCGCCGGTTCATCTCTGTTTCATTGAGGAACAGCACGTCGCGCTGGCCGTAGACGCCGCGATAGCGGTCGGAGAGCGAATAGAGCGTGGTGTTGTACTGGTCGTGGCTGCGCACCGTGGTCAGCCACAGGGCCTGCGGATCATCGACGGCGGGGTCCTCGCACAGCCCCTCGCAGACCAGCAGGTTGGCTTTGCCGGAGGGCGTCGCCCAGATCCGCTCGCGCGCCAGCGAGGTGAGGTGGAAGCCGCCGGGCTCCTTGATCCGCTCATTATAGCCCTGGAAGATCGGGAACACCGCCTCGATGTCCTCGCGGATCCGCGCATAGTCGGCGATCAGCTCCTCCCACGCGACCCTGGAGCCGGCGCCGAGGGTGGCGCGGGCCATGCCGGCGATAATGGCGGGCTCGCTCTTCAGCTGCTCCGAGGCCGGGCGGTTAGGACCGCGCGAGGCATGCACCATCGACATGGAATCCTCGACCGTGACCGCCTGCGGGCCGCCGGCCTGCTCGTCCAACTCGGTACGGCCGAGGCAGGGCAGGATCAGCGCCTCGCGGCCATGCACGATATGGCTGCGATTCAGCTTGGTGGCGATGTGGACGGTGAGGTCGAGCCGGCGCATCGCCGCCTGGGTCTGCTCCCAGTCGGGAATGGCGGCGGCGAAATTGCCGCCCAGCCCGATGAACACCCGGGCCTCGCCGCGCACCATAGCCTCCAGCGCGGTGACGACGTTGTGGCCGGGCGCACGGGGAGGCGAAAAGCCGAAGCGGGCCTCAAGCGCAGCGAGCAGCGCATCGCTGGGCACCTCGGTGATGCCGACGGTGCGGTCGCCCTGCACGTTGGAATGGCCGCGCACCGGGCAGATGCCGGCACCCTCGCGGCCGATATTGCCGCGCAGCAGCGCGAGGTTGGCGAGCTGCTGGACGTTCTGCGTGCCGTGGCGGTGCTGGGTGATGCCCATGCCGAAGACGAGGATCGCCCGCTCGGCCTTCATATAGGCGTCGGCGGCGACCGCGATATCCGCCCGCGCAATGCCGGATTTGCGCTCGATATCTGCCCATTGCGTCGCCTTCAGATCGGCGATCAGCGCGTCGATGCCGGTGGTGTGGCCGTGGATGAAATCCCAGTCCAGCACCGGGCCCCGTCCCTCCGTGCGGGCGCTCTCATCCGCCTCGACCATCCGCTTCATCATGCCCTTGATCAGCGCGACATCGCCGCCGACCCGGACCTGGAACAGGCGCTGGGAAATCGGCGTTGAGGTCAGGGTCGCCATCTCCACCGGGTTTTGCGGCGCCTGGAAGCGCTCCAGCGCCCGCTCGCGGAACGGGTTGAACGACAGGATGGTGGCGCCGCGCCGCGAGGCGTTGCGCAGATCCGTCATCATGCGCGGGGAATTGGTGCCGGGGTTCTGGCCGAAGATGAAGATGCAGTCAGCCTTCTCGAAATCCTCCAGCAGCACGGTTCCCTTGCCGACGCCGAGCGACTGCGGCAGGCCGACGCTGGTAGCCTCGTGGCACATGTTGGAGCAGTCGGGGAAGTTGTTGGTGCCGTATTCGCGGGCGAACAGCTGGTAGAGAAACGCGGCTTCATTGGAGGCGCGGCCCGAGGTATAGAAATCCGCCATGTTCGGGTCCGGCAGCGCCTTGAGATGGCGCGCGACGATGGCGAAGGCCTCGTCCCAGCTCACCGGTACATAGGTGTCGGTATAGGCGTCGTAGCGCATGGGGTGGGTCAAACGCCCCTGCATCTCCAGCTCGAAATCGGTGAAGGCCTCCAGCTCGGAGACGGTGTGGGCGGCGAAGAAGTCGGGCGTGCAGCGCTTCGTGGTCGCCTCCCACGCCACCGCCTTGCCGCCATTCTCGCAATATTCGAACGGTGAGGGATTCTTCGGGTCGGCCCAGCCGCAGCCGGGGCAGTCGAAGCCGCCATGCTGGTTCATGCGTGCGAGCGTCGCCATGCCGGAGAGGGCGATGTCCTGCTCGGCGAGGGCGGTGCCCATCGCCTTCAGCGCGCCCCAGCCACCGGCCGGCTCGTGATAGGGACGAATAGTCTTCACAACGCCCATGAAAGTCTCCTACCGCATGGCTTGAGAGATCGGTCGGCGTGTCACCGCCATGGGATTCGCTGCGCTATAGAAATTCGCTCAGCCAGCCCGTCGTTATCTAAAGACGAGAGCGGGGGCGGATAAATGATCTCATCATATGCGGGCAATAAACCTAGGTATTACGGCTTCGGCTCATGGTGGGCATGACAGCCCGTTTCGCCCGCACCGCGCGGGCCGGGTGACGGGGACGGGCGTTCAGCGCGCGGCCCGATCCCGCGATTGGACGATGCGAAAGCCCGTCGACGGATGGGCGGGGCGGCATACCAAAGTGCGATGCGCCCGTACTGCTGTATGATTTTCCCTCGCCGCGCAGTGCCTATGCTGGCTCAACGACCCATGGGATCGAGCCCGGCAAGGCTAGAGATGAGCGACGTATATCAAAGGTCCTTTCGCGCCCTTGGCAGTCCGCTTGCCAGTATTGGCGCGGCGCTGGCGCCGGTGTCCTTCCTGGGGCCCCGCCTCGTGTTCGGTCTGCGCCTCGCCGCATCGGTGTCTCTCGCGCTTTACATCACCTATTATCTCGACCTGCAGAACTCATTCTGGGCGGCGACGACCGCCGCCATCGTCTGCCAGCCCAATCTTGGCGCCTCGCTGCAGAAAGGGCGCTACCGCGCGATCGGCACCATCATTGGTGGGCTGGTGATGGTGGCTTTGCTGGCGGTGTTCCCGCAGCAGCGCAACTCACTGCTGTTCTGCCTGGCGCTGTGGTGCGGCCTGTGCGGCTTCGCGGTGGTGATGCTGCGCAACTTCGCGTCCTATGCCGCCGCCCTTGCCGGCATTACGGCGGTAATCATCTTCGCCGACACGCTGGCGGACCCCGGCACGGCCTTCTTTCTTGCCGTCATTCGCGTCGGCGAGATCTGCATCGGCATCGCGTCGGCCGGGTTTGTGATGGTGCTCACCGATTTCGGCGCCGCGCGGCAGCTTCTCGCCCGCACGCTTCGGCAGACGGCCGGGCAGGTCGCGTCCGGCTTCATCGCGACGCTGGCCCAAGGCGGCGAGACGCCCGAGCTTGTGTCCGCGCGCCGCGGCGTGACCCGGAACCTTGGCACGCTTCACACCCAGATCGACGCCGCCATCGGCGAGTCCTCCTATCTCCGCTCCCGCGCCGGCAATCTCCAGATCATGATGGAGGCGCTGGTCGGCGCCCTGGTCGGCTGGCGCAATGCCGGCGCGCATCTGGCCCTGCGCGGTGGCTGCCCGGCATTGATCCGCGCGCAGCTGCTGCCGCTGCTGGAGCGCATCGACCTGGCGCAGCTCGACCGCGCCCCCCGGCAGCTGCGCCAGACCGTCGAGGAGGTGAGGGCCCAGCTGCGGGCGCTTCCCATCGCCGATTCCGCCAGCTGCATCGTCATCGAGGCGGCGCGCGACGTCGTGTCCGGGCTGGCCGGCCTGATCGACGGCATTCTTCTGCTGCGCGATCGCAGGAGCCCGCGCCTTTCGGCCCCCCGGAATCCCTTCGTCATCGCCGATGCGCTGCCGGCTCTGCTGAACGGGCTGCGCGTTTTCGCGGCGGTGCTGGCGATGTCGGCCTTCTGGGTGGTGTCCGCCTGGCCGAACGGGGCCTTCGCCATCGTGTTCGCCGCCGTCGCCACGCTGGTCTTCGGCGCGTTCGGCGACCAGGCCCGGGCGGGGGCGAAGGACTATGCGCTGGGCGCGGCCTTGATGGCCGTTCTGGGCGGCGTGCTCTATTTCGGCGTGCTGCCGTCGCTGTCGACCTTTCCCGCTCTCATCGCACTGATCGTCCTCCTCTTCGTCCCACTCGGGATGCTGCAGGCGGGGAGCTGGCACAGTGTCGTTTTCCTCGCCATGTCCATCGCCTCGCTGCCGCTGCTCGGGGTGGGAAACCCGATAACCTACGACGCCGTCAGCTATTTTAACCTTGCGCTGTCGATTGTTAGCGGCACCGTCATCGGCACGCTGTTCTTCGTCGTCATGCCGACGATCCCGCCGCAGACGCGCGCCCGCCGCCTTCTCGCCCTCTCGCTCCGCGATTTCCGCCGACTGGCAAGCCATGGGTCGGTCGATTTCGCTCGCTGGAACAAGATGTTAGCGCGGCGCGCCGAGGCGCTGCCGCCGCAGGCGACGCCGGAGGAGGCGGGCGCGCTGATGGCGCTGCTCGCGCTCGGCCAGGCCGTCATCCATCTCAGGGGCCTGCTTCCCGGCGAACCCGCTGCGGGCCTGTTGGCGCACGCTCTCGCTTCCCTCGCCGAGGGGAAGCCCGCTAAGGCTCGGGAGTCATTGCAGAAATTGGCCCAGGTGGCGGGTGCAGGGGCAGCCGCCCCGGGCGCCGCACCTGCCGCACCGCCCGTGCAGGCGCGTGCGGCGGTGGAGGTGATCATCGATGCCATCGACCTCCACACCGAATTGCTTACGTCTCGTGTCGACACGCGCGCGCTCTTCCTGTCGAGCTTCAGTTGAGAAAGCGGGAACCCATGTACACGGAGATCAACATTTTCGGGGTCTATGTCGCTCCCTTCGCCGTGATGATGCTGGCGGCCTGGGTGGCGACATTTCCATTAAGCCTGGTGGCCAATCATTTCGGGATTGCACGTCGGGTATGGCACCCCGGCCTGTTTAATCTCTGCATCTACATCATCATTCTTTCGCTCATCGTCCTTTATGTGGGGCCGCGGCAATGACCATGATCCATCCGGCCGACGACCGGCCATCGACATTTCGATCCGTCCTTTCGATCTCACTGACCCTGTCCGCCCTCGCCGCCGCCATCCTGCTCGGCTGGTGGATGTGGCAGGCCTATATGACAAGCCCCTGGACGCGCGACGGCACCGTGCGCGCCTATGTGGTGACGGTCACGCCGCAGGTCTCGGGCCGCATCGTCGAACTCCCGGTCAAGGGCGACCAGTTCGTGCGCAAGGGTGATCTGCTGATGGTGATCGAGCCCGACGACTACCAGATCGCGCTCGCCAATGCCGAAGCCGCCGTCGCCCGCGCCAAGGCCGATCTCGACAACAAGCAGGCGGAATCGCAACGGCGCGCCCAGCTCACCGCCATTGCCGTGTCCAAGGAAGAGCAGCAGAGCTTCGCGGCCGTCGCGGACATGGCGGCGGCGGCATATCAGCAGGCGCTCGCCAATCGTGACCAGGCCAGGCTGAACCTTGGCCGCACGCGGATCGTCTCGCCGGTGAATGGTTACGTCACCAACCTTCTCGCCCAGCCCGGCGATTATGCCACCAACGGGCAACGTGCCCTCTCCGTGGTGGACAGTGACAGTTTCTGGGTCGACGCCTATTTCGAGGAATCGGTGCTCAACGGGATCCACATCGGCGACATGGCCCGGGTCGCTCTCATGGCGTATCCCCAGAAGCTGACCGGCAGGGTCACGGGCATAGGGCGCGGCATCGCCGTTCCCAATGCGCAGCCCGATGGTTCGGGCCTTGCCACGGTCAACCCGGTCTTCACCTGGGTCCGGCTTGCTCAGCGGGTGCCCGTGAGGATCGTCCTGGACCATGTTCCGCCGGACATCACGCTCGCGGCCGGCCTTACCGCGACCGTATCGATCGTAGCCTCTTCCGAAGCCGGAGAGGATGGGAGAGGGCTGGGCGAAGCTGCAAGCCCGCCGGTGGTGGCGCCGCCGGCAAATAAGTTGCCTTGACCTGGAAAAGAGTCGCGCGCGACGGCGTTGTTGGCAGGACGTTGCCACTCCACCGGCATGCGCTCCCGGTAACGGGCGGCTTGATAAAGCCCCCTATGATACCTGAACATCTGGCGCCGAGCACTTCATAAGAGGGCTGGGCATAAACGGGCGGCATCGCTGGTCAGCGAGAAGGATTATTGGACGTGCGCCAGGACACGATGATTTCGATCATCGACGATGATGACGCTGTGCGAGCCGCAACCGCCAGCCTTCTTCGATCGTTGGGTTTCAGGACGAGCATGTTCGCCTCGGCCGACGATTTCCTCCGCTCGCCGCAGGTGCGTGACAGCAATTGCGTGATCACCGATGTGCAGATGCCGGGCATGTCTGGCCTCGAACTGCAGAACCGCCTTCTGGCCGAAGGGCATCACGTGCCGCTGATCTTCATCACGGCTTTCCCCGAGGAACGGCTGCGCCGTCAGGCGATGTCCGCCGGGGCGGTCGGTTTTCTCAGCAAGCCTTTCGACGGCAACGACATGATCGACTGCATCGACAGGGCACTCAACCGAGCCGGCTGAAGCGGAGGGCTTCTCCCGGTTCCGCGCATGAGCGGGCGAACCGGACAGCCGGTGTCCAGGCTCCTTCTATCTTCGCGTCCAGCGCCAGAAATTGCAGGCCCATCGATCGCCATTCGGCGGCCGGGCCTGTTATCGCGACAGGAGCAGGGGATGAAGATCGATCTTTCCGGCAAGTCCGCCCTCGTCACCGGCTCCACCGAGGGCATCGGTTTCGCCATCGCCAAGGGCCTCCAGGAGGCGGGAGCGCGCATCGTCATCAATGGCCGCACACCGGCCAAGGTCGACGCCGCCCTGAGCCGCCTCGGCGCCTCGGCACGGGGGCGCGCCATCGATCTCGGTACGCCGGACGGCGTGCGGGAACTGATCGCGACGGAGCCTTCCTTCGACATCGTGGTGAACAATCTCGGCATCTTCCAGCCCTCGGACTTCTTCGACACGACAGACGAGGTGTGGGAACGGCACTGGCAGGTCAACGTCATGTCAGGGGTTCGCCTCGCCCGGGCCTATCTGCCCGGTATGGCCGCGCGCGGCTGGGGCCCCATGATCTTTCTGGGATCTGAATCCGCCTTCAATATTCCGGTGGAGATGGTCCATTACGGGGTGAGCAAAACTGCCGATGTCGCGCTTGCCAGAGGTCTGGCCAAGCGCATGGCCGGCACCGGCGTCACCGTCAATTCGATCCTGCCCGGGCCGACGCTGTCCGAGGGCGTGGCCGAAATGCTCAAGGCCGACGTCGCCAGCGGGAAGACGCTGGAACAGGCCGGGGTCGACTTCGTGAAAGCGCACCGTCCGACTTCGATCATTCGCCGGCCGGCCTCCGTCGAGGAAGTGGCGAACATGGCGGTCTACATCGCCTCGCCGCTCGCCTCAGCCACCACCGGCGCCGCGCTGCGGGTCGATGGCGGCGTGATCGACTCCCTCATCTGACGGCCGGCGAGGAGCGCCCGTCATGAACGCTCGCATTCTCATTGTCGGCGGCTCGATCGGCGGCCTGTTCGCCGCCGTGCTGCTGAACCGCGCCGGCTTCGATGTCACCGTCACCGAACGCTCAATCCACGGCCTGGAAGGACGCGGCGCCGGGCTCGTCGCGCAACGCGAGGTCTTCGATATCCTTCGCGAGGTCGGCGTCGCGCACATGGCGCAGATCGGGGTGGAGGCGCGCGAGCGAATTTATCTCGACCGCGCGGGCGACATCATCCATCGGCAGCGCACGCCGCAGACACAACTGTCCTGGGACGTGCTTTTCCGCACCTTTCGCGAGTTGCTGCCCGATAGCCGCTACCAGAAAGGCCGGCGTGCGGTCGACATACGGCAGGGCTTAGAGGGCGTGCGGGTGCGCTACGCCGATGGCGGCGAGGAGCGGGCAGATGTTGTGATCGGCGCCGATGGTATCGGTTCGGCGGTGCGGTCTGCCGTCTGCGGCCCGCACTCCGTGCCGGACTATGTCGGCTACGCCACCTGGCGTGGCCTGGTGCCCGAAGCTGAAATCCCGTCCGCGGCCGCCGAACAGCTCTTCGAGCGCTTCGCCTTCTATGAAGTGCCCGGATCGCAGATTCTTGGCTATCTCGTGCCGGGATCAGACGGCGCGACCGCTGTCGGCCGTCGCCGCTATAACTGGGTCTGGTACCGCCGCTACACACCTGATGAACTCCACGCGGTGCTGACCGACGCCGACGGGGTGCGTCGTCCCTTCTCGCTCGCCCCCGGTCATCTGCGGTCCGAGGTCGTCGCCGCGATGCGCGCCGATGCGGAACGGCTGCTGCCGCCCTCCTTCGCGGCCGCCGTTGCGGCCGAGCCCCGCCCTTTCATCCACGCCATTTTCGATTATGCGCCGGCCCATATGGTCGCGGGCCGCGTGGCGCTGATGGGAGATGCCGCCTTCGTGGCACGCCCGCACACCGCGATGGGCGTCGCGAAAGCCGCCGGCGACGCTTTCGCCCTGCGCAATGCCTTGCGCGCAACACCCGCCATCGAGGCCGCCCTTGCCGCCTATGAGGCGGAGCGGGCGCCTGTCGGGCGTTCGATCGTCGCCTATGGGCAGGGGTTGGGGCAGTCCCTGGGTTAGCCTGCCGACCCTTGGAACGGCCGCAGGCTCAGCGCCGGAACCATGCGAGCGCCTGAAGGCCTGCCGCAACGGCGGCGAAGCCGGTGCCGAGGATGCTCACAAGCAGCCAGCCTCCGGCTCCCCAGACCACGGTCGCCAGCGCGGAACCGAGCGCGCCACCCAGGAACATCGCCCCCATCAGCACCGTGTTGAGCCGGGCGCGCGCTTCCGGACGCAGGGAGAAAACGATGTGCTGGTTGGAGACCAGCGCTGTCTGCATGCCAAAATCCAGCAGAATCACGCCGACAACCAGGCCGGCCAGCGAGCCCCAGATGCCGAACACCACCCAGGACACCAAGGTGACGGCGGTGCCCAGGACCACGGCTCGGCTCGGCCCATGCCGATCGGCGAAGCGGCCGGCGAGCGGGGCGGCGAGAATGCCAACGGCACCCACCAGACCGAAGAGGCCCGCGACATCCGCTCCAAGGCCGAACCGTGGCTGTTCAAGGCGGAAGGCGAGGATCGTCCAGAACACGGTGAAGGCGGCGAACAGCGCGGCCTGCGTCAACGCTGCCAGGCGGAGCGCCGGAAACTCGAACCAGAGATGCCAGATCGAGTGCAGCAGCCGGCCATAGCCCATTCGAGAGTCCGGCGGGCTGTGCGGCAGGATCGCCGCCATCAGGCCTGCCGCCGCCAGGGCCATGGGGACGGCCAGCCAGAACATTTCCCGCCAGCCGCCATGAGTGGCGACAAATCCCGCCAGCGTGCGGCTGAGCAGGATGCCGGTAAGCAGACCGGCCATCACCGTGCCGACGGTCGCCCCGCGCCGCTCCGGCGCCGCCATATGCGCGGCGAGCGGCACGATCTGCTGCGCGACGGTGGACGCGAGGCCGACGAGAAGCGAGGCGAGCACGATGAGCAGCGCGCTCGGTGCCAGTGCTGCGAGCACCAATGCGGCGGCAAGCACGATGAACTGGCCGACGATGAGGCGCCGACGCTCCATCAGATCGCCCAGCGGCACCAGCAGGAAGAGGCCGAGCGCGTAGCCGAGCTGGGTCGCGGTCGGTATCGCGCCCGCCAGGCTGCCCGGCAGGTCCTGCTCGATCAGGGCGAGCATCGGCTGGTTGTAATAGATATTCGCGACGGCGATGCCGGAGGCGGTCGCCATGGCGAAGGTGGTGCCCGCGCCGATCCTGGCCTTCACAGCTGCGCCATTATCGATCTTTTCGTGTTTCGACATCGCCCCTATTCCTGCATGTGAGGGAGCCAGCTCGGCCGTCCTGCGCAGGAAGTTAGGACCGGGCGGAGGCTACTGAAATCGGCCGTTCGGTTGCTTGCCTCATACGTGAGTGTGCGTGGCGGCTGCTCACGCCGTCTCCGGCGGCGACAGGTAGTAGGTTTCGGCGAGATCGGTTTCCCGCATCAGAGTTCGCGCGAGATCATTTGAGATGTGTCGCTTGCGCGCCATGCCGATGACGGCGGCGCGCTCCGCCCGCAGGGCCAGGAGGCGCAGCGCGCGCTCGTCCTGCCGCGCCTGTTCCATCTCGCCCCGATCCTCCTGCGGCGCGGCTTCAGCGTGGCCGGACAAGTGTTCGAGGCGGCGCTGATAGTCCCCGGTCACCAGCGCTGCGGCGGCGATGAACCCGGTCTGCGGGTTGGCGCGCTCAGCCCCGGCGGTCGCGACCGCCGCCAGCGCCGCCTGGGTGGCCTGGATGCGCGCTTCCAGCGCGGCTTTGCTGCCGTCGGGCTCGAGCGGAGAGGTCACACCGCGCAGCAGACGCGGCAGGGCCAGATTGGCCAGCACGAGCGAGGTGACGATCACGCCTGCCGCCAGGACGATGACAAGGTCGCGGGCCGGAAATGCCGCACCGTCATAACCCGTAAGCGGAATGCTCATCGCCCCCGCCAGCGTGACCGCCCCCCGCACGCCGGCCACCGACATGGCGGCGACCAGACGCCAGTTCGGCCGAGGACCGATCGCGTCGCCGCCGATCGCGTCGCCGCCGGGCCGGCGCAGACGGATGATGGCGGTGACCCAGACGAAGCGGAGCAGCGCCAGCGCCACGGTGATCAGCGCGATACAGCCCGCCAGCCACGCCAGGCTTCGGTGGCCGTCCTCGGCCACGCTGGCGTTGATGTTCGCGAGCACGTTCGGCAATTGCTCGCCCAACAGAAGGAAAATGATGCCATTGAGCGTGAACTGGAGCGTTTCCCAGACGGTCGTCCGCCGAAGGCGCGTCATCGGAAGCGTGATGCCGCGCACTTCAAGCCGGCTCATCACCATACCGGCGGAGACCGCCGCCAGAACCGCCGAGCAGCCCGCGCCGTCGGCAATAAGGTAGGCCCCGTAGGGCACGAGCAGGCTGATGATGATCTGCGTGGATGTAACCTCGCCCAGTTGCGAGCTCACCCACGTCTTGGCGCCGGAGACGGCCCATGTCAGCGCCGCGCCGATCAGCACGCCGCCGATGGCGGTCCATGCCAGTTCGGCCAGCGCCTCCCAGAAATGGAAGGTTCCCGTTACGGTCGCGGCGACGGCGAGACGCAGACACACGAGCCCGGAAGCATCGTTGAACAGTGCCTCGCCCTGGAGGATGCGCAGCATGCGGCGCGGCACCGGCACGTTCGCCACCATCGCGCCGGCGGCCACGACATCGGTCGGCGACACCACGGCCGCGAGGGCGAAGCAGACCGGGAGCGGCATCGCCGGCACCAGCATATGCAGGGGGTAGCCGATGCCGAGGACCGTGAAGAAGACGAGGCCGAAGGCCAGGGAGAGCACGGTCCCGGCATTGTCCAAGAGGTCTTCCGTGGGTACGCGCCACCCATCGAGAAAAAGCAGCGGCGGCAGGAAAAGGACGAAGAAGAGTGCGGGATCAAGTGTCACGCTGAACGGGCCGATCCGGCCGATCGCGGCGCCCAGCGCGATCTGGACAAGAGGCAAAGCCACCCGGTCGCGCAGCGTGCCCGCGATCCAGTGGCTCACAACGACGCCGAGCAGGAGAACAAGCACAATATAAACGTGATGCATGCTGGGGGACCGCTCTCTGAACGGGCGAGACTAGACGAGCCAGACCGCGCGTCTTTCGCGAAACCACGCTGCAAGGTGCAACGACCGAGCCGCTCAGGCACAGGCGATATCTGGCATCGTCGGCGTGGCTGGGGTCGATCCAGAACGCTGTGCCGATTGGCGGGCGTCCCTCTCCACGGGCCGGCCGCCGGTCAGGCGGTCGCGCCCCGTGTGTGCGTCTGGTGGATCTCGATCAGGCTCGGGCCGTTGCGCTCATTGGCCGAGGCGAGCGCCGCGCCCAGTTCCCCGACATCCGCGAGACGAACCGCCGGCACGCCATAGGCTTTTGCCACGGTGAGGAAATCCGGCGCCGAGGGCTTCACGCCTTCCGGGGTGATGCCGCACTCGACCATGTAGGTCTCGATCTCCTGATAGCCGTCATTGTTCCAGACGAGGAAGATCACCTTCGCGCCGGCATCCACTGCCGAGCCGATCTCGGCGAGCGAGAACTGGAAGCCGCCATCGCCGGTGAGGCAGACGATGGGCCGGCCGGGGGCGCCCAGCGCGGCGCCGATGGCGGCCGGCGGGCCATAGCCCAGCGCGCCGAATCCGGTCGCCGCGTTGAACCAGGACAGCGGGCGGCCGAGATCGAGATAGAGATTGCCGGCATAGACCGCCTGGGTGGAATCGCCGACGACGATGGCGTCGGGCAGGGCGGCATAGATCGCGCCGATCACGCCGATCTCGGTGCGGATCTTCGGTGTCAGGCCCTGCCACGCCGCCTCGCGCACCGCTGCCGCCCGCGCCGCCCCATCGCCCGTACGGGCGGTGACGAGCGGGGCGAGGCCCTCCACCACCGCTGCCACCGTGGACAGCACAGCAAGGTCGGCGCGGGGTTCGCGGGCAAGCTGGAGCGCGTCGATGTCGACCCGCACGAATTTGGCGAGCGGCGGGAAATGGCCGTCGGCATACATGTCGTAATCGGTCTGGCCCATTTCGGTGCCCAGCCCGAGGACGAGATCGGCGTCGGCGATGAGGTCGCGGGTCGCGGCGAGGCTCGGGCTCGCCGGCACCCGCAGGGGATGGCCGGCGAGCAGCCCGCGGGCATTGACGGTCATGACGACAGGCGCGTCGAGCCTTTCGGCCAATGCCTGCACCGCGCCGGCCGCCGAAACGGCGCCGCCGCCGCACATCAGCACGATGCGCCGGGCGCCGTCGCACAAGGCGGCGATCTGGCGCAGCGTCGCCGGCGCCGCGCCGGGCCGCGCCGGCACGGTGGCCTTGGCGACGAGCGCGCCCGCCGGCAGCGGCATCACGTCGGTCGGGATCTCGATATGCACCGGCCCGGGCCGCACTGATCCCATGACGGCGAAGGCCTGCGCCACCACCGAGGCGAGCTCCGCCGGATCGTTCAGCGTCCAGGATGCGGTGGCGAAGCTCTTCATCAGCGCCGCCTGGTCGGGCAGTTCGTGCAGGCAGCCCAGGCCCTGGCCGAGGGACGAGCGCCGGTTGACGCCTGAAATCACCAGCATGGGCACGGAATCCTGCCGTGCCTGCGCCATGGCGGTGATGGTGTTGGTCAGCCCCGGCCCGGTGATGACAAACGCGACGCCCGGCTTGCCGGTGACGCGGGCATAGCCGTCGGCCATGAAGCCCGCACCCTGCTCATGGCGCGGGGTGATGTGGCGAATCGCCGAGCCGGCGAGCCCGCGATAGAGCTCGACCGTGTGGACGCCGGGAATGCCGAACACCACCTCGACGCCATTGGCTTGCAGGAGGTCGATCAGCGCCTCCCCGACCGTCTTCACGCCCATGCCCGTTCTCCAGATCCGCCATGCCCGACCGCGACCCGTGCGCCGCTCTAACTCTTTGTTCTTTCGCAATTCCCATCGCAAAACCGCTCTGCGCTTTTGCGGGAATGGCTCTAGGCCCGCCGGACCTTCCGCCGCCCCGAGCGCGCGGCCAGCGCCGCCATGCGCCGGCAAGCTTCCTCGATCCTGTCGTCCGGCACGGTGAGGCTGAGGCGGATGAAATTGTTGCCGCCGGTGCCGAAGGCCGAGCCGGGCATGACCGCGACCTCCTCCTCGTCGAGCAGGGCCCAGGCGAACTCTTCGCCGCTCATGCCGGTGTCGCGGACATCGATGACGATGAACATGCCGGCTTCGGGCGGGAAGGGCACCAGCCCCGGCGCGTCCGACAGCGCGGCGCGGATGATGTCGACCCGCCGGCGATAGGCGCGACGCATGATCTCCGCCGTGTCGACGGGGTTGTCGAGCGCATAGGCGGTCATGTCGGCGATGAAGGGCTGCTGCCCGAACAGCATGGTCTCGGAAACCGAAAGCAGCCGGGCGCACAGTTCCGCCGGCCCGATCGCCCAGCCGCTGCGGAAGCCCGGCGCGGCGTGCGACTTCGAGATGGAGGAGCAGGCGATGGTGCGCTCGGCCAGCGCGGGATCGTCGAAGGGGGAAGCGAAGCGGCCCTCGAGGATCAGTTCCTCATAGACCTCGTCGGAGACGATCCAGAGGTCGTGCCGGCGGCACACCTCGCCGATGGCGGCGATCTCCGAGGCGGTCAGCACCGCGCCGGTCGGGTTGTGCGGCGTGTTGAGCAGCAGCACGCGGCACTGCGGGGTGATGGCGCGCTCAAGGTCCTCGGCCTGCATGTGGAAGCCCTTTTCCGGGCGCAGCGGCACGGGCACCATGTCGGCGCCGGTCGCGCGGACGACACCCTCATAGGTGGCGTAGAGCGGATCGCCCACCAGCACCGCGTCGCCGGTCTCGACAAGGCCGAGCATGACGGCGAAAAGCGCCGTCTGGGTGCCGGGGAAGCAGAGCACGTTCTCGGCCGTCACGCCCGGCCGGCGCCGGGCATATTTGCGCACCAGCGCGTCGACCACGCCCGGCTCGCCGCGTCCGTTCGAATAGCGGTGGCGGCCGGCGGCCATGGAGCGGGTCGCCTCGGCGATCAGCCGCTCATGCGGCGGAAGGTCGGGCTCGCCGATGGTCAGCTCGATGATCGGCAGCCCCTTTTCCCTGCGACGGCGCGCCTCGACATGCACCGCCCACTTCTCGGAGCCGAGGCGGGCGAGCCTATCGGTGATGGATGCGTAGCGCATCGCGTTACTCCCGGTCCGTCTCGGTGGGGATTGGCGGCTTGATCGGATGGCCGATCAGCGCCTCGATGGAGGAGAAGGCGATCGAGACCAGCTCGCCTTCCCCGAACAGTTCGCCGGCGAGGCAGCCTTCCAGCCAGAGGCCGTCGAGGATGCCGTTCATGGCGATGGCGAGCGTGCAGATGCGGGCGGGATCGGCCGCCACGCCTCTGGCGGCGAAGAAATCGGCCAGCAGCTGCTCCAGCTCCTGGCGGAAGCTCAGATAGCCCTCGCGGTGGATCGCCGCGAGAGCGGGATCGACGCTGACCCGGCTGATGAACGCGGCCCACAGCGACAGGCTGCGGCTGTTGGCGACCGGCTCGGTCAGGTTGACGAAGATGAAGCTGGCGAGCCGCTGCTCGGGCGTGCCGTCGAGGTTCTTCGCCTTCTCGGTCAGCCGGGTGATGAGCACCTTGTAGGCTTCCTGGAGAATGACGTCCTTCGATGCGAAGTAGTGCCGGATCAGGCCCGCCGTCACCCCGGCCTTGTCGGCGATCTGCCGCACGGTCGCGCCCTGCAGCCCGGCTTCGGCGATGCAGTCGAGCGTTGCCTCGATCAGGTCGTGGCGCCGCTCGGCCTCGGTGGCCCTATGGAAGTCCCGGCGGCTCATGCCGCGCGACGCAGCACCGGCCGCGTCAGGCAGGTCGGGCCGCCCTCGCAGGCGATGCACAGCGCGTCGGCGGCGAAGGTCGCGACCGTGCAGCCGGCGGCCTCCATGGCGGCCTTTGTCGCGGGGAAGCCCTCGACCATGATGACCTCGCCCGGCCGTGTGGGCAGCACGTTCAGCGACAGGCCGTTGCTGGCGTGGAATTCGTCGGCGGGGGCCTCGATCAGGCGGATGCCGCGCGCCTTGAGCAGCTGGTAGAACGCCGCCGGCAGCAGCGGCGCGAAGACCAGCGCCAGGTCGTCGGCCAGCGGGCTGATGACGCTCATGAGATGCAGGCAGGCCTCTTCGCCTTGCCAGAGCGGCAGGTCGAAGCCGAGCACGGCGACCCCGTGGGGAGCGAGGAGGGCGCCCAGCTGGTCGATGCCCTCCTGATTGGTCCGCACGCCGCGCCCGACGATGAGTGTGCGCGCATCGAGCCACACGCAGTCGCCGCCCTCCACCGTGCCGGGGGCGTCGATGCGCCCGAGGATCGGAATCTGCCGCGCGGCATAGGCCTTCTCATGCAGCGCGGGCTCGTCGGCGCGCAGCGGCTTTCCCATGCGCAGGATGATCGCGCCATGGTCCGACATCAGCGAGGGATCATGGGTGAACATGGCATCGGCCAGCCCGTCGCCCTCGTCGTCCAGCCAGATGATCTCGGTGCCGGACTGCTCGATCAGCTGGGCGAAGGCGCGATACTGGTGGACCGCTTTCGCCCCGTCGAAGGTCGGGCCGTAATGCCATTGCGCCGGATCCGCCTGCATCAGGCTGGGGCCGGGCCGGCGCATCAAGACGCGCTGCAGCGGCGCCGACATATCCTGAGACCCGAAACCCGACATATGATACCTCTTTGACGGTGAACTGCCGAAATTTTGGCACTGCACAAAAACATCGCCTATGGATTTGTTATACGCTTGAATAACTGCGAGGGAAAGTGCACGTTTAGCCTGTGAGATGGGTGCGCGGAGCGGTGGCCCGCCCTTTGCGTCGGGGTTCCGGCGCATGGGTGGTGGCGGTTTCGGCAGGAATGAGGGAGACGGCATGAGCCAGATGCCTTGGTGTCAGCCTCCGGAGGCGCCCATCCGATGACGGAGCGCGCCGAGGCCATCGCCGTTCACGACCTTTACAAGCGCTTTGGGGCGCTGGAGGTCCTCAAGGGCATCTCGCTCACGGCGCGCGAAGGCGACGTCATCGCCATCATCGGCGGTTCCGGCTCGGGCAAGTCCACCTTCCTGCGCTGCATCAACATGCTGGAAGTGCCGAGCCGCGGCTCGGTGGCGATCCGTGGCGAGGAGATCGCGCTCAGATCCGACCGCCTTGGCGGCCTCGCCCTGTCGGACCGCCGGCAGGTGCAGCGCCTGCGCGCCCGCCTCGGCATGGTGTTCCAGAGCTTCAACCTCTGGCAGCACATGACCATCATCCAGAATGTCATTGAGGCGCCGGTGCATGTGCTCGGCGTGCCGAAGGCCGAGGCGATCGAGCGCGGCGAAGCGCTGCTGCGGCGCGTCGGCCTGTTCGACAAGCGCGACGTCTACCCGGCCTTTCTTTCCGGCGGCCAGCAGCAGCGCGCGGCCATCGCGCGGGCGCTGGCGATCCAGCCGCATGCGATGCTGTTCGACGAGCCGACCTCCGCCCTCGATCCCGAACTGGTCGGCGAGGTGCTGGGCGTCATCGGCGATCTGGCGCAGGAGCAGCGCACGATGATTCTCGTGACGCACGAGATGAAGTTCGCCCGCAATGTCGCCAGCCACATCGTGTTCCTCGCCCACGGCGTGATCGAGGAACAAGGACCGCCGGAGCAGATCTTCGGCGACCCGAAGTCGGAGCTGCTGAAGAAGTTCATCAGCTCCAGCCACTGAAAAAGCCCGGGAACCAGAGGGGAAAACGATGAAACACGCATTCAGGACGATGATCGCCGCCACCATTATCGGCCTTGCCGGCGCCTGTGGCGCGGCCGCCGAGCCGCTCAAGGTCGGCTTTGCCGCCGAGCCCTATCCGCCCTTCGCCTCGCCCGATGCCAGCGGCAACTGGGAAGGCTGGGAAGTCGAGTTCATGCAGGCCATGTGCAAGCAGGCCAAGCTCGAATGCGTCATCACCCCCGTCGCCTGGGACGGCATCATCCCGGCGCTGACCTCCAAGAAGATCGACATGATCGTCGGCTCGATGTCGATCACGCCGGAGCGGCTGAAGACCATCGATTTCTCCGACAAGTACTACAACACGCCGACCGGCGTGATCGGCCCGAAGAGCGAGAAGTTTGCCGCGACGCCGGAAGGCCTGAAGGGCAAGACCATCGGCGTGCAGGTCGCCACCATCCACCAGGACTACGCCACCAAGTATTTCGGCGGCGCCGGCGCGACCGTGAAGGAATACCAGACGCAGGACGAGGCCAATGCCGATCTCGCCGCCGGCCGCCTCGACGCGGTGCAGGCCGACGCCATCGCGCTCGACGCCTTCCTCAAGTCCGATCAGGGCAAGCAGTGCTGCGATCTGAAGGGCAATGTGAAGGATGACCCGGAAATCCTCGGTGCCGGCGTCGGCGTGGGCCTGCGCAAGGGCGAGACCGAGCTGAAGGACAAGATCAACGCCGCGATCAAGGCGATCCGTGCCGATGGCACCTATGACACCTTCTCGAAGAAGTATTTCGACTTCGACGTCTATGGCGGCTGAGCGCTAGCGGGCCGGGCCGGGCCGGGCCAGCGCCCGGCGCCGGCCCGTGCGTCTCCAAGGCCGAGAGGGGCTCATGGCGGCTGACATGATCAATTGGAGCCTGCTGGCACTCGAGCCGCCCGGCTGGGGCGGCGTGCTGCTCGCCGGCCTGATGAACTCGATCAAAATCGCGCTCGGCGGCTATTCGCTCGGGCTCGTGCTCGGCACCGGCGGCGCCTTCGGCAAGCTCTATGGTGGCCCGGTGCTGCGGGACCTGATGGAGGTCTACACCACCGTCGTGCGCGCCGTGCCCGAACTGGTGCTGATCCTGCTGCTCTATTACGCCGGCACCGACCTGCTGAACCGCGTCAGCGCCGCGCTCGGCTATGGTTCGGTCGACATTAGCGGGCTGGCGGCGGGCATCTTCGTCATCGGCGTGGTGCAGGGGGCCTATTCGACCGAGGTGCTGCGCGGGGCGATCCTCGCCGTGCCGGCCGGCCAGATCGAGGCCGCGCGGGCCTTCGGCATGTCGCCGCTGATGATCATGCGGCGCGTCACCCTGCCGGCCATGCTGCCGCATGCCCTGCCGGGGCTCTCCAATCTCTGGCTGATCTGCACCAAGGACACCGCTCTGCTCGCGGTGGTCGGCTTCAGCGAGCTGACGCTGGTGACCCGTCAGGCGGCGGGCACCACCAAGGCCTACATGCTGTTCTTCTGCGCGGCGGGCGTGCTGTATTTGCTGCTGACGCTGGTCTCCAGTCTCATCATCCGTGTCATCGAGGCCCGCGCCCGGCGCGGTTGGGCGGCACGATGAAGGGCGAGCGAGGAGCCGGCGCGCCCGGGGCGCGGGTCACGCTGCCGCCGGAAGAGAGCACGCTCGACGCGACCGCGCTGACCAGCCTGCCGCACGGGCGGGCCTTGCTGGAGCCGCACCGCATCGTCCTGATGGCGGTGGCGGCGGGGATCGTGTTCTGCGCCGCCTGGTTCATGCGCTGGGACTGGCTGCCGCAATATGCCGGGGCGATCGCCTCAGGGGTCGGCGTCACCCTGCTCATGCTGGTGAGCACCTCGCTCCTCGGCTTCTTCTTCGCCGTGCCGATCGCGCTGGTGCAGGTGACAGGCCCGTGGTGGCTGAGCCTGCCGGCACAGGGCTTCTGCACGGTCATCCGCGGCACGCCGCTGCTGCTGCAGCTCTGGCTGCTCTATTACGGGCTCGGTTCGCTGTTTCCGCAGTTCCCGGAAATCCGGCAGTCCTTTCTCTGGCCCTATCTGCGCGAGGCCTGGCCCTATGGCGTGGCGGCGCTGACCCTCTCTTTCGCCGCCTATGAGGGCGAGGTGATGCGCGGTGCCTTCGCCGGCGTGCCCAGGGGCGAGCTGGAGGCGGCCCGCGCCTATGGCATGAGCCGCTGGAAGCTGTTCTGGCGCATCTGGCTGCCGCGCGCCGTGCACCGCGCGCTGCCCACGCTCAATGGCGAGACGGTGCTGCAGCTGAAGGCCACGCCGCTGGTCGCCACCATCACGGTGATCGACGTCTACGCGGTCATTTCCAAGATCCGGCAGGTCACCTATCTGACCTATGAGCCGCTGCTGCTGCTGGCGCTGATCTACCTGATCCTGACCGCCCTTCTCGTCGCGGCATTCCGCTATTTCGAGAAGAGAATACCAACCCGGAGTGCCTGAAGATGAACGTTCGCGCCATGCTCACCAACGCAATGCCCGAGCTGGTCGCGCTGCGCCGGGACCTGCATGCCCATCCCGAGC